>Ga0070741_10001757_pt1 | contig 62701 bp, 54 predicted proteins | sample Coa_R1_4_FD_66440 | JGI IMG/M metagenome (GOLD analysis project Ga0070741, IMG submission 66440) | Surface soil microbial communities from Centralia Pennsylvania, which are recovering from an underground coalmine fire - Coalmine... | ecosystem: Environmental > Terrestrial > Soil > Unclassified ...
TTTAGAAAACTGAATGCGCCGCACCTGGTGGACAAAGTCGCTCGCGGAATGAAGTGCAACAATGGGGCGGAGGTGAGGGACGCTGCTTAATTCTTTTTACACTCAATTTGACAACCGCTCGCAATACATTCTCGACAATCCAGTCCGATGGGATTCGGATTGGGAAAATCCGGCAGCCCTAGCGCCTGAACCAAAAGACGCGTGGCAATTACGCTGAGATATAATTATCAAATGTAAGAAAGCGGGCGCGATGCATCGCGCCCCTACAGTTGTTCATTCGATTGCAGCGCGTCGAGCGCTTTTTGCACGAGCTTTCGCCGTAATTCTTTTTCCTCGGCCGGCGGCAGCTTGGCGTCGCCGGTGACATGCACGATGCCGGTGCCGAGGACGACGCGGTTGGAGCCGACCATTTTGGCGATCGGCTTGGCGGCGGTGATTTGCACCACGGGAATGCCGGCTTTTTCCAGTTCGGTCGTGATCGCAGCGCCGCTGCGAGTGCTGGTTCCTCACGTCGAGGTGAGGATGACGGCATCGACACCTTCCTTCTTGATTTTTTCCACCATTTCGCGGCCGAGACGGCGCGTGTTGGACAGCGGATTGGAGCGGCCGCAGGTGGACAGAAACTCGTCGTGGAGCTTGCCGATCACGCCCTTCGCTTCCATCTCGCGCAACGCGTCGAGCGGCACGAGCCGGTCGGGATCCTGCTGCACGAAGCGGGTGTCGTAGCCGCCGTGGGAGACCTCGTAGTCTTCGGCGCGCAGGTCGTCGCGGCCTTTGATGTCGTACGCGCCCCAGCGCGTAGCCGCCGTCCCCTCGATGCGATCGGGGTTGCCCTTGGGCACCAACCCGCCGTCCGTGATCAGCATGACCTTCGCTTTCGATAGATCGCCGATGGCCGCCGGCATCGGCACCGGCGCGAAGGCCGTCGCCGGCATCTCCGACTCGAAAGGCTCGCGCTTCAGTTTCGCGAGCAGCATGTCGACCAGCCGGATCGCCGCGCTTTTCTCGACCAGCTGATCGCGCAGCCAGCCCTGGCGCAGGTAGCCTTCCTCGGCGGGAGCGCCGATCGGTTCGCCGGCGGCGAGTTTTTTCCCCAGCGCCGCCATCTTCGCGACAACATCGCGGAGTCTGGCGACGTTCGTTCCCGAGTCGACGATGTAAACCGTGTCGCGGTAAAGATCGACGCCGGGATTTTCCTCGTTCATCGCGGTGACGGCGGGAATGCTCAGCGCTGTTTGCACCGCGCGGCAAAGCGCGCCCGCGGCCGCGCCGTAGCGGCCGGCGTCGAAACAGGGGCCGGCGACGAAGAGATCGATTTTGGTCTCGCGAAGCTTTTTCAAAACCGCGGCGGTGAGCTTGTCCTGATGCTCGACGGCGTAGTTGTCGCCGCAGATAAATGTCAGGACGACTTGCGCATTGCCGCCCAACAGCGATTCGAGCAATTTCCCCGGCCCGACGGCGCCGTCGCGGATGTCCAATTCCTTGCCCGCGTGCTCCTCGGCGCCGATGCCGCCGAAAAATTGGTTCAGGTAGTGTGCGATGCGCATATCGACTCCAAACAGATTGGACTGTCTCTAATACACCAGCGATCTCATGCGCGAAGCGCCCTGTTGATTGGTGACGCCGACGATGTTGGCGGCGTCGAGGGTCAGCGGGCCGGCGAGCAATTTCGCGAATTCCGGCGTCGCGGCGATGATCCGCTCGAGACGCGGCAGTTGCCAATGCGTGCCGTTGCCGCCGTTGTAGACGATGGCGTCGACTTCCGGGACGTTGAACAGCAGCGCCGACTCGACCCGCCGGTCGCGCGACACGTCGGAAACCATGACCGCCGTGCGTATGCCCATGCTTTCCAGCAGGCGCGCGGTTTCCGCCAGATCGGCGTGCGGCAAGCCGCCGCCGTATTTGGAAAGCACCGCGCCGTCGGCGCGCAAATTCCACTTGACCAGATTAGCGGCGGCGCGGCAGTGACGGTCGCGGTCGAAATTGTCCGAGCCGGCGATGGTGGCGACGGTGCCGACGAAATTGATTTCGCGCGCGCGGTGGCGGCGGTAGAGCTCGAGAATGATCGGATGGTTTTGATAGAAATAAGTCTCGGTGCCGCCGAACCAGGAGTGCAGCGACGGCACAATGGCGCCGTCGAGCCATTCGTCGGGATGGAGCATGATCGGCAGCATGCCTTCGGTGTTGGCGCCGTAAAGAATCGGCTCGTCGACTTCGGGCTTGCGCTGGCGCGAAAAAATCTGGCCGACGTAGGCGATCCGCGGCAAGCCGTCGCGTCCATTCTCGGCGGGACCGACAGGATCGAAGCGCTCGCAAGTCGCAGGCGCGTGATGCAGCGAGCTTCGCGCCAGCTCGACGGCAACCCGCAGGCCGGCGATGCGGTAGGCTCGCTCGATCGCCGGGCGCGATAGTCCCGGCTGGGTGTGCGGGATCACGATCAGGTGGCGCAGCGCGGCGTAGTCGCTCGCCGCCACCGGCGCGCCGCTCATTTCCAGCACCCGGCCGGTGGCGCTGCGCGTCAGGTCGGGGGAAATTTCCGCCAGAACAGAAACCGCAGCGCCGTCGAGAACGTGCGTTGTTCCGACGCCGGCGGTGAGCGGCGCTCCCAGAATCCCGGGAAAATCCGCGCCGCCGCCCGGCGCTTTGGCGCGCGGCTCGATGACATCGAAGATCGGTCCGGCGCGGCACGCTTCGCCGGGGCGAACGATGTCGAACTCGACATCGACGAGCGAGGCGTCCTGAAGGACGACTTGTCGAAGCGCCGCGACATCGATGGTCAACACGGTGCCGTCGAGGCGCGCGGTGGGACCCAATTTCAAGTCGGTGATCGGGTGGCGTGCCAAGGTGAGCTGCATGATTTTTTCTCTGTTCGCGAAACTGGCCGGATATTATGTCCCGGCGCGGAAGCTTGTCAACGCAGGGACGATGGGAAACAATTCAGTGCAGGGCGATCCTGTGTGACCGCCCATCCGAAAGGCGGACACGCGGGTCCGCCCCTTGCGCCAGGTTTCTCGCCACAACGAATCGGTGATAAGGATGGACCATGCAGCGCTTCTCGCCCAATCCCAATCTCGCCCACCTGATTCGCTGGTGCGAGGACGAGGACGACGCGTTTCAAAAGGCGCGCGCGCAGGACCGCCCGGTGATGCTTTTTCTCGGGGCGTTCTGGTGCCGCTACTGCCAGCGCATGGACGAGGAGGCGTTTTCCGACCGGGAAAGCATGGCGCTGCTCAACGCCTACTTTATCGCGCTGCGAGTGGAAAACGCCAAACGGCCCGACATCGACGCGCGCTACAACTTGAACGGCTGGCCGACGATTGCTTTCTTCGCGCCCAACGGCAAACTGCTCGCCGCCGCCAATTATCTCCCGGGCGAGGAATTCAAGGAGCTGCTGCTCAACGTGTACATGGAATACGAGCGGCGCAAGGAAGATTTCCGTGCGATGCCGACGGAAGCCACCGCGGCGGCCGCGAACGGCAAAATTGCACCGAGCTTATCTCAACTAAGAGAAATCACCGATGTGATTCTGTCTCTGGCTGATTCGACGAACGGCGGCTACGGGCGCGGGCAGAAATTCATTCAGGCCGAAGCCGACGAGTTTTTGCTGTGCCGCTACGAAGCGACCGGCGATGCGCGTTGTCTCGATGCCGCGCGCTTGACGCTCGATCGCATGCGCGGCAGTCCGATCTATGACGAGAACGACGGCGGCTATTTCCGCACCACCACCGGCGCGGATTGGACCGAGCCGCACCGGGAAAAACTCCTCGGCGAGCAGGCGGGGTTGCTGGGGAACTGCCTGCGAATATTTCGCCTCACGCAAAATCCCGCCTACGCGCGCATGGCGGAAGAGATCATCGATTATCTCGACCGCAAGCTCTTCGATCCCGGCAAGCCGGCTTTTTTCGGCTGCGAAGATTTCCTGCGCCGCGACGAGAAGGCCAGAACCGACGACTTCTTTACGATCATCGACGAATGCATCTACACCGACCAGAACGCGCAGGCGATCGCCGCGTATCTCGATGCCGCGGTTGTTTTAAGCCGCCCGGAGTTGAAGACGCAGGCGCTCGGAGTTCTCGATTTTCTCTGGCGCCGCAACCGCAGCGATGAGCGGGGAATGTTTCACTACTCCGACGAGGCGCCGGGCGCGCCGGGACTTCTGGTCGATCAGGCGCGCATGGGCATCGCCCTGATGCAGGCCTTTCGCGCGACGGGTAATAGCGAATTTCTCCAACGCGCCGTTCAACTGGCGGAATTCACCCGCGCTTATCTCGCCAATCCCGCGGGCGGCTATTACGACCGCGGTGAAAGCCCGCTCGGCTTTTTCGGCACTCGCCTGACTTTGATCGATCAGAACGGCCTCGCGGCGTTGTTTTTCCTGAAGCTGGCCGAGGCGGCGAATGATGCCCGATACCGCGAGGCGGCGCTTTCGGCGTTGAGCGCGTTCAGCGGCGATTTCAGCTCCTGGGGAATTCATGGGGCGCCGTTCGGCCGCGCCCTCGGCGAATGGGAGAAGGGACTGGAGTGATGGAATAATGGAGTATTGGGCAGTCGGAAAATCCCAACGCTCCATCATTCCATCAATTCAGTGCTTCAACCGTTTCATCCTTTGATCTTCATGTCGGCGACGATGATCTCGTTGTTGGGGTTGCCCTGCCAGACGATGTTGCGCGCCAGGCCGTAAATTTCCGCGAGCGTGTAAAGCGGCACGACCGGCGCGTCTTCCATGACGATCCGGCCGGCCTGCTGCAAGATGGCGACGCGCTTTTTGTGATCGCCGGTCTGCTGTTCCTGCTCGATCAGTTTGTCCAGCTCGGGATTGCTGTAGTTGGTGCGTTTGGTCACGCCGGTGTGAAAATACTGATCGTAGAATGTATCGGCGTCGTAGGCCGAGCGCCCGGCATAATAGAAAGGCAGCTTCCCGCCGTTGACGCCGTCTTTGCCCCAGTAGATCGGATACTCCTGCGGCACCAGCTCGGCTTTGATGCCGCTCTCGGAAAGCTGCCGCGCGATCACCTGGCAGACCTCTTTTCCTTTGAGGTGGCGATCGGGCGCCAGATAGAGCTTCACCTCCAGGCCGTTGGGATACCCCGCTCTGGCGAGCAGCTCGCGCGCTTTCTGCGGGTCGTGCGGATAGCGCTTGATCGCGGGATCGTAGCCGATCATGTTGGAGCTCAGCGGCCCGTTCAAAGCGTAGCCGTTGCCCTCGAAGATGTGCTTCAAAATTACGCTCGGTTCGATCGAGTAGCTGAACGCCTGGCGCACCAGCTTGTTGTCGAAGGGCTTGTGGTTCACGTTCATGGCCAGGAAATACATGCGGTAGCCCGGCACTCTTGCGACCCGCGTGCGCGGATTTTTTTCTACTCTCTCGATTTCCTCGATGGGCAGATTGCTGATCGCATCGGCCTGACCGGCGAGCAGCCCGGCGACCCGCGCGGCTTCTTCTTTGACGGTTTTGAAAAGCACCTCTTTGATTTCCGGTTTGGCGCGCCAGTACTCGTCGTTGCGCGCGAGCACCAGGTTGCCGGCGCGCTGCCAGCTCACGAGCTTGTAAGGACCCGTGCCGATTTTGTAGTTGTCGAGCTGGCCGCCGTTTTTCTCCACCGCCGCCTGGCTGAGGATGAAGCGATTGTTCAAGCGCTCGAGCAGCACCGCGCTCGGCTGCCTGGTGGTGATCGCCACGGTGTAATCGTCGGGCGCTTCGACGTTCGTCACCTCGGCGAAATTGGAGGCCTGCAGGCTCTTGCTGTCTTTGACCATGCGGTCGATGGAAAAGAGCACGTCTTTCGCTGTAAACGGCGCGCCGTCGTGGAAGCGCACTTTTTTGCGCAGGTGAAAGATCCACTTCTTACCTTGAAACTCCCACGACTCGGCGAGCACGCCGGCGTATTCGGCGCGCGAGAAATCCATTTCGACCAGCGGCTCGATCACGTGCTGCCAGATGCCGCTGATGCCGCCGCCGCTGTAGGCGTAGGGATGGAGCGAATCCAGGCCGACGCCTTGAAAGACCACGACCCGATCTCGCGACGCGGCGCCGGCGCGCCGGGTCGAATTCAGCGCAGTGAAGGCGGCAGCACCGAGAGCCGCGCCCGCGCGCAGAAATTGACGGCGAGTCCACGCGGCAGAATTCATGCGCCACCTCCGTTTAGTCAGTCTAGTAAAGATCGGTTGGCCGCTTATATCCGGCGCGGCGGATCGTCGTCAAGATATTTGCGGATTGGCTGCGATTGGGAAAAACGCGTGAGGATCGCGCATTCCTCTAGTGCACGTGATCGTCCGGCGCGGGCGCGCGCGGTTTTTCCTTGCGCAGCAGCTCCACCTGCGCGAAGAGCCGGTCGAGGTTGCGCCAGGCATCGTTTTCGGCGGGGAGCCAGCGGGCGCGGATGTAGCCCTGTTTGTCGATGAGATATTCCACGTGGGGCGTCGCGGCGAGCGGGTTCTCGTCGTTAAACGAGCGCGCAAAGAGTTTGTAAGTCTCGGCGATCTCGCGCATGCCTTCGTTGACGATCAGCCCGGGCAGCTTGCCGCCGACGAAAAGCAGATCGATCGGATTGGGCACGACGATGGTTTCGACGCCGGCCGATTCGAGCCGCGCCCGCACGGCGCCGAGCTGGCCAAGTCGTTCCTCGGTATCCGTTACGTTGAGCAGAACCAGCAGCACGATTTTGCCGCCGCGATGATCTTTCAGCGTGCGCGTCTCGCCGGAATTGACGCCGTAGGTAAAGTCGGGCGCCACCAGCCAGGGCTCGGCCTCGATCACGGGCGCGAGGTTGCGCGCGCGCTCGCCGCTCGAAAGCGCGCGCAGAAAATTGATCAGATCCCAGCGCTCTTCTTCGCTGAGGCTCTGACCGAAGCCCGGCATCGCCGAAGCCGGCTTCACGCCGTAGCTCAGCCACCAATAGAGATCGCCGGCGGTGTGCAAATTCGCGTGCGGCGCGGTGAGATCGGCGGGTTTGGGTCGCAAGGATTCGGCCGCCGGTCCGTCGCCGTAGCCGCCCGCGCCATGACAGGTAGCGCAGCCGCTGTCTTCGTAGAGCGCGCTGCCGTTGGCGACCGAGATCGCGTGATAGGCGACCAGCGGCCGCTGGTAGGTCGCCGGGTAGGCGTCGATGGAAACGATCGCATCGGCGGTATAGATCGCGTAACCGAGCGCGGCAGCTCCGAGCATCATGGCGATGAAGCGTCGGCCTCGTCGCACGATGGCGGCGCCGATCGCAGTTATCCCGACAACGGTCCAGATCAAGCACCGGTCGAATTCCGCGCGCGCCCTGGGCGCTTTCGCGAGAACGCTCCAGTCCCAGCGAAAAGAAAACGGCCAGTCGGGCTGCACGTGGCGCGCCGGCGGCGTGACGCCCAGGAAGCCGACGACGAGGAGAATGGCCAGGCCGAGCAAAATTTCGATCCGCACATTACCCTCGAGCATCTGTATCCGGCTTTCCGCCGGCTCGGCTTTGAGCCGCGACCGGTTGACCGCGCCCAGGAAAAGCAGCGGCAAAAATAGCGCGAGCTTGACGAGCAGCCATTGGCCGTAGGCGGTGCCGAAGAGCGGCGCAAAACCGCCGACGAAATTCCAGGCGTTGTAAAAGCCGCTCGCGATCAGCAGCGCCACGCTGGCGAGCGCCAGATTGGAAAATCGGCGCGCGGCCGTCGCGGCAACGCGCGCCGCGCCGGCAGCCCTGCTTTGCCGGCCTTGGCGCAGCAACAGGAGAAGCGGCGCGAGCCCGCCAAGCCAGAGTCCGGTTGCCAGGAGATGAAGCGCGTCGACGCAAACTTGCAGGACGAACGCCGGGCCATCGGCGGCGGAAGCGTGACCGGCAAAAGCGACGGCGGCCAGAAGCAGCGCGCTCAGGATCGCGCCGGCGCCGTCGCCTATCGCCGAGGAAGCTTGTTTGCGCGGTTCCCCCAAAAGCAGGGCTCCGATGAGCAGCGCGACGATCATGCGCGCGAGCCAGACTCGGCCAAATTGAGTCGTCGTGATCAGAACATAAAGCGCCGCGACATCGGTTGCTCGACCCGGTGCTTCGCTGACGTTGACGCTTTGAATCCAGAGCGCTGCGACAGCGGAGAAAAAGATCACAAGCAGACTCCCGCGCGCGATGATCGATGGCGGGCGCGCCAAGCTCCGACGGCCGCCATCGAAATCGTCGGCGGTTTGACAGGCGGGACGCGCGATCAGGACGGCGAAAGCGAAAGAGCCGAAGAGCAGAACCGCGGCGGCTAGATGGACGAAGCGGACGAGGGCGGCGAGCTCGGTCATGGTTTGACGGTGAAAGGAAACTGATCCTCGACCACGTGACCGTCGACCGAGAGCACGCGGTATTTGATCACGTAGCGACCCGCGGCGAGCGGCTTGATCGCGGCGGTGAGCTGTTTGGGATCGTCGGCGCTGACCGCGACTTGGCCGACTTCGACGGCTTGCCCCTTCGCATCGCTCAAAGTGAGCGACGAATAGCGCGGCTCGAGGCGCTCGTTGAACCAGAGCTGGATTTTTGCCGGCGCATGAAAAAGCACGGCGCGCTGGGCGGGGGACGATTTGACCAGATAGGCGTGCGCGCGAACCGTGGCCGGCGCGAGCAGCAGGGCGAGGACCGTCAATAATTTGCCGCGAAGCATCAGCGCCGCGCGCGGTCGAGCGGATAGCCGCGCTCGATCCAGCCGGAAAATCCCTCGGGCATGACGAAGATATTGCGAAAGCCGCGATATTCCAAAAACACGGCGCGGTCGGCGATATCGTAGGTTTTGCAGTCGCAGTAGAGAATCACCCGGCCGGCCCTGGGAATCTCGGCAAAGCGCGCGGCGATCTCCGGCAGCGGAATCGAGCGCGCCCCCGGCAGGCGCGATTGTTGAAACTCCTTCGCCGGGCGCAGATCGATGAAGGTCAATTTTTCGCCGGCGTCGAGGAGCTGCTTCACCCGCTCCGCGGCCAAGGTATCGATCGTGTCTTCGATGCCGTGGCCGGCGCGCGCTGTACCGGTGTGCAAGATTCCCAACAGGAGCAGCGGCAGAAAAAACCTGAGATCAATTTTCCGGCCGCTTCTCATACTTCACGGTGACGTTTTTGTTGTCCGGCGTCCATTCCACGGTGCCTTTGACGCCGGGGGTGTGGCGCATGATCCAGAAGCCGCCGCCGGGATCGGACGAGCTGGCGAACACCAGGCCGTTTTCGTGCACGAACACGTCGTCGGCGTGGCCGGCGTCGGAATTCACCCGGCGAAAAACCGGCGGGACGAAGTAGCCCGCCGATTTCGGACGGTACGGGTCGGAAATATCGATGGCCCAGAAGCCGGAATTTTCCCACGCGCTGAACACGATGTTGCCGCGGATCATGCGCTCCACGTCGTGAATGCCGAAACGGCGGCCGGGCCGGTCGGGCGGGCAAAAGCGGTTCAGCGGCAGACGGAAAGTTCCGATCTGCACAGGGTTGGGCTCATGGCGCACGTCGATCACGTGCATGTAGCCGAAGGGGCACTGCTTCGCCGAGGTGATCTCGTCGCCGGCGACGATGATATCCGGGCGGCCGCGGTGGGAGGGAACGACGATGCCGACGCTGTGGGTGTTGCCTTCCTCCGGCGGCGACCATTTGATCTGGCTGATCTTGGTCGGTTTGCGAACATCGCTGATGTCGAGAATGATCACACCCTGATCGCGGTAAGCGAGGTAGGCGCGGTCTTTGTATATCGTCACGTCGTGCAGCGCCACCCAGATTTTCGGCAACCCTTCGCGCAGGCCGCCGTCCGGCGCGACCCAGTTTTCCCCCGGCTTTTCGCCGCCCGCGATCCACTGTCCGGGATACCACCAGCGCGCGACTTCTTTGGGGTTGGCCGGATCGTTGATGTCGACGATCAGCAAAATATTATCGTGGTAGCCTGCCATCGTCGTGGCGATGAACGCGAACCTGCCTTGCCTGGGGTCCTCGTGCAGCCAGAAACCGTGCACGCCGCGGCGCGGCGAAACATCGGTTTTGAAAAATCCCACTTCGCGCGGCCTGGCCGGATCGCTGATATCGAACAGCCGAATGCCGCCCACCCAGTTCTTCGCATCGCGCAAGCCGTCCTGATTGATCACCAGCAGGTCTCCCAGCACATCGATGTACTGGCTTTGCACGCTCGAATCGTTTTTGGTCTGCGAGATCACCCGGGGTTTGCTCGGATCGCTGACGTCGACGATGCTGAAGCCCTGATAATTGGAGATATAGGCGTATTTGCCGTCCTTGCTGACGCGAAACTCGGCCGCCTGATCCCAGCCGTTCAGATCGGTGTAGGAGAGGATCGTGAAATTCTCCAGCTCGCCGTAGCCGGGTTGGCGCTCCCGGGCGCCGCCGAGAATGGTCGGACTTTGAGCGACAGCCCGGGGAAGCGCGGGCCCGATTAGCGCGAGAGGAATCAACGCCGCGCGAAAAAAATTGCGCAAAGCCATAGTGGGGTCTCCTTGGTTTTTGCCGCCGGGATGTTCGGGCAAAGCTCACATACCGCCGGGCCGGCTGATTTTCAACCTCGAAAAAAAATCCCTGGCTGCCGATTTTGCGCCTTTGGCGCCAGGGAATGCCAAAATCCTCGATGCCGAGCCCGCGCAAAAATGCTATCGTAGCGCCGATCCGGGCAAGAGGAGGCGGCCATGGCGTACAGGATACGGGACCGCGACGAGCATTTTCTCAACGACGGCACGCCGAAGCGGATTCTCGCGCTCGACGGCGGCGGGCTCCGCGGCATTCTGACGCTTGCGTATCTCGCCGAGATCGAATCCTTGCTGCGCGCGCGCCACGGCGGCTCCCGGGATTTTCGCCTGCATCATTACTTCGATCTGATCGCCGGCACGTCCACCGGCTCGATCATCGCCGCGGCGCTGGCGCGCGGCATGGCGGTGGAAGAAATCATCGAAAAATACAATGCGCTGGGCCAGCGCGTGTTTCAAAAGAGCTGGCTTCGCCAGGGCTACGTGCGCGCGTTCTACGATGAAAGCGGGCTGATCCACGAATTGAAAGAAGTCTACGGCGCGGCGACGACCATGGGCGATCGCTCGCTTCAGACCGGGCTGCTCGTCATCACCAAGCGGCTTGACAGCGGCAGCCCGTGGCCGATCTCGAACAATCCGCGCGGGCGCTATTTCGGCGCGCGCCCGAATCAAAGCGTCGTGCCCAACTCCGCGTATCCGCTCTGGCAGGTGGTGCGCGCGTCCACCGCGGCGCCGCGCTATTTCGATCCGGAGCGGATCGTCATCGCGCAGGGCAGCGGCGATCAGAAATCGGTGCAAGGCGAGTTTGTCGACGGCGGCGTCAGCCCGTTCAACAATCCGGCGCTGCAGGCGCTCATGTACGCGACCTTCGAAGGTTACGGCATCGGCTGGCCGCTGGGCGCGGAGAAACTGCTGGTGGTTTCCGTCGGCACCGGCAGCCGCGATCCCAGCATGGCGCCGGCCAACCTCGCCATGGAAAATGCCCTGAAGGCGCTGATCTCGGTGATGGACGATTGCGCCGACTTGATGGAGATCGTGCTCCAGTGGATGTCGGCCAGCCGCACCGCGCGGGTGATCGATCGCGAGATCGGCGATCTCGGCAACGACGGTCTCGCGCCGGCGCCGCTGATCAGCTATGCGCGCTACAACGTCGCTTTGAGCAAAGAGTCGCTGACGGCGCTCGGCATGGAATTGCCCGAAGCCAAGTACGAGAGCTTGAGCGCGATGGACGATCCGGCCAACATGCCGACGCTTCAGGAAATCGGCCGGCGCGCGGCCAGGCAGCAGGTGATCGGCGAAGATTTTCCAGCGAGCTTCGATCTGCGCGGTTGAACGATTGCGCGGCGCTTTGCCGGGCGCTCGCGCGCCGGTGACCGTTTCCAGGCGGACAGGATGAAGCCATAATGAACGTTTTTATCGTGCGGCCGTTCGGCACCAAGAGCGGCATCGATTTCGATCGGATCGAGGCGGAGCTGATCCGGCCGGCGATCGAGCAGGCAGGCCTGACCGGCGGCACCACCGGGCAATTCATCCAGCAGGGCAATATCCGCGCCGACATGTTCGAGCAGCTGCTCACCGCCGATCTGGTGATCGCCGACATGTCGATTCATAACGCCAACGTTTTTTATGAGCTGGGCATTCGCCATGCGCTGCGCGACAAGCGCACGTTTCTGATCAAATCCAAAACCGAGCCCGGCGCCGACGGCGAAGTGCCGTTCGATCTCAAAACCGATCGCTATTTATCTTACGACCCGAAGGATCCGCGCGGCGCGCTGGATTTGTTGGTAAACGCGCTCAAGCGCACGCTCGACGCGCAGAACGCCGACAGCCCGATTTATCAATTGCTGCCCGGGCTCGAACCGGCCGATCCCGACAAGGTTTTGGTTGTGCCGCTCGATTTTCGCGAGGAAGTGGAGCGGGTCGAGGCGGCGAAGAATTGCGGCGATCTGCAGCTGCTCGCCGCCGAGGTGGACGGCTTTGCCTGGCGCGTCGCCGGGCTGCGGCTGATCGGCGCCGCGCAGTTTCGCTTGAAGGATTGGACCGGCGCCAAAGTGACCTGGACCGCGGTGCGCGAGTACGACGACATGGACGTGGAAGCCAATACATTATTGGGGACGATCTTCCAGCGGCTCAAAGACCGGGTCGCGTCCGATCAGGCGGTGGAACGCGCGCTCGAAAACAAGGAGATTTCCGCGGCCGGCCGCGCCGAGATCCGCGCTTTGATGGGTCGCAACGCCAAAAATCAGTGGGAGGAGAGCTGGTCCGGCTTGAGCGACGAGGACGCCGCGCAAAAGGCGGCGCTCACCTCGCCGCATCTGGAAAAATCCTTCGAGCTCTATCGCGCCGGCTTCATCGAGGACCGCAACCATTTTTATTCCGGCCTGAACGCGCTGGCGATGGTCACCATGATGGTCGAGCTGGGCGAGCGCCAGCCGGCCATCTGGCAGGACAACTTCGACAGCGACGAGGATGCCAATCAGAAATTGCAGAAGCTCAAGGAGCTGCGCAGCGATCTCGCCGCCGGGGTGCGGCTCGCGCTCGAGTCGAAGCAGACCGCTTTGCAGCGCACCGGCAAGAGCGATGTCTGGGTGGAGATCAGCACGGCGGATTTGATCTGCCTCACCTCGACCCGGCCCAACCGGGTGGCGCAGGCGTACAAGAAGGCGCTCACCGACGCGCCCGATCAGGCGCGCGACGCCGCGCGGCGCCAGCTTGCGCTGTACCAGCGCCTCGGCATTCTCAAGGAAAATATTCAGGCCGGGCTCGACAGCATCGCGCCGGTGGCGCTGCCCGAGCCGCAAGGCGCGCCGCGAGTGATTCTGTTCACCGGGCACCGGCTCGACGCGCCGGACCGGCCGACGCCGCGCTTTCCCGCGGCCAAAGAAAGTCAGGCGCGCGCGCTGATCCGCGAAGCGGTGGCGAGCATTCAGGCAAAGGGCGATGGGACGCTGATCGGCCTCTCGGGCGGCGCTTCGGGCGGCGATATTCTTTTTCATGAAGTCTGCGAAGAATTGAACATCCCGAGCCAGATGTTTCTGGTCTTGCCGAAGGCCGATTACATCAAGGCATCGGTGGCCGACGCCGGGCCGGCGTGGATCGAACGCTTCAATCGGCTTTACGACAAGCTCAAGGTGCGGGTGCTGTCCGATGCGGATCGGCTGCCGCGCTGGCTCCGCGCCAAGAAAGACTACAGCATCTGGACCCGCTCCAATCTCTGGATGCTGCACAACGCGCTGGCGATATCCCAGGACCATCTGACCTTGATCGCGCTGTGGAACGGCGCCACCGGCGACGGCCCCGGCGGCACCGAGGACATGGTCAAGCGGGCCCAGGACCGCGGCGCGGTGTTTATTCATCTCGACAGCCGCAGGCTGATCGAATAGAACGGTCGGAAAAGATTTCTCCCTGCGGCCGCAATGACGAAATTTGTGCGTTTGCTCGGCATCGTGAAAAGCCTCTTCATTTGCGTCGGCTTCTTGCTGGCGTTCGCCGACGGGACGCGCGCTGAGCCGCTTGTCATCGGCTACTCGTCGGTGACCTCGGTGTTTTTGCCTTTTTGGATCGGCAAGGAAGCGGGCTTCTACAAAAAGGAAAACCTCGACGCGCAGCTCGTCTACATCGCCAGCTCGACGACAATGGCCCAGGCGATGTTTGCGCGCCAGGTGGCGATCTCCACGGTCAACAGCGGCAGCGTGGTGACCAGCGGCCTCGGCGGCGGCGATCTGGTGTTGATGGGCGCGGTGATCAACAGCGCGGCTTTCTACATTATCTCGCGCCCGGACATCGCCGGCGTCCAGCAGCTGCGCGGCAAGACCGTCGGTGTCACGCGGCTGGGATCGTCGTCGGATTTCGCCATGCGCGAGTATTTGCAAAAACACAAGCTCCAGGCGGGGCGCGACGTTAATATTCTCCAGGTCGGCGGCATGCCGGAGCTCGCCGCGGCGCTCAACAACGGCTTGATCAGCGCCGCGCCGCTGTCCTCGCCGGCATCCCAACTCGCGGAGCAAAAAGGCAATCGCGTGATCGCCAATCTCGCCGACGAAGGAATCTATTTCGTCATCGCCGGCCTCACCACCACGCGGCGCTTTCTGCGCGAGCAGCGCGGCGACGCCAAAGCGTTTCTGCGCGCCTTCGGCCGCGCCACCCATTTTATGTTTCAGCGCGGCGACGAAGCCAAAAAGATTCTGGCGCGATACGCCAGGATCGACGATTCAGGCACGCTCGAGGGCAGCTTGCGCTATGCGCGCGACTTCACCGAAAAGATTCCCCTGGTCAAACGCGAGGGCGTGCAGGTCGTGCTCGAGCAGGAAGCGGCAAAAAATCCCCAGGCCAGGGATATCGCCGCCGAGCGTTTCTACGACAACAGTTTAGTCCAAGAGCTTGTCGGCGAAGGGTTTTACAAATCGCTCTGGGGCCAATAGAAAGATGACAATGAACGATTACGCGCCCATCGACGCCGACGGCCACGTGATGGAGACCGACGAGGAGCTGCGGCGCTATCTGCCGCCGCCGTTCGAGGGCCGGCGCGCGCTCACCGCGCTGTTGCCGTCGCTCGACGGCTGGCCGCGAAGCACGCGCAAGGCGCCCGACAAGACGCCGTGCCTGCAAAAATGGCGCGCGTTTTTGGATCGCTCGGGCGTGGCCGGCTCGGTGCTCTATCCGACCATGGGATTGGCCATGGCGCACATCAAAGACCCGAAGTGGGCGGCGGTGATGGCGCGCTGCTACAACGATTATCTTTACGGCGAATATTTGCAGCAGGAGCCGCGCCGCCTCTGGGGTGTGGCGCTGCTGCCGATTCAAGACATCGGCGCCGCGGCCGAAGAATTGGAACGCTGCGTGAAGGATTTGAAAATGGTCGGCGGCGTGATTCCGGCGGCGGGACTGTCCAGAGGGCTCGGTCACCCGATGTACGATCCGCTTTACGAAACCGCGGTGCGGCTCAACGTGCCGCTGGCGGCGCACGGCGGTTCGAGCGCGGGGCTGGGACTCGATCTGTATGATTCCTTCGTGAAGATCCTCGTCATGGAACACGCCGTCGCGCAGCAGATTCACTTCACGAGTTTTTTGCTCGACGGCGCGCCGGCGCGTTTTCCGACTTTGAAGATGGCTTTTTTGGAAGCCGGCGTCGGCTGGGTGCCCTATCTCATGGAGCGCCTCGACGAAAAATACGAAAAGCTGCCGCAGCAGGCGCCGCTGCTGAACCATGAGCCGAGCTATTACGTCACCAGCTGTCCGATTTATTTTTCCTGCGAGCTGGAAGAAAAAATCTTGCCCTACGTGATCGGCCTCGGCCTGGAAAAGCGGCTGCTCTATCCGTCGGACTACCCGCACGAGCGGCCGACCCTCGAAGAGTTTCTCGCCGACATCCCGCGCTTTCGCGCGCGCACCGATCTATCCGACGCCGTCAAAAAGCTCATCCTGCGCGACAACTGCATCGATTTTTATTCCCTGGCCCTATCCTAGAAAACTCGCCAGCGGCGCGCCTCTGGAGTGCCTTCTTCGAACCGGGTAGAGTAGCCGGCATCAGGCGAAACCGCGTTCGATGAATTCAACTCCGCAACCCGTCGAGAGCGCATCGGGAGCCGCCATCGCTTGCGAAAATATTTCGCGCAGTTTTGCCGGCCCCGGCGTGGTTCTCGACCGCATCAGTTTTCAGGTGAAGCCCGGCGAGTTTGTCGCTTTGCTCGGGCCTTCCGGCTCGGGCAAATCGTCGCTCCTGCGTCTCGTCGCCGGCCTCGACTCTGCCGACGGCGGCCGGCTGGCTATCGACGCTGCGGGCGGCGCGCTGGCGCGCGGTTTTGTCTTTCAGGAGCCGACCCTGATGCCGTGGCGCTCGGTGCTGCGCAACACGACCTTGCCGCTGGAGCTGGCCGGCTGGACGCGCGCCGACGCTCAAACGCGCGCGCGCGAAGAATTGCGCCGCGTCCGCCTGGCGGAATTCGCCGGCGCTTACCCGCACGAGCTTTCCGGCGGCATGAAGATGCGCGCGTCGGTGGCGCGCGCGCTGACGACGCGGCCGAACCTGCTGCTGCTCGACGAGCCGTTTGCCGCGCTGGACGAACCGACGCGGCACGGCTTGCAGATGCAGCTGCGCGAGATCTGGTCGGCGCTGCGCATGACGGTGTTGTTTGTCACCCACTCGGTGACCGAAGCGGTATTTCTGGCGGATCGCATCATCGTTCTGTCGCATCGCCCGGGGCGAATCGTCGCCGACGAGCGCATCGCGCTGGCGCCGGTGCGATTTACCGACTTGCGCACTTCCGTGGAATACCTGAATGAGGTGCGGCGCATCGGCGCCGCGATGCCCGCGGCCGAGGAGGCGCCGTGACGGCCCGCGCGCGGCTCGCCGCTTTTCTGCCGCCGCTGCTGCCGCTGATCTTCAGCATCGGCCTGGCGGAAACGGCGGTGCGCCTGCAATGGGTGCCGTCCTATCTGATTCCGGCGCCGAGCGAAGTCTTTCGCTCGCTGCTGGACGATCGTATCGAGCTCGGTGCCGCCGCGTGGGAAACCTTGAGCTCGGCGCTGGTCGGGCTGCTGTTGAGCTTTCTTGCCGGCACGCTTTTCTCCGTGGCGCTCTCTTCGTCCGATCTGGCGCGCCGCGCGTTTTATCCGTACGCGGTTTTTTTTCAGACCGTGCCTATCATCTCGATCGCGCCGCTGCTGGTGATCTGGTTCGGCTTCGGGCGGCCGACGGTGATCGCGTCCGCCGCTATCGTTTCGGTTTTTCCGATCATCGCCAGCACCTTGCTCGGCCTCAAATCCACCGAGCCGGCGCTGCTCGATCTGTTCAAGCTCTATTCGGCGACGGGCCGGCAAACCTTGTGGATGCTGCGCATCCCGTTCGCGTTGCCGCAGATTTTTTCCGGCCTGCGCATCGCCTCGGGGCTGGCGGTGGTCGGTGCCATCGTCGGCGAATTCATCGGCGGCGGCGGTCTCGGCAGCGTGGTCGATTCGGCGCGCACGCAGCAGCGCATCGACCGCGTGTTTGCGGCGGTGCTGATCTCGTCTATTCTCGGCCTCGTGCTCGTCGGCGCGGTCAACTTTGTTTCGGCTCTATCCCTCGGTCACTGGCATGCTTCGGAAAGGAAACCTTCATGAGAATTGTGTTTTCGCTTCTCGCATCGATTTTTCTGATTTCGCCGGCATCGGCCGCGCAGGCGCCGGCCGTCAAGTTGCAGCTCGCGCTCAACTGGAAGGCGGAGCCGGAGTTCGGCGGCTTTTACGCCGCGAAATTGGCGGGCCATTTCGACAAGCGCGGGCTTGGCGTCGATATCACCGAAGGCGGCGCCGGCACGCCGGTGGTGCAGATGGTGGCCAACGGCAAAGTTCCCTTCGGCATCGCCGCCGGCGACGAAGTCGTGATCGCGCAGGCGCGCGGCGCCGACGTGGTCGCGCTGTTTGCGGTCTACCAGATCAATCCGCAGGGCATCATGGTTCATCCCGAGCGCGGATTTAAATCCATCGCCGATGTTTTCAATTCGCCGGGCATCCTGGCGATCCAGAGCGGCGCGCCTTACACGCTGTTCCTCCAGGCCAAGTTTCCCAAAGCCAGAGTGAAGCTCGTGCCCTACGCCGGCGGCATCGCGCAGTTTCTCACCGATGCCCATTACTCGCAGCAATGTTTCGTCACGTCGGAGCCGCTGTTGGCGAAGAAAAAATCGGCCGCGGTGGAAAGCTTTCTGATCGCCGACGAGGGCTTCAACCCCTACGGCACGGTGGTGGTCGCGCGGCGCGGGTACGTCGAGAAGAATCAAAAGCAAACCCGCGATTTCATCGACGCCGTGCGCGCCGGCTGGCAGGAATATCTGCGCGCGCCGCAGAGCGCCAACGCGCTGATGGTCAAGCTCAATCCGGCGATCGATACCGAAACCATGAAGGAGGCCGCGGACGTGCAAAAACCGTTTATCGTTTCGACCGGCACGCAGCCGGCTGATCTTGGCAAGATGACGGTCGAGCGCTGGACGACTCTCACGAACCAGCTTCAGGAAATCAAGTTGATCCAATCCAAGCCGGCCGCGGCGCGGCTTTTCCAGAAATACTGATTGGGGTAAAGAACATCATCGAAGGGAGAGATTATGAGCATCGCAGGACTTCGTTTCGGACATGTCGCGTTCAAAGTCGCCGACGTGGAGCGCAGCATTCGCTGGTACGGCGACGCCTTCGGCGCCAAAGTGATTTACCGCGTGGCCGCGAGCGGCGAGCGGCCTGAGCTGATGTTTCTCGAATTCGCCAACGGCCAGTGCGTGGAGCTCTTTCCCGGCGGCAAAAACGTCATGCCGTCGCCGGCCGATCCCATCGGCTACATTCACTTCTGTCTGGTGCTCGATAATCTAGAGCAGGCGCTGGAGCATCTGGCGAAGTTCAACATCAAGCCGGAAAGAAAATTCATCGGCCGCGCCAGGCAACGCATCGCGTTTGTCTCGGACCCCGACGGCAACAGCATCGAATTGATGGAGATACCGCCGGAGTCGGAGATTTATCGCGCCGGGAGCGATCCGCGCGAGCCGGCGCCACAGTAGTCGACCGCCGAGCCAAGAATGGTCAGTAGCCGTATTTTTTTTCCAGCGCCTTCAACTCGTCGTTGCCCAGGTTGGCGTACCACTTGCGCGTGTCCTCGATGCCCGGCGTGTTCTTGAAGTAGGCGGCTTCGGTGCCGCTCTTTTTCAATTCCTCCAGGCACTGGCGCATGCCGTGCAGCGCCGCGACCTGCAGCACCGTCGGGATGCAGCCGACCCGCCCGCCGAGCTCGCCCCAGCGCGCAAGCGGCATCACCTGGCGCGGCGGCACGCCGACCATCGGCTTGCCGATCTTGGCGAAGGCCTTGATCTCGTCTTCGGTGCGCGCGCTCAGCCAGACCGCGTCGGCGCCGGCGTCGCAGCAAGCGCCGACCCGATCGATCCGCTCTTGCAGCGAATCCTTCGCCTCGGAGCGGGCGATGATGACGAGATTCTGATCGCGCCGGGTGTCCAGAGCGGCCTTGATCTTGTTGACGAACTCTTCGCGCGAAACCAGACCGACGTCGAAGCCTTCATGGCCGGCGCGCTTGGGCGTCATCTGATCTTCGATGTGCAGCGCGGCGACGCCGGCTTTCTCGAACTCGCGCACGGCGCGGGTGACGTTGACGGCGTTGCCGTAGCCGGTTTCGCCGTCGCTGACGATGGGAATGTTGACCGCATCGACGATCTCGCGCGCCTTGTTGACCATTTCCGTCAGAGTGAGCAGACCGGCGTCGGCGAAGCCGAGAGAGCGATGCTGGCCGCTGCCCGAGATATGCACAAGGGGAAATCCCAGCCATTCGACCAGGCGCGCTTGAATGCCGTCGTTGCAGCTCGGCGCGACATGGCAGGACGGCTCGGCGAGCATTCTTTTCAGGGCCTGGCGTTTTTCTGCCGCGGTTGATTCCATGTTTTGCTTCCTTTCAGAATATTGTGTCGTTCCTTGCAAAGATCAGGAGGGCGACCGCCGGTCGCCCCTGCAGGAGATCGCTACGCGCGTTGTTTGCCGGCGCGGGCGAATTCATCGCGCCGGCTGACGGTCGCCTTGAGCAGTTCCGGCGGAATATTCTTCGCGCCGCCGAGCACTTCGGCGAAGATCGCCATCTGCGCCGCTTCTTCGACGATCAGATTGGCCCGAGCGGCAGCCGCGGGATCGGCGCCGAACGCCAGCACGCCGTGATTCTCCAGCAGCACGGCTTTGGTTTTCTGCGCTGTGCTCAAGGCATCGGCGATATGGGACACCGACTCGGCGGAGCCGCGCGGACCGTATTTGGCGAGCGGCACGCCGTCCGTCATATCCTGGCGCACCAGAGCTTCATAGGAACAGCCGAGCGCGCGGCTCGCCAGAGCGAAAGCGGTCGCATAGGTCGAGTGCGTGTGCACGACGGCGCCGGTGTCGGGCCGCTCTTTGTAAACGATCGCGTGCATGTGCACGATCTCGGCGTTGGTGGGATTGATTTCGCCTTCAATCAGCTTGCCGTCGAGATCGAGGAGCGCGAGATTTTCCGGCTGCAAATTATCGAAGGAGCTGGTGGCGGTCAAAAGAATCGTGTCGGTGTGCGGCACGCGCACGCTGAAATTGCCGTGGTGGCTCATGGAGATCGCGCCGGCGCGGATCAAAGCGTTGGCGCCGGCGATGACCGCTTGACGGAGTTCGGGATGGTTGAGCGCCATGTTTTCTCCTTCGATAGAGCGTGAAACCAATCAGGCCTGCTGCAGGCGGCTGCTGAAATATTCCCAGGCGCGGTTGGAGACTTCCTCGTGGGAAACCTGCGGGTAAATAACTTCCAACTCTTCCGGCGTGAAATAGCGCGGCTTGCCGGCGGCCATGGCGCGCAACTGATAATTCGCGGCTTCTTCCATCCAGAGAATCATCACGCAGACGCGGCGCACGTCCTTGTCGGCGACGTTCACGCCGTGGCCGCGCAGCAGCATGGCGCCGTGCGGCCCCAGGGTTTTGGCCACGGCGTCGCCGAGCTCGCGGGTGCGAATCAAGGTGATCGGGTCGAAGACCTGGACGTTATTTTTAAAAATCGCGCCGGAGGCGTGCAGCGGGCGAAGGGTTTCGCCGAGGGAGCTTAACACCACGCAGCTCGGCGGATGAACGTGGCAGACCGACTGAATGTCGGGGCGCGCTTTATAGATGCGCGCATGAATCCAGAATTCCGTATTCGGCCGGCCGTCGCCGGCGAGTTGATTGCCTTCGACGTCGAGCTCGAGCAGATTGTCCCGGCGCACCAGTGCCGGGCTCATGCGCGGCGGGAAAATAAATCGATCGGTGCCGGGAATGCGCGCGCTCACGTGGCCGAAGGCCGCGGCGATGCCCTGCTGATGTAAAATGTGGCTCGCGGTGACGATGTCTTGTTTGATTTGTTCCAGGTCCATGGCCGGTGATTTTCCTTCGACCCAAACCAATACGACAGCGTCAGCGAAATGTCCACCGACGCGGCGCGTGAGATGCTCGGAATCTCAAAATCGTATACGGGATGCCCACGCGTAAACGTAGATGGAGCAATCTTAAGGTTTCGCCGTGGCTCGCGCGAGAAAAGCGCGGTCAAAAAAGCGCTCGGGCTCGCCCTGGATGCCGAGCGCGGCGAGCAACGCGGCGATGTTCGCGCGCTCGATTTCGACGCCGAGATCCTGGGCGAAGTAGCTCAGCGCCCGGCGCTGCGTTTCAGGATTGCCGCGCAGCTTTGCCGCGGCCATTTGCAGCGCTTTTTCGGGGCTGGTTTTGATCAACTGTATCGACTTCGCCAGCGCGCGGATGAAGCGCACCACCGAATCCGGCTCTCTGGTCGCGAAGGGCTTGGCCGCAACCAGTACGGCCAGCGGGATTTCCGGTACCACCTGGCCGATTTCCAGCAGCACCGGATAGCCTTCGTCCTCGAGCGTGTGGCGCTCGCCCGAGCTGAGCGGGATCGCGTCGACTCTGCCGCCTTTGAGCGCGCCGATGCGCAGGAAGGTGCTGCCGGCGGCGAGCAGCTTGTAATCCTTGTCACGGATGAAACCGCGCCGCCTCAAAGCTTCGATCACCGCGAACTCGGAGAAGCTGCCGGCGCTCGTGACGCCGACGGTTTTGCCCTTCAGATCCTCGAGCCGCGTGACCTGCTTGGAGCCGATCAAGGCAAAATCGATTTTATTCTGAAAGCCGGCGACGACGCTCACCGGCGCGCCGCGCTCGATGGCGCGCATGATCGCCGCCACGCCGGACACGACCAGATCGGCGTGGCCGCTGGTGAGAATCGCCACCATTAACGTCCCGCCGCTGGCGATGGTGACGCTGTGCACGTTCAACCCTTCGTCTTTGAAAAATCCCGATTGCTGGGCGACCACGATGGGCAGCTGGGTGCTGATGTTGGGCGACACCAGACCGATGGAGATATCGCGGAGCTCGGCGGCGCCGGCGGAAACTCCGGGCAAGATCAATAGCAGAGCAAGCGCCCACATAAGGCCCGCTCTATCACAACGGCGGCGTGCAAAACCACTGCGCTGGACAAACGGCAGGGAATGGTTGGACGGAGGGCTGACTAAAATAAAACTGGCCCGGCGGATTGCGCCGGGCCAGTCGGCTTAGGCTCAAATCCGCAAATCAGGTTATTTCGCGACCATGCTCGCGACATTCGAGTAGGCGGAATTGCCCTTAGAATCGTAGGCACGCACACGATAGTAATATTTCCTTCCCGAGCGAAGGCCGCTGTTGCTGTACGTCGTCACATTCGCGCCCACCGTCGCGAGTTTGGAAAAGCTCGTGCCGTTGGTCGAGCGCTCGATCTTGAAGCCGCTTTCACCGGAGGAATTGTCGGTCCAGCTCAAGTCGATTCGCTTGGCCAAGGTCGAGGCGGCCGCGAGATTGGTCGGCGCCGCCAGCGCTGCGACCACCGTGATCTGCAACGTAGCGCTGTCCGAGCCGCCTTTGCCGTCGGAGACGCCCACCGTGAACGAATTTGTGCCGATATTCGCGCTCGCCGGGGTGCCGCTCAGGGAGCCGTTGGCAGCTACCGAAAGCCAAGCCGGGCCGCTGGTCTTTGCAAACGTCAGCGGATCGCTGTCGGGATCGCTGGCATTGCCGGCGATGGAACCGTTGTAGGCCAGCCCTTGCGTCGCGTTTGATTTCACAATCGGATCGCTGGTGAAAGCCGGCGGACTGTTCGTAACGTTGCCGCCGCCGGAGCGGAAATTGGCGACGATCGGCGCCGTCGCGTCGCCGGTCTGGGCGTTATCGCGCTGGTTCAAGACGCCGGTCGGAATTCCATTGTACAAAACATCGGGATTGGAAAAATGCAGCACCCGTGGACAGCCGCGGCTGCAGACGTCATAAGACATGATCGTGCGAAAAGCGCCATCCACGTAGTGGCCGAAGGACCAGGGATAGGAAGCGCCCGAAGGAGAGACGCCGGCGCTTGCCGGATCGTGCTCCATGCCCATGTTGTGTCCGTGTTCGTGGGCGAGCGTGCTGTTGGTCAGGCAGCTAAGCGCCGTGACCTGGAAGGCGTACCCGGCAAAGCCCGCTCCGGGATTTCTTTGAACCCAACCGATGCCGCAATAGCCGCCGCCGTTGCTGGTGATCAAAGACACCATGTCGGCGGAGTAGGTATTGCGCAATGACGCTACGGTCGAATTGGATGTCACCCAATTCAAATCCGTCTCGATGTTACCGGAGTCGTTATAGGCGATTTCTTCGGTGTGCGACAGGAAATAGCGCGCGATCATGTTGCTGTTGATGAAGGCGGTGTTCGCCTGGTCCACCGCCGCTTGGATTTGCCCCTGAATCTGCGCGGTCCCGCCGGCCGCGGCGCGGGCCTGAGGCGTGTAAACCGACATCAAGACGATTTGTACGGTGCCGTCGGCAGCCGCAGTCGTATTGGATTGGCTGAAAGAACCCTGTTGGAGTCTCCCGCTGCCGGATATTGGCGGGACTTTTTCATGACCGTGGGTCGCAGCATCGTGGCCCCACTCGGGCGCGAAGCTCTCCGGATTGATCTTTTCCACCGCGGTGCGTCCGTTGGCACCCGGGTGAATGGCGAAGATATCACTGCCGCTCTCGATGCGACCGTAGAGAAGTCCTTCGTGCAAAGTAAGCGTGGCATTGCTGCGGTCCAGTTGACCTTGACCACGCCAGACCATGCTGCGTGGGCCGCGCCGCTGCTCACTGTGGCGGTCGAACTCCAGATCGGGCTTGCCGGGCACGGCGATCGTCAAGCCTGGCGCACCAGCGGTCAAGGTAGATTCGTCGATGTCGCCGGCGGCCGCTACCAGCCCGTTTCGGCCGGCAGCCGCCGATGCGGGACGCTGTTGGAACAAGTTGGGACGAGTTTGTGCCTGAACCGTCGCCGCGAGAAAAATAAATAACGCGGCGCCGATGAGCGCTGAGAACCGCCGGTGGGTCTGATTTGAGTTCATGCAATAATTCCTTTCCTGTCGTCGTCGTCGGCCAACGCTAACCGAATCTTTTTGTGAAAGTTTCGGCATTGCTGTTCACGCCGCATTTCGGGAGTCCGCCGGGTAACGATACCTGAGCACGGTCCGTGCCAGTAATTCCTTGTGCATTTGTCCTCGCAATAGGGCGCTTGGCGCTGCCTGGCATGTGCCGAGCAGAACATCTTTGGCAGGGTGCTTTACAATCGTTGTCCACCGCCAACTCGACAAATAAGGGTTTAGTGCGCGTTCAATCATCGTGGTGTGGTCGCGTTCACGACATTGGAATAGGCGGAATTTCCCGCGGCGTTGTAGGCGCGCACCCGGTAGCGATAGGTCGTGTTGCGCTTCAGGCCGGTGCTGGAATAGCTCGTCACGTTGGCGCCGACGCTGGCGATCTGGCTGAAGTTGGCGCAGGCGGCGCCGGTGCAGCGCTCGATTTTGAAACCGGTCTCGTTGCCGGAGTTGTCGGTCCAGGTGAGCCTGATCTGGGTTCTCGAGAGCGCCGTCGCCGTAAGATTGCCGGGCGCGGCGGGTAGCGCCGGCGGAGCGGCGCTGACCTGGATATTCACCGTGGTCGATGCGCTCGCGCCCTGATTATCCGTCACAGTGAGCCGCGCCGTGTACGTGCCCGCTGTCGCATAGGTGTGATTCGCCGTCACGCCGGCGGCGGTGGCGCCGTCGCCGAAATTCCATGCGTAAGAGGCGATCGAGCCGTCCGGATCGGCGGAATTTCCGCCGTCGAAAGCAACGCTCAGCGGCGCCGCGCCAAAAGTCGGCGAAGCCGTCAGCGCCGCAACCGGCGGCTGGTTCGCGCTCGCCGCCGGCAGCACGAACAAAGTCACGCTCTGGGGCGGCAGGGTGGCGGCAAAACTGTTGCCGGTAAAACTCACATCGGCGAGACGGGTAATGGCGTTTGCCGCCGTAAGACGCCAGACCTGGGCGCTGCCGTTGTGCGGGAAATTGGCGATGCTCAGCGTGGCCGGCGTGTTGCCCGAAAGATACTTGCTGATCACCATGATCGTGAGCGCGCCGTCGCTCGAGCGCTCGGCGGCGAACACCGAGACGTTGTCGGGGTTCGGTCCGGAAGCGGCAACGCTGGTATCGCCGAAAGTCGATTTGTTGCCGTCGTAATTGCGGTACATCTTGATCGCCTTGTAAGTCGGCGTGCTCGCATCGGGCGTGGTCCAGCGCGCCGCCATGTCCAATCCTTCGCGGCCGAAGATGCCCAGAATATCCGCCTGGGTCGTCGCGCCGTTGATGTGGTTTTCCGCGCCCCAGTTGTATTCGGTAATGCCGATGAGGGTGCCGGGATAGTAAGTATTCACCCAGGACTTGAGCCGCGGCACGAGCTGCACGCGGTCGTTGATCCAGGTCTCATCGACGTAGCTGGGATCCCACAGCGAGCGGGTCGAGCGATTGCGCCGAAGCTGCATGGCGCTGGAAGTGTCGTCGCTGAATTCGCCGCCCTGCGGATAGTAGTGCACGGTGAAGACGTCGAGCAGGCGCCGGCCGGTGCTATTTTGATTCTGGCGCAGCTGATCGAGCAGCCAGGGCAGATAATCCCAGCCGCCGTGGTTGCTCCGGTCGGGCATGAAGCTCCAGCCGTGGAGGCTGCCGTATTGCTGATCGTAGCCACTCAAAAGATAACCGCTCCAGCCCCACTCCTCCGGCCCGACCACCAGCGCGGAAGGGTCGACCGCTTTGATCTTGTCGGCGTAGTCGAGAATCTTGGTGCGAATCTCGTCCATGGTCGCGCCGGCGGGATGAACGTCGCGGTGGGTCGAGTGCCAGATGCTCGGCTCGTTGTCGAGAATGTAGTAGCGCAGGCCGCCGCTCGAGTTGACGCCCCAGCGGCCGACCAGATGCTGCGCCCAGCCTTGCTGATAGGCCGAGTTGGACGGCGCGTTGGCGTCGTTGGGATCGTTGCCGGTGACCAACTGGCCGCTCGTGCGCACGCCGTTGCCGGCGTCGGGAAACCATTGCCAGTCGCTGCCGCTCTGCGCGCCGTACTTGGCGATGGAAAAACTGGCGAGCTTGGAACGATTGGCGCCGAGCCTGGCGACCCAGTCGAGCATGGGAATCGTCAACATCGCCTGCGCGCCGGCGGCTTTGGAGCTCGCGATAAACGTGTCGCCGCGCTCGCCCGCCACCGCGCTCGGATCGGCGATGCTCTCGAAGTACCAGTCGTTGGCGCGGTTGTCGGCGTTGAGCTGCCAGTTGTAGCGGCTGGTATTGTTGCCGCCGTTGCGATTGAGCGGGCTGTTGAGGTCGTTCAATTGCGCGGTCGTCGCGTGCGCCACGCCGTAAATGTTCGGATTGATCGCGCGCCGGTTGGCGGCGGCGTCGATGTTGACCGTGACGGCGGTATTTTGCGCTTTGACGCAAACCGGCAGCAGCAAAAGAGAGCAGAGCAGCAGCAGACGAAAAAATTTGACAAGGTTGGCGCGATCCATGGCGGCTCCGTTTCTGAGTCGAATAAATGGCCGCGGTTGGGTGCACGATCCATGCCGCAAGCACGCCCTCCGAGCGCGCGGAATTTCTGCGAGTTCCTGCCCGCAATCGGCGTGAATACGGAAAGCTCGCCAGGCGCTCGTCATTGCACCCGTGACAGAGCCGTGCCAAGTTGACGGCGCCGCTGTTTTTTAGATAGTTTCGACTCGAGATACCGGGTCGATTGGTAAGAAACGGAGAGACCGCCGACGATGGTCAAAGCTCAACCGCTGCCTGCCGGCGAATCTGCGGGCGCTCTGCTGCCGCCGCGCCGGGTTTTTTGCCAGGATGGGGCCCTCGCCGCGGCGCTGCGCCGACAAAACAGCGCGTGGCGCGTCGAGCCCTGGGCGGAGCCGCTCGACGACGGCGCCTGGGCGGTGATGCTTGCCGCCGACCCGGGGCTTCTCAGCGGCGATCAGCGGCGCGCGCTCGGTGAAGGGCGCGCGCGTTTCATTCTCATGGCCCAAGCACCGGCGATGGCGGCGGCTTCGGACGCGCCGCGTCCGTTCAGCTTTCTCGCCGGCGAAACGCCCGTTGAAATAGTTTGCGGCGCCATCGAAGCGGGCTTCGACAACATCGCGCTGATGCGCCAGCAGGCGAGGCTTCAGGGCGAGCTTGACCGCGCCAGGAGCGAAATCGCGCAGCTCAACGAAATCGGCCTGGCGCTCTCGACCCGGCGCGACCGCGAATCGCTGGTCGACCTGATCCTGCGCAAGAGCCGGGAAATCACCAGCAGCGACGCGGGCTCGCTCTATCTGGTCGAGCAGGACGAAGCGGGCGGGCGCCGCTTGCGCTTCAAATTCACCCAGAACGACAGCATGAATCTTTCCTTTCGCGAGTCGGTGCTGGCGCTCGACAGCTCGAGCGTGGCGGGCTACGTCGCCTTGACCGGTCAGGAAGTTCGCCTGGCCGACGCCTATCGCATTCCGCCCTCGTTTCCCTTCGGCTTCAACCGCACCTTCGACGAGGAAAACGGCTACCGCACCCGGTCCATGCTCGCGGTGCCGGCGAAAAATCCGCGCGGCGAAGTCATCGCCGTGGTCCAGCTCATCAACTGCAAGCGCGATTTCACCGCGCGGCTGAGCCGCGAGACGGCGGATCGCCTGGTCATGCCGTTTCCCGAAGCATGCCTCGCGCTGCTGCGCTCGCTGGCGAGCCAGGCGGCGGTGGCGCTCGAAAACATTCACCTCTACGAAAACATCGAGGCGCTGTTCGAAGGTTTCGTGCGCGCTTCGGTGAGCGCCATCGAGGCGCGCGATCCGACCACCTACGGCCACTCGTTTCGGGTCGCCGACCTGACGGTGGCGCTGGCCGAGGCGGTGGACCGCGATCAGTCGCGGCAGTTTCGCGACGTGCACTTCAGCCGCGCCGAGATGAAAGAAGTGCGCTACGCCTCGCTGCTCCACGACTTCGGCAAAGTCGGCGTGCGCGAAGAGGTCCTGGTGAAGGCGAAAAAGCTCTACCCGCTTCAGCTCGAGCTGGTGAAGGAGCGCTTCGCCTACGCGCGCAAGGCGATGGAGCTCGAGCAGAGCGAGCGCAAGCTCGCCTACCTGCTCGAGCACGGGCGCGAGGAGTTTCTCCGGCGCGAGCCGCAGTATCGGCGCGAGCTGGAGGAGCGGCTCGGCGAAATCGACGAGTTTCTCGGCTTCGTTCTCAGGTGCAACGAGCCGACCGTCCTGCGCGAGGGCAACTTCGAGCGCTTGAAGGCCCTGGCAGCGCGCGAGTTCGCCGATTCCTCCGGGCGCCGGGCGCTCTTATCGGATCACGAGGTGCGGCTGCTGTCGATTTCCCAGGGCAATCTCGACGAGCGCGAACGGCGCCAGATCGAGTCCCACGTGACCTACACGTTGAATTTTTTGAGCCGGATTCCCTGGACGAGCGAGATCAAAAACATTCCGGCCATCGCGGCGGCGCACCACGAAAAGCTCGACGGCACCGGTTATCCGAAGAGCCTTTGTGCGGCGGAGATTCCGATTCAATCGCGAATGATGACGATCTCCGATATTTACGACGCCTTGTGCGCCGCCGACCGGCCCTACAAAAAAGCAGTCGCTTCGGAGCACGCCCTGGATATTCTCTACGACGAGGCGAAGCAGGGGCTGGTGGATGCGGCGCTGCTGCGAATTTTCCGCGAGGCGGAAGTCTTCCGGCGGAACGCAAAAACGCACTGACGCGGCGCGGTGGCGCCAGGCGCGGCATTTTTTTCGATGAACCCATCGCGGCGGAAATTTCTCCGGACGGCGCTGGCCGGCGCAGGCGGACTTTTGGCAGGCTGCGCCGCGCGCAGCGAAAGCCAGCTCCGCTGCCCGGTCACGCTGGCGGAGTTTGCCGCGGAGAGCGGTCTCGGACCGCTGCCGGTCTATCGCTACCAGCAGGGCGCGGGTCCGGCGCTGATCCTGCTTCACGAGCTGCCCGGTCTCTCGCTCGACGACCTGGCCCTGGCAAAATGCCTGGGACAGCAGGGGTTCTCTGTTTACCTGCCGCTGCTCTTCGGCGAGCCGGGCCAGAATCGCGTCTTCGCCGGCTATTTTCAGTCCTGCGCGCAGCACGATTTCGAATGCGCCGCGCTGGCCCGAAGCAGCCCCGTCATCGATAAGCTGCGCGAGCTGTGCCTGCGCCTCGGCGCGCGCACGGGCGCACCGGTGGGCGTCATCGGCATGTGTCTCACCGGCGCGTTTCCTCTGGCGCTGCTCGGCGACGGAGTTCAGGCGGCGGTGCTTTGCCAGCCGACCCTGCCGTTCAACGCCTTCTTCATGCGTCCCATCGGCGCGCAGCGGCGCGTCCTGGGATTGGCGAAGGAAGATCTCGACCGCGCGGTGAAAAGCCGGATTGCCATTCTCGCGCTGCGCTACCGCAACGATCCGCTCTGCCCGGCCGAGCGTTTTCGCGCGCTGAGAGAAATGTTTCACGAGCGCATCGCGCAGATCGAGATCCCATCCGAAAATGGACAGCATTCGACGCTGGCCGCGGACCTCAACCTCGACGCCCTGTCCGACGCGGTGAGCTATCTCAAGGTTCGCCTCGGCGCGGCCAATCGACCGCAGAGAATGAAGCTCGCGAAGCTCGAAGGCCGTCCCTGCGAAATCGGATTGGACGGGCGCTGGCGGAGAGTGTGATCGGAGCGATCCTGCAAGCGCGCGCGTTTACTTTGAATAGAGCCGCCCGATGAAGCCCGACGCCTGCAATTCCTGCGCGAAGCTCGGCTCGACGAATTCTTTGGGCTGGGCCTTCGCCGCTTCGGGACGGGTGGCGGCGAGATAGTCGAGATAGGTTTTCACGCCGTCGAGCGACGGCGCCGGATTTTCCGGCAGGATTTTGGCGAACGCCTGGTGCGTTCGTTCCAGGCTGTCGGGATTCGCAATGCGGGTAAATTTGCCGATGATTTTCAGGGTCGATTCTTTATCGGTCTTGAAAACGTGGATGGCTTGTGCGAGCGCGCGGACGAGCTTGGCGATCGCCGGCGCCCGGGATCGCACCGTGGCTGCGCGCGTCAGCGCGGCATTCCAGTGAAACGGGATGTTCAATCGGCTCACGTCGACCAGCGATTTGAAACCGAGCTTCTCGGCCTCGCGCACGAACGGCTCGACCAGGATGGCAAACTGCACAACGCCCTTCGACAGCGCGGCGAGCGCATCGGCCGTCGCTCCCACCGGCATCAGCTTCACGTCGCTGTTCGGATCGATGCCGAGGCGGCCGAGCCCGAGGCGCATGCCGATCTCGGTGGTCGTGCCGGCGCGTCCCACGCTGCCGGTTTTGCCTTTGAGCTGTTTTACGTCGGCAATATATTTTGGCGTTACGATGTGCGCCGGAAACGTCGGCACGATCGAAGCGATCATGACCGCGTCGGCGCCGGTCAAGCGCGCATTGACCAGGGTCGTCACCGACGTGACGATCACGTCGAGCTCGCCGGCGAGCATCGCCTGGAGCGCCATCGGGCTGGCGTTGACCGAAATGAACTCGGCATCGACGCCCAGCTTTTTGAGCAGCCCTCTTTCCTGAACGATCCAGACCGCCGCGTTGGACGCGCCGCCGGCCCAGGCGATGCGCAGCCGTTCCTGCGCGCCGGCGCCGCAGGCGATCCCGACTAGCGCGAGCGCAATCGTCAGGAGGCGCATGATCGACCCGATGGAGTTACTTGATCACGTTCTCGGCGCGCAGCGCCCCCAGCTCGCTCGCGCTCAATGCCAAAAGCCCGCCGAGCACTTCGTCGGTGTGCTGGCCGAGGAGCGGCGCGTCCTGGCGGATGCTCGCCGGGGTTTTCGACATATGAATCCAGGGCGCGAGCAGCTTCGTCGGACCGGCTTTGGGATGAGGGCGCTCGATGAACGCGTTGCGCGCCTTGATGTGCGGATCTTCGAGGACCTCGCCGATGGACAGCACGGGCGCGCCGAAATAATCGATTGGACGCAAGCCGTCCCACAATTCCCGGCGGGTTTTGCCGCGCACCCAGGCTTTGATCAGCTCGTAAAGCGCGGCCCGATGCTGCTTGCGCGCCGGCGCGCTGGCGAAACGCGCGTCTTCGATTAAATCTTCGCGGCCCATCAATCTGGCGAGCTTGGCCCAGCCGCCGTCGCTCATGTCGGGAATGCGCAGAGTGAAATAGCCGTCGGCGGCGGGCACCGGCTTGTTGCCGATCTCGATGCCGATGAAATGCTCGTGGAATTCGCTGATCATAAATCCGAGCAGCGCTTCCTGCATCGACACGACGATGCGCTGGCCCTCGCCGGTGCGCTCGCGCGCGTGCAGCGCCGCCAGGATGCCGCACACCATGCTGACCCCGGCGGCTTCGTCGCCGATGCCGATCGCCTTGGTGCCCGGCGCGCCGCTGTAACTCCAGCCGGTGTGGGTCCAACCGGTCATGCTGTTGTTGGTGTGCGCGGTGCTGCCGTAATCCTTGTACGGCCCGCTCTCGCCGAAGCCGCGCGAGCAGGCATAAATCAGGCGCGGATTGATCTTTTTCAGATCCTCGTAGCCGAGGCCGAACTTCTCCATCTGGCCGACATGATAATTTTCCACCAGCACGTCGGCGCGGGCGATCAACTGCCGCGCCAGCTCGACGCCGCGCGCGGTCTTGAGATTGAGCACGACGCTCTTCTTGTTGACGTTGATCCAGAGAAACTCGTAGGCGTCGACTTTGGCGTCGGGCGGCATCCACGAGCGGCGAAAGCCGTCGCCCGCGGGCGGTTCGATCTTGAGGATCTCCGCGCCCAGGTGGCCGAGCAGCATCGTGCAGAAGGGGCCGTTGAGCGCATGGGTAAAGTCGATTACGCGAATGTCTTCGAGCGCGCCGGGCATGAGGACCTCCTCGAAAAAAGGATGAAGCATGAAGGCGAAAGGATAAATTTATCGCTTTGCCTCAGTCGCTCGGACCATAGCACGAATGAACGAGCGCACAACAGAGATTTTCCTCGTTCTGGAATCTTGACAGCACGCGGCGGCGGGGAATAGCGTGCAGCCGAGTCATGCGTGTTGGCTGCGATGGATGAGCGCAAAACGGGAGGAATCATGGCGATACCAATAATGCGCGCGGGCATCCTGGCGATGGCGATCCTTGGCGGTCTGGAAATCGCGTCGAGCACGGCGGCGACGGTGGAAGAAGTCGCGCTGATGAAATCGCCGAACCGGGAAAAGCTGCTGGTCGAAGGCGCCAGGAAAGAAGGCAAGGTGATGTTTTACACCGGGCTGATCGTCGATCAGGTGGTCCGCCCGGTGAAGGCGGCCTTCGAGAAAGAATATCCCTTCGTCCAGGTGGAATTTTTTCGCGGCAACGCCGAACGGCTGGCGCAGAAAATGCTCGCCGAGTACCAGGCGAAGCGATACGACGTCGATGTCGTCAGCGGCAGCGCCACCTCGACGATCGTCCAGCGCGCCGGCTTCATGCAGCGCTTTTACTCGCCGCATCTGGCCGAGTATCCCGCGGAGCTGAAAGATGCGAAAGGCTTTTGGGGCAGCACCAACGTGTACTTCATGACCCTCGGCTACAACACGCGCAACGTGCGCGCCGCCGAGCTGCCGAAGAGTTACGAAGATCTGCTCAACCCGCGCTGGAAGGGCCAGATGATGTGGTCCACCAGCCGCGGCTCCGGCGCGCCGCAGTTCATCGGCAATATCTTCGTCAGCATGGGACAGGAAGCGGGCAAGGCGTATCTGCAAAAATTGAAGCAGCAAAACATCGCCAAGAGCACCGCCAGCGCGCGCCAGATTCTCGACATGGTGATCGCCGGGGAATACCCGATCGCGATCCAGATTTTCAACCATCATGCGTACATCAGCAAAACAGCCGGAGCGCCAGTGGATTGGCAGCCGCTGGAGCCGGTCACGGCGACCAATAACACCATCGGCATCGCCAAGAACGCGCCCCATCCCTACGCGGCGATGCTGTTTATCGACTTCGTGCTGTCGCGCCAGGGCCAGAAAGTCTTTCAGGCATCCAACTATTTGCCGGCTCATCCCGACGTGCCCGCCCTGCAGGCCGATCTCAAACCAGGCGGCGGCCGTTTCAAAAAAGTGAATTACTTGAGCCCGGACATGATCTACGACAAAAGCAATGAATGGGGCGACTATTTCGACCGGGAATTTCTGCGCTGAAACCGGCCCCGGGAGAATTTCCGCCTCGGCAATGGCATGCGCAGTTCGCTTTGATCTCTTTAACGAATTCCTGAAAAAACTTCGGAGCGCTTCGACAGGCTCCGCACGAACGCGTTTCTCTCAATTTTCTAATATTCCGTCCGTCCTGAGCCAGTCGAAGGGCTCCGAAAGCTTCGTGAGAAGCAGCAGCTCGCGGAGAAATTACAGCCCGTAAAATGTCTTGGCGTTGTCGTACATGATCTTCTGCGCGGCGGCATGAGAAATCTCGCCGCGGTCCGCGCGCTCTTTCAGCAAACGCGAGAATTCAAACTCCATCGACTGGTCGCGATGGGTGTAGTCGGAGCCGATCATGAGGTTGTCTTCGCCGGCGACTTTGATGATGTAGGGTAAATCCTCGTCGACCTGGCAGGTGACGTACATGCGGTTGGACTTCATCAGATTCGCGTCCAGCGTGTAGCGCGCGAACTGGCTGAAAGTGCCGGCGCCGTCGGCGGCTTTTTCCATGCGCCGCTTGAGCTCGTAGGCGACGAACGGAATCCACGATGCGCCCGCTTCGACGATGCCGAAGCGGAGCCTGGGATATTTTTGCGGCAATTGATGGCGGATGATCGTGTGAAAGGCGTGCACGGTGGGCAGCTGCGAGCGCATGAACGAGCCCAGAGAAAATTCCCGCGCCGGAACGAAATCCGGCGTGCCCGAGCCGATGTGGACGCAGATCGGCAGATCGAGCCGGTTGGCTTCTTCGTAGAGCGGAAAGAAATACGGATCGGCGGGCCACCTGCCGGCCTCGAGATCGCCTTTCTTGAGGATGCCGCAGGCGCCGTGATCTCGGGCGAACTGCAATTCTTTGATCGACTCTTCCATATCCATCAGCGGCGGCAGGCAGACCCAGCGAAGCCGCCCGTGCGATTCCGCGCAGCGGTCGGCGAGCCAGCGGTTGTAGCTGCGCCGCAGCGCGATGGAAACCTCCGGGCGCTCGGTTGCTTCCATGAGAAACAGGGTGGGATAAATCACCTGCACTTCGGTGCCCATCGCGTCCATGTCGCGCAGGCGCTTGGCCACATCGAGCAGCTCGCGCGTCTCGACCGTGGTGCGCGTATTGCCGTCGTCGCGCACGAAGCGTATCTGGCGATGGCCGTCGATCAGCCAGTAGCGCACCGGGTTTCTTTTGGGATCGGGCCGTGCCGGATATTGGGTGACGGGTCGAAACTCCTGCTCGAAGTCGCGCAGATATTCCCAGGTCGCTTCGGTTTCATCGACGTGCGTGTCGGCATCGATGGTCGGCATGGCGCACCTCCTGCTGTCTTTTGGAGATCATAACCATGAGGAATGGGGAGGATGCAACGCAATTGTTTCGTTCAAGCCGTTCAAATCGTTCAATTCGTCGGAAAAGGGAATGGGAAAACTGAGATGAAAAAAGGCCGCTCTCCATGAGCGGCCTTTTGTGTGTTTACTTGAGCTCAACGAAAGTGGTTATCCGGCGGATTCCGCGAAAAATTCGCCGGACTCGATGGGCGGCAGATTGCGATTCTCCGGCGTGCCGCTGGCGAGCGGCTTGCCGTTGGCGCCGAGGCGCATTTCCTGGCCGCCTTGCTGCTGTCCTTTGACGCCGGCGCCGACGCGGATCACCACCAGATTGCCGTCGCCGGTATTGAGATAGCGATAGTAAGCGCCTTTGGGAATCATGATGCCCTGATGCCGGTTGATTTCCAGCTCGTTGCCCTTTTCATCGAACACGCTCATGCGGCCTTCCAGAACGATGAAAGCGTGGTCCTCGTCGAGGTGCTGATGAATTTCGTTCTCGCCGCCCTCGGCGTTGATCTTGGTGTGAATCCACAGGTTCGCGGTCTCGGCGACGAGCTGCGTGACCCGCCCCTGTTTCATGTAAGGGGTTTTGAGCGAAAACTTTTCGGCTCTGGGCGTTGCCTGGTTTTTCAGTCTGGCGGCGCTGGCGCTGGCTTGCATGGAAGGCTCCTTTTGATAGTCGAGGCCCTGCGCAATCGCTCAGGGTGACTTGGGCCCGCGTTTTCGGCGGGCGCAAGTCAGTTGTTGATTCCGTCGATTTTCAGATCGTAAAGTTTGATCACGTTCTCGCGCACGACTTTGCGCAGCACGTCCTTGGGCAGATGGCCGAGCTCTTCGGCGATCACCTTGCGCGAGTGCGGCCACGGCGAGGCGGCGTGCGGATAATCGTTGGACCACATGAAGGTGTCCTGGCCCCAGCGGCTCATGAGCACGCCGCCGGTCGGGTCGCTGAAAAACGTCGCGTAAACCTGCTCGGCGACGTATTCGCCGGGCAATTTTTTCATAAACGGCAGCGGCGTGCGGTTTTTGAAGCGCACGTAGTACTTGTCCCACTCGTGCATGTAAAAAGGCAGCCAGGCGCATTCGTTCTCGACGTAAACAAGCTTCAGTTTCGGAAAACGCGCGAGCACGCCGCTGAAGATCAGGTCGAAAAGCGTGTTGGCGGCGTCGTTGACCTTGTCGTTGACCGCGGTCTTGTAAACGTCGAGCCCCTTGCGCTCCCAGCGGCTGTAATTGAAGCCGGTGAGGATGTGCAGGTTGACCGGCATGTTCAGCTCGGCCGCCGCCTCCCAGAACGGATCGTAATAGTCGGTGCGAAACGACAGGTGTTCCGGCGGCACCTGCCAGACCAGGCAGCCGACCATGCCGGCTTTCTTGCAGCGCTCGAGCTCCTTGATCGCGTTCTTGATGTTGTAGAGCGAGATCATCGGAATGCCGATCAGCCTCCCGGGCGTGACCTTGCAGTAGTCGATCATCCAATCGTTGGCGATCTCGAAGCAGGCTTCCTGGCATTCGGCGTCTTCCATGGCGAACAGGCGCAACCCGAGCGTCGGATAGAGCACCTCGGCGGAGACGCCGTCGGTTTCCATCTCGCCGATGCGCGCTTTGGGATCGTACCCGCCGGGCTTTTCGCCGGGCGAGTTGCGTTGGGGAAATTTCGGGTAGCGGTCCTTCATCGAGGCCGGCAGATTCTTGATCCACAGATCCTCCGGCTCGACGATGTGCGAATCGGCGGAAATGATTTTTTCGCCGGCGAGAACGGTTTCCGGGGTATAGGCGCTGGCGGCTGTGCTCATGGGCTTGCCTCGCTTTCTGAATTATTTTCAGGACGGTGCGCTCTTTGCGATTTCATTTCCTACGGAAGCTCCGCGCCGATGTCAAACTCAGGGGCCCTCGGGCGGCAGTTTGCTCGCATGCCAGCGAATCGGTTTGGCACCGCCCGCGGTGACGGCGGCGCCTGTCATTTTGTCGCCGTCGATCACGCCGCTGAAGCGGTAGATGCCGGAGCCGATCGCCAGAAAAAAATCGATCCGATCGCCGGTCAGTTTGGCGTCTTCGACTTTCATCGCGCCGAACTTGTTGGCGGCGGAGCCGCTCAGCATCTGATAGCGCTGGTTGAGCGTGAGCACGATCAATTGGCGGCGGTCGCCGCCCGGATCGAAATCCAGGCGCCAGTCGCCCGCGACAACGCTCGGCACGATCCACAGATAGAGATAGGCCTGGTCCGTGCCGTTGGCGGCGACTTTCTCCGGCACGGTGAGCGTCAGCCGCTTGTCCGGATACCAGCCGGTCATGTAGTAGTCGTGCGCCACGATGCGCGCGCCCGGCTTCAACTCGGCCAGAAGCTTGGGCCGGAGCTTCTCCATGAAATCGGGCAGGACGTAGAGCGTGACCACGCTGGCTTTGCCGATATCGGCTTTGAACATGTCCTGCTCGATGAATTTCACCCGGTCGGCGACGCCGTCGGCGCGCGCCTGGCGATTGGACATCTCCACCAGCTTGGCGTCGATGTCAACGCCGAGGCCGCGCGCTTTGAATTTGCTCGCGGCGGTAAGGATCATCCGGCCGTCGCCGGAGCCGAGATCGACGACGAAATCGTCGGCGCCGACGCCGGCGAGCTTGAGCATCTCGTCCACCACGATCTGCGGCGTCGGCACGTAGGGCAGCTTGCTCAGCTCCTGAGCGGCCGGTTTTTCCGGCGGGACGAGCAGCATCAGCGCGGCGAAAGCGATAAAGACGACGGTTCGACGGGGGCGGCGGCTCAACGGTGTTTCCCTCTTGCAAGTGTGCGCTATCTTAACCTTATTTGCGGGGCCCAATGCAACCGGCTCAGCGCGCGCCTTGGGTCCCGGCTTCGAGTTGATGCTCCAGCCGGGCCAGTTTGGTTTCGATGGCTCGGCCGAGCGCCATCTGCGGCTCCGACGGCGTGAATCCTTCTGCGCGCTCGCGCTCCGCGATTGCCGGGCGCGCCAGCTCGAAGGCTTTCGTGAACGAGAAAGTTTTGCGCAGCGCCTCGTCGAAATAGGCTTTGCCGAAGTAGGTCCAGTCGGTTTCGTTGCTGCAGCCGAAGGAGTTCCTGTCCGCGGCCGACGCGCTGATCACCAGAGTGTCGTCGTTTTTCAGCGCGTCGACGAAGCCGCCGGAGTAACACGCCGACACGACCGCGACCCGATTTTTGATGCCCGACTCGTCGAGCAGCCGGCGCAGGCGCGCCGGCTCGAGATCGTGAAATTTCACCGGCTCGAAGTCGAGCACAAAGCGATGGTCCTCCGCGCCGTGCGAAGTGAGAAAGAGAAACAAGATATCTTCGTCTTTGTTCATGACGGCGGCGACCCGCGCCAGCGCGGCGCGCAGGCTCGTGACGCTGGCCAGCGGCGCCGCGCGCGGATTTTCGCGGTTATTGATCAGAAGAACAGTCTTGCCGGCGGCGCCGAAACGCTGGCGGAATAGTGCTCCCACCGCTTTGGCTTCCTTCATGAACACCGCCTGCCCGCCGTAGCCCGCGACGCCGATAAAATACACATCAATGATCCCCGGGCGGCCGGGCGCGAGCGCGCCCAGCTCGCGCTCGAGCCGTTCGCGCTGCCGATACAGGATATCTTCGTCGAGCCGGGCGGCCGGCGCCGGCTCCTCCGCCTCTTGTTCCTCGGCGCTCGGCGGCGGCAGCCAAAGAGCGCGCTCGCCGCCGATCTCCGTGAGCGGATAGATCACGAGAAGCGCCAGAGCGACGCCGGCTCCGAGCCTTCGAGGCAGCGGCGCGGAGAGTCTTTCGAAGGTTGCCTTGGCGGTTGCGCCGACGAGCCAGATCAACGAAAAAATAAACGGGTAGGCGCCCGCGGCGCGCAGCCACGCGCGCGCGCGCCAGCCGAGCGGCAGTGAATAGAGCGAGTAGTACGCCAGGTCCACGATCAGCGCGATCATCAGCAGAATTTGAAATATCCAGAGCGCGCGCTCGCCCCGGCGGAGCGCGTAGGCGGCCGCGACCGCGGCCAGGAGAAAAATCGGCAGGTGAAAGAGCGCATCGGGAAGATTGTCCCAGGCGACTTCGCCGGCCGTGCCATTCGCGGCGAAGTCGTAAATCAGCGGCGGCAGAAGCCCGAGGATCGCAAACGCCGTGGCCTGCCACCAGGAGATCGTCAGCTTCCCGGCGGCCACGGGTTGGCCGAAGGCGAGCCTGAGCGCGCTCAAAAGGTTCGCGATCAGCGCGCTCCCGTATCGCTCCGCGGCTTCCGCATCCGCCATGGGTGGGGATTCTTTTCCGCTTTCTGGTGGGGAGGGACTCATCGTCGAGACGTAGACTCATTGAGCCATCGAGTCGCGCGATTATAGCCGAAGCCTCGATGGCTTTCACCCGGCGCGGTTTCGATCCGTCACAGAGACTTTGCTTGACCGCGCCGGGAATTCCCCATATTTTCGTCTCCACGCTCGCAGCCGGCGAGCCGGCATCGGCTTTGATGAGGAGAACCGGGCAGGTGAAATTCGGCTACTACATTCTCAACACCTATGTTCCTGAGCTGGACGGCGACAGCGCTTCGGTTTACCGCCACTGGCTCGAGCAGTTCGACGCGGCGGAAGCGCTCGGCTTCGATTCGCTCTGGGTGACCGAGCACCATTTTCGCAATTTCGGCGGCATGATGCCGAGCCCGGCGGTGATCCTCGCGGCGGCGGCGCAGCGCACCCGAAAACTTCGTCTCGGCGCGGCGGTGTCGATCCTGCCGATGCACAATCCGCTGCGCATCGCCGAAGAGTTCGCCATGATCGATCAGCTCTCCGGCGGCCGGGTCAATTTCGGCGCCGGCCGCGGCATGCACCCGACCGAATACGCAGTGTTCGGCTACGATTGGAATAACGCCCAGAAGCGGTTGCCCGAAGCCCTCGACATCGTCCAGCAGGCATGGCGCGGCGCGGAGTTCGAATGGCGCGGCGAGCACTACCGATTTCCGCGCTTGCGCGTCTACCCGCAGCCGCTGCAAAAACCCCATCCGCCGATTTACGTCACCGCCAACCGCGATCCGGAAAGTTTTCAGATGATCGGCCGGCGCGGCCATCATTTGATGACGTTGCCGTGGATCGCCACCAACGAGGAGCAGCGGCCGCGGGTGGAAATGTACTGGAACGCGCTGCGCGCCGGCGGCCACACGATCGCAGATCGGGACGTGTTCACCATGTACCCGATCTACGTCGGCGAGAGCGACGATCGCGCCGAGCGGGAGGTGATCGAGCCCTGGCACCGCTGGCGCGCTTTTGCGATGGACGCGCAGAGCCTGACGCCCGAGCATCCGCGCTACGCCCAGGCCTTCGGCCATCTCGATTATCACGCGATGGTGCGCGACAGCCGCGGCGTGTTCGGCGGGCCGGAAAGCTGCGCGCGCATTCTCAAGCGCATCATCGAAGTCGTCGGCACGACCCACATCGGCCTGACGTTTCACTTCGGCGGCCTGAGCCAGGACCGGGTCCTCAAGTCGATGGAGCGCTGCGCCAGGCTGGTGTTGCCGGCGCTGCGGTGACCGGCGTTCCGCGCAGATTCGGATTCGCCGCGAAAGCACGAAGAGCGCGAAGGAACAGAACTCTCCTTGCGAAAGCTTTGTGTCCTTCGTGTCTTCGCGGTGATAAATTTTTTCACACGGAGAGTATTCTCGCTCATGAAATCGGCTGCAAAAAAACTCCCATTCGAAGAGCTGCGATCCCTGGACTTGCAGCAATGCCGCACCGTCGGCGACATCGTCAGCGCGCTCCGCTACTGCGCCTTCGGCGGGCGCATGCTCGGCGAGGTGGCGCACACGATCCGCGATATGGTTCTGGCCAAAGAAAAACCGCTGATCGTCTACAGCGGCATCGCTGATGCGCCCCTCGGGCTTTTGCTGAAGCGGCTCGTCGCCAGGGGCTGGTGCCGGCGCATCCTGCTGCCCTCGGACTACGCGCGCCTGAAAAAGCGCGGCGGCAACGTGATCGTGGTCGGCGCCTTCTCCGAGCGCAACGCCGAGGCGCTCTACAAAAATCCCGCGCGGGCGATCTTCATCAATCCCTTCGACATGGCGCGCCCGGGACAGATCCGCGACGGCTTTTTCCCCGACGCGGTCTTTGCCGACCCGCGCTACGTGCTGCCGGTGATCGAAGCCGCGCTCGATGAGTGGCTGGACGGCCGGCCGGTGGCGGTTTCGGCTTTCATCGGCGGCCTCGCGCGCTACGGCGGGCTCGCAGCGCAGGTGGCGCGCGGCGCGCGCGCGCTGGCGGCGATGGTCGGGGACAAAAACTGCACGCGCTTTCTGACCATCAGCGGCGCCATGACCGTCGGCAAGATGGATCTCGTTATCTGCGACATGATCGAGCAGGGCATGATGCACGCGATCTCGTCCACCGGCGCGCTGATGGCGCACGGCCTGGTTTCATCCATCGGCCTCAAGCACTACAAGTACAATCCCAAATACAACGACACCGAGCTGGCGCGGCGCAAGCTCAACCGCGTGACCGACACACTCGAGCCTGAAACCAATCTCGACACGGTGGAAGAAGTGATCGGCCGCGTGATCGAAACAATCGACGGCAGGGAAATGCTCAGCCCGACCGTGCTGAACCAGCTGATCGGCAAGCACCTCGCCGAGCACTATCCCGACGAGCGCGGCATTCTCAAATCGGCTTATCTTCACGGCGTTCCCGTGTTCGTGCCGGCCTTCGTCGATTCCGAGCTGGGCAACGATATTTACATCCACAACATGAAGCGGCGGCGGCGCGGCAAAAAGCCGATCCTGATGGACCTGGAGCGCGACAGCAGGGAGCTGATCCGGCTCGTGACCGGGCGAAAGCGCTTCGGAATTTTTTCCATCGGCGGCGGCGTGCCGCGCAACAACGTGCAAAACGTCGCGCCGCTGATCGAAATCATCAACGAGCGCCTCGGCCCGACCTTTCCCAACCGCCGCTTCAGTTATGGCGTGCGCATCTGTCCCGACAAGCCGCACTTCGGCCATCTCTCCGGCTGCACCTATTCGGAGAACGAATCCTGGCGCAAAGCGGACAAGAACGGCACCTACGCCGAGATGCTCGCCGACGCCACGCAGGTATGGCCGTTCCTGGTCAAGTATCTGATGGAAAAGGGAGCGTGATGGGACATGGAGTGATGGAGTATTGGAGTGATGGGATTTCGCAACTCACGCGATACTCCAACACTCGCAATTTTCTTTGCGGAGGACGATCGTCATGAAACGAAGCATCGAGCGAATTCTTGTGACGCACGTGGGCAGTCTGGCGCGGCCCAAGGATCTGATGGAAATGCTGGTGGCGCGCAATGAAGGCAAGGCCTACGACAGCGCGGCGCTGGCGCGGCGCACGCGCGAGGCGGTGGCCGAAGTCGTCGCGAAACAGATCGAGTGCGGCGTCGACATCGTCAACGACGGCGAGCTGGGGAAATCGAATTTTTCCCGCTACACGAAGGAACGGCTCGGCGGTTTCGTCGAGCGGCCGGCGGCGGCGGATTTCAAGCCGACCTCGATCTTCGGCCGCGACCTGCGGGAGTTCACCGAGTATTTCAACCGCGGCGGCCGCACCTCGATCGGCCACCACGCGCGGGTTTTTCACTGCGTGGAGCCGCTCAAATATATCGGCCAGGAGGAGGTGACGGCCGACATCGGCAATCTCAAAGCGGCGCTTCAGGGCAAGCAATGCGAGGAAGCCTTTTTGCCCGCCGTGGCTCCCGGGACGATGGAACACTGGATGAAAAACGAATGCTACAAATCCGACGAGGAGTATCTCTTCGCCATCGCCGAGGCCATGCGCGCGGAATACAAGGCGATCGTCGATGCGGGGTTTGTGCTCCAGATCGACGATCCCGATCTCGCCGACGCCTGGCAGATGCATCCGGAGATGAGCGTGGCGGACTATCGCAAGTACCAGGAGATGCGCATCGACGCGCTCAATCACGGATTGCGCGATCTGCCGGTGGACCGCATTCGCTTTCATATGTGCTGGGGCAGCTACCACGGGCCGCACAAGTACGATATCCCGCTCAAGGACATCGCCGATCTCATCCTCAAAGTTCGCGCCGGCGCGTATTCGATCGAGGCGTCCAATCCCTGCCACGAGCACGAATGGCGGGTGTGGCAGGAAGTGAAATGGCCCGGCGATAAATGCCTGATTCCCGGCGTGGTCGGCCACTACAGCGATTTTATCGAGCACCCGCAGGCGATCGCCGATCGCCTGGTGCGCTACGCAAAAATCGTCGGACGCGAAAACCTCATCGCCGGCACCGACTGCGGCATCGGCTCGCGGGTCGGCCATCCGCAAGTGGGCTGGGCGAAGTTTCAGGCGATGGCCGAAGGGGCGCGGCTTGCGAGCCGGGAATTGTGGGGGCGGTGATTTTTTGGAAACACTTCGCCGGCGGCTATCGGTTCGCCGCCAGGATCTGGCGGCCGTAGAGTTGGACGAGCCGATCGCGCTCGCCGGACTGGGGTAAATTCTTCAGACGCTCTTCGAGCCGGCTTCGGTCCTCGGGCTTGAGATCGCTCCAGCGTTCGAGCTCGTTCTGCAGTTTCTCCCGGTCCTCGGCGCCGAGCGGCGAAACCGCCGGCTCGCTTGCCGCCGCCGAACGCTCCGCCGGTTCTGCGGCGGCGCTCAAAACCACGGCGCGCCGCGGCTGGCCCTGCTCGTCGTAGATCAGCGCGAAATTTTTATCGCCGATCGACGCGATCAGCGAGCGCACGGCGGCCTCGAGCGGCCGGCGCTCGAGGCGCAAGTTGATCCTTCGGCTCTCCGAAGCCGGCGGGACGACGATTTGCAATCCCGTTGCCGCGCGCAGCGCAAAGAGCGCAAAGCGCACCGGCGTGCGCTCGAAGGCAAGCGAAACCGCGCCGTCCCGATATTCAATCCAGCGGCGGTAAAAATCGTCGGTTTCGCTTTGCGCAGAAGCCCGGGCAACCTGCAGGACTCCCAAAACCGCCAGCAGCGGCAAGATCGAGAGCGGTCTTCGCATGGATTTTGACCTCGGCTTCGCTCAAGCCGAGCAACGTCCGTACCTCCCGGCGTCACGCCGCAAAGCCCCCAAAGCGGGGCTGGTTGGCGGTCGCGCTCCCTGTGCTGGGCCGCAGCTGTGCGCTTGCGGCCAAATTTGTGCCGCATGGTTTCAGCGAAGCGCGGCGGCGAGAGCGCCCGGCGCTCACGAAGATTTCACCGGGACCGGCTCGACGCGCCAGATCTCGCGGGCGTATTCCTGAACCGCCCGGTCGCTGGAAAATTTTCCCATGCGCGCCGCGTTCAGGATGCTCCGGCGGGTCCAGCCCTCCTGATCCAGGTAGGCCGCGGCGGCCTTCTCCTGCGCTTCGAGGTAGGCCTCGAAGTCGGCCAGCACCATGTAGCGGTCGCCCTCGTTCAACAGCGAATCGACGATCGGCCGAAACTGCCCCGGCTTCTCGCGCGAGAAGTCATCGCTGGCGATCCGGTCGAGAATGTTTTTCAGCGCGGCGCTGCGCTCGTAAGCGTCGCGCGGCCGGTAGCCGGCGCTTTTGGCGGCGCGCACCTCGTCGGCCTTGAGGCCGAAGATGAAAATATTCTCGGCGCCGACTTCCGCGAGGATCTCGATGTTGGCGCCGTCCAGGGTGCCGATGATCGGCGCGCCGTTGAGCGCAAATTTCATGTTGCTCGTGCCCGAAGCTTCGCTGCCGGCGAGCGAAATCTGCTCGGAGAGATCCGCGGCGGGAATGATTTTCTCCGCCAGCGAAACGCCGTAGTTGGGGACAAAGATCACCTTGAGGTAGGGCGCCGCCGCGGGATCCTGGTTGACGCGATGCGCGACGGCGTTGATTAACTGAATGACCAGTTTGGCCATGAAGTATCCCGGCGCGGCCTTGCCCGCGAAGAGCACCGTGCGGGGAACGATAGGCGCGCCGCTCTCGAGGCGATTGTAGAGATGAATGACGTGCAGCACGTTCAGCAGCTGGCGCTTGTATTCATGGATCCGCTTGATCTGGCAGTCGAGTAATGTGTCGATGCGCAGCTCCGCTGCAAGCTTTTGGCGGACGAACGCAGCCAGATCGGCTTTGTTGGCAGACTTCACCCGGCGCCATTCGGCCCGGAATCCAGGGTCGTCGCAATACCCAGCGAGTTTTTCGAGCTGGTCGAGGCGCGTGCACCATGCGTTGCCGATCCGGCTGCTGATCAACCGGGCCAGTCTCGGATTGGCCTGCAACAGCCAGCGGCGCGGGGTCATCCCGTTGGTCTTATTGTTGAAGCGCTCGGGGTAAAGCTCGTGAAAATCGCGGAACAGGTCGTTCTTGAGAATCTTCGTATGGAGCTCTGAGACGCCGTTGATGGAGCGGCTGCCGACCGCTGCCAGGTGCGCCATTCTCACGCGTTTCTCGGCGCCTTCTTCGATCAGCGACATGCGCCGCATCCGTTCGCCGTCGCCGGGAAAGCGCCGCGCGACAGCGTCGAGAAACTGGCGGTTGATTTCGTAGATGATCTGCAGAATGCGCGGCAGCACCCTCTCGAGCAACGCGACCGTCCACTGCTCCAGCGCTTCGGGCAGCACCGTATGATTCGTGTACGCGAAAACATCGGTCGTGAGGCGCCAGGCTTTCTCCCAGGGGAGATGATGCTGGTCGACCAGCAGGCGCATCATCTCGGCGATGGCCAGCGAAGGATGCGTGTCGTTGAGCTGGATGGCGATTTTGTCGGGCAGCGCATCGAAGTGCTCATGAGTTTTGACGTAGCGCGCAAGCACGTCCTGCAGGGTGGCCGAAACGAAAAAATATTCCTGATGCAGACGGAGCTCTCGCCCCGCCAGCGTGTTGTCGTTGGGGTAAAGAATCTTGGAAATGGTCTCAGTACGGTCGCGATCTTCCACGGCCCGCAGGTAGTCGCCGTGGTTGAAATATTCCAGATCGAACTCGCGGGTGGATTTTGCCGCCCACAGCCGCAGATTATTCGCGGTCCTGTTGCCGTAGCCGGGGATGGGAATGTCGTAGGCCATGGCGACCACGTCTTCGGTCTCGACCCAGTCGAACCCGGCGCCGTTGCCATTGCCCGATGGAACGGTCCGGCCGTTGAACTTGATCAGATAGATCCGATCGGGCCGCGGAATCTCCCAGATGTTTCCGTAGCGCAGCCAGTTGTCGGGGGTTTCGACCTGGGCGCCGTCGCGGATGTGCTGAAAAAAAATCCCGTACTCGTAGCGAATGCCGTAGCCGCAAACCGGCAGCTCGAGGGTTGCCGCCGAATCGAGAAAACAGGCCGCGAGCCGGCCCAGGCCGCCGTTGCCGAGACCCGCGTCGAACTCGGTCTCGCGCAAGTCTTCGAGGCGGTAGCCGAGCTCGCGCATCGCGACGGCGCAGTCGTCGAAAATCCCCAGGTTGATCAGGTAATTCCCCAGCAATCGCCCGAGGAGAAACTCCACCGACAGGTAACAAACGCGCTTGGCATCGGAGCGGTCGTAGGCGTCGCGGGTTTGAAGCCAGCGACCGATCAGCTCATCGCGCACGGCGAGCGCAAGGCCGCTGTAGCGGCCTTGCGCGGTGGAGTTGGCGGAATGTTGGGCAAGAAACGTTTCGAGATGCCGCTCGAAAGCCGCCTTGAGCTTCTGGACCGTCGATAAATTGAGCGCAGAGGGTGTGCCAGCGGTCTCGCTGCTGTCCATGGGGGCTTGCCTCCGCCGATTCAACGACCTTTTGCCCATCGCGGGCGCGGGATCGCAGCGGCCGCTTTGCGGTTGTGCCTTCTACACGCCGCCGAAACCTTCGTCCTGGGCTTCGGCTAAAAGCCACGGATCCTTAATTTCGGTCGTCGGCCCCTTGCCGCTCAGCACGTTGACGACTTCGCGCGCCGCGTGGGTCTGGCAGTCGATGTAGGATTCGTCGGAGTTCGCCGCCGTGTGGCAGGTGACGATGACGTTCGGCAAGGTGAGCAACTTGTGATCGGCGGGCAGCGGCTCGGGATCGGTGACATCCAGCGCGGCGCCGGAGAGCTCGCCCGCGACCAGCGCGTCGTAGAGCGCGTCGGAATCGACCAGCCCGCCGCGCGCGCAGTTGATCAGGTAAGCGGTCTTCTTCATCGCCTTGAACTGCGGCGCGCCGAACATTTTGCGCGTTTGTTTGGTGAGCGGCGCGTGCAGGCTGATGAAATCCGAAGTCTTCACCAGCTCGTCGAAGGACACCATTTTGACGCCCATCTGCTCGGCGATTTTCGGGTCGAGATAAGGATCGTAGGTCTGCACCTTGAGCCGCATGCCCTGAGCCCGCGGCGCTACCTGCTTGCCGACGTGGCCGAGGCCGACGATGCCCAGGGTGCAGCCCTGAATCCGATACACGCGCCCGCGGTAGGCGTGCAATTCGGCGGTGTGGCGGCGCCACTTGCCGTCGCGCACGTACTGATTCATGCGCATGAGCTTGCGCGAGATTGCGATCAAAAGGCCGATCGCCTGCTCGGAGACTTCGATCGAATTGCAGCCGGCGGCGTTGCAGATGATCAGGCCGTGGTCCTTGGCCGCTTTGAGATCCATGCGGTCGACGCCGACGCCGGTGCGGGCGACGACTCTGGTGCGCTTCAACTGCGCGATGATCTCGCGGGTGAGCGGCACGGAGCCGTGCATGATGATGCCGTCGGCGTCTTTGCCCATCTCGATGACTTCGGCGTCGCTGGTCGGCCGGCGAATCGTCATGTCGGCGTCGATCTCGGCCAAAATCGGCTTGATCAGATCCACCGGCACGTCGTTGCTGCCGAAATAAACTACGTGGAATTTGCCCATGAACTTAAACCTCCAGTCCGTACAGGCGCACCGGATTGTCCCAAAGTATTTTCCGCCGCGCTTCGCTCGAAATACGTTCATTGTGGGTGAGATCGCCGACCGTGCGCTCGGGAAATTTGCCGATGCAGTCGCTGTGCGGATAATCGGTGGCGACGGTCAGGTAGTCGGCGCCCACGTGCTCGATAAAAGCCGGCGCCAGCTCCTCGCCGGCTTCGCAGCTCGCCCAGCACTGGCGCTTGAAATAGTAGCTCGGTTTTTCCCTGGTGGTGCGCGCCCGGCCGTGGCCTTCGTGCTCCCAGTGCTCGTCCATCCGTTCGAGCCAGAACGGCACCCAGCCGCAGCCCGATTCCAGATAAGCGACTTTGAGCTTGGGAATTTTTTCCAGCACGCCGTCGGCGCACAAATTCAAGCTTGCGAGCATTTGCTCGAGCGGATGGCAGGCAACGTGGCGGCCGAACTCGCTGTAGCGGTCCGAGCCGGCTTGTTCGAGCACCGTGCGCGCGCCTTCGTGGACGCAGATCGCGACGCCGAGATCGGCGGCGGTCTCGTAGATCGGAAAATAATCGGGGCTGGCCAGAGTCCGGCCGCAGAGCCTGTTGGGCCGCCAGAAGATGCCCACGTGCCCGAGTTTTTCTCGGGCGTATTTTAATTCTTCGACCGCGCGCGCGGGGTCCTGCAAGGGGATCAGGCAGACGCCGTGCAGGCGCTTGCGGTCGCAGCTGCAATAGTCGGCGAGCCAGGTGTTGTAGGCGCGGCAAATCGCCGCGCTCAATTCCGGGTCGAGGTTGTCGCGCCACATGATGTAAAGTCCGAGGGTTGGAAACAGCACGCTCGCGTCGACGCCCTCGCGGTCCATGTCGCGCAGGTTGGAGGCGGCGTCGAACTTCGACGCCAGCGCTTCGGCGAAAGTCTCGCGCCAGCGCTTGGACGCGCCGAAGGTAAAGCCGTAGTCTTCCTGCCGGGCGCCGGGGCGCATCCGATCGGCGTCGGAGATCGGCTCGCCGTCGATGAAGCGGCGCGATTGGTTCGGCCCTTCGATCTTCACCCGGCCGCGAAATTTGGCCGGCAGGTATTTCTCGTACAAATCGCTGGGCTCGAGCACGTGGCGATCGGCGTCGATGACTCTGTAATGGTCGCGCATGATTTCACTCCCTGAATGAGCGCTGCTCATAAATAGGCCGAGTCGGTCGGGAAAATCAAGAATGGGTGAGGCGCGAAGGCGCAAGCGGTGTTCGATAAGCGATGAATCGGCCGAGCCGACACGCATGGACGGGGCGGCGCAGTCGTAGTAGATTGACCGCGCCCTATGAACGTCCGCCGCACCCGTCTCACCACCGGGCTGATTCTCCTCACTTATCTCTCGACGCATCTGCTCAATCACGCGCTCGGTTTGATCTCGCTCGACGCCATGAACGCCGGCCGCGTGTGGTTTCTCGCCCTGTGGCGCAATCCCGCCGGCACCGCGGCGCTGTATACCTCGCTGCTCACGCATTTCTCGCTGGCGCTCTGGTCGCTCTACCAGCGCCGCCATCTGCGCATACCGCTGTGGGAAGCGCTGCAATTGACCCTCGGCCTGTCGATCCCGCCGCTGCTCTCGCTTCACTTCGCCGGCACGCGCATGCAGCACGAGTGGTTCGGCGTCGACGATTCCTATTCGCTGCTGGTGCTGACGCTGTGGTACGCGCAGCCCTGGGACGGGCTCAAGCAGGCGACCTTGATTACCGTGGCCTGGATTCACGGCTCGATCGGGTTTCATTTCTGGCTGCGGCTGCGGCCGTGGTACCGGCGCTGGGCGGCGGCGCTGCTCGCCTGCGCGCTCTTGCTGCCGGTGCTGGGGCTGCTCGGCTTTAGCCAGGCGGGACACGAAGTGGAAAGCCGGATCGCGCAAGATCCCGACTGGATCGCGCGCATCCTCCAGCAATCGAACGTGCCGCCGCGAAGCGTGCGCGAGCCGATTTACCGTCTCGATGATGCGATCGTCGCGACCTATGTGCTGCTGGTGCTGCTGACGCTGCTCGCGCGCGTGGTGCGCGATTGCGTCGAGCGCCGCAGCCGCGTGCGTCTGCTCTATCCGGGGGAGCGCGAGGTGCGGGTGCCGCGCGGCTTCTCGGTGCTCGAAGCGAGCCGCTTCGCGGGCATTCCCCACGCTTCGGTGTGCGGGGGGCGCGGCCGCTGCTCGACCTGCCGCGTCCGCGTCACCGAAGGTTTGGCAAAACAACCGCCGCCGAGCGCCGCGGAGCAAAGAGTGCTGCAGCGGGTCGGCGCGCCGCCCAACGTGCGGCTGGCCTGCCAGCTCAAGCCGGCGGCCGACCTCGCCGTCACGCCGCTGGTGCCCGCCAGCGCCCAGGCGGGCGAGGGTTACGCGCTGCCGTCCTATCTCGCCGGCCAGGAACGCAGCATCGCGATTCTGTTCGCCGACCTGCGGACCTTCACCGGCATCGCCGAGCAGAAGCTTCCCTACGATCTGGTCTTTCTTCTGAACAGCTACTTCGAAACCGTCGGCGAGAGCATCGCGCGCGCCGGCGGCATGGTCGATAAATTCATCGGCGACGGCGTGATGGCCCTGTTCGGCATCGAGGCCGGGCCGGCGGAGGGATCGCGCCAGGCGCTGGCCGCCGCGGCGCGCATGGTCGAGCAGGTCCAGGTCCTGAGCCGCGCGCTGGCGGAAGAGTTGGCCGAGCCGCTGCGGATCGGCATCGGCATCCACTGCGGGCCGGCGGTGGTCGGCCGCATGGGCTACGGCGAGACGATTCACCTGACCGCTATCGGCGACACGGTGAACGTGGCGAGCCGGCTGCAGGATTTGACCAAGGAATTTTCCTGCCAGCTGGTGATCTCCGAAGAAGTGGCGCGCCAGGCGGGGCTGAACGTCAGTGGATTGCCGAGACACGAGCTCAACGTGAGAAACCGCCGCGAAGCGCTGGCGGTTTTCGTGGTCGAAGACGTCGCGGCGCTGGCGTTGGGTGAAGGAGCTGCCGTTACTTGAAATCAGCTCGCGCTACTTTCCTCCAATAACCTCGCTCTTTGAGAGGCGAAGAACAGAGAAAAAGAGGCGGTTAGGTCTGGTTGTCCGAGGGCACGCACAGGGCGTGCCCCTGCATTACCTGACAGTCGGCGCCAGTCCCGCCGACGTGTCGCCGAGCACGGCGCCGTGATCGAGGCCGAGGGTTTTGATCCAGCGCTGCTGGCCCAGGGTGAGGCCGATGAAAAAACCGAGCTCGACCAGCTCTTCGATGCTGAAATGTCGATGTAACTTTTCCCAGAGCGCGTCGTCGGCAATGTCCGAATTCCAGGCGATCGCGCTGGTGTAGGTGAGGGCGACTTTTTCGCGCTCGGTGAATTTGTCCGAATCGGCGAAATTCAGCAGCTCGTCGTATTTTGCTTCGGTGAGACCCTGCCGTCCAGCCTGGACGGAGCGCTGCACGCCTCAGTACTCGCACTGGATCGATTTCGAGACGTAAACGCGGCAGAGCTCCTTGAGCGCGTGATCGACGACGCCGGTGCGAAACGTGAGCTCCCACGCCTGGGAAAATGCGCGGATCACGTTGGGCACGTGGGCGCGCACCGCCTGGCTTTCCGGGCGCGGCGTGCCTTCGCGCCGGGCGCGCTCGAGATAGCCTTTGATTTCCGAATCGGTGACGTTTTCCGGGTCGACGTACGGAATGTGCGGCATAAATCACCTCGGCGCCGATTGTTCCCACTCCTTGAGAATATGGTTGAGCTGCTCGCGGATTTCGCCTTCGGTTTTAGTCAAATCCATCGGCTTGCCGAAGGGCTGCGGCACGTCGACGCCGCTCGGCCAGTAGACTTCCACCGAATTGCCGTCGGGATCCTGGGCGTAGACGCTCACCGTATTGCCGTGGCTGACCACGCGGTTGATCGGCACGTGGTTGTCTATGAAGGTTTGGTAGAAATCTTTGACGTCTTTCAGGGTCGCGCAGCGAAAGGAAATCTGCTGCAGCACGTGAGCCTCGCCTGCGTCGTTGCGCCCGGGCGCGAGCAGCAATTCATGGTGCTCCACCGCCCGGTCCTGGGCGGTCATGAAAACCCCGCCGCGCGGGCTCCGATCGCTCACCTGCAGGCCGAGGATGTCGCGGTAAAAAGCGACGGAGCGTTCGACGTCGCGCACGTGAAGACCGACATGACCCAGGGAATTGACTTTCGGCATGATGCCCTCCTGCGGCTGAGCGGATTGTTAAATCCGGAGCTGCGAACTGTCAATGGCCGGCGGAGGAATGTTTGCCGTCTCAAGCGCGGCGCAGCAGGCGGGTGAGTCGCGCGCCGACGGCGTTCACGGCTTCGTGCAATTCTTCGACGCGCAGGAATCGGCAGCTTGCGTAGAACACCAGCGCGGCCAGACCGATGGCCGCGCTGACTTGAACGAAATGGAGCGCGACGCCGCGCAGCGGCAGATGGGAAAGCGCTTCACTGGCGAGCCAGGCCGCCGCCGCCATGGCGCAGGACGCCGCGCTCACGCGCAGCACCGTGGCGCCGAGCCGGCGGCCGCCCAGTCGGCCCAGGCGCCGGCGCATGAACAGCGCGAGCAGCAAAAAATTTACCAGCGCCACGATGGATGTCGAGAACGCCAGGCCGACGTGGCCGAAGCGGCCGACCAGCAGCGAGTTCATGGCGTAGTTGACGGCGATGGACAGGAGGCTGATCAGCATCGGCGTGCGCGCGTCGTTGAGCGCGTAAAAAGCGGGAGACAGGACTTTCACCGCGGCGTAGCCGGCAAGACCGATGGCATAGGCCGCCAGCGCGTTGGCCGTCTGCGCGGTGTCGAAACTGGTGAATTTGCCATGCTCGAACACCAGCGCGACGATGGGCCGGCCGAGCACGGCGAGGCCGACGGCGGACGGAATGCACAGAAGAAAAACCAGCGCCAGCGAATGCGCGAGGGTCTGGCGGAATTCGCCGAAATCGGGATTGGCCGTGCTGCGCGACAGCGGCGGCAGCGCCGCGGTGGCGATGGCGACGCCGAAAACGCCGATGGGAAACTGCATGAAGCGAAACGCGTAGCTCAGCCACGATACCGGGCCGTTGAGCACCGCGCCGGTGGCCGGATCGACGATCTCCGAGGCGAAATTGGTGTTGACGAAAACGTTGATCTGCACCGCGGCGGTGCCGATGACCGCCGGTCCCATCAGGCGCATGATCTGGCGCACGCCAGGGTCGGCGAAGCTCAGCATCGGCCGATAGCGGAAGCCGGCGCGGCGCAGGCTCGGCCACTGCACGGCAAATTGTAGAAAGCCGCCGATCAGCGTGCCGAAGGCCATGCCTTCGATGGGGTCGAGACCGAGAAGCTCGCCCACCGCGAAGCCGAGAAACAGCCCGCCGATCACCGAGCCCAGATTGAAAAACACCGGCGCGAGCGCCGGAATCGCAAAATTGTTGCGCGCGTTCAAGATCCCCATCGCCTTGGCGGCGAGCGCGATCAAAATCAAGAACGGAATCATGATGCGCGTGAGATGAATCGTCAGCTCGGCTTTGCCGGGCACGTCGAAGAAGCCGGGCGCCAGCCAGTAGACGATCCCCGGCGTGAAGATCCAGCCGATGGTACAGATCGCGCCGAGCAGCAGCACGAGCGCCGTGGCGACGCGATTCGACAGGCGAAAAGCCTCCTCGGCGCCTTTTTGCTGCTCCACTTGCGTGAAGGTGGTAACGAAGGCGGCGGACAGGGCGCCCTCGGCGAAGAGATCGCGCAGCAGATTGGGAATGCGAAAGGCGGTGAGGAAGGCGTCGTACTGCAAACCGGCGCCGAAGAGCGCGGCAAACACCTGATCGCGCACCAGGCCGAGCACGCGGCTTGCCGTCACCGCGAGGCTGATGACGCCGGCGTTGCGCGCCACGCTGGCGCGGCCGGGCTGGGCCAAGTTTTCTTCCATGGATTCGACGGCGGTTGTTTGATCAGGGGTAGCATGAAACGCGCCCGAGGTCGATGCGATGCGCGCGCCATGCTGGCGATGTTTGACAGGAGCGCCGCACTTCGCATAGCCTCCGGAGCGCGAAAATCGAAACGGCGCCAGCCTCGTTCGCCCCTATTCACGAGGATCGATGATGAGCGCAATGAACATGCTCGGATATTTCGGACGGCTCAGCGGCCTGGTTTTCCTGCCGATCGCTGCCGCGCTCCTCGCCCCCGAAGCGCAGGCGCAAAAGGAGCCGTTTTACCAGGGCAGGACGCTGCGCTTCGTGGTCGGCTCGGCGCCGGCGAATTTTTACGACTCCTGGGCGCGGCTGCTGGCGCGCTACTGGGGCAAGCACATCCCGGGCAATCCCAACGTGATCGTGCAAAACATGCCGGGGGCGGGCTCGATCACGGCGGTCAATTACGTTTACGGCGTCGCCAAGCCCGACGGCTTGACCGTGGTCCTGCCGAACAACAGCATTTACATCGAGCAGCTGGTCGGACGGCGCGAAGCGCAGTTCGATCTGCGCAAATTTCACTGGCTCGGCTCGGCGGCGCAGGAATCGATCATGTTTTACATGCGCGCCGACACGCCGTACAAATCCATCGGCGAGATCGTCCGAGCCAAGCAACCGCCGAGCTGCGGCGGCTCGGGGACGACCAGCTCGGATTATATCGTGGCGAAGATTCTCGAGCTGGCCGTGGGCGCGAAGATCAACTCGGTTTCGGGCTACCAGGGCGGCAGCGACGCCGATCTGGCGGTGGAAAAAGGCGAAATCGTCTGCCGCGCGCACACGCTGGCGTCGCATTTCGGCCGCGAGCCGTTCAATTCCTGGCACAAAAAAGGTTTCGATCTGCACCTGCTCCAGACCGGGCGCAAGCGCGATCCGCGCGCGCCCGAGGCGCCGACCTTGTATGAAATCCTGGAGGAATTCAAAGTCGCCGACGCCAAACGGCGGGTCGCGCAGGCGCTCTTGTCCGGCGGCGAATTCGGCCGGCCGGTGCTGGTGACCCCGGGCACGCCGCCGGAGCGAGTCAAGATTCTCCGCGAGAGTTTTCGCAATCTCATGAAAGACCCGGACCTTCTGGCCGAGGCAAAAAAGAGCCGCATGGACGTGGAGTACACCCCGGGCGAAGAGCTGGAGAGTCTGCTCAAGGAAGTTTTGAGCCAGCCCGCCGAGGTGGTCGAGCAGGCGCGTAAGATTCTCGGCAATTGAAAATTGGAGGCACCATGGACGTCACCGCGAAGCTCGCGACATTCGTGACCGATCTCAGCTACGAAGCGATCCCGAAAAAGGCCCTGGAGACGGCGAAGGTCGCCGTGCGCGATTGCCTCGGCGTGGCGCTCGCCGGCAGCGTGGAAGAAGACGCGAAAATCGCCGCCGACATCGCGCGCCAGGAAAACGCGCGCGAGGAGACCAGCGTCATCGGCCGGAAATTCAAAACCTCGGCATTGAACGCCGCGCTGGCCAACGGCACCGCGGCGCACGCCCTCGACTTCGATCACAGCTTCACGATGATGGGCCAGCCGACGGCGCCGATCGGACCCGCGACTTTCGCCCTGGGCGAAGCGCTCGGCGCCAGTGGGCGGCGCGTGCTCGAAGCCTACGTCGCCGGCTTCGAAGTGACCGCGAAGCTGGTCTACGCGCTGCGCGACAGCGAGCACGACGGCTGGCATGCGCCGAGCACGCTGGGATCTTTCGGCGCGGCGGCGGCGTGCGGCAAGCTGCTCGGCCTCGACGCGGCGCAGATGCAAATGGCGCTCGGCATCACGGCGTCGATGGCGAGCGGCATCGTTGCCAACTTCGGCACCATGACCAAACCGCTGCACGTGGGCCTGGGCGCGCGCAACGGCGTGCTCGCCGCCAAGCTCGCGCGCGGCGGCTACACGGCCAACGCCAGGGCGATCGAAGGCGGCTTCGGATTTTTTCCGGTGCTGCATCGCGGCGCGCCGATCCACGAGGGCGCGATCGAAGAATTGGGCCAATCCTACGCCCTGGTCACCGACGGGCTGCGCATCAAACCGTATCCCTGCGGCGGGCTCACGCATCAGGTGATCGATGCGGCGCTCGAGTTTCGCGCCAGGCACGGCCTCACCGCCGAGATGATCGAGCGGATCGACGTGGACGTGGTCAAGCACACTTTCGACCGCATCGTTTTTCGCGTGCCGCAAACCGGCATTCAGGGCAAATTCTGCATGCCCTATCTGGTCGCGCGAGCGATCATCGACGGCCGCATCGGGCTGCATATTTTCACCGATGAAGCGGTGCGCGATCCGCAGGTGCTCAAGCTCGCCGAGCGCGTGCAGATGAATCTCGATCCCGATCTGAAAAAGACCGACGCCGCCGGGCGGCCGTGCCGGGTAACGGCGCGCCTGAAGGACGGTCGGATTTTCACCCGCGAAGCGCAGCACGCCAAAGGCGGCCCGGAGTATCCCCTGAGCGAGGCGGAGCTGCGCGGCAAGTTTACCGAGTGCGCGCGCGAAGCGCTCGACTCCAGCGCGGCGGCGCGCGCGCTCGATTTTCTCGATGGTCTGGAGAGCGCCGCCGACGTCCGTCCGCTCTGCGACATTCTCAGAGCCTGATTTTCTCGACTTTTGGGCGCAGCGTTTGCCTGATCCGCGCGATTGACGCTATAAGCTTTCATGCCTCTCAGAACCGGCGCTGATTATGTTCGCGCGCTGCGCGACGGCAGGCGGGTCTGGCACGCCGGCCGGCGCATCGACGATGTGACCGCCCACGCCGGGTTTACCGGCACGATCCAAACCCTCGCCGATCTTTACGACCGCCAGCATGCCGCCGAGTACCGCGACGCGATGACCTGCGAGCGCGGCGGCGAGCGCTTTTCCTACAGCTGGCTCGCCCCGAAAAACGCCGCGGAGCTGGCGCTCAAGCGGCGCAACATCGAGCTCTGGGCGCAGCAGACTTTCGGCCAGATGGGGCGCTACCCGGATTTTTGCGCGCAACTGGTGGTCGGGCTGTTCGACTGGGCGCACGCCATCGAAAAGCACGATCGGCGCTGCGCCGAGAATGCGCGGAATTATTATTTCCACTGCCGCCGTAACGATCTCTGCCTGACCCACGCGCTCACGGATCAATATTACGACCGCTCCAAACGCGCCAGCGAGCAGAACGATCCCGACCTGATCCTGCACATCGTCGGCGAAACCAAGGAAGGTCCGGTGGTGCGCGGGCTGCGCACGCTGGCGACCCTGGCGCCGATCTCCGACGAAGTGCTGGTCTACCCGAACCGGCCGCGCGAGCCCGACGAAGCGGACTACGCGATCGCTTTCGCGATCCCGATGAACACGAAGGGTTTGAAAATCCTCTGCCGCGATCTTTACGCCGAGCACGCCGATCCCGAGCGCCAGCCGCTGACCACCCGCTTCGACGAAGTCGATGCGGCGCTGATCTTCGACGACGTGGTGGTGCCGTGGGAGCGCGTGTTCGTCTACAAAAACCCGCGGCTCCTCGCCGGCATCAACTACATTCACACCTGGGCGCAGTACTCGACCATGGTCCGGCTGATCACCAAGCTCGAAGGCTTTCTCGGCGTCGCGCAGCTGCTCACCGAATACGGCGGGCGCAATAAGAGCGCGGGCTCGCAGATCCTGCTTTCGAGCCTGATGCAGGACATCGAGATCCTGCGTTCTTGCATCGAGGTCGCCGAAGCGAAAGGCTATGTGAGTCCCGGCGGCACCTGGGCGCCGCGCCTGAGCGCGGCCTATCGCGTGCACAGCATCGAAGCCTCGGACCGCGCCGAGCGCACCCTGGAAGGTCTGCTCACCAGCACGTTGATGCTGAGCGGCGGCGCCTCGGATTTGAACGATGGCGAGATCGGCCCGCTGGTGGAGCGTTACTTTCGCGGCGGCGCGCCGAGCACGAAGGCGCACCTGCGCTTGATGGCGCTCGCGGCGGACATGGTGATGACGCCGTTCGGCAAGCGCAGCCAGCTCTACGAGCGTTTGCAGAGCGGCGAAGTCGATCGCATGCGCCAGCGGCTTTACGCGCAGTATCAGGACCCAGCCCCGGCCGAGCGCATGCTGCGATTTATCGAGAAGATCGACGGCGAGAGTCGATCGAAGTAGCTCATGAAATTCAGGAGTCGTCATGCAGGAATCCAAGAGACGGCGGCGCATCGCGGTGCGCCGCTCGCCGATCCACGGGCGCGGCGTCTTCGCCTTGAGAAAAATTCCTAAGGGCGCGCGTATCATCGAATACAAAGGCCAGCTCATCACCGACAAGGAAGCCGACCGCCGCTACAGCCGCGCGCACGAGCACTCGCCGCACACGATGCTGTTCTCGGTGGACGGCGGCTGGGTGATCGACGCCACGCGGCGCGGCAACTCGGCCCGCTGGATCAACCACTCCTGCGCGCCCAACTGCGAGATCGAGGAAGAAGACCGGCGGGTTTTCATCGAAGCGCGGCGCGACATCCGCCCGGGCGAAGAGCTGACCTACGATTACAATCTGCAGATCGGCGAGAAGCACACCCGAGCGGCCAAGCGCGCGCACGCCTGTTATTGCGGCAGCCGGCGCTGCCGCGGCACGATGCTGGGCGAAGAGGAATAGCTCGTCGGAGAAAACTTGACCGCAAAACGGCGCAAAGAAAAAAAGCATTCACCGCAAAGAACACAAAGGTCGCAAAGGTGAAGCAACTCAAATTTCTCCGTGTTCTCCGCGTCTCCGCGGTGAATACGAATTAGTTTCTCCTTCGAGCGACAGCAGACAAGCATGGAAGCACCGGCGGAAATAGATTGGCCCGGCTATTCCCTGGCCGAGCGCGACTGGCGCTGGGCACGGGTGCGCGCGGCCGCTGCTAAAGAAAATTTCGACTGCATTCTCGTGCCGCTCTGTGTCGACGGGCGCAATCTGCATCTCTCGCTCGAACAGGCCCGCGGCACGCGCTCGGACGGCCGCTTTCTCACCGGCCTCGACAATGCCGCGGTGGTCCTGCCGACCGACGGTCGTGCGCCGATCGTGATTTCCGACGACGATTGCGGCAATGACTGGATCCCGGAATTTCGCCCGGTGGAAAATTCCTGGGGCGAAGCGATGGCGCGGGCGCTCGGCGATCTCGGCATGGAGCGCGCGCGCATCGGCGTATCCGGCCTCCGCCGCGGTTTTTACACCCACGGCCGGGCGTTTCACGGCGTCGTCAATCACGGCTCCTACGCCGAAGTGTTGCGCCGGTTGCCCAACGCGCGCTTCGAAAACGCCACCGAAGTGGTCGGCCACGCGCGCTACGTCAAAAGCGCCGAGCAGATCGCCTGTCTGCGGCGCGGCGCCGCGATCGCGGCAGCGGGCATCGACAAAATGATCGAGCTGGCGCGCCCCGGGATGGACGAAGGCCTGCTCTACACGCGCGTCATGCAGCGCCTGATCGGACTCGGCAGCGAATATTATCCGCTGGCGTTTTACAGCGGGCTTCACGGCGGCGGGCGCCTGCCGCGCTTCGAAAATCCGGCCGAAGGCCGGACGCTGCGAGCCGATTACCGCATCGCCAACGAAGTCGACGCCGTGTTCGGCGGCCTGATCGCCCAGGAGCAGCAGCCGATTTTTCTCGGGCGCATTCCCGACGCCTGGAAGCCGGCCATCGCGCTGCAGCGCGACATGTATGACACGGCGCTGGAGCATTTGACGCCGGGCCGGCCGTTCGCGGAATTCATGGACCGGATCAACGGTTTCGGCGAGAAACGCGGCATGAAGAGCCGGCTCTTGATGCACGGGCGCGGCTACGGCGACGACGGGCCGCTTTTCACGCCGCAAAATCACGGCGGGCGCAACCGCGATTTGCTGATCGAAAAAGATTGCGTCTTCATCGTCAAGCCGATCGCCTACAGCGCCGACGGCAGCTTCGATACGAGCTGGGGCGGCTGCGTGCTGGTCACGGAAAAAGGCGGCGTGCCGCTGGTGAAACGCACGCCGGGAATGATTGAAAACGTCTAAAGGATAAAGGCAAAGGGATAAAGGAATAGCGTACCGGAAAAAACATTCCGGAATTCTAAAACTTTATCCTTTCAACGGGAGTTGTCTAATGCCCTGGACTCCGCCGGCGGGCGCCGGCGCGACCGTGCAGATCTGGAACGGCTATTCGCTCGCGGAGCGCGATCGGCGCTGGAACGCGGTGCGCGCCAACGCGATCGAGGCCGGTTTCGACTGCATTCTCATCCCGCTCGGCAACGGCGCGGACGCGCGCTATCTGACCCAGCTGCGCTGCTCGGCGATGGCGCTGCCGGCCGACGGGCGCGCGCCGATCGTCATCGCCGATCGCAGCTCGACGAACGAATGGGTGCCGGCGCCCTGGCAAACCGGCCGCGAATGGGCCGAGCCGATGGCCGAGGCGCTCGGCGATCTCGGCATGGAGCGCGCGCGCATCGGCGTCGCGGGTCTGAGGGGCGGCACCGTCACGCATTGCGCTGCCCTGGACGGCGTGGTCAACCACACCGCTTTCGAATTCGTCCGGGAACGGTTTCCGCATGCGCAATTCGCTGACGCGACGGATGTCGTCGGCTTGGTGCGCTTCGTGAAAAGCGCCGAGGAAATCGCCTGGGTGCGCGAGTCGGCGCGAGCGGCGGAAGCGGGGCTCGAAGCATTGATCCAACTCGCGCGGCCCGGCGCGGATGCCGGCGCGCTTTACGCTGACGCGCTCGCGCGTCTGCTCGAGCTGCGCAGCGAATATTTTCCGCTGACGCTGACCCTCGATTCCATCGATGCGCCAAGGCCTCGGCGCTATGCCAACCCGCCGCTCGGCCGGCGGCTCGGAGCCAATGCGCTCATCGCCGGCGAAGTCAACGCGATCCGCGGCGCGCAGCTCACGCAGGTGAGCCAGCCGATCGTGCTTGGCAGGGTCCCCGAAGCGTGGCAACCGGTGATCGATCTGCACCGCGAGGTCTATGAAGCCGGCCTGGCGCTGATGAAGCCCGGCGCGTCCTTCGCCGCTCTGGTCGATCTCGCTGCCGGGCTCGGCGCCCAGCGCGGCAGGAAAGCGATCGCGCGCCTGCACGGCTGCGGCTACGGCGACGACGGGCCGCTCGTGACCGAAAAGAACGGCGGCGCTCGAGCGTGCGCTCTGACGATGGCGCCGGGCAATGCCTTTGTCTGGAAACCGCTCGCGATGAGCGCGGATGAAAAAATCCGCTTCAGCTTCGGCGGGCCGGTGCTCGTGACCGAGCGCGGCTGCGAGAATCTGTTCACGCGCGCGCACGGCATGATCGCGATTGCTTGAGCGGCTGTACAGGAGACTTCATGCGCTTCAACTTCGCTTGGATCTGCGCGTTTATCTTTTCCATTGCCGCCGGAAGCGTCGCGCCGGCGCAGGAGCTCAAGAGAATTTCCATGGGCTATCCGTCGCTCGCCTTCACCCAGAGCCACGTGTGGGTGGCGAAAGAGCTGGGGCTGTTTCGCAAATACGGTCTCGAGGTCGATCCGGTTTTCCTGCGCGGCGGGCAGGTGGCGACTCAGGCGCTCGCTGCCGGCGAGCCGCCGCTGGTCAACGTCGGCACGGTGATCCAGGCCAATCTCACCGGCTACAATCTCGTGCTGATCATCAGCATGGAAAATAAATTCTATCAGCTCGTCTTTGTGCGCCCGGGCATCACCAGCCTGGAGCAGCTCAAAGGCAAGCGGCTCGGCATCAGCGGCTTCGGCTCGATCACCCACTACGCCGCGCAGATCTTGCTGAAGCATCTCAATCTCGAACCGAACAAGGACGTGGCGCTGATCGCCGGCGGTCCGGACGCGGAGCGGCTGGGCGCCATGAGCGCGGGCAAGATCGACGCCTCGTTTTTCAATCTGTCCACCGCCCCGATCGCGCGCAAAATGGGCTTCGTCGATCTGCTCCAGATCGCCGATCTCGGCGTCGAAGTGCAGGGCAACGGCCTGGCGACATCGCGCGCTTACTTGAAAAGCAACCGCGACACCGTGAAGAGCGCCATGAAAGGTTATTTAGAAGCGATCCACTTCATCCACGCCAACAAGGCCGAGGCGCAGAAAGTCTTCGCCAAATACATGCGCACCAGCGATCCCGAAGTGCTGGAGACCTCGTATCAGAATTACGTCAAGACGATTTCGCGCAAACCGGCGTTCACGCCCAGGGGGATTCAGTTCATTCTCGACATGCTCGCGCCGCAGATGCCCCAGGCGAAAAGCGCCAAGCCCGAGCAGTTCTTCGACGCGAGCTTGATGAATGAATTGGAGAAAGAAGGTTTCTTCGCCGAGATGGCGAAACGGTATGCTGCGAGAAATTAACCACAAAGAGCGGCAAGAGAAAAATGAGCCGCAAGGGGCGCAAAAGCGGATATTGCTTATCGCCGCGCAAGGCCGTGTCGCCGATCTGTTGATGCTGCGCCGGAAAAAGTTTTAATTGAACTGTGAGTTCCCGGGGATTCAATCGAGTCAAAATGCCTGCGTGCGGGAGGAGTGCGCCATGAAAATCGTTCATACCATGATTCGGGTCAACGATCTCGACGAGAGCCTCAAATTTTACTGCGACGGGCTGGGCATGAAGCTGTTGAAGAAGCGCGACTACGAGTCGGGGCGCTTCACCAATGCGTTTGTCGGCTACGGCTCGGAGGCGGCCGATGCGGTGATCGAGCTCACCTACAACTGGGATACCCATGCCTACGACATCGGCAACGGCTTCGGCCACATCGCGCTCGGCGTGCCCGATGTTTATAAATTCTGCGACGAGCTGAGAGCCAAGGGAGTCAAGATCGTGCGCGAGCCCGGGCCGATGAAGCACGGCAGCGGCGGCAACGCGATCGCCTTTCTCGAAGACCCCAACGGCTACAAGATCGAGCTGACGACGCGCGCCGAGTAGCGCCGCACCGGCGGATTCATGGCCAGACTGATCGACCGGGCGACGGTGATTCCCGCCGCGGGTGAGCCGCCAAAAATCATCGAAGAATTTTTCGGCCGGGTGAACTCCCAAACCGACGCGGCGAGCGTCGCGAAGATGACCAGCCCGCCGGGCTGGCGTGAGCCGGGACAGACGCCCGAATTCGACGAGTACACCGTGGTGCTGAAAGGCGAGCTGCAAGTGGAAACCCGCGACGCGGTTTTTCAAGTCGGCGCCGGGCAGGCGATCCTCGTCAAGCGCGGCGAATGGGTGCGCTACAGCACGCCGGGCGCGGCCGGCGCGGAGTACATCGCGGTCTGTTTGCCGGCCTTCTCGCCTGCCACCGTGCACCGCGACGGCTAGGGAAGGTCTGAACAAGTCATCATTTGAGGCGAGCCGAGGTGATTGAGTACCGACGGAGTCATTGGACAGCAAATTTCGAGTTCAAGATCGTCTGATTTGCGGAGAACTAATGTCAGA
>Ga0070741_10001758_pt1 | contig 62696 bp, 57 predicted proteins | sample Coa_R1_4_FD_66440 | JGI IMG/M metagenome (GOLD analysis project Ga0070741, IMG submission 66440) | Surface soil microbial communities from Centralia Pennsylvania, which are recovering from an underground coalmine fire - Coalmine... | ecosystem: Environmental > Terrestrial > Soil > Unclassified ...
TTCACGTGTCGATGTCTATCTGCCGCTCTCGGCGGTTCCCAAAGTGACCATCGGCGACCGCAGCATAGCGGGTATCACGCCGCTCGCCGAATTGCTCGCCTGATGCTTCAACGCGACCGTTCGGTAAGAGGCCGGCGCAGTAGCTCTTCGACAGCCGGACCGGACCCTGCTGGTTAGAATGGTGCATGGACTATCCTGAGCGACCGCAGCTAAAACCGAAGTGGTTGGCACGTGGCGCGATCCGCCGCAGCGGGATCTACGTGCTGCCCAATGCCATCACGACGGTCGCCTTGTTCGCTGGCTTCTATGCCATCGTGCAGGCGATGAACAATCGGTTCGAACTGGCCGCCATGGCCGTGTTCGTTGCCATGGTATTCGACGGTCTGGACGGGCGCGTCGCCCGCCTCACCCGCACGCAAAGCCCCTTCGGTGCCGAATACGACAGCTTGTCCGACATGGTTTCGTTCGGGGCAGCGCCCGCACTCGTGATCTACGAGTGGGCGTTGAAGGGAATGGGCCGCATGGGTTGGGTCGCTGCCTTTGTCTACTGCGCCTGCGCGGCGCTGCGCCTGGCACGCTTCAACACCAATCTTGCCGTGGTCGACAAGCGCTTCTTCCAAGGCCTGCCCAGCCCCGCGGCGGCGGGCTTGATCGCCGGCCTGGTGTGGACCATGGAATCGTTCGATTACGAGCCGCAGCGCGTGTACGAGATGCGATGGGTGGCGTGGACGCTGACGATGTTCGCCGGATTGAGCATGGTGAGCAGCATTCGCTTCTACAGCGGCAAAGACATCAACCTTCGCCGCAGCGTGCCGTTCAGTGTCGTGGTGCTGCTCGTGCTGATCGTCGTAGTGTTGTACCAAGTCGCGGACAACGTGCCCGAGGTGTTATTCGGTGTCTTCCTGATCTATGCCGGGTCCGGCTACGTCATGCTGATCGGGCAGCACTTGCGCCGCAAGAAGCCACCGCCCACGCCGCCGCCGGCTTTACCGGGGACGAGCTGACAGCGTCCGAGTCGCTTGCGCGGATAGACAAAGCCCGCTATATTCAGCCGCACTATGACTGACGCAGGCCAAGTGCTTCGGCTTCCCCTCTCGACCAGCCTTCTGCTGGCCGGCCTGCTGCTGCTGCGCGCACGCGCGCGCTGACATTCCCTCCTTTTTTTGGCAGTATCCGGCGGACCCGCAAGGGTCCAGGGCATCCACTCGTGCGCCCACCTTCCCTTCGCCACACGCGAAGACTCGGGGCAGACAGGAGAACATGATGAAAGACCGCTTGATTATTTTCGATACCACGCTTCGCGACGGTGAACAAAGCCCGGGTGCCTCGATGACGCGCGAAGAGAAGCTGCGCATCGCGCGTCAGCTCGAGCGGCTGCGGGTGGACGTGATCGAGGCCGGCTTCCCGGCCGCAAGCAACGGTGACTTCGATGCCGTGAAGTCGATCGCCGGCACGATCAAGGAAAGCGTCGTTTGCGGCTTGGCCCGCGCCAACGACAGCGACGTCAATCGTGCGGGCGAAGCGTTGCGCAACGCCAGCGCCGGTCGTATCCATACGTTCATCGCAACCTCGCCCATCCACATGGAGCGCAAGCTGCGCATGACGCCCGAGCAGGTGATCGAGCAGGCGGTGCGCGCGGTGAAGCTGGCCCGGCAATATCGCGACGACGTCGAGTTCTCCCCGGAAGACGCCGGCCGCTCCGAGCCCGATTTCCTCTGCCGCATCCTGGAGGAAGTGATCAAGGTAGGTGCGACGACGATCAACATCCCGGACACGGTGGGCTACACCATGCCGGAACAGTTCGGCGGCCTCATTCGCACGCTGCGCGAACGCATTCCCAACTCGGACAAGGTCGTCTGGTCGGTGCATTGTCATAACGACCTCGGGCTCGCTGTGGCCAATTCGGTCGCCGCGGTCATGAACGGCGCGAGACAAGTCGAATGCACGGTGAACGGTCTGGGCGAGCGTGCGGGTAACGCCTCGCTCGAGGAGATCGTCATGGCAGTGCGGACCCGGCGCGACTATTTCCCGTGCGATACCCGCATCGACACCACGCAGATCGTCCCGGCGAGCAAGCTCGTCTCGGGCATCACCGGCTTTCCGGTTCAGCCCAACAAGGCGATCGTGGGCGCGAACGCGTTCGCGCACGAATCGGGGATTCATCAGGACGGCGTGCTGAAGAACCGCGAGACTTACGAGATCATGCGCGCCGAGGACGTCGGCTGGAGCACCAACAAGCTCGTGCTCGGAAAGCTCTCCGGCCGCAACGCATTTCGTCAGCGCTTGAAAGAGCTCGGTATCGAACTAGAGAGCGAGGAAGCGCTCAATGCGGCCTTTGCGCGGTTCAAGGAGCTGGCCGACAAGAAATCGGAAATCTTCGACGAGGACCTGCAGATGCTCGTGGGCGATGAGGCGGTCACCATGGAGCACGAACACTTCAAGCTGGTGTCGATGATGGCGCACACCGAGACCGGAGAGCTGTCTTACGCGAAAGTCGTGATGGGCGAGGAAAGCACCGAGAAGCGAGCGGAAGCGAAGGGTGACGGGCCGGTCGATGCGACCTTCAAGGCGATCGAGAGCATCGTCGGCAGCGGCGCACAGTTGCAGCTCTACTCGGTGAACAACATTACGTCGGGTACCGATGCACAGGGCGAAGTCACGGTGCGGCTGAAGAAGAACGGGCGAATCGTCAACGGCGCGGGCGCCGACACGGACATCGTCGTGGCATCGGCGAAGGCGTACATCAATGCGCTCAACAAGCTGCACTCGAAAACCGAGCGGCTCAACCCGCAGGTGTGACGCGATAGAACGAGAATCGAATCATGTCCGGGTCGTAAATCGTTTGCCCTTGCTTAGAGCATCGCAATGACCTCCCGGCTCCAGCCGCTGCATCGGATCGTCATCGTCGGCGGAGGCGCCGGGGGCCTCGAGCTGGCGACCCGGCTGGGCGACACGCTCGGGCGTCGCAAAAAGGCATTGGTTACGCTAGTCGACCAGTCGCGCACCCACTTGTGGAAGCCCCTGCTGCACCAGGTCGCCGCGGGCAGCATGGATCTCAACGACCACGAGCTCGATTATCTGTATCAAGCGCATTGGCATCACTTCCGATTTCACTTGGGCCGCATGGAAGGGCTCGATCGGCGCGCCAAAGAGATCCATCTTGCACCGACTTTCGACGACGCTGGGCGGGAAGTCATTCCGGCGCGCGCGGTGCCCTATGACACGCTCGTCATCGCAGTGGGCAGTACCACCAACGATTTCGGTACGCCGGGTGCCGCCGAGCACGCCATTTCGCTCGACAATCCGCAACAAGCCGCGCTGTTCCATTCGCGTCTGATTAACGCGTGTCTGCGCGCGGACGCGCAGTCCACTGCGGCCGCGCCGCGCCAGCTCGAGATTGCCATCATCGGTGCCGGCGCCACCGGCGTCGAGCTCGCTGCGGAACTGCACAACACCGTGCGCGAGTTCGTCGCCTTCGGACTGGATCGGATCGATCCCGAGCGCGATATCAAGCTCACGCTCATCGAGGCCGCCCCGCGCATCCTGCCTGCGTTGCCCGAGCGTCTATCGGACGAGGTGTTGCGCTTGCTCGCCAAGCTCAATGTCGATGTGCTCACCGCCGAGCGCGTAACGGAAGTGTCCGAGCACGGTGTCCAGACGGCGAACGGCAAACGCATCCCCGCCGAGCTCGTGGTCTGGGCGGCAGGCATCAAAGCGCCTAGTTTCCTGAAGGATCTCGACGGCCTGGAGACGAATCGACTCAATCAGCTCGTCGTCCACCAAACCTTGCTGACCACCCGTGATCCCAGCATCTTCGCCTTCGGCGATTGCGCCAGCTGCCCCTGGCCGGAGAAGAAGAGCGTTGTTCCGCCGAGGGCGCAGGCCGCGCACCAGCAAGCGTCGCATTTGTGTCGAAACATTCCCCGCCACATGGAAGGCAAGCCGCTCGAGCCGTTCAGATATCGCGACTTCGGGTCGCTCGTCTCGCTCGGCGAGTACAGCACCGTGGGCAGCTTGATGGGTGCGATTACCCGCGGCAGCTTCATGATCGAAGGCTGGTTCGCGCGGCTCATGTATCGCTCGCTCTACAAGATGCACGAGTACGCGCTGCATGGCTTCGTCAAGGTCGCGCTCGACACCCTCGCGCGTTTGCTCACCCGCCGCACCGAACCGCACATCAAGCTGCACTGAGCGCGACGTCCTGGACGCCCAGAGCGTGCGACTTCAGCCGCAAGAGCGGCTGCGCAACTTGAGCCGCCGCGGCGATCTGTGATACGTTGAACCGCGTCGGCATTCGGCGCCGGTTCGAGGTCTTCGCCCCATGATGTTTCGGCACACTCTTCTTGCGATTTGCTTGACCGTTGCGTGTCTCGGCATCGCGCCGGTAAGGGCCGCCGATGCGGACTCAAATCAGGAGCATAAGCCGGATCCCCAAAATGGCAAGCGCATCTACGATCAGATGTGTGCGGGCTGTCATGGTTTCAGAGGCGACGGCGGCGAAGGACATCGGGGAGGTTTCAGCCCGCATGTGCCTACGTTGGCGAACAAGGAATACATGAATAGCGTTCCGGACGATTATTTGTTCTTGATCATCCAGAAAGGCGGCGCCTACATGGGCAAGATGGCGACCATGCCGGCGTGGGAGAAGCGCCTCAGCGAACAGGAGATTCTAGACATCGTCGCGCATTTGCGCACGTTCTGAAGTCGCGCACGCTGCAGTGCGTCAGCCGCAAGAAGAATACATTGGGTCAGCAAACGGGCCCGAGGTAGTGGTGAAGTCCAACTTCAACCAAGGAGGAGACGAGGATGAAAATCCCGATAATCGCGGCAGTACTTACGATGGTGTTGAGCGGCGCGTCGGGCGTCGCTCTCGCGCAAGACCGCGCGAAAGCCGAGCCGGGCGGTCCGGCAGGCAAATGGTCGACGCGCACACCTGTCAAACCGGATCCCAGCAAGATCAAGGTTCCACCCGGATACAAGGTCGGCGTGTTCGCATCCGGCCTCGACACGGTCACTTCGATCACTGTCGACAAGCAGGACAACGTCTGGGTGGCGATCTCCGGCAACACCTTCGGCTTCCCGCCAGAGGGTATCGACAAGCCGCACGTGAAGATCTTCGACAAGTCCGGCAAGATCATCCGCGACAACGTCGGGCTGGGCATGTTCAAGTCCTTTGCCTTGAACGAGATTGCGTTCTGCCCCGAGAACGGTCGCACCTACGTCGGTGACTACAGCTACGGCATTTGGGAGATCGACGGCGTCAACGGCACGCCGAAACTGATCATGAATGAAGTGCCGATCGGCGACCATGCCTTGGGCGGCATGACATGCCGGGACGGCTATCTCTACTACGCCGTTGGCGCACCGACCAACTCCGGCTATTCCGATCCGGATATCCACGGCTGGACCGATGCCGTCGATCCGTATTGGGAAAAGCGCACGCCGGCCGGCGTGCCGCCACTGCCGCGTGATCCGCCCTGCCGCGACATCGTGCTCACGGGGCTGAACATTCGCGACAGCCAAGGCAACATGACTGGGTCATATCTGCCGAAGGGCACGCCGTCGAAACCGGGGATGGTGATCAAGGCGCAAAAGCCGTGCGGCGGTGCGGTGCACCGTGCCAAGCTCAAGCCTGACAGCAATTACACCACCGACGACTGGGAGGTGTACGCGATGGGCTTGCGTAACTCGTCCGGGGTGGCGTTCGGTCCGAAGGGGTCGCGCTTCGAGAATGCCTTGGTGGTGAGCGACAACGGCATGAACGACAAGGGCAACCGGCGTGTCGCCAACGGCGCGGAGAAGCTGTTCGTCTTCACCGAGAAGGGCCAGGACGCGGGCTTCCCGGACAAGGAGGGCTTGAACTTCGTCAACATCAAGCGCTATGGTCCGGAGGTCTATCGCGGCAACAAGTACGATCCGACGCGGCCCAATCCGCAGCTCAACATCGGTGACAAGCCTTTCGTTCCTAAGCTGCCGCCCTACCGCTTCATCGATCACTCGATCGGTGTGCGCGGTACGCCGCTCATCGTGGCCAACCCCAACCCCAACGGTTACGTTAACCCGGTCATGGAGTGGGACACCAACAATCCGATGGATGGTCTGGCCTGGTCGCCGAAGGCCTTCGGTGCCGGAAACGACACCATCTTCACGGCCGTGTTCGGCATCATCGACAACGGACCCGAAAGCCTGCGTCCGATGTGGCCGGCGATCGTGAAGATCGAGTTCCTCAATCCGACGGGGATCAAGTGGTCCATCTTCGCCGAGAACATGGAGCCTGGTCCCAACGGCTATCAGAAGCCCGAAAATCGCGGCGGCTTCGAACGCACTAACGACGTCGAGTTCAGCACCGACGGCAAGACGATGTATGTCGCCGACTATGGCGAGTTGTACGTGAACTACCAGATGGAGTCCCCGTTCTACACGACGCCCAAGTCGGCGGTGATCTGGACGATCACGAAAGAGTAAGCGCGCTTCTCTGCGGCCTTGCTCGAAACCACAGCCCGGGGCGTCAAGCACCGGGCTGTTTTCGTTTGCCGGTGCTTATCGGCAGCCGTCGCTATCGCTTCGCTGTAGCGCAGCGAGGATGGGATCGCACGCGACATCGACCCCATTGACCGTGACCCTGGCCGCGTAAGTTCCATCCTCGCGCACGCGTAACCCACGCAAGTCGATGCGCTTGTGCTGATGAATCATGCTGGCCAGCAGCGCATTGAGGCGGTCGCGCACGGCACGGGAGGTTGCGTGGTCGTGTAGCGGGTGCGTCACACCATCCGGGACGACGCGGTAGATAACTGGAGGTGAGGGATCGCCCCGCTCGACTTGGAAGCGACACCCCCCCGAAAGGTCGCAGCCACGAAATTGCGCTTCGAGGGCGGACTGCGCATCGCCGCATCGCGCCATCGGCGCGTACGCCGCGACAGCGGCGATGATCAAGCTGCCCAGTGCGCCCCCGACTAACGCGTGCAATTCGATCGGCATGGGCGATTTATAGCAGAAGTATCGGAGCGGGCAGGGGCTTTATTCACACGGCCGAGACTTGACCGCACTCTGCGCGGTGGCGCACTATCGCCCGCACAACAAACACGAGGAAACACCCTGCGGTGTTTCCTCGCAGACGAGGGGGAGGACCATGCGGCCAGTCCGCCTGCAGCTCGCAGTGTGTGCGACGCTGCTGATGTCATGCAACGGCATGTACGCCGCGCAGGAGAGCAGCGGGGCGGGTGAGCAGACGCCCGGCGTAGAAGTCACCGCGTACCGCGTCCCGGTGACCTTGCAGGAGACCGCGCAAGGCGTCACCGTCATCGATCGACAAGAGATCGAGATCCGCAAGCCGGACAGTGTCATCGAGCTGCTGCGGCAGGTGCCGGGCGTGCAGATCGATCAGGTCGGTAGTCCGGGTGGCGTTTCCAGCATCTACATCCGCGGCAGCGACCCCGAGCAAGTGCTCGTGTTGATCGATGGAGTGCGCGTCAACGATCCGATGCTGAGCCGCGGTGGCAGCTATGACATCTCGTCCATCGATCCGGCGTTGATCGACCGCATTGAAGTCCTGCGCGGTGGCGGTTCCGCGCTCTACGGCGCCGATGCGCTCGGCGGTATCGTCAACATCGTCACGCGCCGCCGTGCGGAGAAAGGAATCGGTGTCGAGCTTGGCGGCGGCATCGGTGGGGATCGCTACGGCGCCCTGCATGGCCGCGTGAGTGCTGGCACGGATCAAGTCAGTGCGAACGTGAGTCTCGCCCACCTCGAAGATGGGCGTGAGGCCAACGGCGGGACATTGGATCTCGACACCATCTCGACATTCGTGACGTTTCATCCTTCGGAAGCTTTCGAGGCGCGCGTGTTCTTTTTCGACAACAACCGCGACAGCTCCAGTTTTCCCGACACGAGCGGCGGCGTGCGCCTCGCCGTCATTCGCACGCTCGAGCAGCGGCAGGCGAAGGAAACGACCGGCGGCATCGGCTTCAAAGTCTCGCCATGGTCGCTGGCCAGCTTCAATGTCCAGCTCTCGCGCTACGCGCGCACCGAGGACATCGACTCGCCCGGTGTCGCGCCCTCGGCCTTCAGTCCCTTCGGCCTGCCCGCATCGACCACGCAGACCGATTTCACGCGCGACAGCGCAGTCGCTAGCGTCGGACTGCGCTTGCCGCTGGACTCCGATTTCACCGTAGGCGTCGAACACATCGACGAACGCGGTGTAAGCACGGGAACGTTGGCGTTGCCCTTTCCCGTTTCCCCGGACTTCTCACTCACACGCCGGACGAACTCGGTGTTCGGCGAGCTGAAAACCAAGCCGCTGCCCGAGTTGGTGGTGTTGTTGGGTGCGCGCTACGACCGCGTGTCGCAGCTGCGTTCCGAATTCAGTCCCAGCGTCGGTGTGCGCTACACCCTGGCTCCCACTGGCACTACGCTGAAAGCGCGCTATGCGAAGGGGTTCCGCGCGCCCAGTTTCTTCGCGCTGGGTAGCCCGCTGGTCGGCAACCCCGACCTCAAACCCGAGACCAGCAAAGGCGCTGAGATCGGCGTCGAGCAGCGCCTGTGGAACGAAAAATTGATGCTCGGTGTCAACGTGTTCCGCACCCGCGTGAAGAACCTGATCGACTTCGATCCCTTTGCAGGGATTTTCGGCCAACTGGTCAATCGCGGACGGGTCACGTTCCGGGGTGCCGAGCTGATCGCCGAGGCGCGACCGATCGATGCGCTGGCGATCAATGCGAGTTACACCTATGTCGACAACAAGATCGACGACGGCGCCGGGCCGCTGCGCAACCGCCCGCGCCATCGCGCTGCTCTGGCGCTCGCCTACCGCTTCGCCGAGGCGTGGCAAGCATCGTGGACCACCGCTTATGTTGGCGAGGTGCGAGATTTCTCCATACCGACCGGCGAGGTGAAGCTCGACGATTTCACCCGCACCGACGTCGCGCTGTCATACCAGTGGCGACAGTTGACCACGACCCTCGCGATCGACAATCTGTTCAACGAGCACTACGAGCAGTTCGTCGGCTTCACCGTTCCGGGTCGACGCGGCCGCATCAGTGTTTCAGCGCGATTTTGAGCGAACTCTTGACCGATACTGACGTACCAACACTCTCTGCTCATGTGACGGACAGCTTTTCGCTATGGTCGATCGACGCGATTTCCTTGCACTCGGAGTGGGTACGGCGTTGGGTCTCAGGACGACGACAAGCAGTATTGCGGCGCCATCGGAGGCGCGTATACGCCGTTATGTCACGCTCGGACGGACTGGGTTGAAGGTGTCCGATATCTCGTTCGGCTCGGCCAGCACTTCGGACGCGAATCTGGTGCGTTACGCTTATGAACTTGGCGTCACCTTCTTCGATACGGCCGAGAGCTACCGCGGCGGGTTCGCTGAAGAGGCAATCGGCGAGGCGCTGCAGGGTAAGCGCGATCGGGTCGTGCTGTCGAGCAAGACCAAAGCATCGAGCGGCGACAAGCGCAGTGACATGATGAAGGCGCTCGAAGGCAGCCTGAAGAGATTGGGCACCGACCGGCTCGACATCTATTTCAACCACGCCGTCGATGATGTCGATCGCATGCGCAATGTCGAATGGTGGGAGTTCACCGAGCTTGCGAAGAAGCAGGGCAAGATCCGCTTCCGCGGCATGTCGGGTCACGGCAGTCATTTGTCGGAGTGTCTGACCTACGCAATCGATCAAGATCTCGTCGACGTCGTGCTGGTCGCTTACAACTTCGCGCAAGATCCGAGCTTTCTCGACCGACTGCGCCACACCTTCCACTGGGCCGCGATCCAGACCGACCTGCCACCAGTGCTGAAGAAAGCGAAGCAGAAAGGCATCGGCGTTTTGGCTATGAAGACTTTGATGGGCGCTCGGCTCAACGACATGCGACCTTACGAGCGGTCCGGCTCGACGTTCTCCAATGCCGCCTTCCGTTGGGTACTGAGCGGAGGCTATGCAGACGCTCTACTCGTTTCGATGACGAGCAAGCAGGAAATCGACGAGTACTTGCGGGCGTCGGGCGATACCGCCGTGAAACAGGGCGATCTAGAACTGCTGGAGCGCTACGCGCAGCTGCAGATGGCGAGCTACTGCCAGAGCAGCTGTCGGGCATGCGAAGGAAGCTGCCCAGAAGACGTGCCGATCGCGGAAGTCCTGCGCACGAGGATGTATGCCGTCGATTACCGCCGCATCGATCTCGCGCGCTACGAGTACGCACAGCTCTCGGTCAACGGTGAGGCGTGTCTGAGCTGCGGCCACCAATCCTGCCTCGGTGCTTGCCCGCTCGACATTCCAATCGCGCAGTTCACCCGCGAGGCGGCCCAGCGGCTGAGCTGATCTTTAGGCGGACACGGACCGATGCAACGTTTCCTTGCCCATTTCCTCTTCATCCTCGCCGCCTGGACGGTCGTCATCAAGTATCTCTTCCCGATGGCATACGCCTTCTGGCGCGGCGAGCCCATCGGCAGCTACGTCTATTGGGACTTTTGGCCGCTGGTCCACGTATGGCTCGGTTGGTCGCTGCTGAACTGGAGCCGCTACACCTATGCTTCGGCGTTGGTCGTGTCGGTGGCCGAGATCATCATCGTCGTCACCAAGCTCGGGTTCTTTCTGTCCGCTCCCGAATGGACGATCTGGCGCACGAACTGGTTTATCAATAAGCTGTTCGTGCTCGCGTGCTTCGTGCTGTTGTTGGCCTACTTGGTCGCGAGGACGCGGCGGCCGCGCCGACGGTTTGCGCGCCTACTCCGGCAGGGTTGAGCGTGCTGCGATAAAAGCGGTGCCCGCGAGACTACTTGCGGCATCGACGTTCGGACGCCCCGCGAATAGTCAGCGCCTCACGCCAAGCGACCGTGCAATGGCGTGAGGGCTGTATCGTTGCCCCGTTGACGGACGCGCCAGGTCCGCTAGCCCATCACGGGAACGCGGGGATAGTCGGCTCGACCCCGCCCGACATTGCATCGGGATGACGGCGCAGCACCAGTTCGTTGATTTCCGACAACCGATGCCACGGGACGTCGACCATCATTAGGATACGGCCCGCTTCGATCCCGCTCTGGAACGCTTTGAGGCGCGTGTTGGGAACCGCCGCACCAGCCAGGCTTGCTGCCCAGATGCCGAACGCGACGCCGACCAGCGCCGCGATCAGAATCGTCACGAGCGGCAGCTGCACGGTGTCGAGGAAGAACAGCATCGCCGCGATGCCGGCGACGGCACCGATGAGGCCGCCGATCGCGCCACCCACCTCGGCGGCATGCACGGCATCGGTCTTCTGCAGGAAGTTCGCTTCGGGAAGATCCTGCAGATCCGTGCCGCGCCGCGCCAGCACATGCATGTGGCGGGCTTCGATCCGGGCGAGCAAGAGATCGTTCATGACCTCACGAGCGGCAGTGACATTCGGCAGCATGTAATAGAGTCTGCGTCTCATCTGTACCTCCTGTCATGACGTGACACCCCATTATGCGACTATTGGCGGCGATAGGGGTTCGAACCAACCACAGGAGTGCGCGGTTAACGACTGAGGGTGGGCGGCGGTCGTAGCTGAGAATCGCCTGGTGCTGTGCTAGACTAGTCACTTTACTAGTCAGATCAAGGCCCGTCATGCATGTATGGCCAGTCCAGGATGCCAAAGCGAGGTTTAGCGAACTCCTCGAAACTTGTTTGTCGGAAGGTCCGCAAGTCGTCACTAAGCGCGGCGCCGAGGCCGCGGTCCTAGTTCCGATTGACCAATGGAGGCGACTTCAAGCAGCAGCAAAACCTTCATTCAAGGAGCTGCTGTTGTCCGATGAAGGGCGGGTCGAAATGGTTGTTCCAGCCAGGGGATCCGCACGCCGACGCAAGCCGACCGCGTTTCGATAGGCGCCATGTTCTTGCTCGATACCAACGTTGTTTCCGAACTGCGCAGGCCGCGCCCGCATGGAGCGGTTGTAGCATGGATCGAGAAAATCGACGATGCGAACCTGCATATTTCGGTGGTGACGATTGGCGAGATTCAGGCGGGCATCGAACTGACGAGGGACCAAGACCCGGAGCGTGCGGGCCAGATCGAGGCTTGGCTGGAGCGGGTGGTCGGCCTGTATAACCTTTTGCCGATGGATGCAACCATCTTTCGAACTTGGGCTCGCATCGTGCATCGCAAGTCCGACGCGTTGTACGAAGACGCGATGATTGCGGCGACTGCCAAAGTCCATAACCTTACCGTCGTCACGCGCAACGTCTCTGACTTCAGGTTGTTTGACGTGGCTGTCTTGAATCCATTCAAGAGGGCGCAGGGCTGAACGGTTAGCGAGATTTCGAGCGCTTCCTGGCTCGCTCGTGCGCATTCGCGCGTACGAGGGATAAAGGGATGGGGTCGACGCAGTCGCGCTAACCAGGTCACTGCAGCAAGCAATCCAACTGCGTCCGTGCCACCGCGAAAGCATTCTCGATCGTACCGCCTTGGGTCGGCTGCAACGACACCGCCGCATCGGTCGGTGCCGGAGCCAAGGTCATCACCGAAATTTTCCAGTCCGTCTTGTCCGGATCGCCCGCGTTGCGCTGGCAGTCCTTCCAACTCGCGCACGATATCTTCGGGCGCGACAACTCCTTGCCGTCGCGCAAGAAGGACGCACGCACGGCACCGCCTTCGGGTCCGTGTCCCTCTCCGTATAAAGTAATGCGGAATCCCGTGGTCGCGCGCAACTTCTCGCAGTACGCGCGCGCGATGCGCACGCTCGCCTTGCTGCTGTCGAACGATGTCACCGGCTCTCGCGCCGACGGTGCGGGCTCGGGCGTCGGTGCGGTCGGCTCGCGCGCTGGTGTGCCGGGCTCCCGCGCGGATGACGGCGCCTCGCGCCTAACAGTGGTGTCTTTCGTGCCGCTCGCGGTTGTCGCCTGCACACCCCAGCCATCGAGCACCAGGCGCACGAGGGTGCCGGGAACAGCGTGACCGAATCCGCCCGCACCGCCTACCGTGGTCACTATGCCGACCACCGTTTCGCCGCGTAAGACGGGCCCGCCGGAGTTGCCTTCACCGATGCTGCCATCGAGCGTGAGCTCGCGGCCTTCGAGCGCCACGATGTTCGCGCGTAGCACCGCCCACGATCCTCCGCCCTGTGGGAAGCCGATGACGGTTACCGGTTCGCCGCCGCGCAACTCGGTTCCTGATGCAATCGACAGTGCGGTCAGGCCGGAAGGCAGGTTCTCCTTGCCGCGCACCACCAGTAGCGCGAGGCCGCGTGGGTCACCGCCCTCGATGCGCACGGTCTCGGCGCTGATCAGGGTATTGCGACGCGTGAAAAACTCTACGCGCGGCCGGCTGTCGCCCTCGACGACGTGAGACGCGGTGACGATATATGCGGCATCGGGTTCGAGCTGCACGATGAAGCCGCTGCCGGTTCGTCGCAGGCCTTCCGACTGCGACGTCACGCGCACCACGGCCGCCTTTTGGCGATCGAGCGATTGGGCCTGACCCGACTGTGCGAACACGACGAGCAGCACGGCGAGCAGCAGGCCTGCCCATGTCTTCATCCCGGTCATGCGCGACCTCATAGCAAGGCAACCATTGGGAATGCTATCGCAAGTGCGCCTGCCGCCACATGCTCGTTGGGTGAGCCGGGCGCGCAGCCCACGGATTACTGCTATGGCGGCGGGAATAGTGCAGGGGCCGCATTGGCCGCATACTCGGACGAGCCCGTGCGCCGACCGATTCCCGATCCGGGCTCGGAAACGCTGCCGCATTCGAGCAGATCTCGACGTATAGTCTGCGTTTTCAGTGGTGTTTCTCGAAGCATCGAAACGATGAAGACGCTCCCTTGCAACGACATCCTGTCCGGCCGCGCGCCGAGCGATACTCCGGTCACACTCAGAGGATGGGTCCGCACGCGGCGCGACTCCAAGGCCGGAATCTCCTTTATCCATGTCTCGGACGGCTCGTGCTTCCATCCGGTTCAAGTCGTCGCACCGAATACGCTGCCGAACTACGCGAGCGAAGTTCTGCATCTGACCGCCGGCTGCGCGGTCGAAGCGACCGGCATGATCGTGCCCTCGCCCGCGAAGGGCCAGCCGTTCGAGATGCAGGCGAACGCCATCAAGGTGATCGGATGGGTCGAGGATCCGGACTCTTACCCGATTCAGCCCAAGCCGCATTCGCTCGAGTTCCTGCGCGAGGTCGCGCATTTGCGCCCGCGCACCAACGTGATCGGCGCGGTCACGCGCGTGCGTCACACGGTTGCGCAGGCCATCCACCGCTTCTTCGACGAGCGCGGCTTCTTCTGGGTGAACACGCCGATCATCACCGCCTCCGACGCCGAAGGGGCGGGCGAGTTGTTTCGAGTGTCGACGCTCGACATGATGAATCTGCCGCGCGCGCCCGACGGCAAGATCGACTACAGCCAAGATTTCTTTGGTCGCGAGGCTTTCCTTACCGTCTCGGGGCAACTGAACGTCGAGACCTACTGCATGGCGTTGTCGAAGGTCTACACCTTTGGACCGACCTTCCGTGCGGAGAACTCCAACACCAGCCGTCACCTTGCCGAGTTCTGGATGATCGAGCCGGAGATCGCCTTCGCCGATTTGTCGGACGATGCGACGCTGGCCGAAGCGCTGCTCAAGCACATCTTCAAGACCGTGCTCGAGGTGCGCGCCGATGACATGGCGTTTTTCGACGAGCGCATTGAGAAAGGGGTGGTGGCGAAGCTGCAAGGCATCGTCGACAGCGAATTCGTGCGAATGGATTACAGCGAGGCGATCCGAATTCTGGAGAATGCGAAGGAGAAGTTCGAATATCCCGTCAAGTGGGGCATGGACCTGCAATCGGAGCACGAACGCTACATCGCCGAGAAGCATGTCGGCAAGCCGGTGGTGTTGATGAACTACCCACGCGAGATCAAAGCGTTTTATATGCGGCTGAACGACGACGGCAAAACCGTCGCGGCGATGGACGTACTGGCGCCGGGCATCGGCGAAATCATCGGCGGCAGCCAGCGCGAGGAGCGCCTCGACGTGCTCGATCGGCGCATGGAGGAGAGCGGGCTGGACAAGAACGCGTACGGTTGGTATCGCGATCTGCGCCGTTACGGCACGGTACCCCACGCCGGTTTCGGGCTCGGCTTCGAGCGCACCATCGCTTACGTCACCGGCTTGTCGAATGTGCGCGACGTGATCCCGTTCCCGCGCACACCAGGCAATGCGAGATATTGAGCCGTCGGCACAATGGGTAGCCAAACCCGTAGTCCGGATTACAGCGAAGCGGAATGCGGGAGCGTATGTGCGCTATTCGCGCGGCTGCCCCCGGATTCCGGCCGGCCGTATTTCCGGGCTACAGGCCTGTGCGTCGACACTCAGGCCAAGGTAGTCGTGTAGCCGGCATGCAGAGAAAGCAGAATCCGGCATAGAGGGAGGAAAAAATGGCTTCAAAGCCCGTTGTGGCATGGATTGGCGCAGGACGCATGGGTGTGCCGATGGCCGGCTTCGTTCTGAAGGCCGGATATGCGGTAAAGGTGTATTCGCGCAGCTCGGCAAGCCGCCAGAAGCTGGTATCGCAGGGCGCGCAAGAGGCATTGAGCGCTGCCGACAGTGTTCGCGATGCTGGCGTCGTCTTCACTTCGCTTGCCGACGATGGCGCACTGCGCGCCACCGTGCTGGGCGAGGGCGGCGCGCTGGTCAACATGCGGCCCAATAGTGTGCTGGCGGAAACGAGCACGGTATCGACCCGATTGTCCGAGGAGATCGATGCCGCCGCGCGAGCCCGCGGCATCGCGTATTTGCGCGTGCCGATCTCCGGCAACGCGGCCTCGGCACAGAAGGGCGAGGTGACGGCACTGGTGTCCGGCCCGCGCGACGCTTGGGAGCGCATCAAGCCGATCGTCGAGTCGTTCAGCAAAGGGCAGATTTATCTCGGTCCTGGTGAGCAAGCGCGCGTCATGAAGCTGGTCGTCAATGCGCTGGTGGTGAACTTCGCGCAGGCGATGGCCGAAGCGCTGGCGCTCGGTCGCAAGGGCGGCCTCGAGTGGGATCTGATGCTCGACACGCTCGCGCAAAGCACGCTGTCCTCGCCATGGCTCAAGGTGAAAGCGCAGCTGCTCAAGCAGCGCGACTTCACCACCACGATGAGCACGCGGCTCATCCTCAAAGACATCGACTTGATGCTCGACGCCGCCCGTGGCGACGACCTGCCGATGCCGCTCACCGCGCTCACGCGCCAGCTGCTGCAAGTCGTCGTCGGCGAGGGCTACGGCGAGGACGACTACATGTGCGCGGTCAAGGTGGCGGAGAAGCAAGCGGGCTTGCCGACCGATCACGTGTGAGCAGTGCAAAGTCCGGTGCGTTGATGAGAACGTTCGCGCTCGGTCCCTTCAGCATCAAGGGCAAGGGCAGGATCGGGATGGGTTCCACACAACCAGCAGAGGCAGAATGGCTGCAAACAACAGGCGAGTGATCATCATCGGCGGCTCGCTGGCGGGCTTGCTTGCCGGCAACATGTTCCAACGGCTCGGCTGGCAGGTCGACGTGTACGAGCGCACGCCCGGGGTGCTGGAAGGCCGCGGCGCGGGAATCACGGTGTTGCCTGGGTTGGTGGAGGGCTTTCGGGCAGCAGGCGTGGCGGAAAGTGAGCTGGGCGAGACGCTGGGTATCGATCTACCGCGACGCGCGGCGCTCGATCGTGCGGGCAACGTTCTCGCCCAGCGCGAGTTCTCGCAGGTAATGACGTCGTGGAGCAAGCTCTACGAGCTGCTCAAGGCGGTCTTTCCTTCGCAGCACTACCATCGCGGCAAAAGCGCCGAGCGCATCGAGCAAGATGCCCATCGCGTCACCGCGGTGTTCGCGGACGGCAGCCGCGCCAGCGGCGATTTGCTGATCGGCGCCGACGGCTTGCGCTCGACCGTGCGTGCACAATTTCTGCCGGACCTCAAGCCGCACTATCCCGGTTACATCGCCTGGCGCTGTTTGGCCGAGGAGCAGGATCTCTCGCAGCGCACGCGCGAGGAGATGTTCGACCGCTACACCTTGTGCACGCCACCCGGCGAGCAGGCGATCGGTTACCCGGTGCCCGGCGCGGAGCAAAGCGTCGCGCGCGGCCGTCGCCAGTACAACGTCGTGTGGTACCACCCGGTGCGCGAGGACGATCTGCGCGACATGCAAACCGACGACGCCGGGCGCTATCACGCCGGCGGCATTGCGCCTTCGCTGCTGCGCGCGCAGATCAAACGCGAGATGGCCACGCGTGCCGAGCGGCTGCTTGCCCCGCAGTTCGCCGAAGCGATTCAGCTCGCCAAGCTCCAGTTCTTCCAGCCGATCGTCGATCTCGAATCGCCGCGCGTCGTGTTCGGTCGCGCCGTGCTGGTCGGCGATGCCGCCTTCGTCGCGCGCCCGCACACGGCAATGGGCGTACCGAAGGGAGCCAAGGACGTAATCGCGCTGGTGCAGGCGGTGCAGCGGGGCGGTGACGATTTCTTGGGCGCGTTGCCGGCGTACGAAGCCGAGCGCCTGCGCATCGCAAGCAAGATTGTGGCACGCGGCCGTATGCTGGGCGCATACATGGAGGCGCAGCTCAAATCCGATGCCGAACGCGCAGCGGCGGAGGCGAAACGTAATCCGGCGGAAGTGATGATGGAGACGGCAGCCCCGGTCGATTACGAAAATTGGGAGATGGAGACCCCGGCCGCTGCGCGGCTGTAGCGCGATCTTGTTCCTGCCTCTCAAGAGGCGGGGTGCCCCTCGAGGGGTTGGGGGTGTGGGTTGACATTGTCTCTTCCCCCATCATCGCGCGGCCAGCGCCAAGAGCTGGCGGACGGAGTCGACGCCGCGCTCAGCGAAACTCGACCTGCATCCTCGCCAGCTCGATCCCGCTGATCTTCGTACTCCATCTTTCGCCCGGCCTGATCGGCAGGGCCGCGGTCAAGGTGCCGGTCGTGATCACTTCGCCGGCGCGCAGCTGCGGCAGATGCGATGCCTTCGCAAGCGCGTCGACCAGGTAGAGGATCGCATTGAGCGGATGGCCGAGCACACTCGCGCCGGTGCCGCGATCGCGCACCTCGCCGTCGCACAGCAGCTCGATGTCGAACTCGCCCAATCGGCGCTCGGCGTCGGCAATCTCGCCCATCGTCTTGCGATCGCCGATCAGCAACGCGTGATGTAACCCAAAATCCGCGACCGCTTGGGCTGGCGTGAAGCGCCAATCCGCGATGTGCGAATCGACGATTTCGAAGCCGTGCGCCACCCAATCGATGCAATCGAGCAGCGCCTGCCTGCTGGAGCCTGCCGCTGGGACTCTACTCAAACGAAAGACGATCTCGGGCTCGATCTTGGGTTGCACGGTTTCGCGCAGATCGAACCGAGCGGCACCCGATTCGCTTTCGACATCGTGCACCGAGGTATCGTAGACATGAGCCCAGAGCGGAGCCTCCGCGCCGTACTGCGCCCACATGCGCGGGTTGGTGAATCCGATCTTGCGGCCGACGCCGATTTCGCCATCGGCGTTGCGCAGACGATGGATGCCGTGCGCGATTTCGTACGCGCGTTCGAACTTCAGCGCGGGGACCTCATCAAGCAAACGCGCACGCCGCTTTGCCTCGACAAACTGCTCGGCAACGGCGTCGAGGTCGCCGCTCACTGCAGCACACCGGGTGGCAGCGGCGGTGTCGCGCGCTCGAGCCATTCCGGTACCGGCAGATTCTTCGAGCGCAGGAATTGCGGATTGAACAGGCGCGACTGATAGCGCATGCCCGAGTCGCACAGAACGGTCACGATGGTATGGCCGGGGCCCAGCTGTTGAGCCAGACGCACGGCGCCGGCGACGTTGATGCCGCTCGAACTGCCGAGGCACAGTCCTTCGTATTGCAGCAGGTCGAACACGGTCTGCACCGTTTCCGTGTCCGGAATCTGATAGGGAAAATCGACGCGCAGCCCTTCCAGGTTGCGGGTAATGCGGCCTTGTCCGATGCCCTCGGTGATCGAGGAGCCTTCCGCTTTCAGCTCGCCATGTGCGTAGTAGTTGAACAGGGCCGCACCGGGTGGATCCGCCAGCCCGATCTTGATTGTCGGTTTGCGCTCGCGCAAGTAGGCAGCGACCCCGGCCAAAGTGCCGCCGGTCCCTGCGGCGCAGATGAAGGCGTCCACCTTACCGTCGGTCTGCGACCAGATCTCCGGCCCGGTGGTCGCGTAGTGGCCGTCGCGATTGGCGACGTTGTCGAACTGCTGAGCCCAGATCGCGCCGTTGGACTCGGTGCGCGCGAGCTGTTCGGCGAGGCGCTGGGCAACGTGAACGTAATTGTTCGGATTCTTGTAGGGAACCGCCGGGACCTCGTAGAGGCTGGCGCCGAACACGCGCAATGTATCCTTTTTCTCTTGCGATTGCGTCTGTGGAATGACGATCACACTGCGATAACCGCGCGCGTTGGCCACCAAGGCGAGGCCGATGCCGGTATTACCCGCGGTGCCCTCTACGATGACGCCGCCCGGCTTGAGCAGTCCACGATGCTCGGCATCGAGCACGATGGCGAGCGCGGCGCGGTCCTTGACCGATCCGCCGGGGTTGAGGAATTCCGCCTTGCCGAGGATGTCGCAGCCGGTCAGCTCCGAGAAGCGGCGCAGGCGAATGAGCGGCGTATTGCCGATGGAATCGAGAAAGCCGTCGCGAATCTGCATAGAGTCGATGGTGCCGCGAGGAGGCGGCGTGAACTGGCGTTAAAACAGGCACCATTATCGCCGCGAAAGCGGCGCTCGGCGCGCCGCCGCCGTTTGCTCGCCGTTCGACCCGCGCGCTACACTCCGGCCGCCATGGCCTGCGCACGCTGCACCATCTCCTTCGCCCTGCTTGCCACCACAGCGACGATCGCGCTCGTGGCCGGCTGCGCGCGTCAGCCCTACGCGGCGCGGCCCCTCGATCTGGCTGCCGAGCAGACCAGGCGTGCGGCACAGACGCTGGAGGCGCCCGCGCTGCGCGCTTACCTCGACGCGCACGGCGTGCGCCCGCTGCCGGTTCAAACTTGGGGACTGAGCGAGCTTACCTTGACTGCCTTCTTCTATCGTCCCGCGCTGCAGGCAGCGCGGGCACGCGGGCGTGCGGCGCGCGAAACGGCGCTACAAGCCGCCCGTCGCCCCCCGCCCACGGTGAGGCCGCTGGTCGAGCACCACAGCGCAAGCAACGCGGCCGACACGCCGTGGAGCCTCGGCTTCGAAGTGGAATTGCCCCTCGTGCTCGCCTCTCGTCGTGAGCCGTTGATTCGCCGGGCCCAAGCGGAGGCCGAGGCGGCCGAGCTGGAAGCCGGGGCGATGGCATGGCAGATCCGCAGCGACGTCCGCACCCGACTGCTCGAACTGGCTGCGGCGCGGCAACGCCTCGCCAGCTTCGAGGCAGAGATCGAGGCCCAGCGAGCCGTGGTCGCCATGCTGGAGAAGCGACGCGAATTGGGCTATGCCGCTTCCACCGACGTCGACACGGCGCGCATTCGTCTTTCGGATGCGCAAGCAGCTTTCGCTTCCACACGCAGCGAGGCGCAGGCGGCCCTGGGCCGGCTGGCGGAAGCGACCGGAGTGCCGCTCGCCGCACTCGAGGCGGCTCAGCTTTCCTTTGCCGACTTCGGCGTGCTGCCCGACGCACCGCCGGCGAGCGAGACGCGTACGCGGGCCTTGCAGAACCGGACCGACCTGCGACGCAGCCTGCTCGAGTTCGAAGCGGCCGATGCCGCTGTCAAGCTCCAAATCGCGCAGCAATATCCGACGATCGCCCTGCGTCCCGGTTATTTGTGGGATCAAGGAGACAACGTCTGGTCGCTCGCACTCGATCTCGCGTTGCCCGGCCGGCTGGAGCACGCGGTGCGCGCGACCGAAGCCAGGCGCGAAGCAGCGGCTCAGCAAGCCCTGGCGACGCAATCGAGCGTGCTGGGCGAAATCGATACGCGCCGTGCGAGCTACGAGACCCTGCACGCCGCGGCGGCGGCAAGCGATGCTGCCACGCGCGATCAGAGCGTGCGTGCCCAGCAGATGCAGCGCCAGTTCGACATCGGGCAGATCGACCGGCTCGAGTACACATTGACGCGCATCGAAACACTGAGGGCGCAGCGCCGAGCCGATGCGGCGCGTGCGGAAGCGCAGCGCGCCCTGGGTCAGCTCGAAGATGCGATGCAGATGCCAATTTCGGGTGGTCCGCTGCCGACGGCCCTGCACGCACGGTAGCGCATGCCCCGCATCGATCTGTCTCGCAACCAGCTCCTCATCGGCGGCATGGCGCTGATCATCGCGGCGCTGTCGTTCGCCGTCGTCTACTTTGCGCGCGACGAGTTGAACCTCGCCGCTCAACGACCGCAAGAGGAGATCCCCGCGGCATCGACGGCAAGGGAGGAGGAAGGCCAGGCGGCCGTGAAGATTTCCCCCGCCAGCCAGAAGGCGAGCGGTATCGCGACGCTGCCGCTAAAGGAGGTGCGCGCACAGTCGGCCGCCGATGTCTACGGCGTGGTGATGAACCTGCAGTCGCTCTACGAGGCGCGCGGGCGTTATCTCGCCGCGCTTGCGGAGACGCGTGCGCTGCGCAGCGCCGTCAGCGCGAGCCTGGCGGAATACGAAAGAGCCAAGCGGCTCTACGCCGACGATCGCAACGTGTCGCAGCGCGTGGTGCAGGCGGCCGAGGCGCAGTGGCGCGCGGACTTGGGCAAGCTGCAGGCCGCGGAGCAATTGTCGGCCAGCTTTGCCGATGGCATGCGTGCGAGCTGGGGTCCGGTCATCAGTGGCTGGGCTATCGACCCCGCTGGTTCGGCGTTCTCGCAGCTCGCGTCGCAGCGTGCGGTACTGGTGCAGATCGCCTTCCCGCATGATCTGCAGCCCGCCGCCGGCCGCGCCGCCTTAGCGATCGCGCCTGTCTCTGCGCGCAGCGCGCTGCGTGCGGCACGCTTCGTCTCCGCATCCCCGCAAACCGATCCCGCCTCGCCCGGCGCGACTTATTTCTACCTCGCCGACGGGGAGGGGCTGCGCGCTGGAATGCGCGTCGCCGGTCAGCTCAAATCGGGCGGTGTGCGGGACGGCGTGGCGGTGCCGGAGGCGGCCGTGGTGTGGCACGCGGGAAAGGCTTGGGCCTACGTGAAGGAAGACGACGACACGTTCGTGCGCCGCTTGGTGCATACCGATCAAGAGGTTGGCGATGCGTGGTTCAACGTAGCGGGCTTCGAGGCGGGCGAAGAAGTGGTCGTGTCCGGCGCTCAGCTGCTGCTGTCCGAAGAGCTCAAGTTCCAAATTCGTAACGAGAACGAAGACTAGATCTTGATCTCCACCATCATCCGTCTGTCCATTCGCTACCCGGGCGTGGTGGTGGCGCTTGCGCTCACGCTGATCATCTATGGCGTGTACGTGCTCTCGCGTGCGAATCTCGATGTCTTCCCGGAGTTCTCGCCGAGCCAAGTCGTCATCCAAACCGAGGCACCGGGGCTCTCCGCCGAGCTGGTGGAATTGCAGGTCACGCAGCCGATCGAAAGTGCGCTCGCCGGCAGCACCGGTGTGCAGTTCCTGCGCTCGCAGTCGATTCCGGGCTTGTCGGTGGTGAGCGTGTTCTTCGAGGAAGGCTCGAGCGTCTATCAGAATCGGCAGGTCGTTGGCGAGCGTCTGCTCGCATTGGCGAACCGGCTCCCCCGCGGCGTGGCGCAGCCGACCATGACGCCGCTCACCTCGTCGGCCAGCACGGTGCTGGGTGTGGGATTGACCTCCAACAAGCGCTCGCTGATGGACATCCGCACGCTGGTCGATTGGACTATTCGACCGCATTTGCTCGCGGTCGAGGGCGTGGCGGAAGTGAACGTGTTCGGTGGCGAAGTGCGCCAGTGGCAGATCCAGGTCGATCCCGAACGGTTGATGCGCCATCAGCTCACGATCAACGACGTCGTCGAAGCGGCGAGCAAAGCCAGCGGCTTGCTCGCTTCGGGATTCATCAAGACCACCAATCAGCACATCATCATTAGTGCGGAGGGGCAGCCCAATACGGTGCGCGATCTTGGCCGGGTGCTGCTGAGCCAAAAGGAAGGCCAGGTGCTGCGCCTGGCCGACGTCGCTGATGTCGTGGAAGGCGCAGCGCCGTCGATCTCCGCCGCCGGCATCAACGCCAAAGCCGGTGTGTTTCTCATGGTGCAAGGCCAGCTCGGCGCCAACACGCGCGCAGTGACCGCGGGACTCGAGCAGGCGATCGAGGAGTTGCGACCGCTGCTTCAGCGCGAAGGCGTGGACATCCATCCGCGCATGTTCCGTCCCGCCAACTTCATCGAAACAGCCGTGCACAACGTCCAGTGGGACCTGACGATCGGTTCGGTGTTGGTCGTCGTCGTGCTGTTCCTCTTCTTGTTCAACGTGCGCACCGCCTTGATCTGCGCGACCGCCATTCCGACGTCGCTGCTGTCGGCCGTGATCGTGCTGGCGCATTTCGGCGTGAGCCTCAACGTCATGGTGCTCGGCGGGTTGGCGATCGCGCTGGGTGAGGTGGTCGACGATGCCATCATCGACACCGAGAACATCTTCCGACGACTGCGCGAGAATCGCGAAGCGAATCCGCCGCGACCGCTTCAGCAGGTCGTTCTGGACGCGTCGGTCGAGGTGCGTAGCTCCGTCGTCTATGCCACGTTCATCGTCGCATTGGTGTTCGTACCGCTGCTCACGCTTGGCGGTGTCGCTGGGAAATTGTTCGCGCCGCTCGGGCTCGCCTACATCTTCGCCATCCTCGCGTCTTTGGTGGTTGCGCTGACGCTGACGCCGGCGCTGTGTTATCTGCTACTCGCGCGCAGCGATCTGCGCCAGGCCGATCCGCCCGCGGTGGCTTGGATCAAGCCGCGCTATGCGAATCTGCTTCGCCGCATCGAGCGCGTCCCCCGCCGCGTCATCGGCGTCGTGTTCAGCGTGATCGTGATCGGCATCGCCGCACTGCCGCTGTTCTCGGGCGAGTTCATTCCGGCGCTGCGCGAGGGCCACTACATCGTCCACATGACCGCGGTACCTGGAACCGCGGAAGCCGAATCGCTGCGCATCGGCAGCCGCGTGGCGCAGGCGATCAAGTCCATCGACGGCGTGCAGTCCGTCGCGCAGTGGGTGGGCCGCGCGGCGAACGGCGCAGATACCTTCGGCACGCACTACAGCGAGTTCGAGGTCGAAATCGGCGCGCTGCCCGGGCGCGAACAGCAACGGATCCTGCGTGAGATCCGCGCCACGCTAGCGGGCGAGCGTGGAATCAGTTGGCCGGGGGTGACCTTCGGGGTCAACACCTTCCTGACCGAGCGCATCGAAGAAACGATCTCCGGTTTCGCCGCGCCGCTCGCGATCCATTTGTTCGGCACATCGCTCGACGCGCTCGATCGCGATGCGCAGCGCGTGGCCGAGGCAATCGGCAAGGTCCCCGGTGCGAAGGACGTACAAGTGCAAGCGCCGCCTGGAACGCCCGAGCTCACTATTCGCTTGCGCCAGGAACGCGCTGCGGCGCTGGGCGTTGCGCCGCTCGATCTGCTGCAGGCGATCAGCGCAGCCTACGAGGGGCAGCGCGTGGCCCAGGTCTATCAAGGTGGGCGCGTAGTTGATCTGGTTGTCGTGCTCACGCCGGCCTTGCGTAACGACATCGGCCGAGTCGGCGCGTTGCGCGTGCGCGCAGCCGACGGCCGACTGGTGCCCCTTTCGGAGGTGGCCGACATCGGTCTGACCGGCGGGCGCTACAAGATCCTGCATGCCGGTGGGCGTCGAGCGCAGGCGGTGACGAGCAACATCGAAGGGCGCGACATCGGCGATTTCGAGCGCGACGTGCGCGAGCGCATCGCGCGCGAAGTAAAACTCTCGGAAGGCGACTACCTTACCTTCGCGGGCGAAGCGCAAGCCGAAGCGCAAGCGCGTGAGGATCTCATCGTCCATTCGCTCATCGCCGGCATCGGCATCTTTCTGCTGCTCTACATCGCTTTCAACAACCTGCGCAACCTCGTCATCACGTTTCTCAACCTGCCGTTCGCGCTGATCGGCGGCGTGTGTGCCGTGCTGATCGCGACCGGCGGCTGGATGTCGCTCGGCTCGTTGGTAGGCTTCGTGACGCTGTTCGGCATCACGTTGCGCAACTCGATCATGCTGGTGTCGCACTATCAGCATTTGGTCGAGGTCGACGGCCTGCCGTGGGGCACCGAGACGGCGTTGCGGGGGGCCGCCGAGCGCTTGCCGTCGATCCTGATGACGGCGCTGGTGACCGGCCTCGCGTTGCTGCCGCTCGCGCTCGGTTCGGGCGAGCCCGGCCGAGAGATCGAAGGCCCGATGGCGATCATCATCGTCGGCGGGTTGGTGACCTCGACCGTGCTCAACCTGCTCATCCTGCCGGCGATCCTGTTGCGCTTCGGCAAGTTCGAGAAACCGCTGGCGCGGTAGCGGCGCAAGGGGAGACCTTCGTTGTGCGGCGACGCGTCGACGAACGAGCGCGGTATCATTAGTCGTTTGGAGGAATGAACCCATGACCGAGCAAGCCCGCAAGCTAAGCCCCGTCGACAAGGGATCGCTGCGCGATCGCGTCAGTCGCGAGGAGTGGGAAGTACGTTGTGATCTCGCTGCCGCCTATCAGCTCGCCGCCCAATTTCGCTGGACCGATCTCATCTACACGCACTTCTCGGCGCGCGTTCCCGGCAGCGATCATCTGCTCATCAATCCATACGGACTGATGTTCGACGAGATCACGGCGTCAAGCATCGTGAAGATCGACAAGGACGGTAACGTCGTCGACGACGCCACCGGGCTGGGTGTCAATTACGCCGGCTTCGTCATTCACGGCTGCGCGCATGAGGCACGGCCCGAAATCAACTGCGTCATTCACACGCACACGCGCGCCGGCGTTGCAGTGTCCGCGCAGAAATGCGGCCTGTTGCCGTTGAGCCAGCATGCCCTGCGCGTCTACGGAATGCTGACTTATCACGACTACGAAGGCATTGCCCTCGAGCTTGACGAGCGTGCCCGCCTGGCGCGTGATCTGGGCCCGACCTCGAAGGCGATGGTTCTGCGCAACCATGGGTTGTTGTCGTTGGGTGCGACCGTGGCGGAAGCCTTCGAGCTGATGTATTACCTCGACTGCGCTTGCCAGATCCAAGTCGATGCGCTCGCCAGCGGAAAGGTCGACGTGGAACTCATCGACGAGGATACGGCTCAGAAGGGATTCATGCAGTTCCAGCGGCCCGGAGGTTCGGAGCTGGAGAAGGAGTGGCCAGCGCTGCTGCGCATGCTCGATCGCAAGGGCATCCACTACCGGGTTTGATCGGCGTTAAGGCAAGAGGACCGCCGGAATCAGCCGCTGCGCTCAATCGAGTTTACTAGGAGTGAAATGACGACATGATACTGAAGAGATTCGTGCTGGCCGCGCTGCTCTCGCTTCCGCTGCTGGCGAGTGCAGGCTACGAGGAGGCGTTGCAGTACTACGCGGACGGCCGCTACGCGGAGGCGCTCAAGGAGTTTCGCCAGCTCGCCGACCAAGGTGATCCGCAGTCGCTGTACTTCATCGGCTTTTTCTACCACATGGGTTACGGCGTGCCGCGCGACGATGCAGAAGCGGCCAAGTGGTTCAAGCGCGCGGCCGAGAAGAATCACTCGCAAGCGCAGTATTACTTGGGCAAGCTCTCCGAGCAGGGCAAGGGCGTGGAGAAGGATCTCGTCGCCGCACACATGTGGTACAGCCTCTCGGCCCGCAGCGCGCCGAACGAGCGCGACGCGGCGTACACGACGCGGGAGATTCACAAGATCGAGCGCAAGATGACCCCCGATCAGATCACCAAGGCGAAGGACTTGGCGAAGAACTGGGTGCCAGAGAAGGGTTGATCGACGAGGCGCCAACGATCCCATTCGAGGCGCGGCTTTCAGCTCACAGCATGTGGTCGCGCGGATGAAGTCGAAGTCCTAGCCCGAATGAAGCGCGGCGGAATCCGGGAATTGAGATGTAGCCGATCCTGACGCACGCCCGGATTCCGGCCTTCGGCCTGCGTCCGGGCTACCACTGACTGAGCTTTCGCGATCGCCCTCAATCAAGCCTTGCGACCACGCCACAGCGCGGCGGCCAGCATGCCGCAAGCGAGCGCAAGAACGACCGCGTTGCCCCAGCGTACGTAAGGCGTGCTGCCGATGTAACCTTGTGCCGTTCCATTGAGAATCGTAGTGACGAACTGAGGCGCCTTCGCCTGCACTTGCCCGCGCTCGTCAATGATAGCGGTGACACCGGTATTGGTCGCACGAAGCATGTAGCGCCCCGTTTCTTGTGAGCGCATTTGCGACATCTGCAGATGTTGTTCGGATGCGATGGAATCGCCCCACCACGCGTCATTGGTAAAGTTGGCGAGCAGCGTGGCTTGCGGCAGCTGCCGGATGATCTCCTCGCCGAACACGTCCTCGTAGCAGATATTCACGGCGACACGCTGATCGGCGACCTGCAGCGGCGGCTGAACCGCCGGGCCGCGCGAAAAGCTCGACATCGGAATGTCGAGCGTACTCATGATCCAGCTGATCAGCGCCCAATCCGGGAAGTAGTCGCCGAACGGGACGAGATGGTGCTTTCGGTACGTCTGGCCCGGCTGGGTACCGAAGCTTCGTACGCTGTTGTAATAGCGCGGCGGATTGCCGGGTTCCACTTGCGGCACGCCGACCAGGCTGTCGCCGTGATTGTCGCGCGCATGCTGCGCGAGCAAGTCGAAGTAGTTGACCGGAACTTCGTTGTCGAGCAATGGAATCGCCGTTTCCGGCAGCAGGATGAGGCGGCCCGGGCTCGACAAGGTGAGGCGAAGGTAAGTGTCCAGCGACGCCTGCACCGACTCGGCCTGCCATTTGATGTCCTGCTTGATGTTGCCTTGAGCGAGGCTCACGCTCACCGGAGCGCCAGCGGGCGTGGTCCATTGCACCGTCCGCAACCCCAAGGCCAGCACCCAAACGCACAACAACATCACGACCGCGGGATGTGTGAGCACGCCGCGCCAGCCGCGCCGCACTCGGGTCCATGGCGACCACCATGCCAGCGTCCCGGCGGTCGCCGCTGTGGCGAGCGAAACACCATAAACGCCGATCAGTGGTGCGTACGCCGATAGTGGACCGCCAGGAGATTGCGCGTAGCCGACGGCGAGCCAGGGGAATCCCGTGAACATCCAACCGCGTATCCATTCGCTCAAGGCCCATGCGGCAGGAAAGACGAGCGCGAGACGCACGGCATCGGCCGCGGCGATCATGCGGCGGGTCAAGTAGCCGACAGCGGCGGGGAACAGCGCGAGATAGGCGCAGAAGAAGGCGGTCGCAAAGGCCGCGATCGGGATCGGCATGCCGCCGAAGTCGTGCATGCTGACGAAGACCCAGCTCACTCCGGTGAGGAAGAAGCCCATGCCGAAGGCGAATCCGAGCGCCGCGGCGCGGCGCGCGCTGGAAGCTTGGCGGATGAGCCAAGCGAAACCGGCCAACGTGACGATGGGCACCGGCCAGACGTAGAAAGGCGCGAAGCCGAGCACCGACGCCGCTCCGAACAGCGCCGCGAGCAGCGATGCGCCGGCTCCGGTCGCGAAGGTGATCGAGCGCGTGGGTGCGGCGACGACCGTCATTCGTTCGCCGCGCGCTCCACCACGAGCGTATGCAGCCGACGACTGTCGGCGCGCAGGACCCGAAACTTCAGATGGTCGATCTGCAATTCTTCGCCCCGCTGAGGAAGATGGCCAAACTTGGACAACAGCAGACCGCCGATGGTGGCGAACTCATCGTCGGAGAACGCCGTGCCGAACGTCTTGTTGAAATCCGCAATCTCGGTCTGAGCCTTGACCCGATATTTCCCGTTCTGACCGGGGTGGATGTTCTCTTCGGACTCGTCGAAGTCGTGCTCGTCCTCGATCTCGCCGACGATTTGTTCGAGCACGTCTTCGATCGTCAGCAGTCCCGACACGCCGCCGTATTCATCGACGACGATCGCCATGTGGTTGCGCGTGCGCCGAAAGTCACGCAACAGCACGTTGAGGCGCTTGGACTCGGGAACGAACAGCGCAGGTCGCAGAATCTCGCGCAGCCCCGTCGCGTTCTTCCCCGCCACCCAGCCGAGCAAGTCCTTCGCGAGCAGCACGCCGACGATGTCGTCCTTGTCGTTGCCGTACACCGGGAAGCGCGAGTGGCCCGATTCGATGACTTTCTCCAAGATCTCCGGTAGGCTGTCCTGCAGGTCGATCATGTCCATCTGCGACCGCGCCACCATGACATCGCCGACTTGCATCTCGGAAACCTGGAGCGCACCTTCGATCATGCTCAGTACATCGGCATCGATCAGGTTGCGCTCACATGATGAGCGCAGCAGCTCGACGAGTTGGTCGCGATCTTCGGGTGCGCGCACCAGCATCGCGCCGATGCGCTCGAGCAAACTTGGTTTAGGGTGAGGTTCCATGACAGTCAGTGTGCGTCTCGAGGATGGCAGGACGGTGCCCACTTTGCCTCGCCGCGCTACACGTGATAAGGATCAGGATAGCCGAGCTTGACGACGATTTCTGACTCGCGCGTCTCCATGACCGCCGCCTCGTCGTCGCGCTCGTGGTCGTAGCCCTGCAAGTGCAGCATGCCGTGCACGACCAAATGCGCATAATGTGCCTCGGGCGTCTTGCCTTGCTCTCGCGCTTCGGCTTCGATGACCGGTGCGCACAGCACGATGTCGCCACTGAGCGGACCGCTCCACGGTAAGACCTGCCCTTCGTAGGTGAAGGTGAGCACGTTGGTGGCGTAGTCGCGGCCGCGATAGGTACGGTTCAAGCGCAGGCCTTCTGCTTCATCGACCAGTCGCAGCGTGACTTGGGCGTCGCGCTCAAGCGCGGCCTGCGACCAGATCCGCAGTTGCTGCTTGCTCGGAAGCGAAGCGCTCTTCACGGCAAACTGAACGTCCAACGTCAATCTAGGTGCTCGACTGCCCATGTTCAGGCGCCGGCCGTGCCGCCGAGCGCTGGGAGGCCGCTTCATAAGCGTTGACGATGCGAGCGACGAGCGGATGACGCACCACGTCTTCGCTGGTGAAGCGGGTAAAGGCGATGCCGCGCACGTCCTTCAAGACCTCCTGGGCGTCGATCAGTCCGCTCTTTTGACCGCGCGCGAGGTCGATCTGAGTAATGTCGCCGGTGATCACGGCCTTCGTGCCGAAGCCGATGCGGGTGAGGAACATCTTCATCTGCTCGGGCGTCGTGTTCTGCGCCTCGTCCAAGATGATGAAGGAATGGTTGAGCGTGCGCCCGCGCATGTAGGCAAGTGGCGCGACCTCGATCGTTCCGCGCTCGAATAGCTTGCCGACTTTCTCGAAGCCCATCAGGTCGTAGAGGGCGTCGTAAAGCGGGCGCAGATAGGGATCGACCTTCTGCGTGAGGTCGCCGGGGAGGAAGCCCAACCGCTCGCCCGCCTCCACCGCTGGTCGCACCAGCACGATGCGCTTGACCGAGTCGCGCTCGAAGGCGTCTACGGCGGCGGCCACGCCAAGATAGGTCTTCCCAGTCCCTGCGGGACCGATGCCGAAGGTGATGTCGTGCTCGCGAATGTGGCGGAGATACTGAACTTGATGGGGCGTGCGGGCGTGCAGATCGCGCCGGCGGGTCATCAGGACCGGCTCTTCCGCCTCATCATCCTTCGGGTTGGCGACCTCGATCAAGCCGAGCTGGACGTCCTCTACGTTCAAGCCATGCGCGGCTTCGCTGTAGAAGCGTCGCAGGGCTTCGGCTGCGAGCTCGGTTTGCTTCGCGCTGCCGGAGATCGTGAAGTTTTCGCCGCGACGTGCGATGTTGACGTCGAGCGCCGATTCGATCTGCTTGAGGTTTTCGTCGAGCGCCCCGCATAGATTGGCCAACCGCTGGTTGTCCACGGGGGTGAAGGAAAGGTCGACCGAACTCAAGGCCTAATGCTGCTCGACCACCACATCGCCGCGCAGCGAGTGCGCAAGGGCGGCCGTGATGGTGACGTCGATGAAGTGACCGATGAGGCGAGGATCGCCACGGAAGTTGACCACCCGATTGTTCTCGGTCCGTCCGGACAACTCGTCCTCTTCCCTGCGCGAGCGGCCTTCTACGAGGATGCGCTGGCGCGTGCCGATCATTGCCTGGCTGATGCCCTGGGCCTGCGTGTGCAGCTGCGCTTGCAGGCGCTGTAAGCGCTCCAGCTTGATCTCCTGCGGGGTGTCATCGGGCAGGCTCGCAGCCGGCGTGCCGGGCCGCTTGCTGTAAACGAAGCTAAAGCTCGCGTCGAAATGGACGTCTTCCACCAGGCGCATTGTCGCATCGAAATCCGCGGCGGTTTCTCCCGGGAAGCCAACAATGAAGTCAGAGGCGACGCTGATGTCTGGGCGCACCTGGCGCAAGCGGCGGATGATGGATTTGTATTCGAGGGCAGTGTAACCGCGTTTCATCGCCATGAGCACGCGGTCGGAGCCCGACTGTACGGGCAGATGGACATGGTTAACCAACTGCGGGACCTTGTCATAGGCATCGATCACGCGCTGGGTGAACTCCTTCGGGTGCGAGGTGGTGTAGCGCAACCGCTCGAGCCCCGGCATCTCCGCCAAATACTCGAGCAGCAGGGCGAAGTCGGCCCACTCCGAATCTGACATCCGACCGCGATACGCGTTCACGTTCTGACCGAGCAGGGTGATCTCCCTTACCCCTTGGTCGACCAGCCCGGCTACTTCGGTGAGCACGTCGTCGAACTCCCGCGACACTTCCTCGCCGCGCGTATACGGTACCACGCAAAAACTGCAGTACTTGCTGCACCCTTCCATGATGGAGACGAACGCGCTCGCGCCTTGCTTACGCGGCGGCGGCAAGTGGTCGAACTTCTCGATCTCGGGAAAGCTGATATCGACTTGCGGCCGGCCCGAGCGGCGGCGCGCATCGATCATCATCGGCAACCGATGCAGCGTTTGCGGGCCGAACACCAGGTCGACATAGGGCGCGCGCCGAACGATCGCTTCGCCTTCTTGGCTGGCGACGCAGCCGCCTACTGCAACGAGCAGGTTGGGGTTACGCTGCTTCAGATGGCGCACCCGGCCCAGATCCGAGAACACCTTTTCTTGCGCTTTCTCGCGCACCGAGCAGGTGTTGAACAAGATCAGGTCAGCGTCCTCGAGCGTTTCGGCGGGCTGCATGCCGTCGACCTCACGCAACACGTCGGCCATCTTCGCCGAGTCGTACTCGTTCATTTGACAGCCGAAGGTGCGGATGTAGAACTTGCCCGGCATGGTCATGCCTGAACTACAGGGTCAGCGCGCGGGCGAGGCGGGCGCGCTCGACGGCTTGTTGAACAACACCTTCGGCGCATGGGCACGCGCTTCTTCCTGGTTGAGGATCCAGATCGAGGACAATTCACCGGCATTATCGACCTGATACAGAATCGGCGCCGATTGCCGCATTGCCGCCGGCATGATGATTCGATTCTGCTCATCGTAGATCTTGGCGCCCGGGCTCATGCGCAGGGTCTTGCCGCCAATCGTCACGTGTGGATACGAGAACTTGGTCAGTTTGCCGTATTGCGCGTGCTGCGGCAGACTGCGCGCAGCATGCAGCAGCGCAGGCATCAGCGACCCAGCGAGCAGGAGCACGAGGGCGAGCCGGCGCCTGCCCGAGGCGCAGCTGCGGGCGGAACGATCGTGAGGATGCGGGGACACTGGCAAGGATGGTTTGGTGGCGAATGAGGGATTTGAACCCCCGACCAAAGGATTATGATTCCTCTGCTCTACCGCTGAGCTAATTCGCCACGCGACAGCACCTAATCGAACCCGTTGAAACCGTAGAAGGCTGTTACCGTAGCGGGCCAAAAAGTTTAAGGGGCGAAAGGGTACGTGACGGGATGCCGGACTGTCAAGGCGGGGGGTTGGCGCCGGTCGACCCGCAAGGGCGCAATACCCGCAAGGGCGCAATAAGGGAACAAGTCTTGGGAGACAACGTCGTCGACCTCGCCATCGTTGGCGGCGGTCTCGTGGGTTTGAGCGTGGCCGCCGCTTTGCGCGGCAGCGGGTTGTCGGTCGTGTTGATGGATCGGGCGCCGCCGCCGGCGCTGCTGCCGCCGCAGCTTCCCGATTGGGATGTGCGGGTGTTCGCCATCAGCCCCGGCAGCGAGGCATTCCTGCGCGGTTGTGGCACATGGCCCGACGCCATCCAACGCATCCAGCCCGTGGATGCGATGCAAATCTACGGAGACTCGCGCACAGGTTATCTGCGCTTCGATGCGCGCGACGCGCGCACGGTGCATCTCGCCTCCATCGTCGAGAATCGCCTGCTGCTCCATGGGCTGTGGAGCGTCGTCCGCGACGATCCCGACGTTCGCGTGTGCGCGCCTGCGCGTGCGATCGACGTCGACTTCGAAACCGACTCTGCCCGGCTGCTGCTCGAATCGGGCGAAAGCGTTCGCGCTCGGTTGCTGGTCGCGGCCGACGGCGCCAATTCCTGGTTGCGCGCCCATGCCGGCATTTTCGCCAGCGCGAGCTCTTACCGGCAGAGTGCGATCGTCGCCAATTTCGAGTGTGAGCGTCCGCACGGGGGTACGGCGTTCCAGTGGTTTCGCAACGATGGCGTGCTTGCGCTGTTGCCGCTTCCCGGCAGGCGGTGCTCGATGGTCTGGTCAGCCGACGAGTCATTGGCGGTAGAGCTGATGCAGCTGCCCTCCGATCTGCTCGCCGCACGGGTCGAGACCGCCTCGCAAAGGCAGCTCGGATCGCTCACGTCGATCGGACCAGCGGCCGGCTTTCCGCTGCAGCTCGTCCGCGTGCCGCGCCTGGTCCAGCCACGCCTTGCGCTGGTTGGGGACGCCGCGCATAATTTGCACCCGCTTGCTGGCCAGGGCGTCAATCTCGGCTTTCAGGATGCACGAGACCTGGTGACCGTGCTACGCGAGCGCCGCGCCTGCCCCGATGTCGGGCAGTATCAGCTGTTGCGGCGCTATGAACGCATGCGGCGGGAAGACGTTCTAACGATGACCCTGGCGACCGACGGGCTTCATCGCTTGTTCGACATCGAAAGCCGTCCGCTGTCCTGGCTGCGCAATAGCGGGCTGTCCGTTTTGAATCGAGTCGGCCCGATCAAGCGCCTCCTCGTTCGTCACGCGCTGGGCTGAGCGCCCCGCCTTACACCCCAAGGAGATTTATGCTGACTCGAATCCTTACCGCCCTGCTTACCTTGGGTCTACTGGTAAGCGCAACGCTCGCCGGCGCGAATAGCGAAGCAGCCGTGCGCAAGGCCTTCAGCGCCAAGTTTCCGAAGGCGCAGGTCCAAAGCGTGACGAAGCTGCCCTACCTCAATCTGTACGAGATCGTGGTCGACGGCGAAGTGCTCTATTCCGACGAGAAATTCGAGTACCTCGTCGATGGCAATATCATTTCGACGAAGAACATGACCAATCTGACCGAGCAACGCAAGCGCACGCTGACGGCCATACCGTTCGACGAGCTGCCGCTCGATCTCGCTTTCAAGAAAGTAAAGGGCAAGGGTGAGCGCAAGCTCGCGATCTTCTCCGATCCCGATTGCCCGTTCTGCAAGCGCGTCGAGGGCGACCTTGCCAAGGTCGATAACGTGACGCTTTACATGTTCCTGTATCCGATCGAGTCGCTGCATCCCAATGCCACCGAGATCGCCAAGAAGATCTGGTGCTCGCCGGATCGGGTCAAGGCCTGGGACGATTACATGCAGAAGAAGATCGCGCCGACGGCCGATGCGAATTGCCCGAACAATCCGGTCGACAAGATCGTCGAGTACGGCCGCAAGAAGGGCATCAACGGCACGCCGACGCTGATCTTTGCCAGTGGCGAGCGCGTGCCTGGGGCGATCTCCTCCGCGCAGATCGAGAAGCTGCTGGCGGGCGGCAAGGAAGAATAGTTTCGAGCGAGCGTCGCGTGCCGTGGGGTTCGTGCGCGAAGACGAAGGGCGCTTGTTCGTGGCGCTGGTCGTCTCCGCCGCGCTGCATGCATCACTGATCATTGGCGTTACGGTTCGCTCGCCGTCCTCGCCTGGCGCCATGCGTGCGCTGCAGGTCCATCTGCAGCGCGCATTTCGACCCGATATCGAGCTCACTCCGCTCGCACCGCCGCACGCGCCGATTCCGGACCTTACGACACGAGCATCGAAGCCACGGCGGGTGACTCCGCGGGAACCGAAGTTGCGCCCAGAGGCGCAAGACGCGTTGGCAGCAGCGACACCATCGTCACTCGACGCGGGGCGCGATGCGGCGTTAGAAGCAGCGTCGCAACCTCCGACCGATAGCGAAACGCCGCTGCCGAGCGTCGACATTCCGTTGCTCAGCGATCCGACTTGGTATACGGCAAAGGACCTCGATGTCTATCCCACGCCGCGCCACGACGTGCGGCCGCGCTACCCGAGCGACGCGAACGGCGAAGACGTCGTCGGCGAGGTCACGGTCGAGCTGTCCATCGACGAGTCGGGTCACGTGCATGAAATCGGTGTGGTCGCCGCGGAGCCGCCTGGTCGATTCGAGAATGCGGCGCTCGCAGCCTTCGAGGGAATCGAGTTTCAGCCCGGCATGCGGGAGGGACGCAGCGTGCGCAGCCGCGTGCTCGTCAAGATCCGTTTCAACCCCGACCCGCCGCTTACTGACCCGTCAGCGAAAAATCCTTAGGCAGCAGCACCCACAACCGCCCGCGCTGACGCATGCGGCCAGCCTGCTGCGCGGCGTCGCTGCCCGATCCCCAATAGAAGTCGGCGCGGACCGCGCCCTTGATTGCGCCACCAGTATCTTGCGCGACCATCAAGCGGTTGAGGGGTTCGGCCGAATTGGGCCAACTGGTGGCGAGGAACACGGGTGCGCCGAGCGGGATGGCACGCGGGTCGACGGCGAGGCTGCGCCCCTCGGTGAGCGGTACGCCAAGCGACCCCGGAGGTCCTTCGCCGTTGGCGGGCAGCTCGCGGAAGAACACGTACGAAGGATTCTCGTTGAGAAGCGCAGCGAGGCGCTCGGAATTACGCGTCCCCCATGCGCGAATCCCGTCCATCGATGCCTGGTCGAGTGTCAGCTCGCCGCGCTCCACCAGCAGTCGTCCGATCGATTTGTACGGATGCCCGTTCTGATCGGCATAGGAAACCCGCACCACCTCGCCGGTGTCGAGCAGGACTTTGCCCGATCCCTGGATGTGGAGGAAGAACAGATCGACGAGGTCGTCGGTCCACAGCAGTGCGCGCCCGTTCAAAGTCGCCTTGCCCGACTCGATGTCGGCGCGCGAGAAATAGGGCACGACACGGCGGCCATCCAACCGACCGCGCAGCCGCATCGGCTTCAGGTCTGGATAGAGTTCTCCCAGGTCCACCGTGAGCATATCGTCGGGAGGCGCGTAGAGCGGAAATCGGTACGTCGCGCTTGGCGTGCGGCTGCCGCGCAGCAAGGCTTCGTAATAGCCGGTGATTTGCCCTTCTACCGAACCGTCGGGATTGACCACGCTGTACGGCGCGAAGTTGGTTTCGAGGAAGCGTCTCGCTGCGTCCGGGGTGGATCGATCGGCTTGCTCGGCGGCCGCACACGCTGCGCGCCAAGGCACTTGGTTGAGCAACTTCGCGCACCCCTTTAGGAAGGCAGCCAGCGCATCCTGAACACGATCGCCGTTCCATGCTGGCAACATGCTCCAATCGGTTGGCTTCAGACTGCTGGCCCAATTGATCGCTGGCTTCCTCTCCTCGAGTGAGGTGCAATGAGCGGGACAGATTGGCGGAGACTGGACTGAAGGGGTCGTGGTCGCGGCCTGAGCTGCCAGGGGCGGCTTGACCGCAGGTTGCGGGGCGGCCGGCGGTGGCGAAGCAGGCGCAGGCGCCTTGCTCGTGGCTTTGGTCTCGCCTGTTTTGGGTAGACTCGTGCAGCTACAGATGCTCAGCAGCAGGAGCGCATTCAAGGTGAGACGGCTGATCGATGTGGCGGGTCGGTAGGAAAGACGAAACATGATTTGGTTGGCAATCGAGATCGCGCTTGGCTTGGCGTTGTTCGTCGGAATCATCTGGTGGACGCTTCCGCGTAAGAAAGAAGATGAACCGCGCGAACCCCCCGGTGCATGAGGGCGACCTCGGCTTTCGCCCGACGCCCTGCGCGATCCGGTCCGCAGAAGGAGTCGTTCGCGGCTCGTCACCGCCCGGTAAACGGCTGATGGGCGGTCAATGCAATACCCGTGGCATGCTGAGCAAGAACTGCGGAATCGGCGCCTCGAAGTTGGTGCCATCGTCCGCGACCATCTGATAGCTGCCTCGCATCGAGCCGACGGGCGTGGCAATTGCCGCTCCGCTCGTGTATTCGAAGCTTTCCCCGGGTTTGAGAAACGGTTGCTCACCCACAACCCCCAGCCCACGGACTTCTTGAACCTGTTCGTTCGAGTCTGTGATGATCCAGTGACGACTGATGAGCCGGGCGGGAACCGATCCGGTGTTCGTAATCGTAATGGTGTAGGTGAAGACGTAACGCCCTTCGTCGACGTCGGATTGTTCCGGAACGAACGTCGAATTTGCTTGCACTGAGATTTCGTATTTTTTGTCCATAAGCCGTCCGCTCATGCTCTGACGTGCATTGCGTTGAAACAATCAATGCGGTGATATTGCAACCGATTTCTTGGCCCCGCTTCGATGCCGCCTGAGCGGGCGATGATCGAGCAGCGCTTGCATTTGACGCTACAATTTCTCGATGGCGACCACTAGTTATCGAATCGCACCCAGTATTCTATCTGCCGACTTCGCTCGACTTGGAGAAGAAGTGAGAGCGGTGGTCGAAGCGGGCGCCGACGTCGTTCACTTCGACGTGATGGACAATCATTACGTCCCCAATCTCACGGTCGGGCCGATGGTGTGTGCTGCCATCCGCCCGCTCACTGAGGTCCCGATCGACGTGCATCTGATGGTGAAGCCGGTCGATCGCATCGTGCCGGACTTCGCCAAGGCCGGGGCCAACATCATCAGTTTCCATCCCGAAGCATCGGAACACGTCGACCGTACGATCCATCTGATCAAAGAATCGGGCTGCCGAGCCGGCCTCGTGCTCAATCCCGCGACGCCGCTCAATTATCTCGATTACGTCCTCGATCAGCTCGATCTCGTTCTGATTATGTCGGTGAACCCGGGCTTCGGCGGCCAGCAGTTCATTCCCTACACGCTCGCTAAAGTACGTGCCGTGCGCGAGCGCATCGCCAAGACAGCGAAGGACATCTGGCTCGAAGTGGACGGTGGTATCAAGGTCGACAACATCGCCGCTGTCGCGCAAGCCGGCGCCGACACGTTCGTCGCAGGCTCGGCGATCTTCGGGACGAAGGACTACAAGGCGACGATCGCCGCCATGCGGACGGCTGTGGCCGGCGCACAGTAGAACTTCACCACGAAGGCACGAAGCAGGGCGATAGCACTTGCCACCAGCGTATGGACAGAGATAGGCAATGGCGAGATCGTCGGAGGAATTCAGAATGGGGGTGCAGTTTCCCGGTGGCCGCCGTGCTCTTCGTGGCTAGTTTCTTTTGCCTTCGCGATTGATCGGCTGTTGCAATGCGCTTCCATGTCAACGCCGCGGCCATCGACCTCGACGGCACTTTGCTCGATACGCTGCCCGACATCGCAGAGGCGGCCGGGCGTATGCTGCGCGAGTTGCATCGGGCCCCAGCGGGCGAAGACGTGGTGCGCGGTTACATCGGCAACGGCATCCCACGCCTGGTCAAGCGGCTCCTCACGGGGCAGTGGGAAGGCGAGCCCGAAGCAGCGTTGTTCGAGACCGCACTGTCGGCGTTCGAGCGGCATTACCGCGAGACCTTCCTGCTGCATCCGCAACCCTATCCCGGAGTCATCGACGGGCTGCGCTGCATGCACGAGTGTGGTTTACGGCTGGCATGCGTGACCAACAAGGCGCACGCGTTCACCGCTCCGTTGCTCGCGCACACCGGGCTCATGCAATTCTTCGATCTGACCATGAGCGGTGATTCGCTGCCGGCGAAGAAGCCCGATCCCTTGCCCTTGCTGCAGGTCGCTCGGCAGTTCGACCTCGCACCCGAGAGGCTGCTGGTGATCGGCGACTCGCCCAACGACGCCGAAGCGGGGCGTGCGGCGGGTTGTCCGGTGGTCTGCGTGCCCTATGGTTATCGTGCCGGTCGTGGGGTGCACGAACTCGATTGCGATGCTATAGTTTGCGACCTAGTCGAGGCCTGTCGTCTCGTCATACCCGTTTAATCTCTTTGCCGAAGATCGACTCGCGGTCGTGACCACCACTCTGTTGATTCGAAGGTTCGAGCATTTGGCACTCGGCTCCTGGCGCTGGTGGCGCCCGGTAACCGTTGCTTGATCGCTGCATTCCTTCTCCTTTTCACAGAGTCGCCACGGGAATCACCCATGACCGAGTCGGACTTCGGGCAGTTCGCTGCTCAAGGCTTCAATCGCATCCCTCTGGTGCTCGAGACCTTTGCGGATCTCGACACGCCGCTGTCCGTTTATCTCAAGCTCGCCAATCGGCCGTGGTCGTATCTGCTCGAGTCGGTCCAGGGCGGCGAGCGCTTCGGCCGCTATTCCTTCATTGGCTTGCCTGCGGACACGCGCTTCGAAGTGCGCGGGCATCTGTGCAGCGAATACCGCAACGACCGCTTGATTCAGCAATCGGAGCAGCAGGATCCGCTGGAGTGGGTGCGCAGCCTTCAGGCGCGCTACAAGGCGGCGCTGCCAGCCGGATTGCCGCGCTTCTGCGGCGGACTGGTCGGCTTCTTCGGTTACGACACCGTTCGCTATATCGAGCGCAAGCTCGCCGACACGCGCAAGTCCGATAATCTCGGCACGCCCGACATCCTGCTGCTGCTCTCCGAGCAGCTCGCGGTCGTCGATAACCTTTCCGGCAAGCTGTACTTGATTGTGTTCGCCGATCCGCGCGCCGAAGGCGCGTACGATCGCGCCCAGCGGCGCCTGCACGAGCTCGCCGAGCTGTTGCGCCGTCCGGTCACGATGCCCGGCGAGGTGCAGTCGGCGCCGGGCGTGGTGCAATGCGAGTTCGCCGAGGACGCCTTCATCGAGGCGGTCGAGCGGGCCAAGCGCTACATCTACGACGGCGACATCATGCAGGTGGTGCTGTCGCAGCGCTTGAGCCTTCCGTATCACGCATCGCCCTTGTCCCTCTATCGGGCGTTACGTGCGGTGAACCCGTCGCCCTACATGTTCTATTACGACATGGGCGATTTTCATGTCGTCGGCGCTTCACCCGAGATTCTTGTGCGCCTCGAAGGCGACATGGTCACGCTGCGGCCCATCGCGGGCACGCGTCCCCGTGGTGCCACGCGCGAGCAGGATCTGGCCCTCGAGCAGGATCTGCTCGCCGATCCCAAGGAGCGCGCCGAGCACGTCATGTTGATGGATCTGGGCCGCAACGACGTCGGCCGTGTCGCGCAAGCCGGCAGTGTGCGCGTGACCGAGAACATGGTGGTCGAGCGCTACTCGCACGTCATGCACATCGTTTCCAACGTGGAAGGACGGCTCAAGCCCGGCCTCGACGCGATTGCCGTGCTCGAGGCGAGCTTCCCGGCCGGCACGGTGAGCGGCGCGCCCAAGGTGCGCGCGATGGAGATCATCGACGAGCTCGAGCCGAGCCGCCGTGGCGTCTACTCGGGTGCGGTCGGTTATCTCGGCTTCAACGGCGATATGGACCTCGCCATCGCAATTCGCACCGCCGTGGTGAAGGACGGCCGGCTCTATGTGCAGGCGGGCGCTGGCATCGTCGCCGACTCGGTGCCGAAGAGCGAATGGCAGGAGACGCAGAACAAGGCGCGCGCGGTGCTGCGGGCGGCCGAGATGGCGCAGGCTGGGTTGAACGCCCTCAAGCCGAGGACTGCCTGACAAGGCGAAGCGCGGCCATGTGTCAGCGGTGCTCGCTGCCCGCTCTCCACGCCGCTTCGAGATCGTCCCAAGCCGCGAGCGGTTGCAGGTCAGGCACCCATGCGAGGCCCGACTTGCCGTCCGACGAGCGGGCGTCGGGGCTGACCACCACGTCGAGCAGCGCCGCTTTGCCGGAGGCGAAGGCGCGTGCGATTGCACCTTCGAGATCTTCCGCGCGTTCCACGCGCTCGGCATGCAGCCCAAATGCACGCGCCATCGCCGCATGATCGGCGAACTGCAAGCGCGTGCCCACCACCTTGCCGTGTGTGTCGGTCTGATCGTGCACCTCGATCTGCCAGGCGCCGTTGTTCGCCACCACAATGAGCGGCTTGGCGCCGTGGCGCACTGTCGTGTCGATCTCCATCGCGTTGAAGCCGAACGCGCCGTCACCGGTCGCGACCACGACTTGCCGATCCGGATAGGCGAGGCTGGCGGCGATGCCGAACGGCGTGCCGATGCCGATGCAGCCGAGGGAACCGGGATCGAGATAGGTCGCCGACGAAAGACCCACGCGCGCGAAGCTCAAGAAATCGCCGCCGTCGGCGACGACGATCGCATCGCTTCGCAACTGCTTCTGCAACGCCGCCAGCACCCGATTCGGATGGATACGCCCGTTCGCATCCGAGGCCGCACCCTGCATCGACGCGCGCAATTTCTCGGCGCGCTCGCGATGCTTGGCACGCGTGGTCTCGATCCACTGCTTGTCGAGGTTGGGGCTTGGACCTGCCGCCTTGCGCACCATCGCTGCCAGGACCTCGCGCGGATCCGCGAACAGCTCGACTTCGCCGCGGCGGTTGTCGCGCAACTCGCAGGCCGCATCGGCGATGCGGATCAGCTTGGCCTGCTTGAACACCGCGGGGGAGCCGTAGGCGAGTTGGAAGTCGAACCGGCGGCCCACCGTCACGATGACATCCGCTTCGGTCATCACCGTGCCGCGCATCGCCGCGACTACCGACGGGTGCTCATCGGAAATCAGCCCTTTGCTCTCGCCGGTGTCGAGATAGAGCGCGCTGAATTTGGTGAGGAAGGCGGACAATTCGGCGGCAGCCCCGCGCGCCCCGCGTCCGCTGATGACCAGCGGTCGCTTCGCATTGCGCAGCAGCTCGACAGCGGCGGTCACGTCGCGATCGTCCGGCAGCAGCCGTGGGCGCGGTTTGGCGCGGAAATGCTCGGCGAGCTGCAGCGGGCGTGGCACTTCGCTACGCAGCGTGTCGGTGGGGAAGTCGAGGTAGACGGGACCTGGATCGCAGCCCTGGCCCTGCGCCCGTGACACCGCTTCGTCCAGCTCCTGCAGCACGAGCGCAGGCTCCCGTACCGTGCGTGCATAGCGCACGATCGGCCTGACCATGTCGACGTGCGGCAAATCCTGCAACGCGCCGCGGTTCTCCTGCGCGCGCGGCGGGCCGCCGGACAGCACCAGCACCGAGGCGCGCGCGATGTGCGCATTGGCGATGCCCGTCATCGCATTCGTCATGCCCGGTCCGGCGGTCACCAGTGCCACGCCGAGCTTACCGGTCAGCTCGCTGTGCGCATGGGCCATGTAGACCGCCGCGCGCTCGTCGCGCACGTCGATGATGCGGATGCCTTCGGCATCGGCGCGCATCCAGATCGGCATGATGTGACCGCCGCACAGCGCGAAGATGCAGTCGACGCCGCGTGCCTTGAGGAAGCGGGCGATCACGCCTGCTGCGGTGTCGGCGGTAATCGGAGCGAGTGGCATGGGGTTGGCTCTCTCTATGAAAGGTTTGGGCTTGCCGCACGCGACGTGACGCCGCTGCGATCACTCGAAGGCAGAGGCCTTCGTCTGCGCTTAGCGCGCGCTCGGTTGCTTGTGCTTCTTCTGCGCGCGCAGATCGATGGCGCCGGCCTGTTTTCGTGGATCGACGCCAGCGGGGAAGATGTGGATCTTCTGCACCTTCGCCGATGTGCCGGTCGGCAGGCTGTCGACGAACAGCATCCAGCCCGGCGCCTTGAAGTAGGCCATGCGTTCGAAGCACCAGGCGAACAGCTCCTGAGCGAGGGCATTGCGGCTACTCTCGTTCGCCACGTCCTCCTCGGCGCGGGCGATGACGCAGGCCATCACTTCTTCCTCGCGTACTTCATCGGGGGCGGCGAGCACCGCGACCTGCTTCACTTTGGGATGCGCGGTGAGGCAGGCCTCGACTTCGGCGGCCGCGATGTTCTCTCCGGAGCGTCGAATGATGTTTTTCTTGCGATCGAGGAAGTAGAGCATGCCCTGCGCATCGCGCACGACGGCGTCGCCCGTGTGGAACCAACCGCCGCGCCAGGCCTCTTCGGTGGCTTCTGGATTTTTGAGATATCCGGAGAAGAATCCCTTGCGCGGTGACTCCGCGCTGTGGCGGATCACTAACTCGCCTTGCACGTCCGGCGCCACTTCGTTGCCCTGATCGTCCACCACGCGCGCTTCGACCCAAGCATTGGTGCGGCCGAATGCGCGCGTGTGGATCTTGCGTGGCTCATGGTTGTCGCTGATGAGCCGGCCGGTCTCCGACATCGCCCACATCTCGACTACCGGGAAGCCGAAGCGTTGCTCGAACACCTCGTGCTGACTGGGTTCGATGCCGGCGCACAAGGCGAAGCGAACCTGGTGCGCACGATCCTCGGGACAAGGCGGCAGCTTGAGCAGAATGTTGGGAATGACGCCTTGGAATTGCACGGCGGTCGCGCGCGTGGCCACTAACTCCTTCCACCATGTGCTGGCGTGGAAGCGATCGGGGAAGATGAGACAGCCGCCGCTGATCAGCATCGCGGGCGCGGAGACCGATAGGCAGTTCGCATGGTGCAGCGGCAGCGGGTTGAACAATCGCTCTTCGCCGTTGCGCATCGCCAGTCGCCCGCCGAGCGAGAGGTAACAGCTGCCAAAGGTGTGGAAGTACTCGTTGGTGAGAATGCAGCCCTTCGGCCGGCCCGTCGTGCCCGAGGTGTAGAGCAGCGCGGCTTCGGTCGTCGCACTCGGTTCTCCGAGCCCCGGCTCGGTCCTGGGAGCGGGAAGGACATCGGGAAAACGGTCGAACGAAACATAGCCGACGCCGAGCGGCTCGCACACGCTGCGCACGTCGTCAGCCCGGGCGTCGATGGCCAGGCATAGCGACGCTTCGGAGTGCTCCAGGACGTAGCGAATCTCGTCGCGGCGATAATCCGGATTGATCGGCACGACGCTTACGCCGAGCGCATTCAAGGCGTAGTAATGGAAGAAAAACTCGGGCCGCTGATCGAACAGCATCGCGACGCGATGACCGAGTCCATAGCCGGCGCGCCGATAGGTCTTGCGCTTGGCTTCCACCGCTGCCGAAGTCTGCGCCCAAGTCACTTCCCAGCCATCCGGGTGATAACTGCGCCCGGCCATCGGCGGCACTGCGTACGCCGAGCGATCGGGATACTTGCCGACGGCGCGTTGAAGGGACTGGTAGAGGGTACCGAGATGGGAAGCGTCCATCATGGCGTGGTTGTCCTTGGTCTGCGTTGCTTCGGCGAGCGCGCTCGCTTCGCGTTGGGCGGGCGCGCTGCTTTCTGGTCTTCCATCAAGCGGCGGGTGAGCGTCTGCGAGGCGTGTGAGATGTGCTCTCGTGCGAGGCGCTCGGCCTCGTCGGATTTGCCCGCCATGATCGCATCGAGAATCGCGGCATGCTGATCCCATATGTCGGTGGGGGTCTCCCCGCGCAATAGCACTTCGCCCATTACGCGGCGCAGATAGCTCCAGTGCACGCTGCTCACTTCTGCGATCAGCGGATTGCCCGACAGGCCGTACAGAAAGAAGTGAAAGTCCATGTCGGTCGTGATCATTCGCGCGATCGACCGGCTTGCCACTGCGGCGCGGCCGCGGTCGATGTAAGCGGGCCCTTCCCTGCGTGCCGCCTCTCGTCCGCGCTTGGCCGCGTTCGCGCTCGCGAGCCCATCGAGCACGGCTCGGATTTCGTAAAGGCTGCGCACGTAGTCGACGTCGAGCGGCGTGACCATCAGGCCGCGGCCCGGTGCATCGCGCAGTAGCCCCTGGCGCTTGAGCAGCAGCAGCGCCTGCTGAACGGGCTGGCGTGAGACGCCGAGCGTCTCCGCCAACTCTTCTTGGATCACGCGGCCTTCCGGCGACAGCTTGCCCGCGGAGATCTCCGAGAGGATCGCCTCGTAAACCTGGTCGACCAGAGTGGGCTGGATGGGAAGTGCGCGCATGAACGATCTCGTGAAGAGTGCGCAGTTTAGCATTCTGAATTCAGAATGCAATAGCGCTGGATCGAAGGTTCCAGGCGCCGCGTACAGTGCGCAAGGATGCGCAGATATGAAATAATGCGGTCCATGTCGATCGCCTCTTGTCTCCCGCTGACCGGCACGCTGCGCCGATGGCGCTAAGCCTGCCCGACTGATCTGCTGCCGCCCTTCCGGCGGAATGAATCCAAGCGCCTGGCGCTACCCTCGCCGAAAATGATGCGGACAACGCGAGCCCACCCGCGACGCGCTCCGCTACCGACAGGACAAATGAAAATGTTGCTGATGATCGACAACTACGACTCCTTCACATACAACCTGGTGCAGTACTTTGGCGAGCTGCAGCAGGAGGTGCGGGTGTTTCGCAACGACGAGATTTCGCTCGAAGAGATCGAGCGGCTCGCGCCCAACTACATCGTGATCTCGCCCGGACCCTGCACGCCGAACGAAGCCGGCATTTCGGTGCCCGCGATCGCGCGCTTCGCCGGCAAGATTCCCATGCTCGGTGTGTGTCTCGGGCATCAGAGCATCGGCCAAGCCTTCGGCGGACGGATCGTGCACGCGAAGCAGGTGATGCACGGCAAGACCTCCGAGATCCATCACAAGGACGAGGGCGTGTTCCGCGGTCTGCGCGAACCGCTGGTGGCCACGCGCTATCACTCGCTGGTGATCGAGCGCGCGTCCTTGCCCAATGTGCTCGAGATTACGGCCTGGACGGACGACGGCGAGATCATGGGCGTGCGCCACAAGCAGATGCCGGTCGAAGGCGTGCAGTTCCATCCGGAATCGATCTTGACCGAGCAAGGTCACGAGCTGCTGCGCAACTTCCTCGGACAGACACGCCACTGAGCGCGCGACAGGGAGACAGAAACGGTATGAAGCCGCAAGATGCTTTGGTGCGAGTGATCGAGCACCGCGAAATCTTCCACGAGGAAATGGTGTCGCTCATGCGCCAGATCATGAGCGGCGAAGTGTCGCCGACATTGATCGCCGCGATCATGATCGGCTTGCGGGTGAAGAAGGAGACGATCGGCGAGATCGCTGCGGCGGCACAGGTGATGCGCGAGTTCGCGATGCGCGTCGAGGTGCCCGATCACGCGCATTTACTCGATACCTGCGGCACCGGCGGTGACAGCGCGCATACCTTCAACATCTCCACCGCCTCGGCCCTCGTTGCCGCGGCCGCCGGAGCGAAAGTGGCGAAGCATGGGAACCGCTCGGTGTCGAGCAAGTCGGGCAGCGCCGATGTGCTGGAAGTTCTGGGGGCGAACATCGCGCTCTCCCCCGAGCAGGTCGGGCGCGCCATCTCGGAGGTAGGGGTGGGCTTCATGTTCGCGCCCCAGCACCACCCCGCCATGAAGCACGCCGCGCCGGTGCGTAAAGAGCTTGCCGTGCGCACGATCTTCAACATTCTCGGTCCGCTGACCAACCCAGCGGGTGCGAAGAACCAGCTGATGGGCGTATTCCACCCCGATCTGGTCGGCATTCAGACGCGCGTGCTGCAGCGGTTGGGCAGCCACCACGTCATGGTGGTGTACGGTATGGAAGGGCTGGACGAGCTGTCGATCTCCGGCGAGAGTTTGGTCGGCGAGCTGAAGGATGGCGAGGTGCGCGAGTATGTCGTGCATCCTAGGCAGTTCGGACTGCGTGGCGGATCATTGAGCGATATCCAGGTCGAAAGCGGCGCGGAGTCGGCGGAAATGCTGCGCGCGGCGATCACCGGCAAGCCAGGTCCGGCGCGCGACATCGTGGCGTTGAATGCCGGCGCCGCGATCTACGTGGCGAACTTGGCCGAATCGTTCGAGGCCGGCGTCAACAAGGCCGCGGCGATCATCGAAAGCGGCGCAGCCATGCGTAAGCTCGACGAGCTGATCGCTTTCACTACGTCTTGCAAGGCCTGAACGCGCGGGAGAGCCAGTGGCCGACATTCTGGAACGCATCCTCAACGTCAAGCGCGACGAGATCGCGACCGCGCGAACGCAGCGATCGCTCGACGCTCTCAAGCGCGAAGCCGAGGCGGCCGCTGCGCCGCGCGACTTCGTGGGAGCCTTGCGCGCGAAGATCGCCCAGGGCAAGGCCGCGGTCATCGCCGAGATCAAGAAGGCGAGTCCGAGCAAAGGCGTGTTGCGCGCGGATTTTCAGCCGGCGCAGATCGCCTCGAGCTACGCGCGGCATGGCGCCGCCTGTCTGTCGGTGCTGACCGATCGCCAGTTCTTCCAAGGCGCTCCTGAGTATCTCGCGCAGGCGCGCGAAGCGAGCGGCTTGCCGGTGCTGCGCAAGGACTTCATGATCGATTCCTATCAGATCTACGAGGCATGTGCGATGGGTGCCGATTGCGTCTTGCTCATCGTTGCTGTCCTGGATCTATCGACGATGCGCGATTTGGAGCAGCACGCGCATGCGCTTGGCATGGCCGTGCTGGTCGAGGTGCACAACGCCGGCGAGCTCGATAGCGCCCTGCGGTTGAAGACACCGCTGCTCGGCATCAACAACCGCAATCTGCGCACGTTCGAGACCAAGCTCGACACCACGCTCGACCTGCTGTCGCGCATCCCGAACGATCGCCTGGTCGTGACCGAATCCGGAATCCTGTCGCCTGCCGATGTGGCGCTCATGCGTAGCCGCGGCGTGCACGCATTCCTCGTCGGCGAAGCCTTCATGCGCGCGCCCGATCCCGGGCAAGAGCTGGCGCGGCTGTTCGCCTGATCAAGCGCCGCCGACGGACATCGCCCGCCGGCGGACATCCCGTGGCGGGCTGCGGCGAAGTCCGGCTGCGTCAGAGCACCGGCACGAAGCGCCGATATACCAGCGCGCCGAGCAGGCAGCAGCAGCCCGACATGAGCAACGTGTTCGGCGCGCCGATCCAACTCGCCAGCGTGCCGGCCCACAGCGCGCCGAGCGGGGCGACGCCGAGAAAAGCCATCGTGTAGAAGCTCATCAGGCGCCCGCGCTTGTCATCGGGCACGATGGTTTGCAAGATCGTGTTGATCGAAGCGGCGGTGACGATGATGCCGAAGCCGACCCCGACCATCAGCGGCAGCGAGAGCCATGACGCGGTCGAGCGCGAGACGAAGATCAGCGCGAGGCCAGCGATCGCTGCAGAGACGCTGATCACCCTCGGCAGCCCGCTCACCCTTCCCCGCACGGCAAGCCAGCTCGTTCCCGCCAGCGCACCCAGCCCCGCTGCACCGACCAGAAAGCCAAGCGTGTGCGGCCCGCCGTGCAAGACGTCGTGTGCGATCACGGGCATCAACGTAACATAGGGCGATGCCATGAAGCTCATCAGTGCGAGCAGCGGCAACAGCGTGCGCACGATTCTCGATCTCCACGCGTAGCGTGCGGCTTCGCGCAATCCTTGCCGAAGCCCGACTCGGTTCGGCGCACCCGGTGTGATGTGAAACGCGTGCACGGCAAGCAAGATCGCGAGATAGCTCGCCGCGTTGATCAAGAAGCACCAGCCTTCGCTCAGCAGCGCGAGCAGCACGCCGGCAATCGATGGGCCGATCATGCGGCTGGTGTTCATGAGCATCGAGTTGAGTGCGATGGCGTTCGCCAGATCCTGCTTGTCGCCGACCAGACCGATAAGGAGCGACTGGCGCACCGGTGTATCGAAGCCCATGGCGATGCCATACACGGACGCGAGCGCCAAGATGTGCCAGACCTGAATATGCCCGCTCAATGTGAGGACGGCGAGCACGAGGGCTTGCGACATCAACACGCTTTGGGTGACGAGCAGCATCCTGCGACGGTCGAATCGGTCGCTCAACACGCCGCCCAGCGGGGCAAGGAACAAAATCGGAATCTGCGCGGCAAAGCTGGTCAACCCGAGCAGAAATGGTGACCCGGTCAAGCGATAGACCAGCCAGGACTGCGCGATCTGCTGCACCCAGGTGCCGATCATCGAGACGCCTTGACCGGCGAAGAACAGGCGGAAGTTGCGGTGGCGGAAGGCGCGTAGAAAGGAGCGGCCAGGGTCGACCGTGGTCATGCAACCTTATGAGAGCTTCGCCAGCTGCGTACGCAATTGCTCCAGCGTCCGCGTGAAGTGGGTGAGCCGCTCGCGCTCCATCGCCACCACCTGCGCGGGCGCCCGTGCGACGAACCCTTCGTTGGCAAGCTTGGCCTGTGCCTTGGTGATCTCGCCCTCGACCCGCTGCGCCTCCTTGGTCAGGCGTTCGCGCTCGGCGGCGCGATCGACTTCGATCTTCAGCATCAAGCGGTAATCGTCGACGACGGCAACTGGAGCATCGGCGGCCGGCAATTCAGCACCCGGAAACTCGACCTGAGACAGCCGCGCGAGGAATTGGACGTAGGGGGCGAGCGATTCGATCGGCGCTCGATCGCCGGCGATGAGCAGCGGCACCTTCTGCGATGGCGCCACGTTCATTTCACCGCGCAGCGTGCGACACGCGTTCGTCATCGCCTTGAGCAGCGCGACCTGGCGCGTGGCCTCGGCATCGATCTTCGCCTGCTCCGCTTGGGGATAGGGTGCCAGCATGATCGTCTCGCCTTGCTTGCCCGCGAGCGGGGCGACCTTCTGCCACAGCTCTTCGGTGATGAAAGGGATGATCGGATGCGCGAGGCGAAGGATGGCTTCGAGCACGCGCACCAGCGTGCGACGCGTGCCGCGCTGGTGGGCTTCGTTGCCCGATTGCAGTTGGACCTTGGTGAGCTCCACATACCAATCGCAGTACTCGTCCCACACCAGCTCGTAGATCGCGCGCGCGACGAAGTCGAAGCGATATTCGGCGAAGCCCGCTTCGACCGCAGCCTCGGCCTCCTGCAAGCGACTCACCATCCAGCGATCGACGAACGACAGCTCGATCGGTTTCGACCCGTCGAGCCCGACGTCCTTACCCTCGCAATTCATCAGCACGAAGCGCGTGGCATTCCACAGCTTGTTACAGAAGTTGCGGTAGCCCTCGCAACGATTGAGGTCGAAGTTCAGCGTGCGCGAAAAGGTGGCGAGCGATGCGAAGGTGAAGCGCAGCGCGTCGGCGCCGAAAGCCGGAATGCCGTTGGGGAAGTTCTTGCGCACATAGCGCTCGACCTTTTCTTTGTGATCGGCCCGCAGCAGACCGACGGTGGACTTGGCGAGCAAATCATCGACGCTGATGCCGTCGATCAGATCGAGCGGATCAAGCGTGTTGCCCTTCGACTTGCTCATCTTCTGACCTTCGGCGTCGCGCACGATCGCGTTGATGTAGACGTGGCGAAACGGCACTTTATCCGTGAAGTGCAAGGTCATCATGATCATCCGGGCGACCCAGAAGAAGATGATGTCGAAGCCGGTGACGAGCACCGAGCTGGGCAGATACAGATCGAGATCGCGCGTCTTCTCCGGCCAACCGAGCGAAGTGAAGGGCACCAGTGCGGAAGAGAACCAGGTGTCGAGCACGTCGCCGTCGCGTCGCAAAGTTCCGATGTGTCCCTTCGCCACGGCTTGCTCTTGCGCCTCGGCTTCGTTGCGGGCGACGTAGAGATTGCCCGCCTCGTCATACCAGGCGGGAATTTGGTGACCCCACCACAGTTGTCGCGAAATGCACCAGTCCTGAATGTTCTCCAGCCAATGGTTATATGTCGTCGTCCAGTGTTCGGGAAAGAACTTCACCTCTTCGGCGGCCACCGCATCGAGCGCGCGCTTCGCCAACCCGTCCATCTTGACGAACCATTGGTCGGTCAGCATGGGCTCGACGATGATGCCGGTGCGCCCCGAACGCGGCACCTTCATCTTGTGCGGCTTCTCCGACACCACTAGACCTTCGGCCTTGAGGTCATCGAGCACGCGCTTGCGCGCCTCGAAGCGGTCGAGTCCGCGGTAGGGGGCGGGCGCGTTGTCGTTGATCGTTGCTTGCAGCGTGAGGATGTTGATCGGCGCGAGCGCATGCCGCTGACCGACCTGATAGTCGTTGAAGTCGTGCGCCGGGGTGATCTTGACGCAGCCGGTACCGAAGGCGGGATCGACGTACTCATCGGCGATCACGGGGATCGAGCGCCCGGTGAGCGGCAGCTCGAGCTGCGCGCCGATGAGGCCGCGATACCGCTCGTCGTCGGGATGCACCGCGACCGCAACGTCGCCCAGCATGGTCTCGGGACGTGTGGTCGCCACCACCACACCTGCGCCCCCACCGGCAGCCGGATAGCGAATTTCCCAGATGCGGCCGTCTTCCTCTTCGCTGTCGACTTCGAGATCCGACACCGCCGTTCCAAGCACCGGGTCCCAATTCACCAGACGCTTGCCACGATAGATCAAGCCTTCTTCGTAGAGGCGCACGAAGACCTCGACCACCGCGCGCGACATGCGCGCATCCATCGTGAAGTAGCCGCCGCGATGGCCTTCGGTGTCGGCGTACTTCCAATTCGCCGAAGCACCCAGCCGACGCATCTGTCGGGTGATGGTGGACCCGGACTGCTGCTTCCACGCCCACACGCGCTCGACGAACGCTTCGCGCGTGAAATCGTGGCGGCGTTTGCCTTCGATCTCGAGCTGGCGCTCGACCACGATCTGGGTGGCAATGCCGGCGTGATCCGTGCCGACGATCCAGTTGGTCTTGAACCCGCGCATGCGGTGATAGCGGATGAGCGCGTCCATCAAGGTCTGCTGAAACGCATGACCCATATGCAGCGTGCCCGTCACATTGGGAGGCGGCAGCTGAATGGAATAAGTGGGCGCGTCCTCTCGATCGTGGGGTGTGAAGTAGTCGCGCGACTCCCAGATGGGATACCAGCGACGCTCGATTTCCTGAGGCTCGAAGCTCTTGGCGAGTTCCATTGCGAGGCGGGGAGGCGAGGCGGGGAAGAAGCGGATTATAGCGGAGGGCCTGCGCTCGACCGCGATCTTAGGTCACTCACAACACCGAAGCGAGATCGCTGACTTCGGTGTCGGGACGAGCGGCCGTGCCATCGATAAAGATGTTGTGCCAGATGGCGAACTGCAGCAGCGACCACGCGATGCGTGCACGTGGCGTCGCTTCGCTCGCACTCATCAGCAGCTCGAAAACGCGTTGTGGCGCAAACCATTCGCGGATTGCAGGGTGCAACGGCAGGAGGGTCGCCAGCTTCGCCAGCACTGGCGGTATCAGACACCGCTGAATAGGCACCGTGAAACCCTTCTTGCGCGACCACATCCGCTCGCTCGCTATGGTTCGCTGCCCCCACTCCCGCAAGAACAGCTTGCCGAAGCGGCTGTCGACCTTTCGCGCATCGCTCAACGCCAGCCCGAACTCGACGACGCGGTGGTCCAGATAAGGCACCCGACCCTCCACGGCAAAGCTCATCAGCATGCGGTCGCATTTCACTAGCAAATCGTCCGGCAACCAGGTGACGAGGTCGACGGCCTGCATGCGTTGCAATGCAGTGGCTGCGTCCGCGAAGGATTGCCACGCTTCAGCTTGTGGCAGCTGCCAAACGTCATCGAGCTGGCGCAAGCGCTCGCCCAGCAAGGGCTCGGCCCCCGCCCATTGCCCACTCGCGCGCATGCCGCCCAAGCGCGGCGCACGCAGCCTGCGCGAGAGACGCTTGATGAAGGAGGCACGGTAACGGGCATAGCCGGCAAACACCTCGTCCCCGCCTTCACCGCTAAACACCACCTTCAGCTCTTTGCCCGCGCGCTCCGCCAGCATCGAGGTGGGCAAGCAGGCGCTATCGCCAAGCAGCTCGTCAGCGGCCCAGATCGAGAAGGGCAATCGCGCGAGCAGATCGGCCGGAGCGATCGTCAACGCCGTGTGCTCGGTGTCGAACTGCTTCGAGATCGCGAGCGCCGCTTCGAGCTCATTGGCCACGCCATCGGCGGCGAAGCCGACCGAGAAGGTCCGCAGCCTCCTGCTCGCGTGCTTCTGCAGCAACATGGCAAGCAGCGAGGAATCCACGCCGCCGGAGAGGAAAAGACCGAACGGGACATCCGAGCGCACATGTTCCCGCATCACGTCGTTCATCAGCGCATCGAACTGCTCGATCAACTCCCGAGAGGATGCCACGCTGCGCTGGCCGACGGGCAAGCGGTAGTAGATCCAGCGCTTGAGCAAGCGACCGTCGCGGAAAACGATAGCTTCGCCGGGATGGACGCGGCTCATGCCCTCCATCAGTGTGTGCGAGCCGCTGATGAACTGGTTCTGCAGGAATTCCAGCAGCGCTGAAGGGTTGACTTTCGGTTTACCGGGAAGCGCAGCGAGCAGCGGCTTCAACTCCGAAGCGAAGTAGAAGGCTTCGTCCGTCTGGAGGAGGAACAAGGGCTTGATGCCCATGCGGTCGCGCGCGATGAGCAGCTCCTTGGTGTTGCTGTCGTACAGCGCGAAGGCGAACATGCCGTGCAGCCGGTTCAAAAAAGACGGACCCCACGCCTCGTAGGCGTGAATCAAAGTCTCCGAATCGGAGCCGGTGGAGAATCGGTGGCCGAGCGCCTCTAATTCGCGGCGCAACTCCACGTAGTTGTAGATCTCGCCGTTGCAGACCAGAGCGGTGGTAGCGTCCTCGTTATGCAGCGGCTGCGCGCCGCCGGCGAGGTCGATGATGGACAGACGCGTGTGAGCCAAGCCAGTGTTTTCGGCGACAAATTCGCCGTGGCCATCGGGACCTCGATGGGAAAGGGCCCGACCCAGGCGCTCCAGAAGGCTGCGATCGATTGTTCCATTCTTGGCATGGATTCCGGCGATACCGCACATCAGGATAGGTCTGCGGTCGCTACGCCGCTCTCGGCGGAGTGTCGCCGCCGAGAACTTGATCGACCGAATCGCGCACGATGCTCGGCAGCGCATTGCGCAACGCACGGGCAAAGCCGCGCGCGGCGTCTTGCTGCTCGGCGGTCAGATCGCTCGAGGCAAGCGAGGCCAGCTGATCTTCGATGCGCTGTCGCAATCGCAGATAGAGGATCGCGTGCAGTTGGCGGCGTCGTTCGTTGCTCAAGGTCTCCGCGGCATACTCGCCGGGCTCCACAGCGTCGACGAGCAGGGGAAGTTCACTGCCTCCTTGCGTTCGCGATGAGTCCACTGCTTCTGTTAACGTCGGCATCGCTGCGCCGAGGTTCGGTGCGGCCGAGCGGCCCTGGTGTCGAGCGAGCAGCAGGTCGAGCTTGCCGAACAAGTCTTCGTTGCCCGCTGCCGCGCTGCCGTCGGATGGGTCGTGCGAATCCATTGTCATGGTCATGATTGCGCCGCGCGCAGGTCATGCGTGCGGATCTCGTAGCCGCGCTCGCGATAGAAGCGGAAGCGCTCGCGTGCTTGAGCGCGATCCTCGTCCTCGGACGTGACGATCTCGATCAAGCGCTCGAACCGGCTGAAATGGGGCGGACAGCTCGCGCACAAGTTCAACAAAACCTCTTCGTGCACGACGGGTTCAGTGACATGATCGATGATGATCGGCGTGACAGGCGCCAGCCGATGATGCGCTCGGCAATGCGGCAGAAAGCCGATGGGTGGAACCATCCACAACAGTTTATCGAGCTGCTCGGTGCTTGGCGCATCGGGCGTCAAAATCGCCATCCGCACGCCACGCGTCAACGCCTTCCCGGCTAGCGTCGCGACCATCTGATGCTTGTTCGAAACGTAGGTGTAGAAGTCGATCTTCGTCATCGCTCAGGGGCGACTCTTTCGGCGCGCGATCTTCGTCGCCGCGGCCTTTTTGGTTTGCGGCTTCGTCACTGCCTTGTCCGATGCGCGATTGACGAGGAAGGTGGTCAGCAGGGGCACCGGGCGTCCGGTCGAGCCTTTCTCCTTCCCTGAGCGCCAGGCGGTGCCGGCAATGTCCAGATGCGCCCACTTGTACTTCTTGGCGAAGCGTGCGAGGAAGCAGGCCGCCGTGACGCTCCCCGCTGGCCGCCCGCCAACGTTCGCTACATCGGCGAATGGGCTCTTGATCTGCTCATTGTAGTCGTCCCACAGCGGCATGCGCCAGGCGCGGTCCCACGCGTACTGACCGGCGTCGAGCAATTGCTGAGCGAGCGTGTCGTCGTTGCTGTAGAGGCCCGTTGCGACGTTGCCCAATGCGATGACGCAAGCGCCCGTGAGGGTGGCGATGTCGATCACCGCATCGGGTTCGAAGCGCTCCGCATAGGTGAGCGCGTCGCACAGAATCAAGCGGCCCTCGGCGTCGGTGTTGAGGATCTCGATTGTCTGACCGGACATGCTCGTCACGATATCGCCGGGTTTGATCGCACTGCCATCGGGCATGTTCTCGCAGCTGGGGATGAGGCCGACCACGTTGAGCGGCAAGCGCATGCGCGCGATCGCCTCGAATGTGCCCAAGACGCTGCCTGCACCCGACATGTCGTACTTCATCTCGTCCATCTCGGCCGACGGCTTGATCGAGATGCCACCGGTGTCGAAGGTGATGCCTTTGCCGACCAGCACGATGGGTTTGTCCTTGCGGCCGGCGCCGTGATAGTGCAGGACGATGAACTTGGCGGGCTCGCGCGTGCCTTTGGTCACGGCGAGCAGCGCGCCCATTCGCAACTTCTCCATGTCGCGCTCGTCGAGCACCTCGCATTCGAGTTTGTAGCGCTTGGCCAATTCCTGCGCCCGCTTCGCCAAGTAGGTCGGCGTACAGATGTTGCTGGGGAGGTTGCCGAGGTCTTTGGCTAACGCGACCCCGGCAGCGAGCGCTTCGCCCTGCGCCAACGCTTCGGCGTCGACCTCGCCGTCGAGCGAAGCCAGCGTGATCTTGCTCAGCGCCTTCTTCGAGTCCGGCTTGCTCTTCAGTTGTTCGAAGCGGTACGACGCATCCGCGGTGACCGCCGCGCTCTGCTGTGCGATCCAGCGCGCATCGCGCTCTTTCACCGGCAGATCTGCGAGGAACAGGGTTGCTTCGGTACTGCCCCCTTCCCCGAGCGCTTTCACCGCCGCACGCAGCGCGTCTCGGAACGCCTTGGCGTTGAACTCGTCTGCTTTGCCGAGTCCAAGGAGTAGAACGCGAGGTGAGGCGATGCCGGCAAGCGCGTGGAGCAGCAACGTCGAGCCAAGCTTTCCCTCCATGTCGCCTTGCTGGAGGATGCGGGTCAAGGCGCCTTTCGATACGGCATCGACGCGCTTCGCGGCGGCGGATAATTGTCGTCCCTCGAACACCGCGACTACGATGCAGTCGCTTTTGGACTTCTCCGGCGTTTCGGCTTTTGTGCTAAATTCCACGCGCACTCCTGTTTCACTCGTATTTTGAGATATTTAGAAACCGCCCGGATTATTGCCCCGCAGTCGCTGCAAGTCAAAGCAGACATCCTCCAGAACCGCGGGAGGCAATAATCAGTGATCTTCCTTCGTTCCACCCTTCGTGAGTTCGCCACTGCGGGAACGGCAGTCTTCATTGTCCTGCTGACGATCACGTTCATCTCGCAGCTTATCCGACTGCTCGGTGTCGCGGCGCGCGGCAAGGTTCCCGCGGACGCCATCCTCACGCTGCTCGGATTCAGTGCGATCGGGTCGCTCTCCGTTCTGCTCTCGGCAACGCTGTTCTTGTCGGTGCTGCTGACGCTGACGCGCGCCTACCGCGACTCCGAGATGGTGGTCTGGCAGAGCTCGGGTTTGGGTTTGCTTCAGTGGTGCAAGCCAGTCGCGATCTTCGCGTTGCCGATCGTGCTGTGCGTGGGTGCGCTGAGCCTCTACATCACGCCCTGGGTGATCGGCAAGGCCGATCAGTATCGCCATCAGCTCGAGACGCGCGACGACGTTGCCGCGATCACACCCGGCGTATTCAAGGAGGCGAAAAGCGGAGATCGCGTGTTCTTCGTGGAAAAGTTCTCCGCCGACTTGATGCAAGTCGCCAACATCTTCGTGCACTCGACTCAGAATCAGCGGCAGGGCGTGATGGTGGCGAGCCGAGGCTATGTCGAAACGACGCCCGAGGGCGATCGCTATTTGGTCTTGCTCGACGGCCGCCGCTACGAAGGCACGCCCGGCCAAGCCGATTACCGAGTGATTAGCTTCCGCAAGTACTCGGTGCGCATCGAACAGTCCGAGAAGACGAGCTACCTTCCTTCTCAAAAGTCGCGCGACACCTTACAGCTGTTCGCCGAGCCTTCGCCGCTGCACATCGCGGAGCTCGCGTTTCGCGTCGGCATGCCCATCTCCAGCATGATCCTCGCGTTTCTCGCCATCCCGATGAGCGCAGTGAATCCGCGCACGGGCCGTTTTGCCAATCTGATCTTGGCCGTCCTAGTGTTCATGATTTACAGCAACCTGGTGAGCATGTCGCAGGCGTGGATCGCGCAAGGCAAGCTGAGTCCGCGGGTGGGCACGTGGATCGTGCATGCTGCGATGTTCGTCGTGCTGGTGATCTTGCTCGCTTGGCGTGTCGGCAAACTGCGCGGATTGACGCGTCGATGAAGATTCTGCGGCGCTATCTCACGCGGGAAATCGTCTCGAGCGTGGTCCTGGTGTTGCTGGCGCTGCTCATGCTCTTCAGCTTCTTCGATCTGATCAACGAGCTGGAGGACGTCGGCAAAGGGCGCTATGGCCTCGGCTCGGCGCTGATGTTCGTCGGCCTCGGCCTGCCAGGCCGCTTGTACGAGCTGTTCCCCGTTGGCGTGTTGATCGGGACGATGTTCGCGCTCGCTCAATTCGTGCTGCACTCGGAATACACGGTGATGCGCACCTCGGGCGTGTCGGTATTCGCGATGGGGCGCACGCTGGTGACCATTGGTCTTGGCTTTGCCCTTGTGGCCTTCCTCACGGGCGAACTGCTCGCTCCCAGGTCGGAGGACGCCGCCCAGCGCATGCGCCTGCGCGAGACCAGCGGAGCGGTGGCGATCTCCGCATTCCGTTCCGGGCTGTGGGTGAAGGACGAGGACAGCTTCATCAACGTCGGTCGAATCTTGCACGACACCACCTTGCAAGACATTCGCATCTACGAATTCGACCCGCAGTATCGATTGCGAACGATCAGCTTCGCGCAGCAGGGCAAGTACGCTCGCGAGAACCGGTGGCGGCTGGAAGATGTCGTGGTCACCCGCTTCGAGCAGGATCACACTTCGGTCTCCAAGCTCGCGCAGATGGAGTGGCATTCGGCGCTCACCCCACGCATTTTGAGCGTGCTGTTGATCGCACCGGAGAAGATGTCGATTGGTACGCTGTTCTCGTACGTGAAGCACCTGCGCAGCAATCATCAGGAGTCCGGACGCTACGAGATCGCGCTTTGGAACAAGGTGATCTATCCGCTCACCGTCGTGGTCATGATGTTTCTCGCGTTGCCTTTCGCCTACCTCAACATCAGAGAGGGCGGTGTGAGCACCAAGATCTTCAGCGGCATCATGGTGGGCTTGGGCTTCCACCTCGTCAGTCGCCTGTTCGGGCACGTGGGCGCGCTAGCGGCCTGGTCACCGCCGCTGGCAGCAACCGCGCCGACGGCTATTTTCCTGGGCTTGGCGCTGATGCTTCTTTATCGTCTCGAGCGTCGGTGACGCTTCCTCGTCTCGTGATCTTGACGATGCGGGAGCCGGCGATGCGGTCGTGCAAGAAACGACCGTCCGGGTCGAACAAGGCCCACACGAAGCCGATGCCGGCCAGAAACAACCCAGCGGCGGCGATGAGGAAACGAACCACGGCTCGAGCGGGGGTGAGCAATTGGCCATCGCAGCGCTCGACCCGCAGCCGCCAAGTCTTCATTGCCAGCGTCTGTCCGGATTTCACCCAACAGTAAACGAAGTAGGCGCCGACGACGGCGAGGAGCCAGAGCTGAAACAGCAGATGCAAGGGTTGTGTCCTTGCCTGATGAAACAGCGCGAGGAACAGGTACGCGGCGACGAACAGCACTGGGACCAGCAGGAAGGCCTCGTAGATCAAGCTCGCGAAGCGCACGAGCAAGCCCGCTCGATTCACCTCGGTAGCCGGGGAGGTCGCGATCAGGGTTTGGCTGGCGGCTTGGCAGCGGGAAACGCCTGGCGCAGCGTGTCCTTCTCTTCCTCCGTCAAGCTGTCATATTCGCGCCATTTCTGTCGGATCGCTTCACGCTGGTCGGGCGGCATCTCGCGCAGGCGCTTGTAGCGCTCGCGCACCTGGGCGCGCTCCTCCGGACTCAGAGACGCCCATTGCTTCATTCGTCTCTGCAGGCGCGCCTGTTGTTCGGCCGTCATACTCGGATACCGTTTAGCGATATCGATCCACTTGTACCGCCGAGGGCCCTCGATGTTTGCCCAATCGTCCTTGAGCGGGGCAAGGATCTGTTGCTGACTTGGCGTCAGTTGGTTCCAGTCGGGGCCACGGTCTTCAGCCCGGGCAGCCGGGATGGCGAATAGCAGCAGAGCGACGATTATCGCCGCGACGAGGCGGGGGTTTGATGGTAGAGCCAAATCTCGAACCCTTGATCCAGATAGGCAGCCACCGGCAACTCGTCGCTTAACATCTGGGCGTCGAGCTCGGCGTTCTCGGCATAGTTCTGCTGCAATCGCTGTGTCTGCTCGAAGTAAAGCACACCGATTATGCCGAGCACAAGGCCGAGAATGGGTGCGATGATCCGCGGGCTGCGCAGCCAACCGAGTTGTATCGTGCGACCCGAGGAATGCGTGGAGACAACGGAGGCGCGCTCCTCGGCCCGCGTCAACGCGGCGGCTCGGGCGCCCGCCAAGCGCCGCGTGACGTGGGCCGGCAGTCGATCCAGCGTCTCATCCAGTGCTTGGCTTACTTTGTTGGCGAAATCCTGCTCGTTCATAGACTGACCCCCCTCGACTTGAGGAAGGCGGCGAGGGAATGCGCGGCCCGAGAGCAGTGTGTCTTCACGCTCCCCTCCGAGCATCCCATGACCTGTGCCGTTTCCGCGACGTCGAGTTCTTCCCAGTAACGCAAGAGAAACGCCTCACGTTGACGCCTCGGGAGGTTCTCTAAACCCTGCTCGATGATCGCCATGACTTGACTACGTTCCGTCTGTTCGGCCGGCCCGCCCAAGCGATTGGCACCGTCCTGTACTTCCAGCGTGTCGAGCGGATCGCTGTCTTCGTCGTCGTCCTTACTCCGCAACGAGGAGAGCAATGTGGTCCACAACGACCTTACGCGCTGCCGCCGATAGTGGTCGCGGATGGCATTTTGGAGGATACGTTGAAACAGCAGCGGCAACTCGTTCGCTGGCTTATCGGCATATCTTTCGGCCAGCCTGAGCATTGCATCCTGCACCAGATCCAACGCAAGCTGCTCTTCTCGGACGGCGAACACCGCCTGCTTGAATGCTCGACGCTCTACTTCGCAAAGGAAGTCGGCGAGCTCTTTTTCTGTAGCCAGGGTTAAGCCCTAAGAAAGGGGGCGATTGGAACTGAGAGTGTGGCGGGAATAGTAACAAAATCAGGTATGTGCTGCAGCCGAGCGGGTGGACAATCACGATATATAACCCTGTTCACGGCGTCTGCCCCTGTTAGAATGATTCCATGGATTCAGTCAATCTCACCCACCATTTTCTGATCGCTATGCCCAACATGGCCGATCCGAACTTCGCTCGCTCGTTGACCTATATCTGTGAGCACAACGCCCAGGGCGCACTCGGTGTGGTGGTGAATCGGCCCATCGAGATGACCTTGAGCGCTCTGTTCGACCAAGTCGACATTCCGCTTCACGATGAGAAGTGGGCGGAGGTTCCGGTTTACTTCGGCGGTCCGGTACAGGTCGACCGTGGCTTCGTGCTGCACAAACCGGCCGGAACTTGGCAATCGACGCTCTCGGTGACCGCGGAAGTGGGCCTGACGACGTCCAAGGATATTCTGGAGGCGGTGGCGGCCGGCAGAGGTCCGGACAAGATCTTGGTCTCACTCGGGTATGCAGGTTGGGCGCCGGGCCAGATCGAAGAGGAACTGGGCCAGAACGCGTGGTTGACCGTCCCAGCTGATGTTTACGTCCTGTTCGATTTGCCCCCCGAGCAGCGTTTCGATGCGGCGATGCGCCTGCTGGGGGTCGACGTGACGCGCCTGTCCGATAGCGCGGGTCACGCGTGATCGAGCAGCTCAGGGACGCAGAGGTGGAGTCGGCCGAGCGCACGCGTTGCCCGCGCCGCGGAACCGTGCTCGCCTTCGATTATGGAGAGAAACGCCTCGGCGTTGCCGTCGGTGAGCTGGAACTTTCGCTTGCTCACCCGCTGGAGACGATCGCGGCTGCCGACCCTGTCCGATGCGACGCAGCCATTGCACGCTTGGTGCGGGAGTGGGGGCCGGTGATGTTCGTTGTCGGGCTGCCGAGGTCGATGGACGGGCGCGACTCCGAGATTGTCCGGCGCTGCGAAGAGTTCGCCCGGAAGCTGGCCGCACAGTTTGCGTTGCCGGTCGAGATGGTCGATGAATATCTCACCTCGCAGGCCGCCCGCATGGCGCTCGAACAGGCGGGGGTGCGCGGTCTTCGCCAGAAAGCGATGCGGGATCAGGTCGCTGCGCAACAGATTTTGCAGGCCTATTTCGAGCAGAAGGAATGACACTGCCTGATGCCGAGGCGCTGCTCGAGCGGCTCGCCGAGAAGATCGCCCCTGACCTCGTAGCCGAGACCCGCCTCGTTGGCATTCACACCGGCGGTGTGTGGGTTGCGCGGCGCTTGCACGATCGACTGGGAATGTCGGGTGAAGTGGGCACGATCGACGTTGCGTTTTACCGCGACGACTATAAGAAGAAAGGGTTGTCTCCGGGCGTTCGACCCTCGGATCTGCCTTTCGACGTGGAGGACGCCACCATCATCCTGGTGGACGATGTTCTGTATACCGGTCGCACGATCCGGGCAGCAATGAATGAGATCTTCGATTACGGCAGGCCCGGGGCGATCCGCTTGGCTGCGCTGGTGGATCGCGGCGAACGCCAGTTGCCCATCTGTCCTCAGTACGTCGGGGCAGAGGTGACGATCGGGCGAGACCAGATGATCGAGTTACGCAGCGATCCCAACGGCCGCCTCTCGCTGGCAGTCACGCAGCGAGCAGACTGAATGGGCGGCGCCAATCCTCAGCTTACTGCCGAGGGCAAACTTCGCCATCTCTTGACCATTGACGGCTTGCCTGCCGAAATCCTCCTGCAGATTCTCGACACGGCGCGATCCTTCGTCTCGGTAACCGAGCGCGAAGTCAAGAAGGTGCCGCTGCTGCGCGGACGTTCGATCTTCAATCTGTTTTTCGAGCCCAGCACGCGCACGCGCACGACCTTCGAAATCGCGGCCAAGCGCCTCTCCGCAGATGTGGTCAACCTGAACATCGCCACCTCCTCCCAGACGAAAGGGGAATCGCTGCTTGATACGGTCGCCAACCTCTCTGCGATGCATGCCGACATGTTCGTCGTGCGGCATAGCCAGAGCGGAGCGCCGCACCTGATCGCGCGCCACGTCGGCCCCTACATTCATGTGATTAACGCCGGTGACGGTCGTCATGCGCATCCGACTCAGGCCTTGCTCGACGTCTTCACGATTCGCCACTACAAGGGTGGCTTCAACCATCTTCGCGTGGCGATTGTCGGAGACATTCTGCACTCACGGGTTGCGCGTTCGGAGATCCATGCGCTCACGACGCTAGGCGTTCCCGAGGTCCGAGTCATCGGTCCGCGCACGCTAATCCCACCCAGCGTCGAGCAGCTGGGCGTGCGCGTCTACCACGACATGGCCAAGGGCCTGCGCGATGTAGACGTGGTGATGATGCTCAGATTGCAGAACGAGCGCATGGACGGCGCGTTGTTGCCCAGCCCACAGGAGTTCTTCAAGTATTACGGCCTCACGCCCGAAAAGCTCGCGCTGGCAAAACCCGACGCGATCGTGATGCACCCGGGGCCGATGAA
>Ga0070741_10001761_pt1 | contig 62655 bp, 52 predicted proteins | sample Coa_R1_4_FD_66440 | JGI IMG/M metagenome (GOLD analysis project Ga0070741, IMG submission 66440) | Surface soil microbial communities from Centralia Pennsylvania, which are recovering from an underground coalmine fire - Coalmine... | ecosystem: Environmental > Terrestrial > Soil > Unclassified ...
CCGGTGAGGATGGCGATATCCTTGAGCATCTCCTTGCGCCGGTCGCCGTAGCCGGGGGCCTTGACCGCCAGCACGTTGAGCACGCCCCGCAGCTTGTTCACCACCAGCGTGGCCAGCGCCTCGCCCTCCACGTCCTCGGCGATCACAACCAGGTTCTTGCGCCCCTGCTGCACCAGGTTTTCCAGCACGGGCACGATATCGGCAATCGCCGAGAGCTTCTTCTCCGTGATCAGGATGTAGGGCTCCTCGATCTCCGCCACCATCCGGTCGGGATTGGTGACGAAGTACGGGCTGATGTAGCCACGGTCGAACTGCATGCCCTCGACGTATTCCGTCTCGAACTGCAGCCCCTTGCTCTCCTCGACCGTGATCACGCCGTCCTTGCCCACCTTATCCATCACGTCGGCGATCAGGTTGCCGATCTCCTTGTCGGCGGCCGAGATCGAAGCGACGTTCGCAATCTCGTCGCGGCCCTGCACGGGGACGGCCATATCCTTGATCGCCTGCACGACGGCCTGGGCACCTTTATCGAGCCCACGCTTGATGATCATCGGGTTGGCCCCGGCGGCCAGGTTCTTGAGCCCTTCGCTCACGATCGCCTGCGCCAGCACGGTGGCGGTGGTGGTCCCGTCGCCGGCCACGTCGTTGGTCTTGGTCGCCGCCTCCTTGAGGAGCTGCGCGCCCATGTTCTCAAAGGGATCGGGTAGCTCGATCTCCTTGGCCACAGTCACCCCATCGTGGCTCACCGTGGGAGCGCCATACTTCTTGTCCAGAGCGACGTTGCGACCCTTCGGGCCGAGGGTGGTCTTGACCGCTTCGGCCAGAGTGTCGACGCCGGACTTGAGCTTGCGCCGCGCTTCTACGTCGAACGCTAACTGCTTCGGCACTGTCTACCTCCTGAAGTCACACTCGCTGCTTCCTGCTTGCATTGCCTCCAACGGCTGCCCTGTGACAGCCGAGCGCTGCCAACGCCCCAGTTAGCACTCGGCATCACAGAGTGCCAGAAGCATTATAGCGGCAGTTTTAGCAGTCATCAACGGAGAGTGCTAAGCACATGGAGGATCATCCGGCCGGAACCAGCAAGAGGCTGGCGGGCGAGCCGCCGGTGGCGAGGGTCTCGCGCACGGTATCGGTAGCGAGATCGACCACGCTGACACTCCCCGACCCTGAGTTGGCAACGTAGAGAGTCGTGCCGCCGGGGGCGAGCGCCAGCGCGGCCGGTGCCCGCCCGACGGGGATCAGGTCGGCCACCTGGTTGCCTGCAAGGTCGATCACCTGGACGTAGCCAAGGAACTGATTGACGGCCAGGAGGCGCTTGCCATCGGGATGGGCGGCGAGTGCGGTCGCGCCCGGCCCGACTTCGATCGCGCCGCGCGGGGTGCCGCCGGCGGCGTCAATGACGCTGATGCGATCGCTCACCGCATTGGCAAGGTAGAGGGTGGTGCCGTCGGGGGAAAAGGCGATGTCGCTCGGCCACTGCTGCAGGCGCGTGGTGCGCAGCGGGCTGGCCGAAAGTGGATCGAGCCACACCAGCTGGTTGGTCGATCGGTCGGGCACGAAGAGCACGCCACCGTCGGGGCGGAAGCGTAGCGCGGCGGTGGCCTGCTGGAGCGGCACCCGGCGGGCTACCTGCTCTGCCGCCGCATCGAGCTCGTAGAGCGTGCCGGAGTCTGGCGTATCGGTGGAGAGTGCATAGGCCCAGAGCCGGCCGGTCTGGGGGTTGACGGCAATCGAGGTGATACCGCCACTCCCCAGCGGCACGCGGCGCTCCACGCTGAGATCGTCTGGATTGAGGACCAGCACGTCGGTGCTGCCGGCCCAGGTGGCAAAGAGGCGGCGCAGCGCCGTGGCGTAGGCCAGCAGCGTGGGCCGGCGTTGCCCAAATGCCTGCACGTCGCCAAGTGCGTCGCTGTGCTTGAGCAGCAGATTCGAGGCGGCATCGATCAGGCTGATGCGAGGCGTGGTATGGCCGACGTAGAGCCGCGGCCCGAGCCGGCCGGTGGCCGGGGTGGACGGCAGGCTCGGGGCGCTGCGGGTATCCGAGGCAGCGGTAAGACCCGGAGCAGCAGCTAGGCGCACCTGGACAATCGATTGCTCCTGCGCCGTGGAGCGTGGTGCCGCCTCGACCGCATCGACGCGCGCCTCGGCTACCCCTACCTTGCGCACGGTGACGCTGTAGCCGGTCCCTGCCGGCACGAAGAGTACCGCCTCGCCGGTGGCACCCGTCTCCTGGGTGCCGAGCACGGCATTGAAGCGATCACGCACCTCCACCAGCGCCTGAGGCACCGGCCCACCGCTCTCGTCGGTGACCTGCACTCGCAGGCGCGTGCGCGGTGGCCCCGGCGTGGGAGTGGCGGTCGGTGGAGGGCCAATAATGGGGGCGCTGGCCACCCCGGGGAGAATAGGCTGGCCGGTTGCCGCCGAGCGAACGGCCAGCTTGGCGGCGGTAAAGAGGAGGACGAGCGCCAGGAGCGCGGCCGGTAGCCACCAGCCACTTGCGAGCGAGCGACGGTGCCTCTGCACGGACGTACCTGAATTGTATTCCTTGCCGCCTGGACCTGCCGGCAGGCCGCCGCTGGATCCCATCCCCGGCCCCTCCTCTGCAGGGAAAGGGAAGGGGTGGTCGAAAGCCGGGGACTGGGTCGGCTTGTGATGCAAGAGCCCTGGCTCCGGCTTCGTCAGCGCCGGCCGGAGTGCAGCGGATGTAGCTCCAGCCGGGGGAGGCGTAGCTGCCCCCACTGGCGTCTTACCCCGAGCGAGAGCCGGCCCAGCGGGCGATGGATCAGGATGGCGTCGGCAAAGGTGAGCCGGAGCCGGCGCACCGCGACGTCGGCAAAGAAGAGCACCAGCGCGGCCATCAGCAGATCGTCCCAGACCTCCTGCGGCTGCCAGGCATGGCGCGTATCGCGCCGCCACGCCTCGGCCGGCTGGCTCAGGCGCGGCCCGCCGGTCTGCGCTGCCAGACGCTCCATGAGCGGGCGGTTGGCCGGGGTCAGCTGATACTCCGGCAGGTAGGGCAGGGCATAGCCGGTGAGCTGCGAGGCAATGGTCTCACCGCTCTCATCCTGCTGCGTCACCTGGATAAAGTAGGGCCCCGGCCCGGCAAGCGTGAACCGACCCTCGTAGTGTCCCGGAGCCGTCTGCGCCAGCGCCACGTGCTTGGCGCTCCCGTCCGGAAGCGCAACGTCCGCGCCGGTGCGCAGCAGGTTGCGGAACTGGCCAGTGGCCTCGAACGACTCGACGCGGATCGTTGCCTGGCGGCCGTCGCCGCGCACGTCGACCTGCAGGCCCGGCGTGGTGGGCGCGGGCATCGTCCATCGCACCGCCTGCGGCCACAGCTTCTGGAACTGATCGGTCCCTACCCAGTCCTGCGACCATGGGCCCTGCGCGTCGGGCGTCCAGACGAGCGCCCGGCCGAGGCCATACTGCCATTGGGCGAGGATCGGCTCGCCTTGATCGCTCGTCAGTACCGTCTCCGCCGAAGGCCTGGCCGAGACGCGCACGTAGCCATGGAGCGTGGGGAAGTCGCTGGGCACCAGGCTGCGCACGGCCGGCGCCGCCGTCGTCAGGCGAGGTTTGAAGTCGTACTCCTGCTTGAAGCTTCGGCCGGCGAGCCGTGCTTCCTGGGTCATGATGCGCGGCAGATCGCGGGCGCTCTGCGTGAAGAGATAGCGCCCCTGGCCGCGCCGCGCGATGTCCTGCAGCAGCTGCGTGCCGGCATCGCTGCCCACGCCCACGGTGGAGACGGTGATGCCGGCGCGGCGCATCGCGTTGAGCAGCGCCGGGAAGGGTGCCGGCGGCGACTCGCCGTCGGTCAGCAGGATCACGTGCTTGACCCGTGCCTGCACGCCCTGCAGCCCTTTATAGGCGGCATCGAGCGCGGAGTAGATGTCTGTCCCACCATCCGCCTGGATGGTGGCGATGCGGTCGGAGATGGCCTTCACATCGGCCTGGCCGTGGATGGGGCGGATCTCGGAGATCCAGCGCGCATTGTAGTCGAAGGCGATGACGCCGACCTGGTCGCCATCCTGGAGCGTCTGCACGGCCTGGATGGCCCCTTCCTTGGCCAGCTCGATCCGCGAGGTGCGCCGGTCGCCGGTATCGGAGGTGATCATGCTGCCGGAGCGATCGATCACCAGCACCAGCGCCAGCGAGGCCTGCTGGTCGCGATCGGGCGGCTGCACCGTCACCGGGAGCGCCTGCTCAAGGGGCGTGTCCGCGTAGTCTCCCAGCCCGAACGTGTGATCGCCGCCGATGACCACCAGACCATGGCCGCGGTCGCCGACGAACTGCTGGAGCGCTCCCATCTGCGCGCGCTGCAGCGCGCTGGCCGGCACGTTGGCCAGGACGATCGAGTCGTAGGCGAGCAGCTGGTCGACCTTGGCCGGAAGCTGGCCGGGGCGCAGGCGATCGACATCGATCTTGGCGTTCGCCAGTGTGGTGGCCACGGCCGATGCCTCACCCGGCGAGCCTTCGACCAGCAGGACGCGCGCCGGGTCGCCGACGATCGTCGTTGCCCAGCTTTCGTTGTTCTCTGGGCGGCTATCGCCATCGACCGAGAGCTGGGCGTGGATAGCCCAGCTACCCTTCGGGAGCTCGCCGACTGCGACCGATACCTCGTTCGCGCCGGTGGTGAGCGAGATCGTCTGCTCGTAGAGCAGGTGCTCATCGTCACCGCCCTTGGCCCACACGCGTAGCGTGCCTTGCTGAGAGGTCGGCGAGGTGATGGCCACGCGAAACTCTGCCGGCTCGCCTTCACGGAGTGTCGGTGGGACGGAGAGGCTGGTAATCGCCGTATCGTTCAGGCGCTGCGGCAAGGAGAGGACGGCGATCTCCACATCGCGGAGCTGCGGCCGCAGCAGGGCCTGCTGCGCGTCGCCAAGCGTCTCGTTGCCGTCGGACAGCAGCACGATCCGGCGCAGCGGCCCGGAGTTCGGCGGCGGTAGCAGATCGGCTGCCAGCGCCAGCGCGGCCGCAATATTCGTCCCATCGTCGGGCGGCGGGTCGCCCCACTCGGCGTGGTCGCGCTCCTTGCCCAGCGGCAGCTCGACGCGTGGCTCGCTCCCCATCGTCACGATGCCGGCCAGGTCATCGGGCCCGGCCTTGGCCATCGCCTGGCGCACCCAGCTCTTCGCCCCTTCGCGGATATCGGCGGGCACGCTATTAGAGAGATCGACCACGAAGACGGTGGCCACACTCTTGGCCGGCGCCGGCGCGCGCAGGCCGGCCATGGCCAGCACCACGAGCAGGGCTACCAGCAGGCGCAGCACCAGCGAGAAGGGCCATGGCCCTCGGGGCACGCGCCGCCGGCGTCGGGCAATCAGGTAGAAGGCCGGCAGGAGTGCCAGCAGGAGGAGGTAGAGCGGATGGGTGAAGCCGATCGGCACGTTGCTCATCGGTGGAACCACCACCATTCAGCAAACAGGCCGGCAAGCGCGAGCGCGCCGAGCAGGCGCCACCACTCGCTGGGCACACGCTCGAAGCCGGGCCCAAGGACGATCGTGGCCGGCTGAGCACTACTCCCGCCGATGGTAGCCAGCGCCTGCAGCCCATCCCGCGGGTGCAGGTCGGCAATGGCACTCTCGTTCTCGGGCTGAAGAATGCTGGCCACGTACACGCGCCGGTCCAGCTGCTGCCCGCCGGCGTACTGGGTCACCGTATAGGCGCCGGGGAGGCCGGTATCGAGAAAGCGCACCGGCTGATTACCATTGAACTCGTAGTGCCGCTTGGAGGGCGTTTCCACCACCACACGGGTGGTGCGCGGCAACGGCTGGATGAGCAGCGCGTCGCCGGGGACGAACTGCCCAGTATCTGCCATGCCGGTAGCACCGGCCGTGGGCTCGCCGGTCAGCCAGTTCACCACATTGGCAATCAGCACCGGGAAGCCTACCCGGCCAAAGAGGTTGGAGGAGCGCAGATCGAAGCTGAAGACCACCGCGCGATAGGGCCCCGGATAGCCCATGAAGATGAGCGGCGACTCGCGCGCCGAAACCACCTCCTCCGCCCAATCGGGGAGCGAGACCTTCTTTGCCTCGGTGATGGAGACGCCGGTCAGGTCGACGCCGTCGAGCAGGGGGCTGGGCAGGACGCGAGCAATCTGCGCATCATTGACCTCCTGGTTCCCAATTGTCCGCCGCCCTAGCGTTCCGGCGACGTTCAGGCCGGGAGCCCACGTCGGCGGGTCGATGAGCACCCAGTGCCCGGGTGGGGCCTTGGAAGGGAACCAGCCTTCGAAGACGTAGATGTCATAGCCCCCCTTCGGATCGTAGGTCTGCGGATCGGCCTTGGCCAGCTCCACGCCCGGCACCGCTCGCAGCGCGCGCTCGAGCTGGTCGCTGCGCCCGCCGACGAGCAGCACCTTGCGCACCGGCGGGACAGTGACCGCCGCGGTGGCCACGTTGTCGAGCGCCAGCAGATCGCGGCGCACAAAGCGTGCCTCGATCACCGAGGCGGTGGGTGGGAACTCACTGAGCACGAGTGGGAAGGTCTCGTGCGGGCCAAGCGTCATCGGCTGCTCTTGATAGAGCTCGCCGTCGACGTAGACGCGTAGCGTTCCTGCAGCGGGCTGATCCGAAAAGTTGCGCAGGCGCCCGAAGACCTCCAGGTCGCCGGCGCCGTCGCGCCGCGCCGCGAGCTGCGTGATGGCCTGGTTGTCGGCCTGGCCCTTGCCGACCTGTACCAGCTGCAGCGCGACCGTGGGGCGATGGGTCACCGTGCCGGGATCAGCCACACCGCCGGTGAAGAGCACCACCTGGCCGAGCCGTGCGCTGCGGGCCAGAGCGCCGGCGACCTCCAATGCCTGGGGAAGATCGAGGCTGCTGGGTAGCACCTGCAGCCGGCGAATGGCAGCCTCTAGCGTCTCGCGATCTGCTGGGAGCGTGCCCTGCGCTGCTACCTCGACGCGATCGGCAGTCCGCAGGACAATGGCCCGATCGCCGGGCTGGAGCTGGGCCAGTGCCTGCGCGGCGCGCGCGCGTGCCTCGTCAAACCGCGTGAAGGTCGCCGGCGGCGGGCCACGCAGCCCCGCAGCAGCCGGGTCGCCATCGTTGGCAAGCATCGACGCCGACGCGTCGATCGCCAGGACAACGGTTCGCCCCACCGGCTGTGACCGAACGAACGCCGGTCGCGCGAGGGCAAAGACGCCCAGCAAGGCCACCAGCAGCTGCAGCAGGAGAAGCAGATGGCGCTTGAGCCACTGGATCGGCGAGCGCGCCGTCTCCTCCTTGAGCGCGCTCAGCCAGAGCAGCGTGCTCGACACCTCCACGCGCCGGCTGCGTGGCTTGAGCGTGTAGAGCCACAGGATCGCCGCGCCCGCGGCCAGCCAGATCAGCGACCATGGGGAGAGCAGGCTCATGCCAGAATCTTACGCGCACGAAGCTGACGGAACACCAGGTCATCGAGCGGCATCGACGTGCTGGCGGTGAGATAGCGCACCATGCGCTTGGCGCAGAACGCCTCCGTCTCGCCAAGCCAGCCGGCCAGGCGCCGCTTATAGGCATCGATGGTTGCCGCATCGAGCGAGACGCGCAGCACCTCGCTGCTCTCGCGGTCGAGCAGCTCCACCTCGCCTTCCAGCTCAGGGTCGGTTTCCACCGGATCGAGCAGGTGGATGAGCACCGCCTCGAAGCCCCGATCGAGCAGCGCGGTAAGGCCCTCCAGCCCACCGGGGTTGAGCAGGTCGGAGATGAGAATGGCCAGGCCGCTGCGGCGATGCATGGCGCTGTAGGCGCGGAGCGCCGCCTTGAGGTCGGTCGGGCCGCCAGCCTGGAGCGAGCCGAGAAAGGTCACCAGCCGGCCGGCCTGCGCCTTGCCGCGCAGCACCGGCAGGTGTGACGTCAGGCGCGCGTTGAAGCCGGCCGCCTCCACCTGGTCCTGCCCGGCCAGGGCCACGTAGCCGAGGGCCGCGGCCAGGCGCTTGGCGTAGGCCAGCTTGTTGTGCCGCCCCCAGTCCATGCTCTTGGAGCAATCGACCAGCAGGTGGACGGTCAAGCTCTCCTCATCCTCGCGCAGCTTGACGAAAAGGCGATCGGAGCGGCCATAGACGTTCCAGTCGATCTGGCGCAGGTCGTCGCCGCGCGTATATTCGCGGTAGTCGGCGAACTCGACCGACGTGCCGCGCTTCTTGCTTCGCCGGCCACCATGGCTGGCCGCGCCGTGCATCCGCTGCGAGACGAGCTGCAGCCGCTCGAGCCGGCGCCGCCACCCTTCATCGAGGAAGCGCGCACCGAAGAGCTCGGCCGCCTGAGGATTGCTCGCCTGCTCAGCAGAGGTAGAACCTCGGCTACCTGCTGGCGAGGCGGGTGGCGTGAACCACCAGAAGAGACTCCGGCGCGCGCGTGCCGGCTCGAGGGTGCTGGCCTGGCTGGTGGTACGCGATTCGCTCACTGGCTCACGATCCATCTATCCTGGCCGTGCCTTCAGCGCACGGCAGCTCAGGCTTCCTCAGGCGTGACACTCATGACGATCTGGTCAATCACGGTATCGGTGGTAACGCCCTCCGCATCGGCCTCGAAGTTCAAGATGATGCGGTGGCGCAGCGCCGGGTGCGCCACCCGACGGATATCGTCGAAGGCCACGTTGTAGCGGCCGTCGAGCAGGGCGTTGATCTTTCCGGCCAGCACCAGCGCCTGGGCGCCGCGCGGGCTTGCGCCAAAGCGGACGTATTCGCGCGTGACGCGTGGAGCATCGGGCGAGCCAGGCTGGGTGGCCATCACCAGCCGCGCGGCGTACTCCTTGACGTGCTGTGCGATCGGCACCTGCAGCGCCAGCGCCTGCATGCGCAGAATATCGGCGCCGCTCGCCACGCGTGACACCTCCGGCACCCGGTCGGACGTCGTTCGATCCAGGATCTGCACCAGCTCGTCGGCATTGGGATAGCTCACGTTGAGCTTGAACAGGAACCGATCCAGCTGGGCCTCCGGCAGGGGGTAGGTCCCTTCCATCTCGATCGGGTTCTGCGTGGCCAGCACCATGAAGGGTGCTGGCAGGCGATGCTGCGTATTGGCCACCGTGACCTGCCGCTCGGCCATGGCCTCGAGCAAGGCAGCCTGGGTCTTGGGGGTAGCGCGATTGATCTCATCGGCCAGCACCAGGTTGGCGAAGATGGGCCCCGGCTCGAAGCGAAAGCGCCGCTCGCCCGACGGCTCATCGCTGATGATGTTGGTGCCGGTGATGTCGGCCGGCATCAGGTCGGGCGTGAACTGCACGCGGCTGTAGTCCAGGTCGAGGGCGGCCGCGAGCGTGCGCACCAGGCGAGTCTTGCCCAGTCCGGGCACGCCCTCCAGCAGCACGTGATTGCCGGCCAAGAGCGCAATCAGGACGCCACGCAGCACCTCCTCCTGCCCGACGATCACCTGCCGGACCTCGTCGAGCATGCGCGTGGCAACGCGGTGGAAGTGCTCGATCTCCGCATCCGGTGCAGATCCCGATCCATATCGATAGGCGTAATCGCTCATTCGCTCATGCTCTTTCGCTGGGCCACCGGCCTGCCTGGCCGGCTACCGGTAGCTGCTGCCATCAGGCTAAGGCTGTGGCTGATCGGGTGGTGTGAAGTACTGGCGTACCGATCCAGCGAGATCGCGCGGCACGCTATTGAGATCCGGACCGGCACCCACCGGCGCGCTGCTCGCCGGGCTCGACGAAGTCGCCGATGCCGGTGGGAGTGCGGTAACGGGCGGGGCATTGGGGCTTGGCGGCCGCCACAGCGTGGGCCCCTCGCCGACCTCGGCCTGCACCTCCACCGGGTGGCCCTGAACGTTCAGGCGCTGCGGCGGTCCCTGGAGATCGGCACCGCTCCCGGTACCGGCACCAGTGCCGCCGCTGTTGCCGGACAGCCCGCCACTTTGCAGCCCTGCCTCGAGCTGGGCGAGGTCCCCCTGCCCTTGCTGGCCCTGATCCTGCGCGCCGGCGCTGCCGCCCTCGCGCGGCGGCTGGCCCTGGCCGCTCTGCTGGCTTGGCTGCCCCTGCTGGCCTTGCTGGGTGGTGCCGCTCTGGCTGCCCTGCGGCAGCTGAGGCTGCCCCCCGCGCTGCAGCTGGGCCGCCCGCTGCTGAAGATCCCGCTGAGCCTGGGCCTGCTGGCCGGTATCACGCACCTGGTTCGCCATGTCGCGGATCGCCTGCTGCGCATCTCGATTCCGATACTGAGAGAGCGCCTCAGCCGCTTGCCGGGCTTGATTGGCCAGGCGCTGATCTTTGCTGCCGATCTGCTGCGCGGCCTGATCGAGCGCCTGCGAGAGGGTCTGCCGCTCGCCGGGGCTCAGCCGGCTAACCTGGTCGGCCACCTGCGCCAGCTGCTGGCTCCCGCGCTGCGTGTCGCCCTGGCGCAGCGACTCGCCGGCCTGCCTGGCCACCTGGCTCTGGCGCAGGGCGTTGCCGAGGTCCTGGACGGCCTGCTGGCGCTGGGCAATGCTCGCGTCCTGCTGGCTACTCACATCCTGCTGGACCTGCTGCGCCGAAGGATCAGCCGGCGCAGATTGGTCGCCTCCCGCCTGCGCTGGCTGGCTCTGCTGGGGCGGTGTCAGCAGCCCCTCCGACGGCTGCCCAACCTCATTGGGCCGCTGCGAGAGCGCGCCGACGCTCTGCAGCTCCCCACCGGCGGTGCCCGGCGGCTGAGCTAGCTCCTCCTCCGAACGCCCCGGCTCAGCCATAGCCAGCCGCCGGTCTTGTGGCGACTGGGGTGCCAGGGGGCTGACGCCACCGGGCGCGAGCGCCAGCACGGCCGCGCCTATCAGCAGCAGGCTCGCCAATCCACCGCGCCGGAGCAGCCGGCGCAGGGCCTCGCCGGCAGTCGGCCACAGCGGCACGGCTGCTTTCGGCTCAAGGCGCGCGGCCGCGGCCGTCGCATCGGCGATCTGGCGCACTACCAGGGGATTGGGCGGATTGGCATCATCTGGCTGTCCGTGATCCAGTAGCTCGAGTGCTGTCGCCAGCCGTTCGCGCAGGCGCAAGGCGGTATCGGTGTGGCGCGCGGCCTCGAAAGGCCCCACCAGCTGGCCCGCCACCTGCCACGTGCTTGCCACCGCCAGCAGGAGCCCCAGGAGCAGGCCCAGCCAGAAGCAGGCCGGCCAGTCGAAGAGCCGCATGAGCAGCGCACCGATCAGCAGGGCCGATGCGAGCTGGAGGAACGCCAGTGGCAGATGCTCGAAGATGCGGCGCAGGTGGAGGCGGCGCGCGATGGGGCGCAGGCGCCGCTCGAGCGGTGACGCCGCTTCTAGCGGTGCAAAGGGCCGTCCCCTCCACTGTGGCCGCGGCGGACGCAGCGCCGTGACCAGCAGGAGGTGAGCCATGACCTCGCCCAGTAAACCGGCGGCGGCACGAGCTTCCCGAATAGCAGTCAGCAGGCGCCGTCGGGCGGGGATCAAGGGGCGAAGCGGTACAAGCACGGCCCAAACCTGTTCTAATTCTCTCACGCGCTAGCCAGGCGAGCCACCTTCGCTGGCCCAATTTCCGCAGCCAAGAAGTGTGCCAGGCGCCCGGTACCGGCCGATCGTAAGCACTTGCTTCACCTTACCACCGCTGCGATCGAACGTAAAGACGACACTCGACCTCCTTCAGGAGAGGAGGCCAGCGGTCCCGTACCTCAGCGTACGTGGCCGAGCGGCCGGCGGTTTGCGCGTCCCTGAGCCGGCACTGGCCGGCACCCATTGACGAGGGCGGCGAAGTGGCCTAGCATTTGCTTACAGGCGTCGTGTTTGCGGCGCCCATCATTAAGGAATGTAGTGCAATGAGACGGCCGCGCGTGCCGCGCGAGAGCAAGACGGCGCGGCGGATGGCGAAGCCAGCAATTGGAGCAGCCGGAGCGCTGGAAGCAAGAACCGGCGAGGCAGCTCGGACTATCGGGGCGCCGACTACTCCGGAATCGGGGCAGAGGAAGGCGGGGCACCAAGGCCGCCCCCCAGAGGGCTCGTTCCGGCATCGGGCGGCCATGGCCCTGCGTGAGGAAGGCCACCGCATGACACAGCAGCGCGGCGTGCTGCTGGATGTCATCGAGCAGGCCGGCGAGCATCTGGATGCCGATGGCCTGTATCGGCGGGCGCGGGAGCGGGACCACCGGATCAGCCTGTCCACGGTCTACCGCACGCTCTCCCTGCTCAAGCAGCACAATCTGGTAGATGAGCTGCACCTAAGCGAGGAGCACCATCACTACGAGCCCAAGTCCGGCGAGGAGCACTACCACCTCGTCTGTACCACCTGCGGGGCGGTGGAGGAGGTCTCCGGCGGCGCGATCCAGCGCCTGCGGGAGGAGCTCCAGCGCGAGCATGGGTTCATGGTGCGATCGATGCAGATCGATATCGCCGGGCAGTGCGCGCGCTGCGCCAGCGCCGCTGCCTGAGCCGGGCGGGCGCGCACGTTTTGAGCGCTAAGTCACCGCTGGTCGGTTCGTGCTCTTGACCCTTCGAAGCGTGGCGGTGCGGCTCGGTACGAACCTACCGGCGGCTACTTAGGCTCGCCGGTGCTACCGAGCGCCAGCGCCGCTGCCCGAGCTGGGCCGAGTGTGCATCGCGTGCTTGTCGGGTGCAGCCGGATCTCCCAAGCAACGCCCGCGTGGCGCGTCAGCCCCCGGCGTCTATCGGCGTATAATGGCCGTAGATGACTAGCCCGCCGCCGGAGGCGGCCGGCGCAGCGGAGCAGACGCCCTCCCTCCCGCCGGTGACGCGGCCGGCCCTGGAGGCGGGGCAGGCACCGCCTCCGGAAGCAGGAGAGGCTGCACAAGTCGCGCCGGCCACCGTGCGAGTCCCGGGGAGCGTGCCCAGCGGCGCCGCTGCAGGGCCATCCTCCATTACCGTGCGGCCCTCTAACGCGCTGGTGGAGCTGACGCTGGACCTGCGCCTGACGCCGCCGGATAAGGTCCTGCCGCGGCTCTTCGGCGCCCTCGAGCGCATCGCACCCGACGTTGTGCTGCTCGTCCTGCTGCGCGATACGCCGGAGTACGCCGGGGTGGTGGCGAATGCGGCCAGTGCCTTGCGAGCGCAGGGCTACATCTCCGACTGCTCCCGGCTGCCAGCCGGCTACCAGCGCATGCGCATCCGGCGCCGGTATCAGGATGCAGGCCCGTTCAGCGCCGCGTGAGGCTCGAGCGCGGCCACGAGCTCATTGCGCAACCTGACCGAAGCAATCCAGTTCATCGCGGCCGCTACCGTGAGGCTCAAGCGCGGCCACGAGCTCATTGCGCAGCCAGGCCTGCTCGGCCGGCTCATCTGACTCTCCATGCCCCACAAGCCGCCACGCCTGCTCGAGCGCCCGGCGCGCGGCCGGCTCGTCGAACCGTCCCAGGGCCCAGGCCGCGTGCCCGCGCACCAGCGTGGGCCGGCGCTCATCGAGCAGAATGGTGCTCAGCGCCGGAATGGCGACCGGATCGCCAAGATTGCCGAGCGCGACGCAGGCGTTGCGCTGCAGACCCCAGCTCTTGGCCCGCCAGACGGGCGTCCCACGGTAACGGGCGCGAAACTCGGCATCGCTCATCTCCAGCAGCGGGAGCAAAGGTGGAAAGGCGGCATCGTCGTCGTAGGCGCGCAGGGCGGCGATCCGGGCCGGGAGCGCCTTGCGATTGACCGGGCAGACCTCCTGGCAGTCGTCACAGCCGAAGATCCAGCTGCCCATCAGCGGCCGAAGCGCCGGTGGAATGGGGCCCTTGTGCTCAATGGTGAGAAAGGAGATGCAGCGCCGGTTATCGAGCACGCCCGGGGCCACCAGGGCACCGGTGGGGCAGCAATCGAGGCAGCGCGTACACACGCCGCAGCTCTTCCTCACCGGCACATCGGGCTCCAGCTCGAGATCGAGGATCACCTCGCACAGGAAGGCCCATGACCCGACGCCGGGGAGCAGCAGCATTGTGTTCTTGCCAAACCAGCCCAAGCCAGCTCGCTGCGCCACCGCACGCTCGGCAAGCGGGCTGCTATCGACGAAGATGCGCGCGGCCACGGGTCGCCCGGCCAGGCGCTCGATTCGCTCCACCAGATCGCGAGCGAGCGCGCGCAGCACGTCGTGATAGTCGCGGCCCCAGGCGTAGCGGGCGATCTTGCCCCGCGGTTTGCCGGGCTCCAGCGGTGGCGGCGGGCGGTGGCCCAGGTAGCTGGCCGCCAGGGCGACGATGCTCCTGGCGCCGGGCAGCAGCTGCTGCGGGCGCGTGGCGAGCCGCGCGCGGTCGGGCGTGAACCAGCGCAGGCCATCCATGTAGCCGGCAGCGATGCGCTCCAGGATGGCCGCCTCAGCGTCGCGTAGCGGCTCGGCGCTAGAGATGCCCACGCGATCGAAGCCGGCCTCGAAGGCCGCCGCTTTGACATCCTGCGTGAGGCTCACATCCCAAGTGTGGCGCATTTGCCCACCGGACGTCATGCCGGCGCTCCTTGAACGGGCGTTCTGGTACGCTTTGGGCTACGCTATGGGCGTGGCGACTGTGCCTGCTTCCCCACCGTCCGGGCTGGCACCCGCGCCTGCCGGTGCAGCTGCGGCGCCACTCGATCTGCCGGCGCTCCTCTATGGAGCGAATCCGCTCCCGCGCCTGGTGGCCGTGGAGCCATCCGGCGATGGGGGAGTAGTGCTCTACCGGCGCACCGGCGGTGGGCAGATCGAGCGCTGGCGTGAGCCCTTCTCGCCGTGGCTGCTGCTGCCAGCGGCCGACCTGGACGCGCTACCGCGCAATGGCGAGCGAGAGGTGGTGGCGCTCGAAGGAGAAGGTGCACTGAACCGCCTGGTGCGCTTTCCACGCTGGGCCGCCCTGGCGGCCGCGCAAGCGGCCCTCAAAGCGGCCGGGGTGCCGTTCTTTGCGCACCAATCACTCGTGGCCCAATATCTGGCCCTTAGCGGCCGCACACTCTTCTTCGACCTGCGCTTCGACGAGCTGCATCGCCTGCAGCTTGATGTGGAGACGGCCAGTCTGCGCCCACAGGCACCAGAGGCCGCCGTGCTCGTCGCAGCCCTTACGGATAACCGGGGCTACGAGGAGGTCTTGAGCGCACGCGATGGCGGCGAGCCAGCACTGCTGCGGCGGCTCACCGAACGCATCAATGAGCTGGATCCCGACGTGATCGAGGGGCACAACCTGATCGACTTCGATCTGCCCTATCTAGCCGCGCGCGCTGAGCGGCTGGGCATCGAGCTGGCATGGGGGCGCGATGGGCAGGCGCTGTGGCTTCAGGAGCGGCAGGGGCGCTTGAAGGTCGGTCCGCGCCTGCTGCCGGCGATGAGCGTGCACGTTCATGGCCGGCACATCATCGACACCTATCAGCAGGTGCAGCGGTTCGATTCCGAGGGGAAGCTCGAGAGCTACGCACTCAAGCCGGTGATGCAGAGCCTTGACCTCGTACGCGACGGCCGCGAGTCTGTCGATCGCAGCGCCATCAACACGCTGTGGCAGCAGGATCCGGACCGGCTGGCGCGCTACTGTCTGGACGATGCCCGCGACGTGCGCCTGCTCTCCGAGCTCATTACGCCGACCGAGTTCTACCAGACGCAGATCGTGCCCCGGTCGTACCAGGACGTGGCGACGGGCGGCACGGGCGAGAAGATCAATGCCCTGCTCATCCGCGCCTACCTGGCAGCCGGGCAGGCCGTGCCACTACCGCAGGAGCCACGGCCCTACCCCGGCGGGTACCTAGAGCTCCGCGAGGCCGGGGTCTTCCGCCACGTGGTCAAGTGCGACGTGGAGAGCCTGTATCCGGCGGTGATGCTCCACTTTCGGATTGCGCCGGCCACGGACACACTGGGAGTCTTCCTACCACTCCTGCGGGAGCTAACAGCGCGCCGCCTGGATGCGAAGCATCGCATCCAGCAGACAAGCGGCCCGGAACGAGCGTACTGGTCGGGGCTCTCCTCGTCCTTCAAGGTGCTCATCAACTCGATGTATGGTTATCTGGGCTATGCGCGCGCCAACTTCAATGACTTCGATGCCGCCGAGCGCGTGACGACGACGGGCCAGCGCCTGATCAAGGAGGTGCTCAACGCGCTCGAGGCGCGTGGCAGCCGGATCATCGAGGTGGATACCGACGGTGTCTACTTCGTGCCGCCGGCCGAGGTGCAGTCGGAGGCGCAGGAGCTGGCACTGGTCGAGGCCATCGGGCAGGCGCTGCCCACGGGGATCCGCCTGGCGCACGATGGGCGGTTTGCCGGCATGATCTCGCTCAAGCAGAAGACCTATTTTCTGCTCACCTACGACGGCAAGCTGATTGCCAAGGGATCGAGCCTGCGCTCGCGCCGCGACGAGCGCTACCTGCGCGAGTTCGTCCAGCAGGCGGCGATGACGCTCATCGACGGCACGCTGGAGCAGGTAAGCGAGCAGTACCTGGCGCTGGCGCGGCGCATCCAGCAAGGGGCATTGCCGGTGGAGGCGTTTGCGCGGCGTGAGCGTATCACCGCCAAGACGTTCAGCTCACCCGGGCTGCGCCGCCTGGCGACGGCAGCGAAGGGACTGGCAGTGGGACAGACGGCGCAGGTCTATCAGCGGCGGGATGGCGCGCTGGCGCTCGTGTCGGAATACGCGAATGATGAGGATCGCGATTACCTGCTGCGCCGGCTCCACGACATGGCGCGGCGCTTCGAGCCCCTGTGCCGGTCACAGATGGAGTTCCAGCGCCTGTTCCCGAAGCTGACCGCCCGGGAGCCGGCCACTGCCGACCGTCCCGTACAGCTCTCGTTATTCGAGTGAGCCAGTAGCAGACATCACCTATTCCACAAAGGGAAGGAGCAAGCAGGGTGCGGGTCGTCCAGATCGCTATGCCGGGTGGGAGCAATCGAGTGGGGATCATTGAGGGGGAAGCCGTCCTCGACGTGACGGATCGTCTGGGAGGAAGCGCGCTGGACCTTCTGCTGAAGGTGCAGGCGGGGGAGCGGCTGGAGGGAGAGCCGGCCATCCGGCTCGGCTCCTACGCGGAGCTTGACGTGCCACCGGCGCCCGACCGGCCGCACCTGCGCGTGCCAATCGACCCGGCTGAGGTGTGGGGTGCCGGCGTGACGTATAAGAAGAGCGCCGAGTTCCGCGACGAAGATACCTCGACCTCAAAGGGCATCTACGATCTGGTGTATTCGTCGCCACGCCCGGAACTGTTTTTCAAGGGACGGGCGGCTCACTGCGTGGGGCCCAACGCCGCTGCGACCATCCGCGCCGACTCGTCGTTTACAGCCCCTGAGCCGGAGCTGGCCCTGGTGCTCACCGCGCGGGGCGAGATCATCGGGTACACCCTGTGCGACGATGTGTCGGCCTGGGACATCGAGCGCGAGAATCCGCTCTATCTGCCGCAGTCGAAGATCTTCTATGGCTGTGCCGTGCTGGGGCCGGCCATCGTCACGCCGGATGAGCTTGGCGATCCGCTGGCACTGACGCTGCGCTGCCGGATCCTGCGCGAGGGACACATCGTCTTCGACGAGTCAGTCGGGCTCGACCGCATGAAGCGCCGCTTCGATGAGCTCATCCACTATCTGCGCTTGAATAATCCGATCCCCGACGGCACGGTGCTCTCCACGGGAACGGGCATCATCGTGCCGCCAGAGCTGGCGCTACACGAGGGGGATGTCATCGAGATGGCCTGCCCGCCGATCGGCACCCTGCGGCACACCATGCGCCGCCTCCCGGCCGGCTGGGAGCCGGGCAGCCAGCTTTGACCCATCGCGCTCCAGACGTCAGCTGCTGGAGCATGGGCCAGAATCAGTCGCCGGCTTCGGGTTCGATGCCGAGCGCCCGTAGCTGCGCCGCCAAGCGCTCGGCGCGCTGGCGTTCCTGCTCGGCTCGCGCCCGCTCGCGCTCGGCGCGCTGGCGTTCCTGCTCGGCTCGCGCCACAACCTCCGCATAGGTGGCAAATGGCTCACCATCCGGGCGGTACAGGCGCAGCTCCCCTTCCTCGAGGGCGAAGCGGACGCCAAGGCGGGGGCTGACCCAGCCCTGCATCTCCTGGATGGGCACCAGCGACCCGCTCGCGTTCCGCTGCCATCCGTAGAGTGTGCCTCGATCCGGGTCGTAGACGTAGTACTCCTCGACGCCGTAGCGGTCGTAGAAGCGCAGCTTCTCGTACATCTCCGAGGCCGAGTTATTCGGGGAGAGCACCTCGAAGACGACCTGGGGCGCGATACCGCCCTCGCGCCACTGCAGATAGGAACCTCGATCGCCCTTGGGTCGGCCGAAGACGACCATTGCATCGGGAGCGGCGCAGATGTCGGGCCGGCCTTCCACCGGATACCAGAGCAGATCCCCAGCGACGAAGACGTTGGGATCGTCGCGAAAGAGCGCTTCGAGTCCGCCTTCGATGGTCACGATCCAGCGGAACTGCTTGGTATTGTCCGCCATCGGCCGGCCGTCACTCTCCGGATAGATGATCTCGGAGCCAGCCGTATCCGGCCGCGGTTCGGCACGTTGCGCCTGCGCTACCATGGTGCTGCCGGCCTCCTGCTGCCGCGCATACCCGCCTCCGCCAGCGACTCGTCCCCTTGCCCACCACGGCACCCCACCCCTTGCGCGCGGATTGCGCGTCCACGCGCACTCAAGCAGATTCGGGCTGGATTCTAGCACGCATAGGCAGGACGTCCACCATCGGCACCCGCGAGCGCCGCGACGAGTCCAGCCTGGAACCACGCCGCTCCGGTCACGGAGCCGGTGCCGCCTCATTCGCCGGGCGGCGCTCATGGTGGTACCAGGCCTGCCACCATCGATAGAACTCCGGGATGCCACGCTCGGGCGGGTAGCGTGGCTCGTAGCCGAGCAGGGCACGCGCCTTGCTGATATCGGCCACGTAGCGGCTGATCTCTCCCACCCGCATCTCGGCAATGACAAAGCGCGGCTCGACTCCGGCCGCCTTGGCGACGAGCTGAGCGGCTTCGAGCAAGGTCGTACCCTTGCCGGTGCCCAGGTTGATGGCGTGGCCGGAGACCTGTTCCGGCGTATGGACTAGGCGCTCGATGGCGCGGACGACCCCTTCAACGGCGTCATCGATGTAGGTGAAGTCGTAGGTCTTCTGCGGCCCATAGATTGTGATCGGCTCACCGCGCGGCAGCTTCTCGCACAGGAGCGGGATAAAGCGCCCGTTGCGCCGGTAGTCGTCGTAGCGGCCGTAGACGTTGCTGAAGCGAATAATCACGTAGCGCAAGCCGTAGCAGCGGCCGTAGGCGTGGATGAGGGCCTCCTCGCCCAGCTTGGCGGCGGCGTAGGGGCTGGCTGCGCCCTCGACCCGCACGGCGTCTTCTGCTACCGGAACGTGGGCCTGCTCGCCATAGGTCTCGCGTGAGCTCCCGAAGATGATCGGGGTGCCGGTCCGGCGGCAGTACTCGAGCACGCGGTGCGTGACCGTGTAGTTGGCCAGCGCATTTTCGGGATGCTCGACCGATTCGTGCACCTTGGCGCGGGCGGCCAGGTGTAGCACCAGGTCGGCCGTGCCCCAGGCCGCGCCCGGCTCGGAGGAAGGATCACGCAGATCTTCCAGGCGCACCGGCACGCGGCTGGTCCAGGGGTTGGGGTCCTTGTCGATGCCGAGCACCTGGTGGCCATCGTCGAGCAACCGAAGCGCGGTATTCGTGCCGATCAGGCCACTGGCACCCGTCACGATGATCCGCATCGCTTTTTCTATCCTGCCTGCCGCGCTTGCTGCCTACCGTAGCATGCTTTCGGTCGCCTCACTAACTACTGGAGACCGTAGCACACATGTGGTGCCTCAATAGTGCACTGGCAGGGACGATAAGTCCAATAAATTGCTCCGATAGTCTCGATCACCGGCGGTGAATGCACTACGATTACGGCGGACCACCGCGATGGATCTAGCCCAGCTCGAGGCGTTCGTTGCCATCTGCCGCTGTGGGAGCTTTCGGGCAGCGGCCCGTGCGCTCCATCTCACGCAGCCGGCGGTCACGGCGCGGATCAAGGCGCTGGAGCTAGCCGCGGGGCAGCGCCTCCTGGAGCGCCAGCGCGGGAGGGTGGGGCCAACCGCGGCCGGGCGGGCGCTGCTGCCGCACGCGCAGGCGGCGCTCGACGCGGTGGCCGAGGGCCGGCGTGCGGTGGCCGGCGGCGCGGCGGCCGGCACGGTGCGGCTGGCCGTCTCGGTCATCGCCGGAGCGTATCTGCTGCCCCACCTGCTGCAGCCACTCTGGTCGAGGTACCCGGGCGTGGAAGTCGACGTCCGGGTCTGTCCAGCGGCCGAGGTGGCGGCGCGGGTCCTGGATGGCGAGGCGCAGATCGGGCTGACGCGGCCGGCGCCCGATGCAGGAGGACTCGTCGTACATCGCCTGCCAGACGACCCGATCTGCCTGGTGGTACCGCCAGGGCATCCCTTTGCCGCCCGCCACCACGTCACCAGCGCCGAGGTAGCGGCCGAGCGCCGCCTCATCGTCAGCTCCGACAAGCGCTATTGGGATGACCTGCGTGCGCAGTTTGCGCGCATCGGCGTTACCCTCCATCCAGCGCTCGACGCCGGGCTGGTCGAGGTGAGCAAGCAGCTCGTCTGCGCCGGGGTGGGCGTGGCCTTCCTGCCCAGGCTGATCGTGCAGGCAGAGCTGGAGGCCGGGCACCTGGTGGCGGTGCCAGTGGAAGGGGTGGACCTGCCAGTGGTGACCGCTGCTGCCATACGAGCCGCCGCGCGTGAGCTCACGGCGCCGGCCGCTGCCTTCTGGGAGATCGTGGCCGGCGGCGCCGGCCTACCCCGTATTCTGCAGCCCGGCAGCTACTCCGTTGATCGTCAGCGCGATCAGGCGCTGGATGGCCGCGCGCTCAGCCGCATCGTCCGGGAGGCGTCTCAGCCGCTGCAGCAGGCTCACCTGGGCCAGGCTCAGCGGATCGACGTAGGGATTACGCAGGCGGATCGACCGGCTGAGTACCGGTGAGTGCTCGAGCAGAGTGGTCTGCTCCCCAATCTCGAGGATGGCGCGTTCGGTGCGCCGCCACTCCGCCTCGATGGCACCGAAGATCCGCTCGCGCGCCGCTTGATCTTCGACCAGCTGCGCGTAGAGCCGCGCGATGGCCAGATCGGCACGGCCGAGGCTGAGCTGGGCGTTGTCCAGCAGCGTGCGAAAGAACGGCCATTGGGCATACATCTCACGTAGCAGCTGCCATCGTGCATGAGCCGACGCCGGCAGCGCCGGCACTTCCTCCCTCCTTCGTCGTTCGTCGTTCGTCGTTCGTCCGTTGTCGTTTGCCTCAGCTGCCTCGCCCTGGGGATCCTGGCGGCAGAAGGCGTCCACCGCCGCCCCCAGGCCATACCAGCCCGGCAGGCCGTGGCGGCTCTGCGTCCAGCTAAAGACCCAGGGAATGGCGCGCAGGTCCTCGATGCGGTTGCTGGCGGTGCGCCGCGATGGGCGAGAGCCGATGCGGAGCTCGGCAATCTGGTCGATTGGCGTCGCCTGGTGGAAGTAGCGGATGAAGGCCGGATCGTCATAGACGAGCGATCGATAGGCGCGGCGGGCGGTCTTCGAGAGCGCATCCATCGCCTCCACCCAGGCGGCCCTGGGCGCCACCGAGGCTGCCTCGGCTGTGCCCAGGCTGGCGCGCAGCACCGCATTGATCGTCTGCTCCAGGTGCCGGTGGGCGATGCGCGGGTTGGCATACCGATAGAAGGCGACCTCGCCCTGCTCGGTCAGGCGCAGGCGCCCCTGCAGCGTCCCCGGCGGCTGGCCCATGATGGCCCGATTGGTTGGCCCGCCGCCGCGGCCAATGGCACCGCCGCGGCCATGGAAGAGCAGCAGCTGGACGCCAGCCTCGCGGCACACGTCGGCCAGTGCTCGCTGCGCGCGATACAGCTCCCAGTTTGCCGTGACGTAGCCGCCATCCTTGTTGCTATCGGAGTAGCCCAGCATGATGTGCTGCAGGCCACCCCAGGCACGCACCTGCTTGGCGTAGACCGGCAGCGCGAAGAGGTCGCGCATCAGCCGGCCGCAGCGGTGCAGGTCATCGATCGTCTCGAAGAGGGGCACGATCTGGAGCGTGCTGCGCGGCTCTTCTCCCCCCGGTCCGCCCGGCCAGAAGAGGCCGGCCTCTTTGGCGAAGAGGAGCGGGGTGAGGATGTCGCTCGCGCCGGCGGTCATGGAGATGATGTAGACGTTGCAGGCGTCGACGCCCAGCTCTTCCTGCATGCGCCGCGCCATCCGAAAGACGGCAATCACCTCCTGCGTCGGCGGCGAGTAGCGAGTGCCATGCGGCCACAGCAGCGGGCGCGGATTCTCGATCTCGCGCGCGAGCAGCGCGACCCGCGCCGGCTCGTCGAGCGCCAGGTAATCATCTTCGATGCCGGCCACCTTGAGCACCTCGGCCACGGCAGCCGCGTGCACGGCGCTGTGCTGGCGCAGATCGAGCCGAGCCAGGTGGAAGCCGAAGATGTCGACCCGGCGGAGCAGGTCTTTGACCGCTCCCTCCGCCAGGCGGCCGGCACCGCCGGCGCGCAGGCTCTCGGCAATGGCCTCCAGGTCGGCTCGCAGTGCCTCGGGCCGGCGATAGGCAATGCGGGCGTCGTCTGGATGCGGTGCCTCGGGCGAAGCGCCGCTAGCCCAGAGGTCCTGCACGCGGGCGATCTCGATTGCTTCGGCGCGAGCCCCGCTCGGCTGATCGAACTGGAGCCGTGCCATGTTCAAGCGCCGGGCGGCCCGCAGGCGCGCAAGCATGAAGGCCAGCTTGCGCCGGTATGGCTCCCCGGAAAAGCGCTGCTCGAGCGTGGCGGCGAGCAGCGGCATCGCCGCCGCATCCGCAGCAAGCGACTCCGCCAGTCGCTCAGAGATGGAGGCCGCCCGCTCATTGCCCTCTGATCCTGCGGGCATTCCGGCTGCCTCCGACCCTGGGGCGGCGCCCCCAGCCGCCCCCTCGGCAATGCTCAGCTCGCGCTGCAACGCCTGCAGCGCCTGCTCGTAGAGCGCGAGCGCCAGATCTTTGTGCAGGCGCAGCGCGCGCTCGGTCACCTCAGCGGTCACCGCCGGGTTGCCATCACGGTCGCCGCCAATCCACGAGCCAAAGCGCAGAAACGAGGGCACGCTGAAGCGCTCGCCAGGGTAGGCCTCCGCCAGGGCCTCTTCCAGGTCGCGGTAGAGCTCCGGCACGATCTGCCAGAGCGAGCGCTCGAAGTAATAAAGGCCGTTGCGCACCTCATCGAGCACGGTAGGAGCGCGCTGCCGGACCTCTTCGGTGAGCCAGAGGGCGGTAATCTCCTCGCGCACCCGATCGTGGAGCCGCAGGCGCTCGGTCTCGGTCAGGCGGGGCTCGTCGAGCCGCTCGACAAGCTCGCTCAGCCGGCGCAGCTTATCGAGGATGGTGCGCCGGCGCGCCTCCGTCGGGTGCGCGGTGAAGACGGGCTCGACCAGGCACGAGCGCAGCAGGGCCTGCACCGTCGCGGCCGGCACGCCGCACTGCGCTGCCTCGAGCACCGCCTGGCGAATCGACTCGCCGCGGGGAGCGCCACCACCTTGTAGCTCGCGCTGGCGCAGGACGCGCAGCCGGTGGTGCTCCTCGGCGGTATTGACCAGGTGGAAATACGCCGTGAAGGCGCGCACCAGCAGGCGGAGCTGGGCGAGCGTCAAACCATGCGTGCGCTCCAGCAGCGCCTCCCCACCGGGGCCAAAATCGCCCGGTGGGGACGTGCCAGCGCGCAGGGCCTTCGTCGCCGCGCGGTATTCCTCCACGAGGGCAAAGCCATCATCGCCTTCCTGCTCACGCAGCACGTCGCCCAGCAGCCGGCCCAGCGTATTCACGTCGCGGCTGAGCTGGTCATCCTCGCGAGCCGTCATCATTGTCGTCGTCCTCGTTGCCATCGTAGGCAGGCCATGGGCAGGGGCTACGTTGTGGTGCCGGTGCGGCGCAGCTCATGGCACCGGCGGCCTAGTCCACTGGGCGCTGGAAGACACGTTCTTGTCGTCGAAGCTGTACCCCTGCAGCTCATGGCACCGGCGGCCTAGTCCACTGGGCGCTGGAAGGCCACATGATCGGCAGCGACTGGCCCCGGCTCGGCCGGCGCCGGCTCTGGTCCGGCCACGAGCAGCCGTAGCCCGGCAATCATGAACGCCACCAGGAGGCCGGCGGCACCCAGCAGGCGGCTAGGGGCAAAGCCCCACGTCAGGCCGATCGTCAGAGAGACAAAGGCAGCCACAATCGCGGCGAGCGCAGCCGAGGCGAAGAGCGCGGCCGCCCAGCCGCCGCGGCCGGTGCCAGCCAGCAGCCGCACGGTTGCCGGAAAAGCGACCCCGAGGCAGAGGCCGAGCGGCGCCACCAGCACCGCCGCTACGGCCGTGCGCACCGTGAGCGGGTGAGTGCCAAAGGTCGTCTCGGCCATGGGGAGCAGCTCGAGCAGAGCGATAGTGTAGAGCCCACCGGCCAGCCCGGCCCAGCCGATGGCGGGACGCAGCTGGTCCGGAGCGGCGCGCGCGGCGAGCAGGCTGCCGGCGGTGCCGCCGAGCAAGGCAGCCCCGTAAGCGACCGCCGATGCGAGCGCCGGCTGGCCAATGAGCAGCGGCAGGCGAAAGGCCAGCGGGAGGTGGGCCAGCATGAACCCGGCCGAGGTGAGCGTGGCAAAGCCCAGGAATCGCCACGGCACCTCATCTTCGAGAAAGGCCACGGCTTCCTCCGAGACCGGCTCACCCTCCTCGCCCAGCGCCGACTCCGGGTCGGGCCGCCGCGCAAGGAGGGCGATCCCGCCGGCGACGAGCGCGATTACCAGTGGCACAGCCAGCAGGGTAATGGGGAAGCCCTTGTCGAACTCGAAGAAGAACGGCCCTTCGTCGCCGACGGGGTGGATGTCGTAGGGCACCCGCGCCTCCACTGCCTCCGGGCCTATCCCTTCCGCCGCGAAGGCGCCGAGCGGCGAGAGCGTTTCCAGATACGGCATGAAGAGCGGTCGGTAAGGGGTCGGCTGGAGCGCCTCGAAGATGGCACGCGCCTCGCCCTCGATATAGGGTGTCTTGCGCACAATGAGCAGCGGCAGCGCGACAGCGACGCCATTCTCGCCGGCCACCGGGTCGTCGTTGATGGCGACTAGGCGACGGATGGCGTCGACGGGCGACGCGCCGCGGCCGGTGAGCACCTGGAAGGCGGTATCGAACGCGCGGGTCAGCTCCTGCTCGTTGCGTAGCGCCAGCACCAGCCGGCCATCCTGCCGTAGATGGTTGAGATAATCGTTGATGGCTTCGCGGGTAAAGAGGTGCGCGCCGCCGCTCGGGCCGCCGAGCTGCGCGCTGCCCGCTGCCTCCGCTGCCAGGATGATGAGATCGAACTGCGCGCCGCTCTCGCGCAGGAGGCTCCGGCCATCCTGGCGCACGACCCGTACGCCCGGCCGGTCGAAGACGCCGCCGTCGAAGGAGGCGAACCGGCGCCCGGCAGCAATCAGCGCGGCGCTTGTCTCGGCCACGACGATCTCGCTCGCGCCGGCATCGAGCGCGAGCAGCGCGGTATCCGTTCCCCCACCGCCCACCAGCAGCACGCTCTGGTGGGCGCCAGGCAGCGAGAACGGCAGCGCCGCCAGATCCGAGCGTAGGGCGTCGGGCGCGTGGCCGTCGGCGGTGGCGCGATGCATGAGCCCGGCGACGCTGCCGTCGAGATACACCCATTTGAGGTCAGGATCCCCGGCCGGCTCGGTGACGTCCACTCGCCCAGCACTATCCCACGCGCTGAACACCGGCGTCTCTCGTAGCTGCGGATCACCGGCGTGGATGCTGGCGAACAGCGATTTGGGACTAGCCACCGCGGCCGGGTCGAGGCGTAGCCAGTGCCAGCGCAGATCGGCACCGAGCGCTGCCGGCGGCAGGGCCACGCCAATGGCACATAGCACGCGCGCGAGCCAGAGTGCAGCGGCGGGCCCCGGGCGCCCCTCCCGTGTCTCCAGGGAGCGTTCCTCGTGCCGAGGGCGATCGCCGGCGGGCGCCAGGGCGTGGCCAAGCGCACCAGCGGCCATGGCGACCGCGGCGAGCAGCGCGGCTGGCTCCGGCCCCAGCGCATCGATCAGCGCCGGATGCGCCGCCGCGGCCAGGCCGGCGCCAAGGGCCTGCGCCGCGAAGACACCCGTGGCGAGGAGCGGCCGCTGGAGGTACGGCGCGGCCAGGGCCATGCCCAGCGCGCCGAAAACGAGCCACGAAAGCCCTCCGTTGGGCACCAGCGCGGTGGCGGAGGCGCCGAGCACGAGCGTCGCCGCCAGCAGCACCGCCAGCACGCCCGCCGCGGTGGCACCGCCGGCTGCGAGCATGCGGCGCCGCGAGGGGAGCCAGCCGAACCGGTGCGCGGCGAGCGCACCGGCCACGAGGCCGGAGGCTGAGATGGCCAGCAGCAGGAAGACGGCGGCCGGGGGATAGAGCAGAGCGAAGAAACGAGTGAGGCTGGCAGCCAGGAGCATCGCCCCCCAGGCAATACACGCCGTCCCTGCGAGCGTAAGGATGATCACGACCGGCGGCTCCTCGAAAGGGAAGGCAGGCAGCGGGCACCGCCTTCCGCCGCCAGTATACGGGAGTAGCGGGGAAGAGGGAGCTTAGCCGCCGACTGCCGGCGGCGTGGCGCTCCAGCGCATCACAGCATGGAGCGTCTTGGGGCGGAAGATCACCACCAGCTGGGCATCGTCTCTGGGAATGCGAAAAGCCACCCGCCCCTGCACGGTGGCACCGGGCTCGACGGCGCCGCCGCTCAGCCAGCCGGCCTCATCGATGGTCTCCGCAGCATGCGTCTGGCCGTGGCTATCCACCACCTGCCAGTCGCCGAGGCTAAATGAGAGCGGCAGCCGGCCCTGGTTATCGACGACGGCAACGACGGACAGGAGCTCTGCTCCCGGGGTGGCCTGGCGTGAGGCCTCACTCGCATTGCGCCGTGGCTCGGTGACCTGCACCACCACGCCCCTCACCTCATGCGTCGCCCCGGCCGGAACCACCGGCAGCACCCGCGGCGGCGGGGCCAGCAGCGCCAGTGGATTGGCCGTGGCGAGCAGCGCGCCGATCATGGCACGCGGGCTGCGGCCGGTGGTGCTCAGCGGCACCACCCCGAGGAGGAAGTAGCCGACGAGCAGGCCAAACAGCACCGTGCTGAGCAGCACCGTGCCGTCGATCCAGAACCGATGTGGCGCCAGGGGAGCCGGCAGGGCACGATAGTAGCGCATGGCTTCCGGTCGGCAGGCCGGCGGAGCCGAAGGGGCTCCGCGCCGGCCCAGACGCACGCCGCACGCCCAGCACGTTAGCGCATCGCGCGGAATGACCGCCTGACACCGCGAGCATCTCATGCCACCCATCTCCCATCCGGTGCAGCTTCCGGTGGAGGTCACGCTGCCCGGCGCTTGTGTAGCCAAGCGGCTGCGCGCATCGCCCCCTCGGAGCAGCTAGAGAGCAGTGCAAGAGCTATGCCAGGAGGCGACCGTTTCAAGGTGGTCGGTGCGCCTCATCGGGTCTGTAGCGCGGGGTCTTGTGCCCGGCTTCATGGCCAGCACCCGCGCTCCAGGCGCAGGTCCCACCGACCAGCTTGGAGCAGCCACTGCCGGGAAGGCAATGGTTGACTGCGCCCGGCTGTGGCCGGTAGGCTTGGCTTGCGCGCGGCACACAGCCGCTGCGTGCCGGCTGCCTGGCAGCGCAGCCAGCCACCGCGCGCGGCGAGAGGGCAAGGGATTGGAAGCAATGGCACCAGCAGCAGCCGTCCTCGACCGGCAGGCGGATACTACCGCCAGCGCCACGGTACCGGCATTGTGGGGCTACCGTCGGGCAGATGGAGCTACCGGCGTGCGCAACCATCTGCTAGTCGTGCCGTCGGTGATCTGCGCCAATACGGTGGCACAGCGCGTGGCTGCGCTCATTCCCGGGGCGGTGGCTATTCCACATCCGCACGGCTGCGCCCAGGTCGGTGACGACGTGGTGCTGACGGAGCAGATGCTGGCGAAGACGGTGGCGAACCCCAACGTGGGAGCGGCGCTCGTGGTGGGGCTCGGCTGCGAGACGTGCCAGGCCTCCCAGGTCGCCGATCTGGCACGGGCTCTCGCCCCCGGCAAGCCAATCGAGTCGTACTTCATCCAGGAGGTGGGCGGGTCGATCAAGGCAATCGCCGCCGGCGTCGAGCGGGGCAAGCAGCTTATGGCGGAGATGGCGGCTCAGCAGCGGGAAACGATGTCGCTCGATCGCCTCGTTGTCGGGCTCTACTGCGGCGAGCCGGACTCCTCAACCACTGTGGCCTCGCTGCCGGTGCTGGAAAATGTGGCGGAGCGCCTTCTCAGTGCCGGCGGGACAGTGATCCTCTCCAAGACCGTTGAGCTTGCATCGCTGCGTGCTCGCGCGGCTCGGCTGGGCTTTGCCGAGCAGCCGGACCGGCCGGGCCTGTATGTGATGGCCACGCCGGCGCATGCCACGGTCGCTCTCTCGGCCATGGTGGCCGGAGGCGCGCAGGTCTGCCTCTTTGCCACCGGCGGCGGCTCGCCGGTCGGCCACGCCATCTGCCCGGTGATCAAGGTCTGCGGCAATGCCGAGACGATCCGACGCATGGAGGACAACATCGACTTCTCCACTGTGGCGCTTGCCGTCGGCGACCAGGGTACCGCGAGCACCACTGCCTTGCTGGGTCGTGACCTCTTGGCCCTGCTGCTCGATGTCTGCAACGGCCAGCTGACCAGCGCGGAGATCATCGGCCACCAGGAGTTCGCCATCCATCGCATCGGTCCCACGGTGTAGGCTGCCGCAGGACGAAAAGGACGAAAGACCAACCACGAAAGACACGAGCCCGCTCTGTCCTTCATCCTTCGTCGGCTGCGGCGGGGGCAAGCGTGGCGTCGGTCGGCCTGGTCAGCGATCGGCCGGCGAGATCGGTCGGCGGTCGAGCAGCCAGTCGTGAGCCACCGGCCCGTGGCCGCCGCCCAGCGGCCTGGCCAGCTCCAGGGCCCTGGTGAGGTAGGTCTTCGCCATGCCGACGGCGCTCACCAGGTCGGCTCCGAGCGCGAACTGCGCGGCGATCGCCGCCGAGAAGGTGCAGCCGGTGCCGTGCGTGCTGCTCGTTGGCACGCGGCGAGCAGCAAAGCGGTGGAAGTCGCGGCCATCGTACAGCAGATCGACCGCATCGCCGGGCAGGTGGCCACCTTTCATCACCACTGCTCGCGCGCCCAGCGCCACGATCTCGCGAGCCGCCTGCTGCAACGCCTCGGCTCCATGAATGGGGTACCCCACGATCACCTCGGCTTCCGGCAGATTGGGCGTGACGACCGCGGCCAGCGGCAGGAGCTCCTCCACCAGCGCTTGCACCGCATCCTCCCGCAGTAAGCGATCGCCGCTCTTGGCCACCATCACCGGATCGACGACCAGCCCGCGGCCGAGGCCCCAGTGGCGCACCCGATCGGCCACGGTGCGAATGATGGCCGCGCTGGAGAGCATGCCGGTCTTGGCGCCGTCGATGCCGAGATCTTCGGCCACGGCATCGATCTGCGCCGCCACGACGTCCGGCGCGATCTCCTGCACCGCGCGCACGCCAAGCGTGTTCTGGGCGGTGATGGCCGTAATCGCGCTCGTCCCATAGACACCGAGTGCCTGGAAGGTCTTGAGATCGGCCTGAATGCCTGCACCGCCGCTCGAATCCGAGCCGGCAATGGTCAGCGCCACCGGCACGCCCCAGCGGGCACGTGCACTGGTCGTCGCCACACCTAGGTTGGTACCCATCTGCTTCACTTCCCTTCTGCTCAGCCTGTCACGCCGTACGGGGACGGCGCGCGGGATGCATCAGCCGGTGGTTTCTGCCGGAGCGGCAAAGGCGGCTTCGAAGAAAGCCACCTCGAGGCGCATGGCGCGGTGGTAGGCCCCGCGCACCGGCGGCGTATCGTGCGCATAACGGTCCAGCAAGGCTTCGAGCCGCTCGGCCAGTCCCTCGAACTCCTGGCTGCTATAGGTGCGGATCCACTCTGCGTATGGGTGGCGCTCGAGGCGGTCGCCGCGCGCGGCGAGCAGCGACTGGCCCAGGAAGGCATAGAGCCGCATGCACGGCACCATCGCGGCGCAGACCTCACCGAGGCTGCCCAGCGCCGCCGTGGCGAGCAGGAAGTCGGTATAGGCGAGCGTCGCCTGGGCGGGCTCCACCGCCGCTAGGTCGATCTGCCATTGCTGCGCGTAGCCGCGGTGCAGGTCCAGCTCATCCAGTGCGCCCTTGAGGAGCTCGAAGAACGCCGCCATCCCCTCGCGATCGGCACTGCGTGCCAGCGCGAGGGCGTAGGCACGGGCGAAAGCCTCGAGAAAGAAGGCATCCTGGGCGATATAGCGCTTGAATCGCTCACGATCGAGCGTGCCCTCGCCGAGGGCGCGGACAAAGGGATGCTCGAGTGCCTGCTGTGCCAGCTCCTGCTCCGCCAGCCACAGGCGCGCCGCCAGCCCCATCTGGTGGCGGTGCGCGGGCGGCGGCCGGCCCATGGCTAGCTCCGGGGCAGGTGCGGTGCCGGCGAACGGCTCCGGCGGCATCACGCCCGGCGCGGCGGGGCCGGCTTGGGTGCCTGGCCGGCCAGAGCCAGAAGTCAGCCCCGGCGCAGGGGCGAGGACTTCGGAAGCGGCTGTGGTGGCAGGGAGCGCCGGTGGGGCCGCCTCCCAGGCCATCTGCCAGAAATCGCGCTCCAGCCGAGTCACCTCGAGAAACGCCTGCTCCGCCAGCCCGCCTGCGTCCTCGGCTGCTGCCAGCGCCTCATTGGCTGCGTCTGCCAGTCCAGCAACGTAGGCTGCGAACTCGGGTACGGTCCAGTGCTCGACGAACGGGCGGAAGGCCGGCGCACCGGGCGCGGCGTGCTGCCAGGCTTCGAGGTAGGCGCGCTCCAGTGCCCACAGCGCGGTGATGCCGACAGCGAACGGCTGGTGCTCCAGGCGGGCGAGGAGCTCTCCATAAGCAGCGGCCACCGGATGCGCCGGCGCGTCCAGGCGGAGGCCACGCTGCTGGGCCTGCGATTCGAACCAGCCCAGCTCCGATACGAGCGCCACCAGCCCGCCGGCCAGCACCGGCTGGGCGCGTCGCGGGGCGCGGGCCAGCAGGCGCGCTTGAAAGCGCAGGAGATCGCCCACGAACCGGTAGTCCTGCACCAGCCAGGTATGAAAGGCATCCGGCGGAAGGGTGCCGTCGCGCACGGCATCCAGGAAGGGGTGCCTGGTGGCCGCGTGCCATTCGGCCAGGTGGGAGGCGATCAGGTGCTCGGTCTCCATCGCCGTCTGGGCCTTTCAGGAGCAGGGGTCACCGACGTCAGGCGGCCGCCGGCTGGGGCCGGCGCTGGCGCACCGCAAGGCGTCCCAGCGCGGCATGCAGCACAAAACCCACAATAAAGCTGGGGAGCGACGCGCCCAGCCAGGGTGCCAGGCCATTGATGCCGAACGACGGCAGGCCGGAGATGAGGAGATAGGTGATCATACCGATGATCCAGGTGGCAATACCGGCCCAGCTGACGCCGCCGGCGTACCAGTAGGTGCCGCGCTCCACATACAGCTCATCGACTGCGTAGCGGCGGCCGTGCAGCACGAAATAGTCCGCTGCCAGCACGCCGAGGAGCGGCACGAATGCCGAGCCGATCAGATAGAGGAAGCTTTCGTACTGCGCCAGCGGGACGAGCCAGGCGATAACGAAGGCAATGGCGCTCAGGGCCACGATGAGGGCGCGCTGGCTCAGGCGGGGGAAGAGGTTTTGCACTGAGAGCGCGGCGGAATAGATGTCGGCAAAGCCTTCGTCGGTCTCATCGATGAGCAGGATGAAGAGCGTCACCCAGCCAGCGGTCAGGCCGGCGATGGCAGTGAGCAAGGGAGCGATCGGCGCATTCGGATCACCCTGGACATCCATGGCCAGCACCAGTGCCACGCCCAGCGCGTAGAACCACACCTGGGGAACGAAGTAGCCCAGCGCTGTCCCCCAGAAGGAGGCGCGGCGGGAGCTGGCGAACCGGCTGTAATCGGCGACCAGCGGGAACCAGGAGATGGGCAGCGCCACGACCAGATCGACGGCGGCCCAGAACGAGAGCGAGCCATCGCCGGGCTTGCTGAGCATGGCGCCGAGATCGTGCGTAGTGACGAGCGCGATCGTGATCCAGATAGTCGAGAGGAGCACTGCCCAGACGGCGAACTTCTCGAGCCACTGCTTGGTGACGACGATTGGCCCGCCGAGGGCGAGGGCGATCGTGAGTGCGGTGAAGATGATCACCCAGAAGTGGTAGGAAGAGGCGATGCCGAAGACGCGCTGCGTCAGCGCCTCGGCGGCCTGCGCCATGACGATCACCTCCAGGGCAGCCCAGCCGATGAGCTGGAGCACGTTGAGGATCGTGGGCGCGAACGAGCCGCGCAGGCCGAGCGGCGCACGCAGGAGCACCATGGTAGGAGTGCCGGTGTCGCTCCCGATGGTGGCGGCAATTCCCAGCAGCAGGTTGCCGATCACCGCGCCGACCACGATCGCCAGCAGGGCCTGGCCAAACCCCAGTCCAGGGACGAGAAACATTCCCACCACCATCACCAGGAAGCTGATGCCGAGGTCGGCCCAGAGGACAAAGTTGTCCCAGGTGCCGAGCACGCGGTACGGTGGTGGAACCGGCTCGATACCAAACTCGCGGGCTTCACGCATGATGGCGGCCATAGGCGTTGTCCTTTCTTGCTCGCTTGCAATCGCTCTGGTCTGGTGGCACACCAGGCGAGCCGCGCCGGCCGAGGCGTGAGGCCACCGCTGTGCTCAAAACGAAGAGGACCGCGCCCTTCTGCTGCGGGTGCGGTCCTCGCGTGAGCATGCAGGCACTTTCCTTCGCTGGCATTACCCAGATCAGGTAGTGAGGGTTGGCCGGACGACCGGCCTCTCAGCAGATCGGCACCCCTAGTGCACCGAGACAAGTATGCAGTTGTGGCCATAATCTTACCGCGAGACTGGCCCGTGCGAGCAACTACAGAGACTGAGCGCGAGGCGGCAAGGCTCTGACACAATGGCACGTACTATGGGAGCCGGCGGGGCTCCTGGAGCCTCTGCTGCGGGAAGCTGGACCGTACCGCGCGTGCGCGCCGTGGTGCGCCTCTATCTGCTGGCCGATACCGGGCTGGTACCGCCCGATCGATTGCCCGAGGTGGTCGCGGCCGCCCTGCGTGGCGGGGTCACGCTGGTGCAGCTCCGGGCCAAGAGGGAGACGACCCTGGCGCAGATCCGGCTGGGGCGCGTGCTGCAGGACCTCTGCCGCGCGGCGGGGGTGCCATTGATCATCAACGATCGCGTCGACGTGGCGCTGGCGGTTGGTGCCGCCGGCGTGCACGTCGGGCACATTGGCGAGGAAGACATGGAGCCGGTCGATGCGCGCCGCCTGCTGGGGAGCGATGCGATCGTCGGCGTCTCGGTGGGAAGCGCCGAGGAGGCGCGCCGGGCTGCCGAGCAAGGAGCAAGCTACGTCTCGGCCGGGCCAATGTTCGCCACCACGACCAAAGCCGACGCCGGCCCACCAGCGGGAGTGGCGCTACTGCGCGCGGTGCGGGCGGCCGTCGCTCTGCCGCTGGTAGCCATCGGTGGGATCACAGCCGCGCGCGCTGCCGCGCTGCGGGCGGCAGGGGCCGATGGCCTCTGCGTCGGCTCGGCGATTCTCACCGCGCCCGATCCCGAGCAAGCCGCGCGCGCCTTTCTTGAGCCGGGCGGCTAATCGTCCTGGAGCTATGCCCTGCTCGTTGTGCCCGTCCCCGTCGGGCCCGTCGTGGTGGGAGGCGGCAGCCGGTGCTTCCCAGATAAGGTTCGCCTGAGCCTCGAGCTGGTGGGCGAGCGCCGTTTTGCCAACGGCATGGTATACCTCCACCACCGACCGAGATTGGATGGAGAGTGAGTGAGACGATGACCAGGCTCAGCGGTCGCTCGGGCAAGCGCAGGGGGAGCTGATGGCCGCCGAGTCGAAGACGGTGCGCTTTGGGCTGGTGGGCTATGGCGCCTGGGGGGCCTGCCACGCGCGCGCCATTCAGGAGGAGGCGACGCTGGTAGCCGTTTGCGCCGCCACACCGGAGTCGCGCGCTCGCGCGGCCGAGGCGCTGGGGCCAGGGGTCGCCATCTGCGCTAGCGACGAAGAGCTGGTGCGTCGCGAGGATGTGGACGTGGTTGACGTGGTGGTGCCCAATCATCTGCACCGCCAGGTAGCCGTGGCCGCGCTGGTGGCGGGCAAGCACGTGCTGCTGGAGAAGCCGATGGCGCCGACGGTGGAGGATGCCGAGGCGATCGCGGCGGCGGCGCGACAGTCTGGCCGGCTGCTGGCCATCGGCCACGAGGCGCGCCTCTCGCCCCAGTGGGGCAAGATCAAGGAGCTAATCGCTGCGGGCGCCATTGGCGAGCCGCGGATGGCCGCGATCCACCTGTGGCGCTTCCCCTACCGGCTGGGTGCGAGCGGCTGGCGCTACGACCGGGCGCGGGTTGGCAGCTGGACCTTAGAGGAGCCGATCCACTACTTTGACCTGATCCGCTGGTACCTGGGTGGCGCGGGCGCACCGCAACGCGTGTTCGCCTGTGCCAACAGCGTACGTCCCGACGAGCGGCCTGAGCTCTACGACAACCTGGCGGCGCTGGTCACCTTCCCCGGCGGCGTCTACGGCACCGTGACGCAGACGCTGGCAGCGTACGAGTACCACCTGCGCGGGGAGGTGGTGGGCACGCGGGGCGCGATCCGCACCTGGTGGCTGGGCGAGATCGACCGCACCGATAGGCCAACGTTCGCTTTCGAGTACTTCGACGGCAGCAAGAAGCACGACCTCCAGCTAGAGAGCACGCCGGGCGAGCTATTCGAGCTCCACACCGAGATTGCCGCCATGGCGCGCGCCGTCGCCGCCGGCGAGCGACAGGTCCCCGGTCTCGCCAATGCCGAGGATGGCCTGTGGGCGGTCAGGCTCTGCCTCGCCGCCGAAGAATCCGCCCGCACCGGTGCACCGATCGCCGTGGCCGGCACCATCTCGCCACACCAGGCTGCCGCCCCTGAGCCGTGCTGAGCAAGCGCGCCGGCACGTCCGACCCACGCTGGACGAAGCGCGAAGCAGGGCGAAAGACGAAAAGGACGAGGCGGCCACCGTCGTTTGTCCTTCGTCTCCAGAGAGAAGGAATGGCAGCACGCCTGCCGGATACGTAGGGGCACCCGGCCCGTCAGCCGTGCAGCGCCGCCAGCTGGTCGCCAACCTGCCTCAATTCGTCACGGAGCTCTAGCGCAGCCAGCCAGCGCGGTGGAATCGCACCCGTGCCGAGCATCGCGCCGAGGATATTGCCGGCGATCGCGCCGGTGCTGTCACTATCTCCGCTGTGGTTTACCGCCAGAAGAACACCATCCTCGAATCCGTTGGCCACCAAGGCACAGAACAGGGCGATAGCCAGTGCTTCCTCGCCAACCCAGCCGCCACCCAGCTGCTCGACAGACTCGGGGGTGGGGGGCGCACTCCGCGCCAGCGCGATCGCTCGCTCCACTGCCCGCCGGCATTCCTCGTGGCCCGGGTACGTAGCAAGTACGGTGAGTGCGCCTTCGATCGCCGGCGGCAGTGGCTCACCGCTGACGATCGCTGCGATGACATGAGCCAGGAAGCCGGCCGAGAGATAGCCGCTGGGGTGGCCGTGCGTGGCCGCAGCGATCTCGCAGCCCAAACGAAAGGGGTCGCGTCCGCCGACACCCTGGTGCCCCAGCAATCCCACCGGTGCCGCTCGCATCACGCCGCCGCAGCCCTTACTCGTGTTGAGCGGGTGTGCTGGCGTGCCCATCACGCCGCCGGCCAGTGCCGAGAGGCAGGTGCTCCCCGGCGCACGTCGGCTGTGGAGTGCCGGCACAGCGATGAGGCCGCCGGATGCCCCAAGATCGCCCCGTGGCTGGCCGCCCTGGGTCACATACCAGCGCTGGTAGGCCCGGTACACGCACGTCACCACATCGCCGGGCTCGTCCCTGCGGGCGAAGCGCAGCAGCCCCTCCGCGGTGAAGAGGGACATCTGCGTGTCGTCGGTAATGGCACCAGCGCGCCCGTACGCGGGCACGTAGTCGCGCACGCCCTGCGGCCCAAACTGCCGGCGGATCTCGGCCAGCGTCAGAAACTCCACCGGCGCGCCGAGCGCGTCACCTACGGCGCCGCCGAGCAGGCAGCCCGCGATCTGCTCCTTCAGGGGAACGGCCTGGGAAGCCATGAGTGATCCTCTCTATGACTGAATGACTGAACAATTTGGCTGCCGGTATGTTGACAACCTTCAGGGCAGCGGCTTGGGAAGCCATGGGTGGTCCATAACAATGGGTCTTATCCAACGTCCTCGCTGGTGGTGACGCGGCTGAACCACTGCTGCACGCCGTGAGCAGGATGGCCGGCAGCACTGCGCTGCTGGCCCATGCCAGCACCTGCTGCCGGGTCACAGGTAGCACTACCCGACACTGGCCCGGCTGCTCTGCAGAGCGAATCCTGTTCATTTATTCCACACCCTAATCCAGCGGTACCAGGCACCGATCGTCTGCGGCAGGTCGGTGTGGTCGTAGATGTAGGTCAGCGACACCGGTGGCTTGGTGGTGGCGGGCGGCCCTGAGCTTGTCGTCCCGCGACACGCCGCCAGCACGCCGGAGCCGGCAACCGTCCACAGCGTCTGCAAGAACCGCTGGCAAGGGATGAATCGCGGCACTCCGGCTGGCGGCTGGCATCGCCCTCCTCCTTGCTCCTGATGGCGCAGCCTAGCCTCGTATTTCGCACATGAGCAGATCATTGGTCGGTCGAAGCGATTTGGGTGTAGGCCGCCTCAGGCACGCCCAGGAGGCGGAGCAGCATCTGCTGGAGCGGGGACAGGTCCGACACCCATCGCTGGCGCACGCCAGCCAACTCGGCGGTGACCAGGGCGATCTCCCGCAGCGCCTTGAGGACGTTCTCGCCCGTGGGGCGCGCCACCACGTGCCCGGCCAGGAACCCGGCCACCTTCTCACCAGGCTGGAGCGCGCGGCGCACTTCGCGCTCAATGAGGCTGAAGACCAGCAGCGCGATCCCCAGAATGGTCACCAGGCCGACGATGCGGCGGTTGCTGGTGACGAACAGCGGGCGAATCCGCAGGGGCCCCTTGGCGTCTCGGTGGCGATGCTCGACCTGCCACTGTCCCTTCCATTCGGCGAGCACGGCCGTCGCATCGGCCGCGGCCACGGTGCGCGTGGTTTCCAGCACGTAATAGCCATCGAGGGCCTCGGCCCGCGCCAGGGCCTCCGGACTGAGCGTGCAGGTCACCGCGGGTCGCCCCGCCGGTGCTGCGCTGGGATCGCAGGTCACGTCGTACAAGTCGCGCAGGTGCCGCCGCGCAAGGATGGCCTCCACCTTGGCGGCGGCCCGCTCGGGGGTGGGATACCAGCGGCTGCCCACCTGGCGCAAGACCTTGGCGACCTCAGTCTCGGCCCGCGCGCTGGCGGGCCCGGTGGCGCTGCCGGGCATCCCGCTCCTCGCTGCTGACCACAAACACACGCCGCACCGGGACGGCTCACGCGTCCCCGGCGCCGTTCCCCGCCGGAACCACGACGTCGATCGTGGTGTCATATCCATGGTAAGTCGTCCGTTCCTCGGGGGGCTTGGTCTGCTCCCGCGCGCTGACGTAGGTCAGTGGCGTCAGGTCGTCAGGCGGAATCGCCAAGAACGCCGTGTCCAGGTCAGGTGTCCGGGGCAGGGGGCCGTGTAGCCGACCTCGGCGGCCAGCAGGGCAGCTCGGTTAGCGGCGGCCAGCAGCTTGCTGTCCCCAAGGAGTACGAAGTCGGTACAGCTGGCGTGCTCCCGCAGGGCGATCATGGTCTCCACCACCGTGGCCACGTCTGCCGTGTTGCCATTGTACGGCCGCTCCCAGATCGGCACCGCTCCATCGTCGGTCGTCACCTGCAGCCAGCGCACCTGCTGCTGGCCGCCCTTCCCGCCACCCGCGTGCCCATAACACACCCGCACGTAGTCGGCCGCCTGTTCCTCCGCCAGGTACTCCCCGCTGACCAGCACCGAGGTCAGATCCCAGCGCAGGGTCTTCGCCTCCACCCCGAAGGCCCGGACCGTCTGCACGGTCAAGTCTCCGCGCAGCCGGTCGTGCACCACCGCCAGGTCATCCAGGCACCGCCCCAGCCGGTCGTCGTTCAGCGCGGCGGGCGCAACCCCGAAGGTCTCCGCCACCGCCCAGTCCTCGGCCCACGACACGATGTCGTACACGGGCCGCGGCGCGGTCAGGCGGTTGGCGACCAACGCCGCCACCACCTCCCCGTTCGTCAGGCGCGCACCTCCTGCACGGGGGCCAGCGCGTCCACGCGGTCCTTCACCTGCAAGCGCTGCAAATAGCGCTGAATGACCGGCAACGCCCCCAGGCGCTTGACCAGCAACCACCGCAGTGTCCTTGTCGTCGTCGGCGTCATGGTGACCTCCTTGGGTCCCCATCCTTCCAGGACCCGAAGGCGACTGCTGCCAGCGCCATGCCACCAGGCCACGACCCACACGCCACCGCACACTCCAGCGCCACTCGTTTACTCATGTGCGAAATACGAGCCTAGCAGGCCGCCGGCCAGGCTGCGCAGACCAAGGCCCACTCCCGCCGCCAGGACGGACCGCCGGCTGACCGGCCGGGTGAGCAGCCGCGCTACTCCAGCAGATAGCCGGTGGTCACCGGCTGGGGTGAGTGGCTGACCCTGACGCGGGCTGCGCCGTGCATGGGACACCGTGATGTGCTCCTTCCCATGACCTCCACCGGTGAACCGTCGTGGCAGCGTCGTGGCGGCTTGCACCGTGACACGAAGGTGCGTTCAACCGTGGGTCACTCCACACAACGTGGCCGGCCGGGGTCTTTGGCCCAGCATCAAGGCGACGTTCACCTCTGGCTTCACCGTCCTATGGCCCGCCGGGTCTGCCTTGTTGGGTGGGCTGACCTGGTAGGTGGCCTGGCTGAGGTGAGCCGGGCCGCCGGGGAAGATCCCCTCCACGTGCTGCTTGGTCGGCGGCCCCAGCCGATACGGCCCGGTGCCCGCTACCGCATTCCCCGGCACACTGGCGGTGGGCGCGTCGAAGACCGATGCCGCCCCGCCAGCGGCCAGGGCCAGCCACAGAGGCGACCGCGTGCGATCGGGTGCCCCAGCTGGCATCAGCGGCCCCGTCGGAAGCGCCGCGCCAACCTGCCGCCCACCGCGCCAGCCACGAGGCCCCCACCGATGACCAGCGCCACCACGGCTGGCAGCAGCGGCAGGCCCACCCCACCCATGCCTGTGTGCGGCATCCCCGGTACGTGCGGCTGGCCGGTCGGCAGCGTCGCCGGCGACGAGAACGGCTGGTCGGCATCAACCACGAACATGATCAGCGCGCGCAGGTCTGTCGTGCCGCTGCTGGATACCTGCAGCGGCGTGCCGCCCGCTAGCCCGATCTCCATGCCGCCAGCCCCGGTGCGGATGACCCCGCTGGCCGTGTGCAGGCTCTGCTCCCCGGCCAGCACGTAGAAGGCCTCCGACCCAGGATGGGTATGCACCGGCGTCACGCTGCCCGGGGCACCGGACGACTCATTGATGCGCAGCAGGTAGGTGGTGGCCGGGGGGATCGGCACGGGCCCGATCTCGGCGACCCGCGTGCCGCCGGGCGACGCGCCGCCCCTGGGGCCGAGAGTGAAGAGCCAGACCTGCCCGGACGACTCGGCGGCCAGTCCTGTGGGTTCCGCCGCTGCCTGCGCCACCGCCAGGGTCGGGAAGGTCTCGATGCGCCAGACGAGGGGGCCGGCGGGCAGCTGGCTCACGCGCTTCTCGGCGAGCGCCTTGATGACCAGCGCTTCCTGGGCCACTGCCGTCGGCGGGACGACGAGGCTGACGAACGTGGCGACGACCGCCAGCGCGACCACCGCGACCAGCCCACGTGCATGCCAGGATGCGCCCCGTGCCGCCAGCTGACCGCCGGCGGCGCGCGGCGGCCGATGAGCGCCCGCGTCACGACCACACGCTCGGCAGGAGCGGTGCCCGCCAGCGCGCCCCGGCGTGCTTGACCACGGCGTGGGGTATCGTAGGATGTCTCCAGGATGTGTAGTATGCATGGTAGCTGCTCCTTTGCACTGCGGTACAGACTGGAATAATCGATAGGCTGCCGTGTCTGTCACCACTGTAGGACGCAGCGGGCGCGGACACATCCAGAGTCCTCCCTGTTTTGGAAGGACCAGCGTGCACGGGGCAGAGCAGGTAGTTTTACCTACGTCGGCATGCTACTGCCTGGACTCGGTTCAGGTGTCAGGCAGTGAACTGCAGCAGCAAGCGGACTAACGATCAACCGAGGCCGTGCTGGACGGCGATCGCAGCGGCCGCCGTGCGGTTGGCGCAACCGAGTTTGCCGAGGATGTTGGCCACGTGCCCGTTGACGGTCTTGACGCTGATGCTCAGCGCTTCAGCGATCTGCCGGTCGGTGGCACCCTGGGCGACCAGCCGCAGCACCTCCGCCTCGCGCGCGGTGAGGCGGTCAGGATAGATCGCCTCGTCGCCCACGCCGGGGCGCTCACCGCCGCCGGGTGGTACCGGCGACGCCATCAACTCCATGGCGCCCGCCAAGCCGAATGCGCTAGCCTGCTCCCACGACATCGCGCGCCCCTCCGCCCAGGCCGCCTGCAGCGTTTCCTCATCGAGGGCGGCCCGCACGGTCGCGATGAAGGCATCGTAGAAATCACGGCGGTAGACCGGCGCCAGCGCAACGTCGCTGGCATCGCGCACGGCTTCGGCGGCCCCGAGCAAGCGTGCGGCCCGTGCGGCCTGCCCCTCGGCGGCGGCAAGCGACGCGAAGGCGTCCAGCAGGACGGCGACGTGGAACTCGCTCCCCTGTTCCTGGGCGGCCGCCATAGCCTCCTTGTACAGCGAGCGCGCGGCCGCGTAGTCGCCCTGGTCGCGGGCGACATTGCCAAGCGACCAGAGTACGTGGGTGATGGACATGAACGGGTTCCAGACGGCCTGGGTCTGGCCGCTCTCCAGTTCCCGCAACAGCGCCAGGGCTTCTGTGAGCAGCGCCCGCGCCGATGGAAGCTCCTGCTGATGCCAGAGCGCATGCCCCAACTGGCCGAGCGCGCCAGCCACACCCCGGCGGTCGTCCAGTTCCCGGTAGAGTGCCAGGCTCTCCTCGCTCAGCGCAACCATGGCGGGGATGTCACCTTCGAGGTGGACGGCATGTGCCAGCATGCCCAATGCACCGGCAACGCCCTGCGGGTTCCCGGCCGCACGCCAGAGCGCGAGGCTCTCCTGGAGGAGGGCGCGCGCCGCCGGAACATCCATCTGAAGCATGGCCAGCATCCCGGCTCCGCTCAGCGTCTTGGCGCGCAGCGACGCAGGGAGGCCCGGGCCGCCGGCCGCCAGAGTCCGCTGCAGCCAGCCCCGCCCTTCGCTCAGATGCCCCCGCTCCGACCAGAATGGCACCAGCGCCGCCGCCAACTGCACGCTCGTCTCCGCCTGGCCAACACTGAGCAGCCACGACAGCGCCGTCCGCAGATTGTCGTACGCCGTCTCCAGCCGCGCTACCGCTCGGCCGCGGGCCGCGCTCTTCAGGTGTGGCTCGGCATCTTCGGCCATCCTGAGGAACAGTTGCGCATGTCGGCGCCGGATGGTCTCCGTCTCCCCGCTCGCCTCAAGCCGCTCCAGCGCGTACTCCCGTACCGTCGCCAGCATCACAAACCGCGGCTCGTCGTCGTCAAGCGGAGGCACCTCAAGGTCCTCGACCGGCCGAGGCCGCCGACCGGCCGAGCCTGCGCCCCACCGGTCAGCACCGGTCAGCGGGAGCGCCGGTGTCCCCTGTCGCAGCAGGCTGTTGTCGACCAGCGAGGCCATCCCGTCCAGCACATCTCCGCCGAGGTCACCGCCCACGTTGCACACCGTCTCTGCCGCCGCCAGCGTGCAACTGCCGGCGAAGACGGCCAGGCGGCGGAAGAGCCGTTGATCCGGCGCAGCGAGCAGGTCGTGGCTCCAGGCGATGGTGGCGCGCAAGGTCTGCTGGCGGGCAGGCAGGTCGCGCGGGCCGCCGGTGAGCAACGGCAGTGGGTGCTCCGACCGCGCCAGCAGCGCCCGCGGGCTGAGCATCTTCACCCGTGCCGCCGCCAACTCGATGCCCAAAGGCAGCCCATCTAGGCGGTGGCACATCTCGGCCACCGCCCGGGCGTTCTCGGCGGTGAGGGCGAAGTCCGACCGGGCAGCGGCTGCCCGGGCCATGAACAGGCGGATCGCCTCGTAGCCGGCGAGGGTGGGCACCAGGTCCTCCCCGGTGGCAGGCAGGCGCCTGGGGTCAGGGACAGTGAGAGGTAGCACCGGGAAGTTGTGCTCCCCAGACAGACGCAGCACCGACCGGCTTGTGACGAGCACCTTGAGCCGTGGGCCGGCCGCCAACAGCGCGGACACCAGTGGTACGGCCGCCAGCAGGTGCTCGAAGTTGTCCAGCACGAGCAGCAGATGGGCGTCTCGCACGTGTTCTTCGAGTTGCTCCAGCAGCGGCCTGCCGCCCACTTCCCGGACACCCAGCGCCCGGGCAACAGTCGAAGGGACGAGGCTAGGGTCGGCGAGGGGAGCGAGCGCCACGAAGCAGACACCGTCCGCGAAGTCGTGCAGCAGGTCCGCGGCCAACTGCGCGCCGAGACGGGTCTTGCCGACCCCGCCGGGGCCGGTCAGGGTGAGCAGTCGCACGTCTGGGCGCAGCACCAGCCCGCGTGCCGCGGCCAGCTCCTGCTCCCGGCCGATGAGCGGCGTCGGCGGGACGGGCAAGTTATGACGCAGCGGCGTCCTGTGGAGCGGTTTGATAGAAGCAGGGTGCGCAGGCTGGCTGACCATCGGTGGTCACCGTGCGGTTGCGTCCCACCGTGCCCGAGAGCGTCCACGACACCGAGCCGTCCGGCGGGCCAGTCGCATGGATTATACTGCGTGGCCCTGAGCTAGAGAACATGTCATCAGGGGCAATGTAGCCGCCTGACTTACCGACCGCTGCGTCAATCCCTAAACCTGCGCAGGATAGGGCGTGGCGGGAGCGTTAGCCCTTTACGTAGCGATCAGTAGCATGCCGGTGCATGCCGGCAGCGCCCACCGACCCCGTCCGCGCCGACGTCGGCGCCCGCCGCCGGGCCGACACCCAGGCGCGCCAGGCGCGGGGCGCGGCGTTGCTGGCCGCCTCGGCCAGTTGCCGCCGCTCCTCGTCGGTCACAGGTGCCGCGAACAGGGTCGCCCCGGCCATGATCCTGCCCTCCCCGATCGCCGTGGCGGCGACCTCCGCCCAACTGCTCCGCTAACTGGCGCAACCGCAACATCGGCAGTCGCGCATCGCCTGCGCATCCTGCTCCCAGCGGGCGGTGCTGCCCTCTAGGTCAGTGGAGAGGAAGGTGACGGTGGCGCTCGGGAGGTCCGCCATCGGAGGCCGTCCTGTCTGCGGTGATGCCGGTGTCGATGCCGGCGATCATACGCCGCCCACCCCTCCTGTCAACCATGCGGGACGCACCAGGCCGACCGGATTCGAACCGGCGATCTCAGCCTTGACAGGGCAAGCAACCTTGGGCAATGGCCGATGCACGCCTCGCCACTCGTACCACCGCGCGTCGCCCACATCCACGCCCCAGCCGCCTGACCCCGGCAGGCCACAGGGGCTGGTCGTCTCTTGAACTGTGTGGGCAGTCACTCGCGCCTACCACGGCAGGGAAGGAGCGAGGAACGGGGTATTGGGTAGCCCGGCAGCCTACCTCAAGCAGCAGGGGGACTACCCGTAAAGTCGGAAATCCCCCTGCTCAATCCGTAGGTGCTCCCCGAGGAGGGGAACTCCCGAACTTTCCTGAATCTCACACTCCTCGCCGGCGCCACGCTGGCAGCGCGGGGAGCCTCGCGGCGGGCCTACTGCTTCGAGGGCTCCGCGCCGCCCGCTTGCTTCGCGCCGCCATCAGCGCCAGCTCGCCCTACCCGGCAGTATCGCAACCCGATCGCCGTGGCGCAGGAATGGCAGCGCATGCTCAGCGCGGGGGAATGCGCGTCTCGGGCTGATCTGGCGCGCAGGCTCGGGATGACCCGCGCGTGGGTGACCCAGGTCCTGGGCCCGCTCGAGCTGACACCGGAGGTCGTCGAAGGGCTGGCCGCGCTGGGCGACCCGCTGCCGGGGCCGATCGTGAGCGAGCGCATGCTCCGTCCCTTGCTCACGCTGCCCACGGGAGAGCAGCAGCGAGCGTTGGCGGGCGTGTGCCCTACGGCAAATCCTGCCCCGGCGTGGGAGACCGCTCTCCCACCCCCACCCAGCGCCTGAGGCGGTGTCTCGGGAGCGAAGTCGGTAGACTCGGCAGACCCCGCTCGCTCTCTGCAGATACACGAGCACATAACGTGCGTGTTATAATCGTGCGCTGAGCGTCGAGGTTCGCCGCGAGGCTGAAGGGGGACCTGCGAGCGCTCCTCGCGGCCGAGCGCGCCGCGATGCAGCATGCGGTCGAGAAGCCGGGGGTCATTGTCGCCCTCTTCCAACAAGCGCCGCCGGTTCGACTGCGGTCGATGATCGCCCCGCGAGGCGCCACATCGCCACTCCGAGCATCAGCATCCACAGCGTGACCAGCATCGAGCCGCCCACGAAGAGTACGCTGGCCAACGGTGAGCGACCAGTGTACGCCTGCAGCAGTCCGGCCGCCAAGGACACGCTGCCGCCTAGGATACCGACCCAGCCCAGCAGCCTGGGAGAGCCGCCACTGCGTACGACCGCGAGCCCGTACAGGACGAAAGGCAGCCCCGGCAGCAGCAGGGTCTCAAACGTGTAGAGGCCGAAGTTCGCGCGGTCAAGCGCGTCGGCGACCCGCAAGGCTGTTGCCTGCTCGGCTGGCGCAGCCTCGGTCCACGCGCGGGCAATGCCCTGCATGGCGATGCCGTCGATGGCGAAGTTGACTAGAAACAGGGAGGCGCCCAACAGCACAGTCAGAAGGCCGAAGCGCGCCAGGCGCGCGCCAGCCGTCTCCCGCAGGGCGTCCGTGAGGCCCGCCAGCCCGCCCACGATGAGTAGAACCCCCAGGCTGAGCCCCAGGTGAAGCGTGACCCAGTGGGAGTGCGCCGCCACCAGGCGCAAGAACGCCTCGGGCGTGGGATCGCTCGGGTGCGGGTGTAGCGCATTGAAGACCAGCGTGAGGATGGCGCCAGCGATGGCGAGTGCCGCGGTAGTCCGGCGAGTTTGCCACTCAAGCATGGAGGTCTCTCCTTTACAATTCGGTGGTCTTGCGACACAATAAGGCTCGGCCTTCCCCACGTACATCACGCATATCCGCGATCTTTAGAGACCTTTTCCACCCGAGGGAGCATTGACCCATGGCGCGGCTCTCGCGTGCCCAGGAAGCGAGCCGGCAGGAGCTTCGCTACCTGTCCGGCGGGAGGCTGACGCCGGGTGAGCTTGGCAAACGAATCCTTGGCGCAGTTGACCGGGCCGTCCCGGCCGATGGGCAGCAGTTGTTCGGCGTCGATCCCGGTACGCTGCTCTTCAACCGCGTCCTCGCGGTCAGCCCCGGCATGGCGCCGCACACGTTGTGGTACCTGCAGAATCGCTACCTGGCGGAGCCCCTCGCTGAACTCGACCATCCCGCGCTGATGCGTGCCCGCCATGTCGCGCTCGTCCTGCGCGACCGGCCTGAAACCTCCTGGGGCGCACCAGCCCGCCTGGTGGCCGAACTCAGCAGTCGCGCCTGGCACCGGATCTACCACGAGCGGGAGGGACCCGCGGGCGGTGTCCTGCGCGCGTACTTCGCGGTCGACGGCCGAGTCTTGGCCGGTCTGGTCCTGATCCGGTTCGAGGCAAGGCGCCCTTTTCAGTCCTCCGACCTCGGGTTCATCCGATTGGTCGCACCGCTGACCGGGCAGTTGCTCCGATCCGCGCTGGATCGTGAGCGGGCGCTCATGGCCGGACCGGCTAAGGGAGTTGGAGGCACAGGCGTTGTCATCCTTGGGCCTGAGGGGGATGAACGGCTGGTAACACCGGCCGCGGAGGTCTGGCTGCAGGCCCTGGGCAATTGGGAGCCGCGCCTTGGCACACGCCTGCCGGCCGCGGTGTGGTCCGCAATCGCCGCCCTGCGGGCGCAAAGGGACGAGGCGGACACGCCCGCCATTCGCCTCTCGACGCCCGCGGGCTACCTCCGCATCGAAGCGTCGGCCGGTCAAGACGGCACGCTAGCCGTCGTCTTTGCGCCGGAGCAGCGGCTTGCTCCACCCGACGTACCGAGCGAATGGCCGCTCACCGGCCAGGAACGACAGGTCCTGCAGCTTGTGCTGCGCGGCCTCTCGGATCGGCAGATCGCCGCCACACTTGTCGTCAGCGAGCACACCGTCGGCTCGCACATTGCGCACGCGTATGCCAAGCTCAATGTGCACAGCCGGGGTGAACTGCTGCGCCGAGTCTTCCAGGAGGTGGCCTGGCCGGCTCTCGACGAAACGCCGCCAATGGTTCGCCACGGACAACGTCTAGACGTCGGAGCTCGATGCGGGCATCAGCGGTTGTGAACCGGCAATTGACGGCGCCGCAACAGCATGGCGGCGATTGGTGACCTGCACGGTGAAGACTGCCGCCATCATGGTGGCCGCATCGCCATGGTCGGCGGTGTCAGGAACCCGCTCGCCGCGGCGGCGGCCGACACGTGAGAGGATTCGCTGATGGCTGAGCAGCGCGATCGGGCAGGCAACCGCGACGCGGGCGGACGGGCGCCGCGGTCGCAGGGCTGGCGCCAGCGCGCGGAGGGGCTCCACTGTCAACTCGCTCCCCATCCCTCCTGGACGCTGTCCGCCTGGGAGATCGGCGCCTTCACCTTCTGCCCGCAGGCCTGGTATCTCCGGCGTTGCCTCGTGCCCGTCACGGCCGAGACCGATGCGCGCCGCCAGGCTGGCAGCCGACGGCACCGCGAGATCGGGCGGCAGACGGACCTCGTCCGGGGGGCCGCCGCCATACTGGCCGTGCTACTGATCGCCATCGCCCCGGTGATACTGCTACTCGCGGCGCTGGTGCTCAGGGGACTCGGATGAGCGTCGAGGTGCTGCTGCTCCTGTTGGCGCTGGCCGTGGCGGCGTACATCCTGCTGGCCCGCTGGACCGGGAGTCGCCGGGCGGCGCTGGGCATCCCCAATGGCACGATCGTTTCGGCCGATGATGCGCTCATCCGCGCGCCGACCCTCCGTTCAGAGCGGCTGGGGCTGGTGGGCCGGTGCGATCACCGGCTGCGCGTGGATGGGGCGTACGTGCCCGTGAGCAGAAGCCGAGCTCCCGCCGACTGCAGCAATCGCACATCCTCCAGGCCGGGGCGCTGTGCCTGCTGGTGCAGGACGTCTACGGCGCGCGCCCGCCCTACGGGGTCGTTGTGCTGGCGGACGGAACCCAGGAGCGGGTCACGTTCACCGAGGAGCTCCGGCGGGGTGTGGTGCGGGCGATGGCCGAGATGCGCCGGATGCTGGAGACTGGTGCGGCACCCGGTCCCCGGTGGGTGCCCGCCAAGTGCCGCGCCTGCGGCTACTGCCCCGTCTGTTGGGGAGACGAGGACGCCGCGAGTACCAGCGCCAGTGGACGGCGCGCTTGCGCGCCGTGCAGGTCAATCACATAGTAACGCAGCCAGAAGTGCGTTCAAGTAATCGAGAAGTAATCGAGAAGTAACTGAGCGAGGGGTCGCCAGCCATGGCGAAGCTCAAGAAGTCCGACCAGCAGCAGCTCTGGGCAGAGGCGCAGCGGCGATGCCGGCTCTCCGACGAGGCCGCGCGGATGGCCAAGGATCTGGGGCTCAGCCCGCGGAGCCTGATCAAGAACATCCCGTCGCCGAAGCAGCAGTGGAAGGCGCCGGTGGAGGACTGGGTGCGCCAGATCTACGAGAAGCGCCACGGCGCTACGCCGCGCCGGCAACCGACGAACCCGGGCGCGGATTAGCAGCCTGAGTCCAGGGCAACTCGGGCACCCGGTTCCCTGGTGGCTGGCCGCGACGTGCAGCGCCGATGATCGCCGCCCTGTCTGCCGAGGAGGCGATCGACCGACCAGCATGGGACAATAGAGAGTAGGCGAGGTCGCGGACGCAGCATTCGATCGGCGCCGTGTCGGCAGGCGCTCATCCAGGTCACTCGGACCTCGCTCCCTCGTAGACGGAGCCTCCGAAGCCCGCTGTGGCAAGGAGGCTCGAATTGGGCATTAGGGGTCCGCCGGGCGGTATGCGGGCTTGAGGGCGGACAAGGAGAAGCACACGGTGCCAATCGACTTTGGCAAGATAGCCGCGCCGAAGGCGGCGGCGCGGCCCACAGACCCGATCGCCCTGTTCCAATCTCTGCGTGTCACCGATCCCGCGATCAATGATCTCTGGCTCGCGCAGGGCGACGCGCTGCGCGAGTGGGATAGCCATCGGGCGGCGCCTGACGTCGCCATCGTCCTGAATACCGGCGCAGGCAAGACGCTGGTCGGCCTGCTCGCCGCGCAGTCGCTCGTCAACGAGACCAACGGCCATGTCGTTTACGCCTGTAGCTCGATCCAGCTCGTCCAGCAGACGGCGAGCAAGGCGTGCGGCTACGGCCTCAGCGTCGCCACGTACGTCGGCGGGAACTTCAGCAACGACCTCTACCGGCAGGCCTTGGCCCCGTGCATCACTACATACCACGCGCTCTTCAACGGCCGCTCACGGTTCTTCGACGAGGACCTCAGTGCCGTGGTGTTCGACGACGCGCACACGGCCGGGCATCTCCTGCGAGACCAGTTCACGCTGCGCATCGGGCGGGAGGCTCTTCCTCAGACCTTTAGCCAGCTCGTCCAACTCTTCCGGCCGTACTTCACCCGTATCGGCAAGGACACGGGCTACATCGAGACCCAGGATCGCCTCGATGCCGCCACGTCCTGGTTCGTCCCGCCGTTCGCAGTGAAGCCGCAGCTCGCTGAACTCCAACGGATTCTGCGCGAGGCTTCGCTCGGCGCGGTCACCGAGACGACCTTCGCGTGGGAGTACTTGAGGGACCACCTCGATTCGTGCGCCGTATTCGTCTCGGGTGCGGAGGTATCGTTTACACCGCCCGCCGTGCCCGTCCGCACGCTGCCGTACTTCGGTGACGGCGTCCGGCGGCTCTATCTCTCGGCCACGCTCGCGGCGAAGGACGCCTTCTTGCGGGCGTTTGGCCGCGAGCCCGATCCGGTCATTACCCCGTCCACGACGGCGGGCGAGTGCGAGCGTCTGATCCTCATCCCCGCTCTGCATCGGAGTGGCGGCCGGGCGGCAAGCGACAGCGACGTGGCAAAGCGCATCGTCAGGGACCACAAGTGCCTGGTGTTGGTGCCGACGCGTCGTCGGGCGCAGGTGTGGGACAGCATCGCGACCAAGTACGACGACAGCGTTGCCGAGCAGGTTGAGGAGTTCAAGCGGGCCGGCTCCCCAGCGTGCTTGGTCTTGACCGCGCGCTACGACGGGGTCGACCTACCGGGCGACACCTGCCGCGTCCTGGTGATCGACGATCTGCCCACCGGCCTCAACCCGCTCGAGCGCTATTTGTGGGAGTGTCTGGGGCTGCTCAAACTCCTGCGATCGACGATCGCCTCGCGCGTGGTGCAAAGTTTCGGACGCATCTCCCGCGGGATGAGCGATCACGGCGTCGTGGTGCTGACGGGCCGCAAGCTGGTCGAGTGGCTCCTCTCCCCGAAGAATCAAGCCTTGCTGCCGGAATTCCTGCAGCGCCAGCTCCAGCTCGGCATCCACCTCTCACGCCAGCTGGACACGGTGGACGAGTTGGTGGACGCGGCCCAGCAATGCCTGTCCCGCGACGAGGGCTGGATCGCATTCTACCAGCGCACCATGGAAGACCTGGGGGCGACGACCCAGCCCGTCGAGGATGCCGAGGAGATCCTCCGGATTACCCGAGCCGAGCTCGACTTCGGCCACGCGTTGTGGGCACGCGAGTACGCGGACGCGGCGAAGGCGCTTGAGCGCGACCTGGAGCAGACCTTCACCACCAGCCGACCGACGGGCGCGTGGCACGCCCTGTGGCTCGGCTACTGTTACGACCTGCTGGGAGATGCCACCCGGGCCCGGGAGCTGTACGAGCGCGGTCACCGGGCGGAGAGGAATATCCCGCCGTTCGATGCCCAAGGCGATGTCCAGACGCAGGCCGGGTACCCGGCCCAGGTGCTCACCGTTGCCGCCTCGCTCCAGCGCGGCACCCAGGCACACCTGGAGCTGCCGAAGCACTTCGACACCGAGCTCGCGGCGCTGGACGGGACGGGGACGGTGCCCCAGGTGGAGGCCGCCCTTGAGGCCCTGGGACAGTACCTCGGCCTTGAGGCGCGCCGGCCCGATAACGAGTCTGGCACGGGGCCGGATGTCCTCTGGACCACCCCAGGAGGTCCCGCACTGAGCATGGAGGCCAAGACGGGGAAGGGAGAGGGCGCTGTCTACAAGAAGGAGGATTTGGGCCAGCTTCGGGACCATCGTCAGTGGGTCCGCGGCCAGTTGGGGTCGGTCGAGGTCCGCTCGGCGTTCGTCGGACCGGCGGCGCCTGCGTCGCCAGATGCCAATCCCGACCCGGACATGGTGGTGATCGAGCTCGAGGCGTTCCGTGGCGTCCGCGATCGCCTGCGAGCGGCACTCGTCGACATCTGTGCCGCGGCTGTGCCCGCAACGGCTCCGTCGGTAGTCCACAATGTCTTCGCGGAGCGCGGGCTGCTCTGGCCGGGGATCTACGATGAGCTTCCCAAGCACGTACTGCGGGAGATTCCGCCGGGGCGGTGACTACCGCCCGGGAGGCCCCGACGCCGGTAGGCCTCGGGCACGGCCATCCCTGTGACTATCGCGCCGTCGTTCCGAGGCGTGCGGTGAACCGCATCACTCCGCTGACGCAATTGGCCGACGTGTTGGTGAGGATGCCGCGGCGGCGTCGGGATCGGTCGGCGCCTTCTTGGTCCGGCCGCGCGATCGCCGACCCGGTATCGCTTCACCATCGCCCAGCTGCGCCGGCAATTGGCTCGGTCGCGAGACGACAACGACATCCTCAATCTGGGGCAGCTTCCGCAGGCTCATCTCGGTCAGGCCGTGCTCCTGGACGGACGCGGACTCGTCGTAGATGAACACCAAAATGCGGTCGTAGCGATCCCCGGTCTCCAGGAGGTAGGCTATCGAGTCCTCCACGATCTCCTTCTCGATCGCCTTGAAATCGCCCGCCTTCCGGGCGTACTTGGCCTCGATCAGTAAGCGCAGCGACGGGATGCCGAAGTCGGCGCGATAGGTGCTGTGGCCGACTTTGGGCAGGGTCTCCTCGTCCACCACGTCATCGAAGACCGAGCGCAGGATGAGCCAGAGGATATCCTGGACCTCGCGCTCGGCGGTGATCTCCCACCTGACGGGGTGCTTGACCGCAGCGGGATCGTCCCAGCGCCACCGGCGCATGGCGGCCTCGAAGCGCCGCAGCAGGGCTGCGACGTGGCTGCGCGACAGCACGAGTTCGTCCGCGCTCCGCACGAGGGACGCGTGGACGGCGCTCCAGACCAGGGCAGCACGGGCGGCCCCAAGCGCGGACGGGTCCGCGACGACCGCCCCGTGCAGCACGCGCGCCTGAAGCCTCGACAGGTCCACGCGCGGGTCGACGAGCAGCAGCGCCCCGCGCCGGCTCCCCCACTCCAGCAACGCAAGCTCCGCCACATCCCGGTACTGGCGGACATCGTCGATGGTCTCGGCGTCGCCCGTTAGGGTCCACCGGATGTACCCGTAGAGCAGGGCGTGGTACGGCGTCGCGGCGCGACACCGGGGGTCGTCGAGCACGCTCACCAGCCAGGCGCGGGTCTCATCACCCTCCTTGCCGAGGGTCACGGCGGCCAGGGCGATGCCGAGGAACAGCAGCGGGTCAAAAGCGAAGGAGACGCGGTCTTCGGGGAAGGGATCCCGCAGCCGCAGCTTCGCCAATCCGTCGGCGAGCTGCGTGACGACCGAAGGTGGCGCTGTGGCGCGGAAGTGCCGGACTCCGTAGCCGAGCGCGGCGAGGGTCGGCATGTGTCCGAGACGATCGGCGTTCGCGGCGAGCCAGGCCGGTGTGGCCGGGTTGACAGCCCAGGCGAGCGGGAAGTCGGACTCATCGTGCAGCACGTGGTAGGCGAACAGCCCCTCGAGGTTGCCCGGCGCGTTCGCGCCCGCCACGCGGTCAACGAGGGCGCGCTGCTGCCCCCCGAGGAGGGCGACGACCGCGGACGGCCCGCGGGACTCGGCGGATCGGCCGCCACGGGCTTCCATGTCGCGCCCTCCGGCCGCACCCAGACCACCTCCAGCGCCGTCATCAGGCGCCGCGTCTTTCGCGCTCACAGAAACCACCGGCTCGTGCGCAGCATCGTGGCGAGGGCATCGGGGTTCCAATTCCGGACATGCCGGAGCCGTCCCAGGAGCGAGGCGATCAGGTCAGAGTAGAGGATCGTCACCGGCCTGTTCGTTGGGAACAGGCTGCGCCATGAGAGCGACGTGAAGCGATACAGCTGGCCCGCTAGATATTCCAAGTCCTGAAACGTCGACTCGCGATGCAGCTTCAGCAAGAGCGGGCGCGGTGCGCCCTGGAGCGGCGTCACCAGGCCTCGCGGGCCGATCGTGGTCAGGAGGATCTCCGACCGGCCGAGTGGGACGGCGTAGCCGCGATCCGGCACGTATTCGCCCTTCCGCTGTCCCCGCAGCTGCGGGTCGGCCACCTGCCAGTCCAGCACGCCCTCGCTGTTGCGGTCAAAGAGCATCCACTCGTGCTGCTCGCTCACGTGCAGGAACGCGAACTCGACATGATAGTCATCGACCAGTCCCTCCACGAGCCGCTTGACGGCCTGCGCCTCGATGTCCTTTAGGGGCTTGAAGACGTGGAACACCAGCCGGATGGCATCGCCGGTCTGCCAGGCGTTCCGCGCGCGGACCCAGTCCAGCGTGGCGCGCAGCGTGGCGAGTAGCTCGTCCGGGTACTCGTCGTAGGGCACCTCGCGCGACGTGTTGTGGAGCAGGTAGTTCCCATCCGCGGTGAAGACGGTGGTAATTCCCACGACGCGCTCGGCCCCGGTCAGGCGTCCCGCGCCGAGCGAGGCGCTGCCGATCCCGATCACCAACTCCTGCGCCAGGCTCTGGGCCGCGTTGATGACGAACGGGATGCCGCCAAGCTTGGCGTAGGTGGCCAGGGCGATGCCGCTGAGCGTGTAGGGCACGCCGCGCTCGAGATGGGGAGGCACCCGGATCGTCTCGATGGTGACCTCCTGCACCGGCACGCCCTGCGACATGAAGGTGGACTTCGCCACCAGGTACGGATCGTCATCCCCGTGCAGGTCCTTATGCTCCTCCTTGATGATCACGAAGGCGAGGTGGGGCTTCGGGGTCGCGGTGAGCGCGTCCAGGCAAGCCTGGCGGTAGCTGGCCGCCTCGCGCGGCCCGGGCTCGAACGCCTCGATGTGGAACGTGCAGTCGCTCAGGCGGTACTTGCGGATGAAGCCCTGCGCGAAGGTCTTGGCGTTGGGCACGCCCTGCTTGAACTTGCGCAGGAAGACCTCGACATCGCCCTGGAACGCCTTCGGGGTCACCACGGCGATGTGCGGCCGCTTGGGCGTGAAGACTTCCGCGTCAAACGGCCCGAAATCCTCCATCCCCTGGTCGTGGGACCGGGCGGTCTTGGTGCCGGCCGGGTCGAAGACGAACGTCGGCGAGCGGAAGCGGCGGTACGTCCCCCCATCCATCCCTTGCTTCAGCGGGGACGGGGCGTCGACGGTGCACGATAGGCGGTCCGCCAGAGCGAGCGCCCCCCGGCCCTTCAGCCAGTCGGCGATCTCGGCCACCCGGCGGTCGCGGCCCTTCGCGCCCACCATGCCGAAAACCTCCTGGTCGAGCTGGCGCAAGATGCCCTCAGGGTTCGGGACACCACTCAGCCGGACGGCGGCGGCGAAGTTCTCCAAGCGTGCCTCCAGCCAGGCCCGATCGGCCGGCACTTCCGACAGCCGGGGCGCAGCGCCGAGGATGAGCCGATTTCCGTTGACCGCGTCCACGCGCCCTTCGGTGCGCCGGCGGGTCGCCGGATCGCGTCGCGCATCGCGGGCCAGTTCATCCTCCTCGGCCAGCACGTAGCGGCCGCGCACGTCCATACCCCGAGCGAGCAGCTCGGCGACGGTGCAATCGATCTCGCGGCGTGTCTTGAAGCCGACCAGGATGCCGAACTGTGGTCCTCCCCGGCCGTGGAGCACACGGGCATCGAGCGTGTACTGCGGGTAGACGTGCAGCCAGGCCACCGCCGGTGCGCCGTCACCTGCGCTTCGCGCCAGGAGGTCGCGTCGTGGCTGGCGCGCTGCGAAGGACGGCGGGTTGAAGTCCAGGAGCCGATATCCCCAGGCCACGAGCGGTCGGATGAGGGCCTCCTGGACGAGGCGACGCACCAGACCGGCGGACTGGCGCACCCCGAAGCTCGCCGGCGCGCCGATCGGTGGTGCATCGGGCGTCAGCGGGACGCACGCGATCGCGTCGCCCTGGCGGCGGAAGACGTGCGTCGCCGCGTGCTCGGCGCGGAGGAGCGCCAACTGGTCGGACGACTCGAACGGGAGCAGGCCCCCGGCGAACTCCTTGGCCGACAGGGTGAGGGGCAGAAAATTGAGCACAGGGTCAGGCTCCGCCGGTGGGCGGTACTTCGTCGGCGGACGACGGCGGAAGTCGCGATTCACGGCCCCTCCTCTTCCCGTGACGGCGGCCCGATCGAACCCCGGCCCTGTTCCACGTCCAGCGAGCGCAGGAACAGCTCCACCACCGCCGCCGCGTCCTGCCGGTGGCGGGCGTCCAGGTCGCGGCGTCCGGGGTCGGCCAGGAACCGCGCGTAACTGATCGGGCCGTCCTTCCGGGCGCCGGCTGTCCGCTCGTCCGAGGCGAAGCGGGCGCGCAGGATCTCGACCGCTCGGGGCAGGAGCGGCTCCCCGGGCCAGCGCGCGAGGCGCTCGGCGAACTGGGCCGCCACGTCCTCCGGCCCGCGGCCGAAGTGCATCAGGCAGTAGACCAGGTCGTAGGCGTCCTTCTCCTCGAACCTGTCCTCATAGGCGAGTGCCTTGAGGACGATGAACGGTACGATGTTGGCGACGCGGACCGTCTCGGTGGCGACCCCGCGCTCATCGAGCAGGGTGGCGGTGAGCTCCACCTCGACGTGATCTTCGACGACCAGGTGCGCACCGGGGATCTTCAGCGCCGACAGCCGCCGCTCGCCCGGCAGGTCCGCGATCTGCCCGCCTTCACCGAGGTCAGCGTCGCACAGGAGATCCACGACGACCGTGACCCCGCCTCCCACGGGCCTGCGCCACGAGAAGTGCTGCACCCGTCCCTCGTCGTTCGTCCCGCGGACGAAGCCCAACGCCTTGAGGTTCTGCTCCAGCCGGCGGTAGGCCGCGACGCTCGCGAGCACCTGGAGGTCCAGGACCAGGTCGACGTCCGTCGTGCCCGCGTGCGGCGGCGGCCCCGGCTGGCCCTCGGTCGGCCGAGCGATGAGGTAGCGGGGCACCAGGCCGCCGGCCAGGTAGACGCCGGTTTTCCAGGGGCCGAGCCCCCGCAGCAGCGTCACCAGCGTCCGCTCGCACAGCTCGGCGTGGAGCGCGGTGTAGCCACCCTGGTGCTTCGGCTTCACGGCTCGCCCTCATCCATCGGTCGCCCCGTCAGTAGCCGAGCCGCTCGGCGCGGAGGTGCCGCGCCTGCTCCTTGCCACGCTGCGGCCACGCCCACAGGTCCAAATAGAGTTGGACGTCGCTCGCCACCCAGAACCCCTGTACCTGTCGCCGGAAGAGGAGCGGCGAGCGCTCGCGCGTGAGGAGGAACGTCACCGCTTCGCCCTCCTCGACGGGCTGCAGCTCGCTCGCCCGCGCGATCCCATCCAGCCTCCCGGCAGCGCTCGCGGGCACGAGCACCCAGGTCCGCTCGGCGTCGGTCCCATAGGGAGCGACGAGCCGCGCCCCGGAGCCGAGCGTCAGTGCGTGCTCGATACCAGCGCCCGCGAGGGCATCGGTGGCGGCGTGCAGGAGCTCGGCGGGCTCGCGCACCCAGCGGTGGAACCGCCGGGCCTCATACTCTGCCAGGGAATGCGCGGCCGCCCAGGCGTCCAGCAGGGCACCGGGCTCGCGGAGCACGCGCACGGAACGTGGCCCCTTGCCCGCCTTGTCCATCCAGAGTTGCTCCTCGAGGAAGGTGCAGACCTGGTGCACCGTCGAGAGCGAGACCTGCGCGCGCTGGGCCAACTCGCTGACGTGCCAGGGGCGGCCAGGCTCCAGCAGCAGCGCGTGGAGGACCTGGGCGGTGCTGCCCCGGTAGACGTTGCGCAGAACGCGCGGTCGCCCCGCGGGGACCGGCCGGTCGATCCAGTAGAAGGCCCAGGGCAGGTCGATGTAGATGCTGCCCCCCATGTCCCAATAGGCCAGCTTGTGCTGGCGCAGCAGCTCGCGGCCGGCCTCGGAGATGGCCGGGGCCACGAGGAGCGGCACGTCGGCGACGGGCTGCTTGAGGCGGCGCAGGTGGCCGAGTTGCCAGATCGCCTGCTGCACGTCGCGGGGGTATCCGCTCGCCCTGGCCTCGATCAGGAACCGGACGGGCCGACCCTTCACCTCACCGAGGACGGCGAGAGCCAGGATCCGGCCGTCGATGCGTGGTTCCGGGTCGACGGAGCGGATCTCGACATTGGGCAACTGGGCGAGGGCTGCGGCAATGGCGTGTGACAGGTCGATGGCGTCTGCTCCTGTGGCCACAACGGCCTTTTTCGCTGTACAGCGAAAATACCACATTACCAGAAAGAAGGCAAGGCTCTGCCGCTCATCTCCCGCATGCTGGTCGAGCGGGGCCACGCTCCTAGAAATGGGCGCTGCTCGCTTGTGGCAGGAACAGCCACGCACTGTCCCGCGGCTCTCTCGGTATTAGGTCCCTGATCGACGGGCGACCCACATCGTGTGCTCGCGCGAGATAGCTCCCTCCGCGTCCTTCACCGCCTCCGTGAAGGCGGCCTCGTCTGACGCGCCCTCGACCAGACCCCGGGCGATCATCAATTCCTGGGCGGCGAGCCCGTAACTTTTGCTCAGTTCGTCGTACCGCCGAAGCTGGGTCCAGGCAGTGACCGATGCGGCCACGGACGAAAAGAATCCGATGAGGTTGAGACTCCCGAGGGAAACGACTCGCATGACGGCCCACAAGAGCGCCAGGGCCAAGCCGGCCAATCCGATCCAGAACCACATCCCCGCGCTGCGGCGGTTCGCCTGAGTCTTGCCGGTGTACCAGTTGACCTGATCCATAACCCGCTCTTTCACATAGACACCTTTCCGCCCCGCTAGAGGCAGCGCCCGGACCTCACGCATTCGTGCGGTGATCTGTGCGGCGTCTCCCGCGAGCCCACCGAGCTGCTGCCGAAACTCCTTCCGCTCCTCGAGAATCTCGCGCAGGTGGCGCAAGAAGAGGTGGTCGGCGTCTGCGTCGGGCACGTCATAAGGCTCGACTCGCATCATGTAACGCCAGCTGAGGCTCTTCACGGATTCCGCGACAGCACGGCCGTCGAACCATTCGCGATCCGGGCGAAGCGTGCGGGTCGCGAATCGCAGGAGGACAGCCACGAGCAGCAACGCGGCGATGACCGCCGCCACAATCTGCGCGCTGTCGTCCGTAAGCAGCGGGCTAATGGCCCCAAGTCCGGCGGCCGCCACCACCAAGATGAGGTCCCACTTCACCAGCCGCACGTAGGTTGCCTGTCCTACCAGCGACGCGGCATCCGCCGATATGTAGAGGGCTGGATAGTCGGAAGTATTCATGGCGATGCTTGGCGGCTGGCGCCTGATAGCCGAGCGGCTTACCTTGATCTCGGCCCGTTCAATAGCCTGCCGCCTTGGCCGCCCGCTCGATGGCGGCCACGATCTTCTTGACGTCCCAGTCGATGACCTCGGCCCCCGCATCCTTCAGTGCCTTTGGCGGCACATCTTTCGCGGAACTGTGGAGCCTCACCCCGACCAACCCCTTGCCGAGCGCATCACTGGTCCTGATCTCCCAGTCGACCCACTTACTTGAGGCGGTGGTGTAGCCGATCAAACAGACCGTCACCGAGACCCCGCTGATCTTCTCACGGATCTGACGGCGGATGTACTCGGCGTTCGTACTGTCGAACGGTTCCTTGACCGAGTGGTCCGAGAATTCCAAGTCGCTCTTCTCGCTCTTCGCTTGACCACGGAAGGCGTTCACCAACTGCAAATCTTCGGCGACAAAGCTGAGAAACACACGGCGTGCCATCGAAGCCTCCTTATCACCCGACTTGGCTTGCTAGAGTATCCCCAGGACTCGACGGATCTCGTCGGCAACAGACTGCTGGAGACCCTTCGCCTCGATCATGCGTCGGGCGCCTCCAAGCGCCGAGCTTCGATCCCGCGGAGGCGGCCCGGGGCTACGGGCTACCCCGCGCTCGTATTCCACGAGGGCAGCAGTAACATCTTCCAGGCCCAGCTGCACCTCACCGGCCGTGAAGTCGACCCAGTAGGAGACGACATCGCGGGCTTGCAGGGCCCGGCATGTGTCGGGGACGCGTCGAAGGAGGTGCTCGGCCTGTGCGGTGTCCCCTCGTCGGAGGGCCAGGCCGGCGGCGTTGATGCCAGGATAGTACTGGCTCGGATCGGCCTGGTAGGCACGGAGGTATGCCTCGTAGGCGCGATCGAGGTCCTTCTGCTCACCGGTCACCATCCAACGCTCGCGATGGATGCGGCCTTCGAGCGTCGCGATCTCGGGATTGTCGCGCAGGTCGTGCCGGAGGTTCACGATCCGCCCGATCAACGCTTCCGCCTCGGGCAGGCTCTGCAACTCAACCAGTGCTAGCGCCTTTCGGTGCAGCAGGTCGACATCATCGCCGACCAGCTTGAGGGCGTAATCGACCTCCTCGATCGCCTCCTGGTAGTGCTTCTGATCCAGCAGGATCTTGCTCAGTAGCTCGTGGAGCGTCGGGTCGACAGGCTGGAACGTGGCGCCGAATGAGGCGTACATCGCCTGCCGTTTGGCGAGTACTTCCGCCTCCCGCCCGCTTCGGATCAGCTCCTCGAAGCGCGTCCGCCAGATGGCCATCTGTTCAGCGCCGAGGGGCCTCCTCGGCCGATGGAGGCTCACTTTCTCCAGATAGGCCTTCAAGGGGGCTTCGAGGTGGTGCTCCTTGGGCGAGAGCCCCGCTTCCTTGGCGAGGCGCTCGAGCACCTCGCGCACCTGGCCCGCGTCCTCGCCTGAATAGACCTGGTACGACGACAGCGGGTTCGCGAGGTCTCCGCGTCCCATCCCGAAGACGATCGGGATAATACCGCGCTCTCGGTCGATGCCACTCGCGACCCCGCATTCCCACATGATCCAGGGGCGGGCAGCGCTGATCGGCGTCTGGATGGCGATGATGAAGTTGCTCTCTGCCAGCTTCTCGTAAAGGTGGCCGCGCCACTCCTTGCCGAGCCCGATGCCGCCGCCCGGCGTCATATCGCTGGAGAACCAGGTCTCCACAGCACCCATCAGGCCGTCGGCGATGAGCGTGCTCCAGGCCTCCGCGAGCGCCTTCTCGTCGTGCGCATGGCTGATCAGCACCTTCAGCTTGCTCACCCGTGCTCCTCCTCACTGCTCGCCGGGACTTCGATCGACCTCCGCGCTGCGAAGGGTGCCGACCTCCGTGACCGCGAATCCTCGATTGCGAGCGAGCGCCGCGAACTCCGCCGTCAGGTCCCCGGGCCCGCGCGGAGCGCCATCCCATACGACGATGGCAGTCAGGCCACCGCTCTGCCCACCGGGTTTCTGAGCGAGGGCGAGCGCCTCGTCAAGAATCCGCTCGGTCACGACTCGATAGGCCGCCTCGCCCTCCGACAGCCCCAGGATCACGAGGTCGCCGCTCCCCTCTGCCTGATCGCACAGCTCATCGAAGAGTACGCCCCAGTCACCCGGGCGGTCGACAACCGAGGTGGAGCGGAACCGGTCCCGATCGAATGGCAGCACAATGCGGGTTCGGATGCCGAGTCTACGCGCCGCTTGGAGTGCCACGAGGTCCGCCCCGCAGGCGGCCGACGAGACCAGCGCGCGCGGTCGCAGACGCGCCAGGGCCTGGTGAAGCCGTTCGGCGACCACTTGGCGGTTCTCCAACGGGAAGCGCGGCTCAGCCGCATCGGGGGCGTCGATCCGACGCCCTGCCAGCGCCACGATCACCATGATCCTCCTGGCCGATGGCCTTCAGGCCGCTGTGCGGCCCAGCGAGGCATACACGTTATCCGTGTAGTACCAGGCGCCGCTCCTCCGCATCTTCCAATTCTCCAGCGCGTACTGAACGATCCGCGGTGAGAACGGGACGAAGACGGCGCCGACGTCACGGAGGATCGGCGGGCAGGTCTCCGGGACCATGCGGCGGGAGCCATCCAGGTTGACGCCGATGATGGTGCAGCCTTTCTCCAGCGCGACCTCCGCCTCCCAACGCACGTACTTGTACTTCCAGCGTGTATCCTGCCCGATGAGCTGGACGAACTTCCCGGCCATCTCGATGCGCTCGCGGCAGAGCCGTTTGATATACGCCTCGTCCTCCGAGCGAATCTCGCGATGGAGCTGGCAGTTGGTGAAATTGAAGTCGATATTGGTGTTGGCCTTCCAGGCCAGCATCATCCGGTAGTAGTGAATATCCGTGCTGCTGAATCCGACGAATGTCCTCGGCAATCCCACGTGGGTCTCCTCTTCAGTTGTTGCCGGCTCAGGCGGCGCCGTCCTATCGTTCCGTAGCCGCCTCACCATCGCCAGCCGAGCCCGTAGCGGCCGAGACGACCTTCCCAGGCATGCCCAGAAGCATGTCGACCACGATCACGACGCGGAGGGCATCGTCCTGGCAGTGTAGTGCAGACGTTCGAAGCATCACTGATCGGTTCGACAGGCGCGTGACAAATTGTGAAATTAGCGGTATTATATCACGCAATTGGCGCTCGTCAAAGTTGTAGCGTGATTTCACAGGCTGTGTTCCCCTCAGTCCCGCACGGGTGGGCGGGCGTCGGAGGCAAACGCGATGTCCAGCGGCATCTACCGAGAGATCGGGCGGCGTATACGACGGGCCCGGGAACAGCTCAACCTGTCGCAGGAGGAGCTGGCACGACGGCTGAATTACCAATCACCAGCGACGATTTCGTACTTTGAAGCCGGCGAGCGCAAAGTCAGCATCGCCGACCTTCAACGCATCGCTTCCATCCTGGGGCTCCCGCTCGGCTATTTCCTCAATGAGGCCGCCACCCCCCCCCGAGATTCGCCACTTCCGGCTCCGCGCTAGAGAAGTTCGGCCAGCTGCGCGGGCGGCCGTGGCCTTCCTATCCTTCGCTCAGAAACATGGGAGCAGTAGCCCACGCCTGCCCCCCGGTCTCGCGGAGCTACGGCCGGGTCGAGCAGCAGAACGAGTGCTTCAGGTGGCGGGTGTAATGCAGCCGCCGGTAATGCCGCGCGAGGTGGCGATTCGGCTCGGGGTGCCGGTCTTCGACTGGGAATTTCCAGACGAGATCTCGGGCATCTGCGTTACAGATGGAGCAACGGTCTGCATCGGCGTCAATGAAGCGCATCCGCATGTCCGACAGCGATTCACGATCGCGCACGAGCTCGGGCACCTAGTTTACACAGGGGGCCGCGACCTCTTCATGGACTTTGTTGAAGCCGAGTCCGCCGCCAGCGCGAAGAGTGAGCGGGAGCAAATGCTTGAGACGAAGGCCAATCAATTTGCAGCGGATCTGCTGATGCCCCAAGTGTGGGTCCGAGAGGAGGTCCGCCTTCACGGCCCCAACGTCACGCTGCTCGCGAAGCGCTTCGAGGTGAGTGAGCAGGCACTGTGGTTTCGGCTGCTGGCACTCCGGTTAGTCGAAGAGGCAAACGACGATCAGGTAGCTTGGGGCTAGAGAGCGTCATTGCAGCACGCCGCTTGGTCACAGCTGGCCCGTCATCAACACTTGGAGAGGCCGAACCCTGGGGAGAGCATTGCTCGAGCAGCACTCCGGCGGTGATGTAATTCTCAACCGCTGCAAGAAAAGAGGCTCGCTTGAAGTCATCGGCGACCTGTCGGCGATCATGGGTAATGCACCAGTGCTCGCGGACGCGGTCAGTCGCGCCGACGGGCCGACCCGTCGGAGTGGGGTGTAGTGGGTTCGTCATGCAAAATCGGATGCTGTCGGAGCGTATCGGTCGCAGCGTGCTCCGGAGGTCACCATGATTGAGAACGAGCCCATTCTGCGCATGGTCCCTGATCCTGTTCGTCCAGATCGCTTGGACATGTGGATCGGCGATACGCACTTCGTTGTCGTACAGCGGCCACGGTCCGTCGTCGTTGGACTGGCGGGAAGGTAGGAGCATCTGACGCTGGTCGCAGGGGAATACCGCGTGACGGTCCACGAGACAATACGGGGGCGCGCGATGGGTGAAAGACACGGGTTCCCCCTCGCGGCGATAGATTTCTCGCGCATGGGATGGGTGACACAGCGCTCTAGCTTCATCGCTGAGTGGCGTGACGCATTTCTGGACGCTCTGCAGCCAATTGTGAGCCCCGGCATGCTCGAGGCGCAAGGAGTCCGGTACCTGCTGCCATTCACGGATGTGGGGCATTGGTCCCAGGACGAGCAGACGGGTGCCTTCGAGTACCGACCACTCGCATTCCTCACGACCGTACATGCAGCTTGGCCATTCGCCAGCGGATCCGCCTTCCTGGCCCACGGTGGCCGTGGCGGGTGGGCGGGGGCCGTGTTCGTCGGGGAGAGACGCGGCCGCGCTGCCCCCTGGTTCATGCGCTCGGTAGACATCATACGATTTGCACAGTGGATTCAGCACGTCTTCACTAGTCCACATGACAGATGCGTCGCCTGGTTGACTGATAGGAATCTCAAGAGATGAGAGACGCAGGCGGTCGCCGGCAGCGCGTTAAGA
>Ga0070741_10001762_pt1 | contig 62654 bp, 50 predicted proteins | sample Coa_R1_4_FD_66440 | JGI IMG/M metagenome (GOLD analysis project Ga0070741, IMG submission 66440) | Surface soil microbial communities from Centralia Pennsylvania, which are recovering from an underground coalmine fire - Coalmine... | ecosystem: Environmental > Terrestrial > Soil > Unclassified ...
TAGGATTGGTAGGTGGTCGCGAGCTGCTCGCGCGCTATTGCGGAGGCGCCCTGCAGCAAAACGCCTCTCAGCACGAATTGCGGCCGGGTGTCAGCGGTGGCATCGGGCGCCGCGAGCGATGGCATGCGCAGCGGCGAGCGTGACGGCGGCTGTGTCCGTCCCGATTGAAGGTTATCAAAATGTTTTTCCGGCTGTCTCGGATCGAAGCCCGGCTGGTTCGCCTGCTGCGCCTGCGCGGTGGATGTTGCCGCAATGATGAGCATTGCGCAGACGCAGCAGAACGTGCGCAGGTAGCTCAATGCCATCGGCCGATGTCGATGACCGTACTTCCACGGAGGTTTCGCTCCGGGCCCATAAAGCTTCGTTAGCCGCATGATTTTTCATAGGTTTTTATGGTCAATGAATCGTTAAGGGGGCCGCGGGACAGACGCGTCTCCCACTAATTCTCTCTTGAAACATTTCCGCTATGCGTGAGGTCTTGAGATCACAAAGGACCCAGGTGCAGCATGGCGGATGCGGTTTGGTTGCGGCGCATCATGGCAGTCGCTACGGTGCTTCTGGGCGCGAGCTCGAGCGCGCTTGCCGGCGATGACGGCGTATGGTCGGTGAGCAAATCCTCCGGCGAGGTCTGGATATCCAGCGTCGGCGCGGCGCAAGTTTCGCTGCAGCAGGAAGAGGTCCTCAGCCCCGGCGACACCATCCGCACCGGGCACAATGGACGCGTGCTTCTGGTCCGCGGCGAGGAAACGATCCTGATCTCACCCAACTCGGTGATCGGCGTCCCTTCCGAGAAAAAGGACGGCATGTCGACGACGATCCTGCAGCAGGCTGGCTCGATCCTCCTCGACGTCGAGAAGCGCAACGTCAAGCACTTCGAAGTCGAGACGCCTTACCTTGCGGCGGTGGTCAAGGGCACGCGCTTCCGGGTCACCGTGAACGCGGCTAGCACCAGTGTCGAGGTCAGCCGAGGTCAGGTCGAGGTGTCCGACTTCAAGTCCGGCCAAATCGCCCAGGTCATGCCGGAACAGGTTGCGACCAGCTTCGCCCATGGCAAAGGCGGCCTGTTGCTGGGGGGCACCGGACCCTTCAATCGGATCGAGCAGGGCAAGCCGCGTCCATCCTCGATCGACCGGATTCCGGTTCCCAGGGGAGGCCTCAACGCGCCGCGCGAGGCCGCGAATGGCCGGACTTTCCACGCGCTTGCGCACATCGGTTCATCGGCTATCCAGACTGCGGCCGCGCCATTAGAGCATGACCATTCGTCAGTGCGAAACGGTGTCGTGCATATATCGAGCTCGCTCGGTGAAGTCAGGTTGAATGTGCAAAAGGCCACCCATGGGCTTGCGCATGGATCGGTCGTTCCCACTTCCGTCGGAGGCGGTCGCGCCAGGCAATCCTACACAACCGTCTGGAGCGATCCCAAGTCGAGCTCGATCGGGACCAGCAGCGCCAATGCATCCAGCTCGAACAGCAGCAATAGCAGCGCAGCAGCGGCGGCGGCGACTAGTACGTCCGCGACCTCGGGCGTTGCGTCAACTGTTGGCACCGTCTCCGCGGCAGGAGGCAACTCCGACAGCTCCAGCGGCTCCGGCAGCGGCAATGGGGCGACGGGCAATGGCAAAGGCAACAGCCACGCCGCCGGCCATGGAAACGGTAATGAGGGAAACGGCCATGCTTACGGCCATGGCAAGCACTAAAGCGCGATGAGATTAGGATCAATCGTCATCGCGCTCTAGCTCTTCGATTGAGCATGATCTTTTCGGAAAACCGCTTCACACTTTTCCGGATCATGCTCTAGCCGTTAGATCTGGGACGTCGCGGTTTCCGCGGCGGAGGGGCGCACCCCACCGAGGGGTGCGTAGGGGAACGAGACTTGACGCACTATCGACCGCATGTCCTTGTGGTGATCGCGCTGGCGATCGTGCTGTGCACCGGCTGGCACAGTGCGTTCCGCAATGCACTGGCCGATCTGCGCTTCGCCTGGCAGCAGCGTACGGCCACCGGCGAGGTCGTCGTCGTTGCCATCGACCCGCCCTCGCTCGAAAAGATCGGTGTCTGGCCCTGGCCACGTGGCCTGCACGCCGACCTGCTTCGCCAGCTCGATCGCGCCGGCGCAAGTGACGTCGCTTTCGATGTCGACTTCAGTGCGCCGTCGGATCCAGCCGCGGACCGCGCCTTTGACCAGGCCCTGCAGGGTGCGGCGGGTTCGGTGGTGCTGCCCTCGTTCAAGCAACCCGGTGCGGAGCCTGGCGATCGCTCAAGCGTTCATATCAACCGGCCCTTGCCGAGCTTTGCGGCGCATTCCTGGTCGGCCCTGGTTAACGTGGCGATAGATCCGGACGGATTGATCCGCCGCTACCCTTATGGCGAGCACCTTGATGGTAAGTTCGTTCCGTCCATGGGCGCGGTCCTGGCCGGCAAATTTACCGAAAAGGATACGCCATTCCTCATCGACTTCAGCATTCGCCAAGCCAGCATCCCCGTCGTCTCCTATGTCGACGTGCTGCGCGGTGAGCCCGCGACCCTGGTTCGCCTGAAGGACAAGAAGATCATCGTCGGCGGCACAGCGCTCGAACTTGGCGACCGCTTCAGCATTCCGAACGGAGCGATCGTCTCCGGGCCGGTGCTGCAGGCGCTGGCAGCCGAATCCATCCTGCAGGGCCGTACGCTCCGCACCACATCCGACTTCGTGACACTCGTGGGCTTGGTCGCGATCTCGCTGATCATGATGATTTACTGGCGGCGGCTCCGCGCCGGCATCCGGGTGATGATGCTGATGGGGATGGCGGCCGGGCTCGAGGCAGTTGCAGTGATCGTGCAGGCCAAGCTGCCGCTCATGCTCGACACCTCGCTGTTCCACACCGCGATTGCGGTCTACCTGGCGGCCATTGCGCTCGACGAAATCGACCTGCGCGACTGGCTCGGCCGGATTGCCGAGCATCGCTTCCAGCGCATTGCCATGTCGCTCGGCGACGGGCTCGTCTGTACGGACCAGAACCATCTCATCACGGTCTGGAATCCGGGCGCCGCGGCGATCTTTGGCTATGAACTGGCCGAGATGATCGGTAAGCCGTTCGACACCATCTGCGCTGGCCCTCGCAACAATGCCCATCGCCGTTTTTCGATTGCGGATGCGGCGCGTCCTGCCCTGCTGCTCCCCGGCGGCTCGGTGATGGAGTTCGACGGCGTGAGGAAGAACGGCGAGGTATTCGCGGTAGAGGCCTGCTTCTCCGCCTGGCAGGGAGCCGACGGTTTCCAATATGGCGCGGTACTGCGCGACATATCGGCGCGAAAACGCGAGGCCGAGCGTATCAGGTTCCTGGCTGAGCATGATTCTCTCACCGGCCTTGCCAACCGCAACACCCTTCATGACGGGCTTTCGGCAATGCTTTCGGCTGCCGAGCCGGAGCAAGGCGAGATCTTGCTGCTGGTCCTCGGCCTTGACGGCTTCCAGCAGATCAACGATATGCTCGGTCATGCCTGCGGCGACCTCGTGCTTTGTGCGGTTGCCGAGCGGCTGGTCGCGCAGGCAAAGGGCGCAGCTCTCGTCGCGCGGCTCAGCGGTGACGAGTTTGCGATTGCAGTGCCCTGCCGGGCCCTCGACGAGCCGCCGGCACAGTTCGCAGAACGCGTGGCGCGGGCTTTCGACACACCGCTGCAGGCGGGCGGGCGGCAGCATCGAGTGAAGGTCAGCATCGGAGTCGCGATCTCTCCGGACGGTGGCCGCAACGCGGATGAGCTCCTGAGCAACGGCCATCTGGCATTGTGCCGCGCCAAGACAACCCGTCGTGGTGCGCATGTGATCTTTGAAGCCGCCATCCGGCAGGAGCTCGAGGCGCGACTGCGGCTGGAGTCCGAACTGGTGCTCGCCGCCGAACGGGGCGAGTTCGAGCTATTCTATCAGCCACAGGTGCGGCTGCTCGACGGCGGCCTGATTGGCGCGGAAGCCCTGATCCGCTGGCGCCATCCCGAGCGCGGCATGGTCTCGCCCGGAGAGTTCATGCCGGTCGTCAACACCTCCCCGAGCTCGGAGAAGATCGCAGCCTGGGTGCTTCAGACCGCCTGTCGGCAGGCCCGAAGCTGGGAGCTTGCCGGGCACGGCGTTCGCATCGCCGTCAACCTGTCGCCCTCCCAGTTGCAGACGGGCGACCTCGCAGCCGCAGTTGCCGACGTTCTGGCCGCAACCGGTCTCACGCCGTCCCTCCTGGAGCTGGAAGTGACTGAGGACATCCTGCTGCTTGACGAGGAGCGTATGCTCGACATGTTCCGGAGGATCCAGCAGCTCGGCGTCCGCGTCGTATTCGATGATTTCGGCACCGGTTATGCGAGTCTCAGCTATCTGAAGAAATTCCCGCTCGACGGCCTCAAGATCGATAGATCGTTTGTGCTCGACCTGCTGTCTGATCCCGATGATGCCGCGATCGTCGGCTCGACGGTGGGCCTGAGTAAGCAGTTGGGGCTGTCAGTGGTCGCCGAAGGGATCGAGAACCGCGCGACCGCCGATCTCCTGGTGATGATGGGATGCCAGGAAGGACAGGGCTATTTCTTCGGCCGCCCGATGCCCGCGGCATCGTTCGAAACCGAATATTTCGCGTCCGATCCAGCCGCGGTGGCCGCCGACGCTGGGCGGGCGGCCTAGACTAGAACCGGGCCCATCGAAGCCGTAAGCTTCCGGACGCAGACAGTCGCCGCCGAATCTGCGAGAAGACCTTGTCCAGGACTATCCGGCGGATGAGGCCAGTTGCGCTCGTGACCGATCGCCCGCAGGCAGTGAATGAAGTCGCGGAGATTCAATCCGGTGCAGACCGCCGCGATCTGCGGCTGGATGCCTGTCGCGGCCTGGCTCTCTGGTTCATATTCATCGACCACATTCCGGATAATTCGCTGAGCTGGCTGACTGTGCGCAACTACGGCTTCAGCGACGCCAGCGAAGTCTTCATTTTTGTATCCGGCTACACCTGCATGCTGGCCTATGGCGGAGCGCTGGCTGAACAGGGCTGGCGCACCATCGTGGTGCGCGCGTTGCGGCGCGGCTGGGAAATCTACACTGCTTTCCTGATCGTCGTGCTGTTTTATGTCGCGCTGGTCTGGATGGTCGGCGGCGGCGAGCGGTATCTGGACGAAACCAACACCGGCTTCTTCTTTCGCGAGCCGGGACCGGCCATTGTTCACACCGTGGCGCTGCAGTTCGCGCCTGTCGACACCGACATCCTCGTTACCTTCGTGCTGTTGCACGTTGCTTTCCCGGGGGTGCTGTGGGCCATGACCCGCGCGCCGGTGGTTGCACTCGGCGGGTCGTTTCTGCTCTACCTGATGGTGCAGATCTTCAGCTGGCACGTGCCGGCATGGCCGACCGGCGAACTGTATTTTAATCCGCTTGCGTGGCAGTTCCTGTTTGTGATCGGGGCCTGGTATTCCTGCCACTGCGCGCCTTCGCTGCTGAGGATCGTGCACTCGCGTGCCGTGCTGGTGCTGGCATTGGCCTATCTCGCCGTCAGCTTGCTCGTCGCGTTGAGCTGGAAGTTCACGTCGATGGCCTGGCTGGTCCCTCCAGCCATTGCCGAATTGATCTACCCGATCGACAAGAGCCATATGGCTCCGCTGCGGCTCCTGCATTTCCTCGCCTTGGCGATCGTGGTCTCTCGCTTGGCGCCGCCGGAGTGGCGCGGCCCGGTCAGGCCACTGATGCTGGCGATGATCCGCTGTGGCGAGAACTCCCTCTCCATATATTGCCTGGGCGTGCTGCTGGCGTTTGCGGCTCACGCGATCCTGGTGGAGGTAGCGTCCAGCTTTGCCATGCAACTCGCCGTCAGCGTGGGCGGGATCGTCGCGATGGTGGTAGCGGCAACCCTGACGACCTGGGAATCCGGGTTCGATCGACGGGGGCCGAAGCTGTTTTGATCATCTCGCGTCACGCAACGAAGCGGCAGAATCTCTGTTACCCTGAGATGTCCGTGCGAAGCCCGATTGCAAACCAGTTGCAAAGTCAAATTGCAAAGGATGCGCCTTGACCCAAGCTGCCAAACTGGAATCGACACGACGCATCGCGTTGCTCGGCGTCCCCATCGACCTGGGAGCCTCGCAGCGCGGCACATTGATGGGGCCGGCCGCACTCCGCACGGCTGGCCTCCTGACCTTGCTTGAAAGCCTGGATTTCGAGGTCTCCGACTATGGCGATCTTACCGTTGCCGGCCTGGCTGAGCCTAACGACGTTCCGCCGCAGAATGCCAAGCACTATCGGGATATCCAGCGCTGGACGCGGCTGCTTGCTCAGCGGGGCTATGAGGTGGCGTTGACCGGCGCGATCCCGATCTTCCTCGGCGGCGATCATTCGCTTTCGATGGGATCCGTTACCGCCATGGCGCGTCACTGGCAGGACTTGGGCCGGAAGCTTTTCGTGCTGTGGCTGGATGCGCATGCCGACTACAATACCCCGGCGACCACGCTGACCGCCAATATGCATGGCATGGCCGCCGCATTCCTGTGCGGCGAAGATGGCCTTGATGGGCTCGTCGAAGGGGAGGTTCGGTGCCCGATTGCTCCCGATCAGCTTGATCTGTTCGGTACGCGCTCGATCGACAAATTGGAAAAGGATCTGTTGCGCACACGGCGGGTTTCGATTGCCGATATGCGCGCCATCGACGAGTTCGGCGTCGGCGTGCTGATCCGTCGCGTCATCGACAAGGTGCGGACTGCAAACGGCGTGCTCCATGTCAGCTTCGACGTCGATTTTCTCGACCCTGAACTTGCGCCCGGTGTTGGCACAACCGTCCCGGGAGGTGCGACCTATCGCGAGGCGCATCTGATCATGGAGCTGCTGCACGATTCCGGGCTGGTTCGCTCGGTCGACATTGTCGAGCTGAACCCCTTTCTGGACGAGCGGGGCCGGACCGCGCGGACCGCGGTCGAATTGATCGGCAGTCTGTTCGGGCAGCAGATCACGGACCGCCCGACGCCGAGCAATGCGATCGTGCCGGGAGAATAGTCTATTGCGGCGCTCGGCTCGCGACTGTTCCGCCGGGCTGGATCTGATGATCGGCGAAATAACGACCCAGCGCAGCCGCCGGGCCGCGCTCTGCGGCTAGCGCCACATAGCTGTCCGGCCTGATAAGGTACATCGCATCACGGGCGAGGCCCGCGCCCTGATGGTCCTCGCGCCACGCAAAGACGTGCAGCGGCACATCGTGCGCCCGGCACCAGGCCGCGAGATCGTCCTCGGCCGTGCCGTAAACGTGAACCTGCCATTCCATGCGGGCGAGTGGTTTGAAATTATCAACGCCGTCGCGCGCGACCCAGGGCAGGCGGTCTCCGCCATGCACATGGCCGGCAACGCCCTGGCTTAATGGCCCGTTGCGATAGTTGAGCATGATCTGCGAGACGGTGCGGAACATGAAATCGCGGGCTGCCTCGAAATGAGCGGCAAAGGGAAGCACGAGGGGTGCGATGCGCGTCCGCAGGATGTCCGCAATCCAGCCTTCGGCGGTGGCAAACGTAAAGACGCGATCGGTGGTCGCAACCAGCCGGCGCGCGAAGACGATGCGCTCGGCCTCATAGCTGTCGAGCAGGGCCTCGGGCGCGTATCCGTGGACCACGGCGGCGAGCTTCCAGGCCAGATTGATGGCATCCCCAATGCCGGTATTCATTCCCTGGCCGCCGGCCGGCGAATGAATGTGTGCAGCATCACCGGCGAGGAAGGCGCGGCCCTGCCGGAAATGCTGCGTCACCCGATGATGTACATGATAGGTTGAGAACCAGTTGATCTTCCGGACCTCGACTTTCAGATGCTGGATGGCGCGGCTGCTGACATCTTCGAATTTAAGGCTTTCAGGGTGCTCAGCGCGCTCGTCTCGTACAGTGCCGATCAGGCGCGCGCGACCCTGGCCCGCGAGCGGGAAGACGGCGAGAAAGTCGGCCTCGTCGAGGTCGACATGCAGTTCGCCATTGGCTGTTGGCCCTGCCGCCTCGACATCTGCGACATAGAACAGCTGCCGATAGGTGCCCCCGGGAAACCCGGTGCGCAGGCTCTCGCGCACCAGTGAGCGGGCGCCGTCGCAGCCGGCGATATAGCGTGCCTCGCAATCTTCCTCCTGACCATTGCTGCCGCGCAACCGCGCTACGATGCCCCTGTCGTGCTCGGTGAAGCCGAGGAGTTCAGTACGCCTTTCGACAGCAACGCCGAACGCGCCCAGCCGGTCGATCAACAGCCGCTCGTGCTCGTCTTGCGGAAAGATATGCAGAAACGGGTAGGGTGTCAGGCCCACGCCGACATTTTCGAATTCGAGATGCGCCGCCGGCTCGCCTTTGACCCAGAGATTCACCGCGGGTACCTTGTGTCCACGCGTGATCACGGCCTCGGTGAGATCGAGTTGCTGATAGAGCTCGAGCGTGCGCGCCTGAACCGCGAGTGCGCGCGAGGTGGTGCCGGGCTCGACGGTCTTGTCGATGATGCGGACCTTGACGCCGAATTTCGCAAGCCACAGCGCAAGCACGAGACCGGTGGGGCCCGCGCCGACGATCAGAATCTCGGTTGCCATTCCGCTTCTCCTTTGGTTTTTATCACGGAGAGAGGCGTCCACAGGGTCGGTCGACCGCATAAAGCGGGCAATCTAGCCAACCAATAGTTCCGGACTGTGGCCCGAAGGCCAACTCAGACGATCGTCTTTCTGTTCCTTACGATGATGCGCGCCAGCACGGACCGACGAGGGGCCCAAATAATGCTGGCGGAGCTGTTGTTCCCAGCGAAAGCACGTGGCGTGTGCCGCTGCGCCGATCCAGGAAAGAAACCCTTGCCCATCGACCGGCGTTTAGAATGATCTCGGTTGAGAATCGACCGTTCATGAAAGATTTGTGAACTATTTGCCATCCACCGATTCTGCCGATTTGATGCGGTCGCCTGAACGGAGACTCAAGCATGACTGAGCAGATCGATTCCGAGAATGACCGCGACCGCCCGGCGACCTCGCGACGCCATTTCCTGCGCGGCGGCGCGGTGGCGCTAGCAGGTGGTCTTGCCGGGGTGTCGGATGCGCGCGCCGAGGCCGACAATCTGCCGCCCAACGTGCCGGAATGGATGAAGGTGCCCGGCGATCCCATGGGCAGTCAGCTCTATGGCACGCCGTCCCCGTTCGAGAAGAATGTAGTCAAGAATATCCCCAAGAACCTGCCGCAATACATATCGGCTTCGGGTCGCACGCCGCTGCAGGATCTGGATGGCATTATCACGCCCAATGGATTGTTCTACGAGCGCCATCATGGTGGCGTGCCCGCCATTGATCCGGCGCAGCACCGGTTGATGTTGCACGGGCTGGTTGATCGCCCCTTGATCTTTACCATGGACGACATCAGGCGCTTCCCGTCGGAGTCGCACATCCACTTCCTCGAATGCTCCGGCAATCCCGTCTACAAGAAGCCGTATGGCAAGACCGCCTCCGATCTTGTCGGCCTGCTGAGCTGCGCCGAATGGACAGGCGTCCCCTTGAAGCTTGTGCTTGCCGAGACGGGTCTCAAGCCAGAGGCCAAATGGGTTGTGGCCGAAGGAGCGGATGCGGCAGCTCTGACCCGCAGCATTCCGATCGAGAAGTGCCTGGACGATGCCATGCTGGTCTACAGCCAGAATGGCGAGCGGCTACGGCCGCAGCAGGGTTATCCGCTGCGGCTGCTGGTCCCGGGATTCGAAGGCAACATGAACGTGAAATGGCTGCGACGCCTGCACGTCACCGCGGAGCCCGCCTATTCGCGCGAGGAGACCTCAAAATATACCGACCTCATGCCGGACGGCTCGGCGCGCGAGTTCACCTTCTACATGGAAGCAAAATCCATCATCACGCGACCATCCGGCGGGCAGCGGCTAAGCTCCAAGGGCTTTCACGAGGTCAGCGGCCTCGCCTGGAGCGGCCACGGCAGGATCCGGCGTGTTGATGTTTCAGTCGATGGTGGCAAAAGCTGGCAGGAAGCCAAGCTGCAGGAGCCGATCCTCACCCGCGCACTGACGCGCTTTCGCTTGCCCTGGCACTGGAACGGCGAGCGTGCAACGATTCAAAGCCGCGCCACGGATGAGACCGGCTACGTGCAGCCGACGCTGGCCGAACTGCTCGCGGTGCGAGGCGAGAATAGCTTCTACCATAACAACGCGATCTGGCCCTGGCATATCGCAGAGGATGGTGAGGTGACCAATGCAGCCAATGCGTAAGCTTTCAATGGCTGTGGTCGCGGCATCGCTGCTGACGTGCCTGGCACGCGCCGAAACGCAAGGCCCCTACGGCATCGGACGGGTGGCGACGCCGGCGGAGATCGCCGGCTGGAATATCGACATCGGCCGCGACGGCAGCGGCCTGCCGCTGGGCAGCGGCACGGTCGCCCATGGGCGCGAGGTGTTCGCACAGCAATGCGCCGCCTGCCATGGCGACAAGGGCCAGGGCGGGGTCGGCGACAAACTCGTCGGTGGTCAAGGCACGCTGGCGAACGCAAATCCGGTGCGCACCGTCGGCAGCTATTGGCCCTATGCGCCGACCCTGTTCGACTATATCCGCCGCGCCATGCCGCAGAACGCACCGGAATCACTTTCCAATGATGACGTCTATGCGGTCTCCGCCTACATCCTCAATCTGAATGGGCTGCTGCCGGACGATGCGACGCTCGATGCCAGGACGCTGGCCGCGATCAAAATGCCGAATCGCGATCATTTTACCGGCGACCCCAGGCCTGACGTGAAGAACCCGGCTTGCATGAGCGGTTGTTGAGAAACGGCGCTGTCGTGACAAGATCGCCAGGCGATCGCCTGGTTGCGGCCTGAACGCAGCCGGTATCACGCCCGCAAGACGCGTGGGCGCGCGAGCAGCATTTGCGCCACTACGCCTTGCGGCCGTAATTCAAGAGCCCGCCAGCGTGCTTCGGCGGATGGGCGCGCAGCGCCTCTTCGTTTGGCTCGGTGCCCCAGCCCGGGCGATCGGGGACGATGAGATGACCATCGACGATCTCGGGGAGGTAAGTGAACAGCTCATGGTCCCAGGCGAGGCGGTCGATGTCGATCTCCATGATGCGCAGGTTGGGGACGGCCGCGCAGAAATGCGCGTTCATCATCGAGCACAGATGACCATAGAAATTATGCGGGGCGACGTTGACCTCATGGGCTTCGGCGGCGGCAGCTATTTTCAGGGACTGCCAGACACCGTTCCATGGCGTGTCGATGATCGCAACATCCATCGCCTGTTCGCGGAAAAAGGGCAGGAATTCGCGCAAGCTCAATAGCGTCTCGCAGGATGAGATCGGATGCGGGCTCTGCTTTCGGATAAGGCTAAGCGCCTCCGGGCTGAAGGTATCGATTTCGATCCAGAACATGTCGAGATCGGCGATCTCCCGCAGGATTTTCAAGAACCCTTCGGTCTTGGCGTGGAAATTGAGATCGAGCAGGATGTCGACATCGGGCCCGGCGCCCTCCCGGATCGCTTCCAGATGTATGCGCAGATCATGCAGCACCCTGCGCTCGACATTGAGCTCGGGCAGGAACGGTGTGCCGAAGCCTGGACGCCAGCCGGTCGGCTTGCCACCATCATAGGTGAAGATGTTCGTCTTGAGCGCGGTGAACTTCTTTTCGCGCACCTCGCGGCCGATCGCCTTGACGCCATCGAGGCTTTCGATCGCGGGCTTGTACCACGACGGATGGTTGATGCGCCAAGTGGCACAATGCGACCAGTAAACCCGCACCCGGTCGCGGATCTTGCCGCCGAGCAGCTCGTAGCAGGGGACGCCGAGAAGTTTGGCCTTGGCATCGAGCATGGCGTTCTCGATCGCGCCGAGGGCCTGCGCCACCACGCCGCCGGCGGCCGGCCGTGTCGCGGCATAGAGCTCGGCATAGCTCCGCTCGTGCTGAAAAACATTGCGTCCCACCACGCGTGCCGAGAGCCGCTCGATCGCGGCGCTCACGCCTGGCGAGCCGAAGCCCTCGTCATACTCGCTCCAGCCAATCGCACCGTCTTCGGTCGTGAGCTTCACAAAATGATAGTTGCGCCAGCCCGCATCGCAGGCGAGCAGTTCGACATTGGTGATGTTGGACGAAGCTGGCATGGATTTTCCTCGGCGCTCCCTTGACGTTCCTGGCGGCTTTTCCGTAATTATGCCGAAGCGGGCGCCGCCGATCTATCCCCTCCGATTGCAACCCGCCCATGGCATTCCATCATTAACGCCCCCTTCACTGTGGTGGCCGGCAGCCCGCCCGTGACGGACTTCACCGCTTGGCTGGAATCGAACTGGCGCGCCGGCCGCCTTCGCTGCAGCGTGATCGGAACCAGCTCGCCCGCGCATTTATAAATGCCTTGTTCACAGCCTGTTCAGCCCTCTCTCGCCAAACTCCCGTCCAACTTGCGTAGCGAGTTTGCTACGCTCACTCTGTCCAGTCCTTGGCAATCGTAGAACCGGCAATTCGATGATGGACAAAGTGCCTTCGAACGCTCGCTCCGGAGGGTGGGGCCGGTGGGCGCTCCTCGTCCTTGCGGCGGCAAGCTTTGGTGCACCGGCCGCAAAGGCTGGCGATCTAAGCCCGCACGATCTCGCCCTGCTCGATCGATTGACCTGGGGCGTGAACGCCTCCAGCGCGGCGCATCTGCAGGCGGTCGGTGTTGAGCGCTGGTTGCAGGAGCAGCTGCATCCCGGTCCCACGACGGCGTTGCCCGCGGCTGTGAAGGTGCAGATCGAGGCGATGCCGGACGTTCACAAACTTCCCTTCGACGTGCTGGTGGCGTTCGACATGCAGGCCAAGAGCGCGAATCAGGTGATCGATCCCGACCAGAAGAAGGCAGCGCAACAGGTGTTCCAGCAGGCGATGAGCGATCGCGCCAAGCAGGCGGCCGCGCGCAGCATCCTGCGCGCACTCTATTCGCCCGACCAGCTGCGCGAGCGCATGACCTGGTTCTGGTTCAACCATTTCAATGTGCATCAATACAAGAGCAACATCCGTGTCGTGCTCGGGGATTACGAGGACAATGCCATCCGCGCGCACGCCTTTGGCAAATTCCGCGATCTGCTCGCCGCCACGCTGCGCCATCCGGCGATGCTGCGTTATCTCGACAATGCCGACAATGCAGCCGGGCACGTCAACGAGAACTACGCGCGCGAGATCATGGAACTGCATACCATGGGGGTCGGCTCCGGCTACACCCAGGCCGATGTCGAGGCGCTTGCGAAGGTTCTCACCGGTGTGGGGATCGACGTAAAGCCGGAGAATCCTCAGCTCAAGCCGGAGCTGCAGTCGCAGTTGCTCCGCGAGGGCGCCTTCGAGTTCAACCCGGCGCGGCATGACTACAGCGACAAAACCTTCCTTGGCCATGTCATCAAGGGACAGGGTTTTGCCGAGGTGGACGAGGCGCTCGATCTGATCGTCCACAATCCCGCGACCGCCGTGCATCTCTCGAAGCAGATCGCGACCTATTTCGTCTCGGACAATCCGCCTGACTCGCTGGTGCAGAAGATGGCGCAGGCCTTCAGGACCAGCGACGGCGACATCGCCGCCGTGCTGTCGACCATGGTTCACGCGCCGGAGTTTTCCGCGGCGCTCAATCCGGGCACACGGTTCAAGGATCCCGTGCAATATGTCTATTCGGCCGTGCGGCTCGCCTATGACGACAAGGTCATCCTGAACACCGCACCGATTCAGGGCTGGCTCAACCGGATGGGCGAGGGGCTGTTCAATCACGAGACGCCCGACGGATATGCCATGACATCCGCATCCTGGAACGGGCCCGGGCAGATGATGGTGCGCTTCGAGATCGCCCGCCAGATCGGCTCCGGCTCCGCCGGGCTGTTCAAGCCGGATGGGCCGAACGCGGTCGAGCAGCCGGCCTTTCCGCTGATCGAGAACGCGCTCTATTTCAACGGTCTGCGCCAGACCTTGAGCCCGGCCACGCTGGCGGCCCTCGACAAGGCGGTCTCGCCGCAGGACTGGAACGCGCTGTACCTGTCCTCGCCCGAATTCATGCACTGAACCAGCCGCAAGGGAGTGCCGACCATGAACCGCCGTGAGCTGATCAAGGCCTTCGCCGCCGTCGCCCCGCTCACCGTCGCGGGCCGCGTCTGGGCTGCACCCGCAACAGATTCGCGCCTGCTCGTGGTCTTCCTGCGCGGCGCCTATGATGCCGCCAATGTCGTCGTGCCGATCTCCTCCAATTTCTATTATTCGTCTCGGCCGACTCTCGCGATCGCCCGTCCTGACGTCGGCAACCCGAACGCCGCCTTGTCACTCACTCCGGATTGGGGGCTACATCCGGCCTTGCGCAACAGCATCCTGCCGCTGTGGGAGAAGCGCGAGGTCGCCTTTGTGCCGTTTGCCGGCACCAGCGACGACCTGACGCGCAGCCATTTCGAAACCCAGGATACGATTGAGCTCGGCCAATCAGCCGGCGGCGCGCGCGATTATCGCTCCGGTTTCATGAGCCGGCTGGCCGCCGAGCTCACACGGGTGAAGCCGATCTCCTTCACTGATCAGCTGCCGTTGATCTTCCGCGGCAAGAGCCAGACTCCCAATTCCGGCATCAATTACGTCGGCAAGCCCGGTGTCGATGACCGCCAGGCCCAGCTCATCAAGGAGATGTACGCGCACAGCAACCTCGACGCCTCGGTCTCGGAAGGGTTCAAGGTTCGCGACGACGTCTACCGGTCGATCTCGCAGGAGATGAATGCCGCCAATCGCGGGGCGGTGTCGCCGCGCGGTTTCGAGCTCTCGGCGCGGCGCATTGGTCGGTTGATGCGCGAGCAGTTCAATCTCGGCTTTGTCGATGTCGGCGGCTGGGATACTCATGTTAACCAGGGCGCGGCCAACGGCTATCTGGCCGACCGTCTCGGCGAGCTCGGCCGTGCGCTTGCCGGCTTTTCGGAGGAGATCGGGCCGGAGGCCTGGCATGATACCGTTGTGGTCGTGATCTCCGAATTCGGGCGCACCTTCCGCGAGAATGGCGACCGCGGCACCGATCATGGCCATGGCAGCGTCTATTGGGTGATGGGTGGCAGCGTGAATGGCGGCCGCATTCACGGCGAGCAAATCAAGGTCGAGCAGCCGACGCTGTTTCAGAACCGCGACTATCCTGTGCTGACCGATTATCGCGCCATGTTCGCCGGCCTCTTCAACCGCATATACGGGCTGGATGCCGCCAGCGTCCAACGCATCTTCCCGGGCGTCAGACCAGCAGAGCTCGGGTTGGTCTAGCGGAATCGAAGGTCCTCGCCCCGTCTTGGTTGCCGGTATAGTATGGACGCAGAGGTCCTTCGCTTGGCTGTCGCAATCTGCGGTCATTGTTTACGGGGGCAGATCGGAAGGCGACTGTGAGCGAACAACAGACTTTGGTAACCGGCGAGGCCACCCGGCATGGCCCACAGGGCAAGGTGACGGTGCTTGCCCTTTCTGCGCTCGGGGTCGTGTTCGGCGACATCGGCACGAGCCCGCTCTACACCTTCAAGACCATCCTCGCCACAGGGGAAAAGTCCCCGGATTCTGCCGCCGTGCTCGGCGCGCTGTCGCTCGTGTTATGGACGCTGTTCATCATCACCAGCGTCAAATATGTGCTGTTTGCGATGCGCGTCGACAATGACGGGGAAGGCGGCATTCTCGCTCTGATGGCGTTGCTCGGCGTGAAGAAGCAGCACAGGCCCAGCATCGTGGCCGTTGGTCTGTTCGGGGCGGCGCTGATTTATGGCGACGGCGCGATTACGCCGGCGATCTCGGTGCTGTCGGCGCTGGAAGGATTGAACATGGCAACCCCGGCGTTGCAACCCTATGTCGTTCCGGCGGCGGTGGTGATCCTGCTCGCGCTGTTTGCGATCCAGTCGAAGGGTACGGCGACCATCGGCCAGCTGTTCGGCCCGGTCATGCTGACCTGGTTTGTGGTCATGGCGGCGATGGGACTATTCGGCATCGCCAGGCACCCGGCCGTGTTTGCGGCGCTCAATCCGGTCTACGGCCTGTCCTACCTGTTCTCGGGTGGCTTCACCGGCTTTCTGGTGCTGGGCGCAGTGTTCCTCTGCGTGACCGGGGCTGAGGCGTTGTATGCGGACATGGGGCATTTTGGCGCGGGGCCGATCAAGCTCGCCTGGTTCGGCATCGTATTCCCGAGCCTCATTCTCAACTATGCGGGTCAGGCTGCACTCGTGATCGACGGTGCGCCGACCGACGGCAATATCTTCTTCCGGCTTTGTCCCGACGGCCTGTTGCTGCCGCTGATCGTGCTCGCGACAGTGGCTACCATCATCGCCAGCCAGTCGATCATCACTGGCGCCTTCTCGATGACGCGGCAGGCGATCCAGCTCGGCTGGCTGCCGCGGCTGCAGATCAAGCAGACCTCGTCGGAAGGATACGGCCAGATCTATGTCGGCGTGGTCAACTGGATGTTGATGCTCGTGACGCTTGGGCTGACCATCGGCTTCGGCAAGTCCGACAATCTCGCTTCGGCCTACGGCATCGCGGTGTCCTTGACCATGCTGATGACCTCGGCGCTGCTGTTCATCGCGATGCGTGAGATCTGGCAATGGAGCCTGTTGGCCGCAGGTGCCGTCGCCGGCTTCTTCCTGATCGTCGATGGCGCTTTCTTCCTCGCCAACCTGACCAAGGTTGCCGAGGGCGGGTATGTGCCGCTTATCCTTGCAATCACGGTCTATGGCATCATGTGGATTTGGCACCGCGGCGCAGCTGCAGTTTCGGAGCGGTTGCGGGAGGCGCTGATTCCCGTTCCGGAATTCCTGGCGCGCATCGCCGAGAAGAAGATTCCGCGCGTACCTGGGACCGCGGTGTTTCCAACCCGGACCGAGCAGGGCACGCCACCGGTGATGCTCTGGCACGTCAAGCACAACCGCGCCCTGCACGAGCATGTCGTCGTGCTGCGGGTCGAGGTGCAGTCGGTCCCCTGGGTATCCTCTGCCAATCGGATCAGTCTTGCCGAAGTCGCGCCGAATTTCTGGCGGGTGGAGGCGCGGTACGGCTTTATGGAGCGTCCGCATATCCCCGATCTCCTGACACGGAGCAAGGCGCTCGGCTGTACCGTCGACGTGTCCGATGTGACCTACTACGTCGGGCATGAAACCGTGATCGCGCGAGAAGACGGCAAGGGCCTGCCGGCCTGGCAGGAGCGGCTGTTTGCGCTGATGGAGCGCAATGCGCAGCATGTCAGCGATTTCTTCAGCCTTCCGAACGACCAGGTGGTCGAGATCGGGCGTCAGGTCGCGATCTAACCGGCGGCGCGGTGCTCCAAGGCAGGAGACGCAGGCGCCGGTGGGCGCTACTGATTGACGGTGACCTGCCAAAATGTCACTGAAAGAAGAAAAACGCTTTTGGGAGGCTGACGGGAGGCATGCAATCGCGGCGCGGCTTTCTTGAATTATCGATGCGTGGCGCGGCGGCGCTGGGCTTGTTGCCAGCGGAAGCCGCGGCGCAAAACGCGCCTCCAGCCCCTGCTTCACCGGGGCCCGTCATGAGCACCTTGAGCACGTATATGAGCGCTGCGCGGGCCAAAGCACTCCCTGACGATGTCACTGAACAGGCAAAATATCATCTGCTGGATACGCTCTCGGCGATGATCTCGGGGTCGGAGCTGCCGCCGGGACAGGCGGCGCAGCGCTACGTCCGGGAGCGCGGCGGCAACGGTGCGGTGACGGTGGTCGGCTCGGCGTTGACGGCCGCGCCGATCGACGCGGCACTCGCCAACGGCGTGATGGCGCATGCCGACGAGACCGACGATTCGCACAACGAATCACGTTCCCATCCCGGATGCTCGGTGGTGCCCGCCGCCCTCGCGGCAGGCGAGGTCTATGGCATCGATGGCATCGGCCTGTTGCGCGCGGTGACGCTCGGTTATGATATCGGCACGCGCGTGGTGATGGCGATGGGCGGGGCCGCCTTCAGCTACGAGAGCAGCCTGTCGACCCATAGTATCGCGGGTACGTTCGGGGCCGCTGCTGCTGCGGGCTCCGCCGCGGCACTCGACACGCGTCAGACCCGTTGGTTGCTCGATTATGCCGCGCAACAATCCTCGGGCTTCATCGCATGGCGGCGGGATACCGATCACATCGAGAAGGCGTTCGTATTCGCGGGCATGCCTGCGCGCAACGGGGTCACGGCGGCGCTTCTGGTCAAATCGGGCTGGAACGGCGTCGATGATATCTTCTCTGGGCCAGACAATTTTTTCGCGGCTTATGCGCCGAAGGCGCAGCCGGATCGTCTGGTCGAAAAGCTCGGCGAGCGATACGAGATCATGCAGACCGACATCAAGAAGTGGAGCGTCGGCTCGCCCATCCAGGCGCCGCTCGACGGCGTGGAAGCGATCCGCGCCAGGAAGCCATTCGAGCCAGGCCAGGTGAAACGGGTGACAGTGCGCCTAGCGCCTTCCGTCGCGGCGGTGGTGGACAATCGCGATATCCCTGACATCTGCCTGCAGCAGATGATTGCAGTCATGCTGATCGACAAGACGGTGTCGTTCCAGGCCGCTCATGACAAGGCGCGCATGCAGGATGCCGCCGTGCTCAAGGAGCGGGCCAAGGTCAATCTGGTGCGGGACGAGGAACTGGCGAAGCTGCTGCCGGCGCGCGAGGCGATCGTGGACATCGAGTTTGCGGACAGCAGCCATGAAACCGAACGCATTTCGGCCGTCCGCGGCACGGCGCGCAATCCGATGACGCGCGCCGAGGTGGTCAACAAGGCGACCGATCTCACGACGCCGGTGCTGGGCCGCGAGGTGTCGAGACGGCTGATCGATACGGTCTTCGCCATCGAGGAGATGGCCGACATCCGCAGCCTGCGGCGGCTATTGCAGCGCAGCTGACAATCGGTCGACCGCGTCCCGCCTCAGTAATGCGGATCGTACATCTGCGCTTGAACGACGGCGACGAGGTCGTTCGGGGTCGGGCCTTGCGCAAGGCCCCGCTGATAGGCGACACCCGCAACCGCGGCGCCGATCTGCGCCGAGACTTCGCGAATGCGCGGCAGCGCCGGATAAAGACTGCCCTGCTTCAGATCGGCTTCGCTGACGGCATTGGCCAGCGTATGCGCAGCCGCCATGAACATCTCGTCGGTCACAAGCCGGCTGCCGCTTGCGATCACGCCCAGGCCGACACCGGGGAAGATGTAGGAGTTGTTGCCCTGGCGCGGCACGAAGGTCTTGCCGTTGAGATCGAGCGGATCATAGGGGCTGCCGCAGGCGAATAGCGCGCGCCCGCCAGTGTGGCGATAGGCCTCCTCGGCCGAGCATTCGGCCTTCGAGGTCGGGTTGGAGAGCGCAAAGACGATCGGCCGCTCGTTGAGCTCGGCCATCGTCCTCAGCACGTCCGCGGTGAACGCGCCGCCGACCGCGGCGACGCCGATGATGGCGGTCGGCTTCAGCGTTCTGATCGCGGTCAGGAAGTCCTCGATCGGCGCTTGATCGTGCGCATATCGCAGCTTGTGCCCGCTGAGATTGGCGCGTCCCTTGACCACGAGGCCCCGGGAATCGACCAGCCAATTGCGCTTGATCGCATCGGTCTCGGCCATGCCGTCAGCCATCATGGCGGAGACGATGAGATCGGCGATGCCGGTCGCAGCCTCGCCCGCGCCGAGGAAGAGGATCCTTTGATCCTTGAGCTTGCCGCCGGTTGTGCGCAGCGCCGAGAACAGGCCGGCCAGCGCCACCGCCGCCGTGCCCTGGATGTCGTCGTTGAAGACGCAGGCCTCGTCGCGATATCTGTGCAAGAGGCGGAAGGCCGAATGATTGGCGAAATCCTCGAACTGGATCAGGACGCCGGGAAATGCCGCACGTGCCGCGTTCATGAACTCAGCGACAAACTCGTCGTAAGCGGCTCCGGTGATGCGCTTCTGGCGCAGCCCGATGTAGTAGGGGTCGTTCAGAAACTCCTCGTTGTTGGTGCCGACATCGAGCATCACGGGCAGGCAGAGCTCCGGGTGAATGCCGGCGCAGGCCGAATAGAGCGAGAGCTTGCCAACCGGAATGCCCATGCCGTTGGCGCCGAGATCGCCGAGTCCCAGGATGCGCTCGCCGTCGGTGACGACGATCAGCTTGGCGCGATAGGGCCAATTGGACAGGATTTCCGCAATATGGCCGCGGTCGTTGCTCGAGATGAACAGGCCGCGCGGACGCTGGAAGATCAGCCCATAGCGCTGGCAGGCAAGGCCGACGGTCGGTGTATAGATAAGTGGCTGGATTTCGTCGATGTGGTCGCAGACCACGCGGAAGAACAAGGCCTCGTTGCGGTCATGCAGCGAGTTCAATGCGACATATTTTTCCAGGTCGCTGGGCAGTGAGCGAAGATTGGTCAGTACGCGCTCGACCTGAGCCTGCATGGACAACACGCCGGCAGGAAGAAAGCCGCGCAGGCCCAGCGCGTCGCGTTCCTGCTCGGTGAAGGCGGTGCCCTTGTTGAGCAGGGGATCGCGGAGCAGGGCGAGCCCATGCGGCGAAAAAGAAGGCATTGAGCGCGCGCTCATCCGGTTCGGCTGGGTCAAGGCGTTCCCCCTTGTCGTCTTTTGATTAGCTCTCTCTAGCTTCTCGCTGCTATCGCAGTAGCGTCTCACTGCTGTCGCAGCCCGCTGCATAAAACGTTCGGGTCGCGATTGATAGCACAAATCCCATGCCGCAGCGCACCATTCCAGGTGCGAGCACGCGCAGCGGCAATTGTGATTGCAATGAATGAATAACCCTGGAGAAACCAGCCTAGAAGAAGAATGACGAGAACAGGGCAATCACCGCGATGGCCATCAGCGCCGTGCCCAGCCAGCCCAGGATGACGAGCCATGACCTTGCTTTGAACCGTCCCATCAATTTCGTATTCGAGACGATCGCCATCATCATGGCCATGATCGGCACGGCTACGATGCCGTTGAGCACCGCGCTCCACACCAACATGTGAATGGCATCGATACCGGTGAATCCCAACCCAAAGCCGATCACGGTCGCCGCGGCGATGATGGTATAGAAGCCCACGGCGTCAGGCGCCTTGGCTTCCAGCGTGGCCTCCCATCCGAGCGCCTCCGCAACCCCATAGGCAGCCGAGCCTGCCAGGACCGGGATCGCAAGCAATCCGGTGCCGATGATGCCAAGCGCGAACAGCAGGAAGGTCAGGTTGCCGGCGAGCGGCCGCAACGCTTCCGCGGCTTGCGTCGCCGAATTGATGTTGGTTACGCCATTAGCGCTGAGCACCGCGGCCGTGGTGAGGATGATGGAAAAGGCGATCACGTTGGAGAGCATCATCCCAACCGTCGTATCGATCCTGATGCGGTGAAGTTCCAGCTTCGCGCCCTTGGCAGTATCCCGCAGCGCGCGGCGTCCGTCCCGGTTCATTTCCTCGACTTCCTGGGAAGCCTGCCAGAAAAACAGATAGGGACTAATCGTGGTGCCGAGAACCGCGACAACCATCAGGAAGTAATCGGCGGTCACTGTCGGCCGCGGCCAGATCGCCGCCAGCAACGCGGTGCCCCAGGGGATATTCACCGTCAGCGCGGTTATGACATAAGCGAACAGCGTCAGCGTGAGCACCTTGAGTATCGGAGCATACTGTCGATAGGGGACGAAGACCTGAAGCAGAATCGATAGCGCGGCGAAGATCAGCGCGTGCTCGTGGGTGAGGCCCCCTATGACGAGCGCAAGCGATTCTCCCATGGCCGCAATGTCGGCAGCGATGTTGAATGTGTTCGCGGCGACGAGAAGCGAGATCAGCGCGAGCACCACCCAGCGCGGTGCGATTTGAACGACATTCGCGGCGAGGCCCTTCCCCGTGACGCGGCCGATGCGGGCGCTGACGAGCTGGATAGCGATCATGAACGGGGTGGTCAGGAAGACCGTCCAGAGCAGGCCGTAGCCGAATTGCGCGCCGGCCTGCGAGTAGGTGGCGATGCCCGATGGGTCGTCGTCCGCGGCGCCGGTCACCAGCCCCGGACCGAGCAGCCGAAGCACCATGCGGCTAGCGCTTTCACGTCCTTTGGGGCTGGTCTGGTGCATCAAGGGCTGCGGATGTTTGAGGCGGCGTTGGCTTGAGGCTCCCTCTCGAGGCCGGGATGATGTCGCTCAATGCGGTGGCGGGGTCGAAAGTTCCCCCAAGCTGGTCCCGCGCCGTCTAGTGCAGCTTCACTGGTATGATCTCGGCGGAGAGCTGGACCTCATCACCGAGGTGATAGGCGTAGTAAGCCGGGCGGGAGACCAGCCGGAGGAAGAGGAAAAGGCGGAAGCGTAGCCGTCGCAGGAGGTTCATGTGGCGCGAGGGCAGAGGGTTCTCGTGGGCGACGTGAACGATCCATTGCCGCGGATGCGCGGGCAGGTCGATCTCCCTATGCCGGGCGAGGCTCTCGAGATAGCGCTCGACATTCGGTTCTTCCATGAAGCCGAAACGCAGCTCGACACCGATGATGCTGCCGCGGTCCTTGTCGCGGTCGAACACGGTGATGTGGTAGCGGTCGTCATGCACATAGGGGACCTTGGGGTGCGTGACCTCGACCAGGATCAGGTTGCGCGGCAGCATGCCGTAGCGCTCGATCAGGAGACGAACCAGAGCCGGCGCACGATCGCCGGGATGGTGCACCGGGTTCGGCGCCATGATCAGGGCATTGCGCTCGATGAAGTGCGCGCTGGCGCGATGCAGGTGAACCAGTTCGGCCATCGTCAGGCTCGATCGCGCGGCATAGGCTGCAAAGGTCGCCTTGCGTCCCCAGCGCCAGGTCACCATCACCAGGAAGGCAGCACAGCCGACAGTGAGAGGGACAAAGCCGCCTTCGATGAACTTGGTCGACGTTCCGAGCAGAAAGGCGCCGTTCAGCGCTGTCATTGGTCCCCATACCAAAGCCGTCATTGGCCTGCTCCAGCGCCATTCGCGACGCGCGATCGCGAACATGACGATCGAGGTGATCAGCATGACGCCGGCAACCGCCAATCCATAGGCTGTCGCCAGCGCCGAGGACGAGCCGAACGCGACCACCAGCGCGATGCAGCCGGCATAGAGTCCCCAATTGACGGCCGGAATATAGATCTGGCCGGCATGCGAGTGATGGGTGTGCCGGACCTCGACGCGCGGAAACAGGCCGAGGCCGATCGCCTGCGACACAAGCGAAAAGGCGCCCGAGATCAGCGCCTGCGAAGCGATGATGGTTGCCAGCGTTGCCAGCACGACGGCCGGCAGCAGCAGTGGCGAGGGCACCAGGCTGTAGAAAAGCTTGCCGCCGACGGCCGTCGCGCCGGAGAGCAGATAGGCCCCCTGGCCGAGATAGTTGAGCAGCAAGGCGGGAAACACCACGCAGAACCAGCCGATCCTGATCGGCCGGGCACCAAAATGTCCGAGATCGGCATACATGGCTTCGCCCCCCGTGACGACAAGGATCATCACGCCAAGGATGACGATCGCCTCGCGCAAGCCCGCCTGCATCAGAAAGCGCGCACCATAAGCCGGATTGAATGCTGCGAGGATGGCCGGCTCCTTCGCGATCGCGGCGGCGCCGAGTGCGGCAATGGCAGCGAACCAGACCAGCACGAGCGGCCCGAACACGACCCCGACGCCGGAGGCGCCCTTGTACTGGATCGCGAACAAGCCAGTGAGCAGGCAGATGGTGATGGGAATGATGTAGGGCGAAAAGGCCGGCGTTGCCACCTCCAGCCCTTCCACGGCCGACAGCACGCTGATCGCGGGCGTGATCATGCCATCGCCGAGCAACAGGCCCGCTCCTAGCATCAAGGACCAAAGCATGACGCGAGTGCCCTGCTGCTTGTATTTGTGCAAAAGGCCATAGAGCGCGAACACGCCGCCTTCGCCGTCGTTCTCGGCCCGCAGCACGAGCAGCGCATATTTGATGGCGACGATGAGGATGATGGTCCAGACCGCAAGCGAGATCGCGCCGAGCACATTGTCGGGTGTGGGCGCAACGCCGGCCGCGCCGAAGAAAATCTGGTCGATCGCATAGAGCGGTGAGGTTCCGATGTCGCCAAAGACGACGCCGACCGCGCCGATGGTGAGCGCCGGGAGATTGCCGCGTGGCAGGTGGGGCGCGCCCCCACTCACGGGGACGGCTGCGGAGTGCGCTCCCTGCCTGATTGCCGGACCGTTCATTGCTCCGCAGTCGATCACATTTCGCTGCGTGCTCTATGATGCGGTGCGGGCGTTGGCGTGTTGACGCAGATCAATATTGCCGGTCAACCGATGCTGACGAACTTGCCCCAAGCGGCGGCAAGCCCGGCCGCGACCAGCATATATTGCGGATGATCGCAGAATGGGCCGCCATAACTGCACACGTCAGCGCCGAAGGAGCCGATCTGGTGATTGCCTGCGGCATAGAGCAGCGCGGACAATATCAGCAGCACCGTGGCGGCAAGATACATCATTGATAGCCTCCCTGGCGTGGTCGTCTCGATGTTGTGCTATTCACTCGCCCGCTCGCTTGACTCGTCGGGCAAATCAGTCGCATATCGATATCGTTGCAGAAAACATAGCGCCCGCGCCGCAAGAGCGGCAGCGGGCTTTGCTTTTTTCTGCAGCAACATTTGCAAAATCGGTTTCATTCTGCCCAATTGATTTTGCTGCATTTTCATTAAAGTTTGACACGTCGAGGCTGGGCAAGAACCTGCTATGAAGTTCGGATGGCTGGGCGAGGAGCGAGTTCGATCAATATAGCGAGAATCGCACGGAATCCTTCTGTTGCAAGCGGAATCGAGTCTGGAGTGAGGTCCAGAAGAGTAAGGAGGCGTTTAGGAGCCGCATTGGGCCTCTTTGTGAGACGGGCCAGGAGACCGTCGAGGCCGAGAATGTTGAGCACGCGGGTAAAGTTGTAGCAGAGCGCCATCAGGCTCCATTCGCCGCGGACCTTCTCGAAGCCACGGACCAGGAAGTGCTGGTAGCCGGCGCGGCATTTGAGGGTCCCGAAGGGATGCTCAACCATCGCGAACCGCCGGACCATGAGTTCGTCTGCCCTCCGATTGTTCATCCTCGCACGATGACGGTCAATGACGTCTTCGTGCTCCCACCGACCGATGATACGTTGAGCGGACTTCGGTGCAAGACAACGTGTTCTTAAGCTGCAGCCGTCGCAGATTGCCTTGCGGCTCAGATACCGGATCTCGATCCGGCCGCTTGTGTTCTTGAACTCGGCCTCTGTGGGACGCAGCAGCTCGCCGGCCGGGCAACGATACGCATCCGCACTCGCATCATAGCTGAAGTCCTTGCGGCTGAAGCGGCCCTGCTTCTCGAGCTTGTCGTTGCCCTCCAGCATGGGCAGATAGGCTGTGATGCCGTCATCTTCACAGGACTTCAGATCCTCGCTGTTGTAATAGCCGGCATCGGCCAGCGCCTGCAGCGATGTGGCTTGCAAAGTGTTCTTGGCCGCCTTTGCCATCGTATGGAGGTGGCCTGCATCACTGGTGTTGACGACCTCGCTTTCGACGATCAGCAGATGCTTGTCGTCCACCACACTCTGCACATTGTAGCCTGCAATGGTCTGGTCGCCCTTTCTGAGAAGCCTTGCATCGGGATCGGTCTTCGACAGCTGCCCCTTGTTGCCGGTCTGAAGCTCCTTGAGATCGGCTTGCGCGCGGTTGCGCCTAGCCATCAGCTCCTTCACCTTTGCGCCGACATCAGCCTTGCTGCCATCTCCAGGGCCGCCGTTCTGTTGGTTGGCTTCTTCAGCATCGTTGGCATCGAGGGACTTGCCATAAGCCTCAATCTCCTTGTCGAGGTCGGCGATCTGCTTGGCCAGCTTGTTTTGCGTGAAGATGCTGCCTTTACTGGCATTGCCATGGAATAGCGCGCCATCGATGGCAACGCGTGCCCCACCGATCAGATCGAGTTCGCGCAGCAGCAGCACGAAGGAACTGTTGACCGCCTTGAGAGCGGCCCAGTTGTCCTTGCGGAAGTTGGCAATCGTCCGATAGCCGGGCTTTAAATTCTTCAACAGCCAGATCAGCTCCAGATTGCGGGCTGCTTCCTGCTCCAGCCCGCGCGACGACCTGATCCGGTTGATGTAGCCGTACAGGTAAAGCTTCAGAAGATCGGAGGGATCGTAAGGTGGCTGTCCTGATCCCGCCCCGCGCTTCGCGTGCCGGAACCCGAGTTCGACCAGATCCAGCAAATCTACGTAGCTGTCGATTGCCCGGACCGGATTATCCGGTCCGACGTAGTCCTCTATTCGCGGAGGAAGCAAGCAAGCTTGCTGCCGGCTCTCACCGGTCTTGAATGGGCGATTCGTCATAACCAGAATCGTACATCAACTCCGGCGAATTCTTGCCCAGCCTCGACGGGCAAATCAGATGCATATTGCCATCATCGCGAAAACGATGTGAGCCCGTGGCGAAAGCGAACGCCTCGGGCTTTTTCAGTTTTGTGGCGCGTTCGTTGCGCGATCGGATGATGTTTTGAATAACAGAAAATGTGTTTGACACGTCGGGCAAATCAGCGGCACATTGTTATCATCAAGATGAATTCGAATGGCCCGCGCGGAGCAATCCGCGACGGGCTTTTTGCTTAAGCTCACCTCGATCCAGCGACTTCCCCAATCGGACGGCGGCCCGCACGTCAGGACGCCTCAAACCCTGCCCCATGCGTCGTCGCTCGCGCGCCGCCGTCCGAGCCTTTGCGAGACATTCCGATCAGCCGGCGCGCGCGAACGTGCCGGCAGGCGGCGCGCGGCAATCGCGCGCGCCCGCGGCCCTCTACCCCGAGGATAGGGTTCGCGCCCGAAACGATCGCGCCGTCCGCGATCTGCCGCGCAAAAATAGTTCGTCACGCAAGCATCGCCGGCTGGTTGCGGTTGGCGATGAGAGGAAAAGCCAGTGATGATCACCGCATATTTGATATCGCTGGCGCTGTTCGGCCTGATCGCGATTGCGGTCTGGGAGGGGCTCGGGTGAGCGGAAATATTGCTACCTTCGCATCAGCTTTTCCAACCAACAAGGCACACTATCCCTTATGCCAGGCAAAACCCTGACCGAAATCCGCTCGATTGCCCGCGGCCACACCCGGACCGCCATCCGCACGCTTGTCGGGATCATGCGCTCGGAGAACGCGACCCATTGCGCGCCGATTTCCAGCATTTGCGGCGCTGGCGCAAAAGCGTCGAGCAGGCGCAAAGCTACACGTTCAAGGCGGTCATCACCGTGATTGTCGCGGGCTTCCTTGGCGCAGTGTGGCTGGGCGTCAAGGTCGTACTTGGAAAGTGAGTCTGTCCGGCTTCTCGCCGGATCGCTATCGCAGCCCTGAAGGAGAAGCTGCTTGCCGGATGGGACGGAATACCGGATTCGGGAGGTCGATTCACAGGACGAGGAAATTGCGGAGATCCTGGATGAACTTCATCGCGCCACGTTTCTCGACAGCGCTCCGGTACCAGCATTTGACGACGGCCATTGGTGGCTCGCATTTCGCGGCAGCGTACCGGTTGCCTTTGCAGGGCTGGTGCGATCGACTCATGCACCGAATGCCGGGTACCTGTGCCGTGTCGGCGTGCTCAGCAAGCATTGGGGTCGATCGCTGCAGCTGCGGCTGCTGCGAGCGGCCGAGCGTCGTGCGCGAACGAGCGGCTGGCATAGCGTCGTCTCCGACACCACGGACAATTTGAGCTCGGCCAACAACTTTATTCGCGCCGGCTACCGGCTCTATCGGCCGAGACTAGCGTGGGGCTGGCCCAACACGCTCTATTGGCGCAAGCCCGTCTGATGGCAGACGTGTTCGCGAGTTGCATGGCTAGCTCGATTCAGCGTTTTCCGCCCGGTGGCCAAGCGCCACCGGGCCTTTTTTATTGGGGTAGTGCTTACGGAAGCTTTGCAGCTGGCGAGGGGCGCTCGCCGCAAGTCACAGGGCTGAAGAGGCTTGCTGCCCTTGTCGGCCGCCCAAAATCAAACGTAAAGTCGACCGTGTGCATCAAAGCACGGGGAAACGCCAAGACATGTCAAAAATGCCGCTACCTGATCATCTACCGCGAGAGATGGATGCGCCGACCGCGCTTGATGGTCTGTTGGTGATCGACTTCACGCGCGTTGTGGCGGGGCCTGCCTGCACACAGACTTTGGCCGACTTCGGGGCAAAGGTTATCAAGATCGAAAACCCGGATGGAGGCGACGACACGCGCGCCTATGAACATGCAGAGATCGGAGGAGAGAGCGCCGCCTATCTCAGCTTGAACCGAAACAAGCGCGGCATTGCGCTCGACCTCGCGGTGCCGGAAGCGCGTGAGGTGGCACGTGAACTGATCTCCCGCGCCGACGTCGTGGTGGAAAACTTCTCCGCCAGCGTGATGGAGAAATTTGGCCTCGACTACGCCTCGGTCGCATCGGACAACCCGCGCCTGGTGTATTGCGCGATTTCGGCCTACGGGCGCAAGGGGCCGTTTGCTTCGCGCCCCGGCTTTGATCCGATCACGCAGGCTGAAAGCGGCTTCATGTCGCTGAATGGTTTTCCGGATGGTCCTCCGGTGCGGACCGGTCCGCCGATCGTCGACATGGCGACGGGCATGTCGGCCTGCAATGCCATCCTGCTCGCATTGCTAACTCGCGAGCGGATCGGCCGCGGGCAATATGTCGAGGTTGCGCTGTTCGATGTTGCGATGGCGATGACCGGCTTCTACGGGATGGCTTATCTCATCAGTGGGGCGAATCCGGGCCGCTTTGGCAATTCGCCAAACGGCTCGCCGACCGTCGGCGTCTACGAAGCATCAGATGGGCCGCTCTATATAGCCTGCGCCAACGACCGTCTGTATCGCCGCCTTGTCACTGAGGTGCTCGAACGGCCTGACCTGATCAGCCATCCGGATTTTGCGACGCGGAAGGCTAGAAGCGCCAACAAGGAGAAACTGCGAGCGGTCATTGCCGGCATCTTTGCCGGTGACAAGCTCGAAATCTGGATGGCCAAAATGAAGAAAGCCGGCATCCCCGTGGGCTATCTTCGCACCGTCGAACAGGGCTTCAATGCGCCGGAGGCGCGGGAGCGGCAACGCCTTAGCCGGATCCCACATCCGACCGCGGGCTTCGTTCCCAACATCGCGACGCCGCTCAACATGGCGCTGACGCCACCGGCCGATCCGGTCGCTGCGCCATTACTGGGTCAGCACACGCGGGACGTCCTGCGGGGGATACTCGGCTACGATGATGCTCGCCTCGCAGCACTTGCTCAGGCAGGGGCATTCGGTAAGTTGGGTGCTGAGACAGCCGCCACCTGAATCGGGTGGTGGAGGGATCGTCGATCTGCTTGCTGCTGGAAGAGCTTGCCCGATGAGTATTCAGATATACGGCTTCTGGCGTTCGATCGCCTCGTTTCGGGTTCGAGTCGCACTGAAGTTGAAAGGCTTGGCATTTGAGGAAATCCCTGTCGATATCCTCGCAGGCGAGCAGTTCAATCAGGGCTATGAGGCAGTGAATGCCGAACGGGTGGTGCCGACCTTCGTCCATGACGGTCATACACTGTTCCAATCGCTGGCGATCATCGAATACCTCGAAGATCTCCAGCCCGAGCCGCGGCTGCTGCCGCTGGATCATAAGGAGCGGGCCTATGCGCGCTCACTGGCGCTTGTGACTATTGCAGACGGCCATCCATTGATAACGCCTCGGGTTCGCAACCATCTAGTGGCGACCTTTGGCGCTGACACGGCCGCCGTCGAAGGTTGGGGCCGGCATTGGACCAGGGAAGGATTGGCGACCTATGAGCGTCTGCTGGAGCGGCGGGCTCCGGCGCCCTTTGCGCTCGGTGCGGAGCCCGGGCTCGCCGATATCTGCATCGCGGGCCATGTCGTCGCAGCCCAATATGGAAAGCTCGAGCTGAAGGAATTTCCGGTAGTGGCCGATCTGGCTGAACGCTGCTTTGACTTGCCGGCCTTCTCGAGCTCCCATCCTTTCGAGCAATCCGGCTACAAGGCGGCGCGAGCTCGCTGACATCTAGGATGAGCATAGGATGCGCTGCTCGCGCCCGACGGCTTGTGTCGCGATGGAATTTGATTGACGAGCTAGGTCTGTCGAGCCTTAATTGACAAATCACGTGCTCGCTGGCCGATTTCTTGACCGGCTAGGCGGGGGCAGAAGGACGCAGCGAGGAACGTCAGATGGCGGGTGTTGGTCGAAAATCGACCGCCGATCACCCAGCGGAAGAGGACAAGCGTGAACGCGTCCATGCGGCGATGGTCGCGCGCGCAAAATCCTTGATCCCGCAGCTTCGCGATCGTGCAGCGCGCACCGAAGAGCTGCGACGTCTGCCGCCCGAAACGGAACGCGACCTGCACGAGGCTGGACTGTTCAGGATTGTCCAGCCGACGCGGGTGGGGGGCTCGGAGCTTGACTATGTCGCCCTGGTCGATTGTGCCGAGCAGCTCGGGAAGGGGGATGCGTCGGTTGCCTGGAATTTTGCCAACCTCGCCAGCCATCACTGGATGCTGGCGATGTTTGACAAGCAAGCCCAGGATCTGGTCTGGGATCAGGATCCAAATGCGCTGATCGCGTCTTCGTTCATTTTTCCGGCCGGGCGGGCGCGAAAGGTAGATGGTGGTTACAGGCTCCGCGGCAGCTGGCCGTTTTCGTCTGGGGTTGCATCCTGCGACTGGAATATGCTCGGCAGCGTGGTGGATTCCGACGACGAGGCGGACGGCATCGAATATCGTATCTTTCTGCTGCCGAAGAGGGACTACCGAATTCTGGACACCTGGAATGCGGCAGGCTTGCGAGGAACGGGCTCCAACGATGTCGAAGTGAGGGACGCCTTCGTTGCCGAGGCACTTTCGGTCGCTGTAAGCGATCTCGCGGGTGGCTCAACCCCGGGCAGCGCTGTCAATCGAAATCCGCTCTACACCTTACCAGTGTTCTCGCTCTTTCCCTTCGTGCTCTCCGGCGTGGCTCTCGGTAATGCGCAAACCTGCCTGGACGATTATATCGAAAGCGCCAGGCACCGTGCGTCGACCTACAATCGCGCCAAGCTTGGCGATCTGCAGAGCACGCAGATCAAGATTGCCGAGGCATCCGCCAAGATCGATGCCGCGCGCCTGATCATGCGCTCGAACTGCATTGAAGCCATGGCAGCGGCGCGGCACGGTGAAATTCCGGACATGCAAGTCAAGACGAGCGCGCGGCGCGATGGCGCTCATTCCGTCAACATCTGCACGGAGGCTGTATCCTTGTTGTTTGCCGCGAGCGGCGCCCGGGGATTGTTTACATCAGGCGCGTTGCAGCGGCAGTTCCGGGATGCCCACGCGATCAATTCGCACATCGCTTTCAATTTCGACGCGGCCGGAACCAATTACGGCCGTGTCGCGCTCGGGCTACCGTCCGAAAACCTGACGCTGTGAGGCCAGCGGATGAACGACGTGCCCAAGCACCCAAACAGCCCGGATCCCGCAAACGAATTGGCCAGCGATCATTCACCGATCGATCCGCGTGATTTCCGCAATGCGTTAGGTACCTATGCGACCGGTGTCACCATCATTACGGCGGCCGGCGCGGATATGAAGCCGTATGGGCTGACCTGCAACTCCTTCGCCTCGGTGTCATTGAATCCGCCCTTGGTGCTCTGGAGCCTTGTGCTCTACTCCTCAAGTCTGAGCATCTTCCAGAATGCCACTCACTTTGCCGTCAATGTGCTGAGCGCAGCACAACAGGCGCTGGCAAACAGGTTTGCCAAATCATCGGAAGACAAATTCGTTGACGTTGAGTGGACGCCAGGACTTGGCAACGCCCCGCTGTTGACCGAGAGCGTAGCCAACTTTCAGTGTCGATCCGTGAATCGATACTATGGCGGCGACCACATCATTTTCCTCGGCGCTGTCGAAGCCTATTCCTACAACCGGCAAGAGCCGTTGCTGTTCGCTCGGGGCGGCTATGGCCGATTTCTTGCGGCCGATGAGCGAAGCGCGGACCAAAAGGCGCCATGAGCCGCAAGGCGTCGCCCAAGCGGGTTCAGCGCAAGCAAAAGCGGCTTGCTCCGGGGGATCGTCGCCAGGAGTTCGTTGCCAAGGCGACGGAATTTTTCGCAGAGCATGGATTTGCCGGCGGGACACGCGCGCTGGCACGCCGGTTGGGCGTCACGCAACCGCTGCTGTATCGGTATTTTCCAAGCAAGGACGAGCTGATCAAGGAGGTTTACCGCACCGTCTATCTCGATCCGCTCGACGCGGGATGGGAGCAGCTGCTCGCGGATCGCTCCAAGCCGTTGAGAGAGCGGCTGCAGGAGTTCTATCGCGCCTATACGGACGTGATCTTCAAGCGGAAATGGCTGCGCATTTACCTCTATTCCGGTCTGAAGGGTCTCGACATCAACCGGCGCTACGTCGCGGTTGTTCGCGACAAGATCCTGACGCGCATCGTCAGGGAATGTCGCTATGAAGCGGGGCTGCCGACCCAGGGCAGGCCGACTGCCTCCGAGATCGAACTGGCCTGGGTCTTCCACAGCGGCATTTTCTATTACGGCGTCCGCAAATACATCTACGAGGCCCCTGTGCTCGAGGACAAGGAGCGGATGATCAGCGACGCTATCGTGGCCTTTCTGGCCGGCTACGAAAAGGCGTTCGGCCGCTCAAGCACAAGGGCGCCGCGTCTGCGGATGAAGGCCGCGGAATAGCTGTACGCCACCGTTCCTCAATCGAGCTGCTCCATTTCCGCGCGGTACCAATCGCCGATTTCGCTCGCCGTCATCAATGCGACCCCGTCGTGGCTGATGACATAGTCGAGCAATGCTTCAAGGTATTTGATGCGATGGGGAACGCCGGTGATGTAAGGATGCACCGAGATAGCCATCACCCGTGCATTGTCAGCTCCCTCCAGATAAAGCCGATCGAACTGGTCGGTGCACCGCTTCAGGAATTGCTCGGACGGCAGATGCTGCAGCGCATGGATGACGATGTCGTTGGTTTCGACCGAATAGGGAATGGTGGTGATCGGTCCATGAGGCGTTGCGATTTCCTGTGGCAGATCATCGATCACCCAATCAGCGACATATTGGATGCCGTTGAGGCGCAGCAGATCGAGCGTCTGCTCGGTTTCAGTCAAGCCCGGACTTTCCCAGGACCGCGGCGGCCGTCCCGTGAATTTCGCGATCGTCTCCACTGCGCGTTTGATCGCGTCGGACTGGTTTTCAAGCTTGTGCATCGGCCTCTGGATGAATCCATGGCCCATGAATTCGAAGCCGGCCTCGCGCGCTGCCGAGGCGACGCGCGGATAGCTGTCGCACACGTTTGCATTCAGCGCCAAGGTTACCGGTATCCTGCGATCCGTTAGTGCCTTGAATTGCCGCCAGAACCCGGCACGCATGCCGTATTCATGCCAGGACCAATTGGGTACGTCAGGTAGAAGCGGCTGCCCCATCGGCGGGCTCAGGACGGTGCGCGGCATGGCGTTCTCGATGCGCCATTCCTCGACGTTGAGGATCACCCATACCGCGAGGCGCTTGCCGTTCGGCAGCTTCAGCTTGGGACGATCAACCTGCGCCTGATAGGGAATACGATCTGTAAAGGCCACGATGTATCCTCGTGCAGTTTGTTGGCGCTCATCCAGTGGCGCTCGATAGCCTTGACGTGGCGGCATTGACCCGTGGCATGACCTTCTCGGCCATCAGGATCATCGATTGCCGCGCCAGCTCGCGATCCTTCCAGTCCTTGCCCGCGTAAAGCAGCGTGCCGAACTGACCGACCTCATTCTGAAATGACAGCAGCTGGTCCGCTACGCTTTCCGGCGTGCCATGGATAATGAGTCTGTCACAGATCATGTCAAGCGTCACGTCGTCGTCCGGTTGCTCACGCCTCGTCTTGAACAGCTCGATGCGTCCGTTCTTCTTCAATTTCGTGAAGAGGGAACGATAGTAATAAACGTAAGGGCTGTCGGGGTCGGTTGCATAGGCCTTGGCGGTGGCGGCGTCTTTGGCGACAAAGACGCTCTTGGCCACCCGCCAGTTGGCCGGATCGGGAGCGCGGCCGGCACGCTCGCAGCCCTCGACGTATCTGGGCCAATGGCTCTTCACCCATGGCGGCATCAGGAAATTTGCCGAGATCGGATCCCAACCTCGGGCCGCCGCCTCCGTCACACCCTTCGAGAACGGGGCGACGGCCGTTACCACCACCGGCGGATGCGGACGCTGCAGCGGGCGCGCGATGAAGCCTTGGCCGATTTCCTTGATCAGCGTCTTCTCTGTCGAGAGGCGCCAATAGCTGCCTTCAATGTTGTAGGGCGGTTCACCCTGCCAGATCGCAAGCACCTGATTGATCGCCTCAAGGAACATCGCATTGCGATCGGCATCGAGGTTGCCGAATATCTCGGCATCGGAAAGCAGCCCACCTGGGCTGATACCGAAGATCAGGCGGCCTTCCAGCATGTGGTCGAGCATCGCAATGGATGCGGCGACGGTCGCCGGATGCGAGTTCGGCATGTTGATGGTGCCGGTCCCAAGCCTGATCTGCTTAGTTGCCGCCGCGATCCAGGCCAGGAAAGCGATGCAAGAGGTGATGTTCTCGGCCTTGTCGGTGACATGTTCGCCGACATACGCCTCGTTGAAGCCGAGCTCATCGGCAAGCAGAAAGGCCTCGCGGTCCTCCTGCAGCGAACGCCGCCAATCCTTCTCGAGGGGATGGATCGGCATCGTGAAGAAACCGAGTTTCATGACCTGCTCCCAAGACAGGGGCGCTTCGTTCGGCAGGAACGTGCGTCCTTCGCGGCCTCAAGACAAGTCCAAAAGTCGGTTGGCTCGAAATAATCGCTCGATAAACAAGCTTGACGTTTGATGGCCGCACCCCTCTAATCCGATCCAAAATCGAGCGAACATGGTTTCGGGGAAGGTCGCGCACATGAAAGCTCCGCCTTTCGCATATGCACGCGCAACTAGCGTCGATCATGCCCTCGACATGCTTTCGATGCATGGGGAAGGTGCAAAGCTGTTGTCGGGGGGCCAGAGCCTGTTGCCGGCAATGAATCTTCGCCTGATGTCTCCGGACATCGTGATCGATATCGGTGACCTCACCGGATTGCGGGGGATTTCGATCCAGAGCGATGTTATCCGCATCGGCGCGCTGACGCGCCATGTCGAACTGCTGGAGTCGCCCGAGATCGCCCGTCTTGCCCCGCTGCTGGCCGAGGCCGCGCGGCATATAGCTCATCCAGCGATACGGAACAGAGGCACGATCGGCGGCAGTCTTGCTCACGCGGATCCGGCGGCCGAGCTTCCGGCATGCATGGTTGTGCTCGATGCGACCATCGTTGTTCGTGCTCGAGGCGGCGAACGGCGGATCGCGGCGACGGATTTCTTTCAGGGCATCTTCGCGACCGCGCTGTCCGCCGACGAGCTGCTTGTCGCAGTCGAGCTGCCGATTGGGCGAGGCCCGGCGACCTATTTTTTTCATGAATTTGCCCGGCGGCACGGTGACTACGCGCTTGCCGGTGTGGCAGCTCGGGCTACGAGTGACGCGCAAGTGCTGTCCGAAGTCCGGATGGCATTCTTCGGCATCGCGGATAAGCCGATCTTGGCAAAGGCCGCGACCAGCCTGATCAATGTCAGGGGAACGCCAGAACGGATCTTCGATGCGGCGGAGGCGTTCGGCCGCGAGCTTGATCCGTCGGAAGATCAGCAAGCGTCAGCCGATTTGCGTCGGCATCTCGCAAAGGTTCTATTCAGGCGGTGCGCCGAGACGCTTCTAGGTTTCGAGCCGGTTCTATGACTGCTCCCGTGGCCATAGCGCTCGAGGTCAATGGTGAGAGGGTCGAGGCGAACGTTCTTCCGCGCCTCAACCTGGCGGACTTTTTGCGCGAACATTTGCAGCTCACGGGGACGCACGTCGGATGTGAGCATGGCGTCTGCGGTGCTTGCACGGTTCGGATCAACGGCGAAATCGTGCGAGCCTGTCTGGTATTGGCGGTGCAGGCCAGCGGACAATCGGTGCAAACCATCGAAGAGCTGTCGGACAGTGGCGAAATTGCCGACCTTCAGGTCGCCTTCCGCGAGCGCAATGCATTGCAATGTGGCTACTGCACGCCGGCGATGCTCATGGCTGCGCAGGATCTGCTGAGGCGACAGCCGGAACCCTCTCGCGAACAAATTCGGGAGCATCTTTCCGGGAATTACTGCCGGTGTACCGGTTACCAGGCCATTGTCGATGCAGTTGAGGCCACCGCACGAGCCCGAAAGGCAAGGGCGCAATGACGACGACGAAAAAGACAGAAGGGCTCTCGGCTTCCGATCGACCGAATTCGTATATCGGCAAGACCGTCCCTCGGCCAAACCTTGATCGACTGATGCAGGGGCGCGGTGCCTATGTCAGCGACATCGAGTTGCCGCGGATGGCCCATGTCGCGTTTCTGCGCTCGCCTCATGCCCATGCGAGAATTCGCAGCATCGACGGCAGCGCCGCAAGGCAAATGCCAGGGGTGATCGCGGTCGTTGACGGCAACGAGCTATCTGCGACCATCACGCCTTGGATAGGCGTACTCTCGCATTTGAAGGGCCTGAAGTCCGCGCCGCAACATGCCATTGCCCCTGATCGCGCGTGCTGGCAGGGCGAGGCTGTGGCCGCCATCGTAGCGACCAGTCGCGCGCTTGCCGAGGATGCCAGCGAGGTTGTCTTGGTGGATTATGAGGTGCTCGACGCGGTGACGGACATGCGCGCAGCGCTTGATCCGAAGACGCCGATCATACACCCATCGCTTGGCGACAATCTCGCTTTCGAACGTCTCTATAGCGCTGGTGAGGTCGATCAGGCGTTTGCAGCGTCTGACGAGGTCGTCGAAGCCGAGTTCGTATTCGGGCGCCACACGGGGGTGACATTGGAGCCCCGTGCAGTCGTTGCCGATTGGAATAGCGCGGACGCGCGGCTCACGATTTACCAGGGCACGCAGGCTCCGCATATGGTGCAGAATATTGCGGCTCATCATCTTGGGTTGAGCGAGCAGCAGGTGCGGGTGGTCTGCAAGGACGTGGGTGGTTCGTTCGGGATCAAGGTACACATCTACGCTGATGAGATGGCGACCTATGCGCTTTCAAAGCTTCTGAGGCGACCAATAAGGTTTGTCGCGGACCGTGTCGAGAGCTTCAACACCGACATCCACGCCCGCGATCATCGCTGCATCGGGCGCGTCGGTGTCGCGCGCGACGGGACTATTAGGGCGTTTGAGATCGACGATCTCACCGGCATCGGTCCCTATTCAATGTATCCGCGCACCAGCGCGATCGAAGCCAATCAGGTCGTCAACCTTGTCGGCGGCCCGTACATGACAAAGAGCTACCGGGCACGGACACGCGTCGTGTTTCAGAACAAGAACGTGATGTGCCAGTATCGCGCGGTCGGTCATCCGATAGCGTGTGCCATCACCGAAGGGTTGGTCGACCTTGCGGCGGCGCGGATCGGAATGGATCCGATCGAGATCCGCCGGCGTAACCTGATCGCCGACGACGCTTACCCCTGTGGCTCACCGACCGGCTTGCGGTTCGAGAAACTGTCCCATCAGGCCTCGCTTGCGAAGCTGGTGGAAATGATGGGCTATGACGAACTTCGCGCCGAGCAGGTGGCATTGCGCAAGAAGAACATTCATCGCGGGATCGGCATTGCGAGCTTCATCGAGGTCACCAACCCGAGTGCCGCATTTTACGGAGTCGGTGGCGCGCGCATCTCTTCGCAGGACGGCGTCGCCGTGAGATTGGATGGGCAGGGAGCTGTGATTTGCCAGACAAGCATCACGGAGCAGGGGCAGGGCTCGGAGGCGATCACGGCTCAGATCGTCGCGACCGCGCTCGGCGTCTCGTTGGAGCGCGTCCGCGTCATCCTCGGCGACACCGACAATACTCCATATGGCGGCGGCACCTGGGCGTCGCGCGGCGCGGGGATCGGCGGAGAGGCCGCGCTGCAGGCGGCGAAGGCGTTGCGTAGCAACATTCTGGAGGTCGCGGCAGCAATCCTCCAGTCAGCCCCCGACGAACTCGACATTGCCAACGACGCCGTGGTGAATGCGAGTGATCGCGCGACGCGCATGGAGCTGAGGGAGTTGGCGAGAATTGTCTATTTCCGACCTGATACGCTGCCGCCCGGCATGCAGCCGGAGTTGATGGCGACCCGTCACTATGTGCCGCGGGAATTTCCCTTCGCTTTCACCAACGGGATTCAGGCGTCCTGGCTCGAGGTGGATACTGAGACGGGGTTCATCAAGCTGCTCAAACATTGGGTGGTCGAGGATTGCGGGACCATGATCAATCCGCAGCTGGTCGATGAGCAGATCCGGGGCGGCGTCGTGCAGGGGCTTGGTGCTGCCCTGTTCGAAAAATGCATCTACGATGAACGGGGCCAGCTGACCAACGCCAATATGGCTGACTACCTGGTTCCGATGTCCGGTGAAATGCCCGATATCGACGTCGGCCATGTGGTGTCGCCCACCTTGGAGAGCGAATTGGGTGCGAAGGGGGCCGGCGAAGCCGGTACGGCGGGGGCCGCAGCCGCAGTCATCAACGCCGTCAATGATGCGTTGCGGCCGTCCGGTACGATAATCACCGAGATCCCGCTGACGCCGGACGTCATCCTCAGAGCTCTCGGTCGCATATGAGTCGCGAACGAGGGACGCTCTGCTCCTCGCCTCTATTCCGCGGCACTTGCAACCGCGTCCGCAGCACGGTTCATCACCACCACCTTTATCGCGTCGTCGACACGCTCCCGCGCATAGCGTAGCGCGGTCGGAAGATCGGCGAGAGAGAATGTGTGGGTGTGGATCTTGGTCGCGTCGAAGCGCTTCTCGGCCATCAATTCCAAGGCGCGATGGGTGGCGCTGCGGCCCTCGCCGCGAATGCCGAAGACATAAATGTTGTTTCTCACGAGATGCGCGATGTCGGTCGTGACGGCCTCATGCGGAAAAGCCGCAAGGCAGATTCTTCCGCCGCGGTTGGTCATGTGAATTGCCTGGTTGACGGTGGCCTCCGTGCCCGCACATTCGATCACGTAGTCCGCGCCGATCCCGCCGGTCAGGGTCTTCACGACATCGACCGGATTTTCCTGCGCGACATTGATGACACGGTCTGCACCAAGCGCCTTGCCGATCGCGAGCCTTCGCTCGCGCGTGCCCGTCAGAATGACCGGACTCGCGCCGAGCGCCTTGGCGACCCCAACGCCAAGCAGGCCGATCGGTCCCGGCCCGATGACGACCACGCTTTCGCCGGCGACCAGGCCGCCTAATTCGGTCAAGCCGTACATCGAGGTACCTGCGGTGACGACCAGCGTCGCCTCGGCGTCACTCATGGTGTCGGGTACGCGCACCAGCGTGTTGATATGGTTGACCGCGTATTCGGCAAATCCACCATCGGTGGTAAAACCGTTGGCGCGATGCCCCTTTTCCGGCTTCCCATAATTGAGGCAGGACGTGTACATGCCCTGACGGCATCGCTTGCACTGGCCGCAACCTGCATGAATTTCCACCGTCACGCGCTCCCCGATGTCGAACTCATCGACAGCGGGGCCGAGCGCGGCAACGGTTCCCATGTACTCGTGGCCCGGTGTGAAGTTCTTGTTGAACGGGAGACCGCCTTGGATATGGGCGGGCGAGCCGGCGTGGATGATCTCAAGATCGGTGGCGCAGATCGCCACAGCGTCGATGCGGACCAGCACTTCCGCTCGCTTTGGCACCGGGGTCGGCTTGTCGCGCAGGAAGAGTTCGTCGGGGTTGCCGAGCACCCAAGCTTTCATCTGGTCTGGAATCGGATATTCCGCGGATATCTCCACACCGGCAGGATTGTACATCGGCCGCTCCCGGTTATTTTTTCTTTCGACGTGCCAGGCAGTGTTCAGACAGTAGACCCCGATAATTTGTAGATTTCCAGTGCGTCCGCATTCGCGCCACGAGAAGTTTTCGCCAACCTGAACAACTGTGCGGCGAGCGAGGCCATTGGCACCGGCGTCGAGGTGTCCTGGGCGACATCAGCCACAGTGTCGAGATCCTTCAGCATTGTCGCAATAGTCCCAAGCGGCGGGGTATGAATGCCCTGCACCATGCGTGGCACAAACAATTGCAACGGAATGGAATCGGCAAATCCGCCGGCCAGCGCCTCCGGCAGGCGCGCCGCATCGATGCCGGCGTTTGCCGCGAGCCGGGTCGCCTCGGCAAGCACCGCCATGGCACAACCGACAATCACCTGATTGCAGAGCTTCGCAGTCTGCCCGGCACCGATGGGCCCCATATGGGTCAATCGCCGCGCCATGGCCAGCACATAGGGGCGAACGCGCTCGATGTCGGCGGCGTCACCCCCGGCCATCACCGCCAGCGTGCCTTCCTCAGCCCCCTTGGAGCCACCGGAAACCGGCGCATCAATCCATGCCATCCCATTCGTGTCCTTGAGCCGTTTTGCAATGGCACGTGCGGCATCCGGATGGATTGATGAAAAGTCGACGATGATCTTGCCGTCCGCAGGCGCGCCGGCAATGCCGTCGCGGCCGAACACCACCTCCTCCACGGCTGCGGCGTCAGTGACGCAGATGAAGATGATGCCGGCGCCGGCGGCGACGTCGCCTGGACATTTGGCGCTTGTCGCACCGGCTTCGACTAAAGTGGCAGCCTTTGCGGGTGAACGGTTCCAGACCGTCACGGGATGACCGGCAGCGAGCAGGCGCCGCGTCATGGGCATTCCCATTAAGCCGAGCCCGATATAGCCGAGCTTCTCGGCTGTTCCAGCTGCCTCGCCATGTCCATTCATCAGCTTCTCCCGTCGCGTCCGGCCCAGCCTATCCGGCTCATGCCCTGGACGCCATTCAAAGCAGGGTCCAGCCATTATGGCCGAGCCTCAACGGCTTGCCTGATTGTTTGAACCATGAAAGATTTGGGCTTCGGATCGGGCTTGAGATGCCGTTCGGGGCCGGAAACAAGGGAGTGGGGCGTATGAGGACAATGTCGAAATGGGGCCTGGTCGCGGGAACGGTGCTCGTCCTGCTGGCAGGTGTGCGCGGCTCGGAGGCGCAACAGACCATCCGCGTCGGATGGACCATTCCGGCCGAGGAATCCAAATACTGGATGATGCGCCGTCCCAGCGAATTTCCCGATCTGGGCAAGACTTACAACGTCGAGTGGACGCAATTCCAGGGTACCGCGCCGATGACCCAGGCGCTTGCCGCCGGCGCGCTTGATTGTGCAACTCAGGCCCCGCTTTCTCTCGCTAATGGCGTCGTCGGTGGCAATCTCAAGGCCTACATCGTGGCGCAGCACGTGTTCGAGAAGCCCGGCGGCTTCTCGGTCTACTGGGCCGTCATGGATAACTCGCCGATCAAGACCATTGCGGATCTGAAGGGCAAGACGGTCGGCATCTCCGTGATCGGTGGCGGCACCCAGGGGCCGTTCAACATGCTCTTGAAGCAGAACGGCGTCGACCCGGCCAAGGACATCAAGCTGGTCGAAGTCGGTTTCGCCGTTTCCGAGGACGCGCTCCGTCAGGGCCGTGTTGATGCGGTGAATATGAACCAGCCCTTTGCGGCGCGCGCCGAAGCAAAAGGGGGCACCCGCAAGCTCTTCTCCCTGTCCCAGGCGATGCCAAACATCGTGCACATTCTGGAAGCCTGTCGCGCCGATTTTGTCGACAAGAACCCCGATTTGGTAAGGGCTTACGTGCGGGACATCACCTTGGGCATGAAGAAGGCGCTGGCCAACCGCGAGGAGACTTTAAAAGTTGTTTCTGAAGTGTTGAAGGCCCCGATTCCGGTGCTCGACACCTATCTGTTGAAGGACAATGATTTCGGCAGGGATCCGGGCGCTGCACCGAATTTTCCGGCGATTCAGAAGATGCTCGATATCTATGCCGAGACAGGCATGCTGCCGAAGATGGACGTCGCTCAATTCAAGCACCCGACGATCGTTGCTCCGTTGCAATAGGCTCGCGTCCGAAACGAAGCGTTGGATGAGCGTCCTGGCGGCGGCCGGACCGCGCTGTGGAGATTTGCGCGTATGAAAAAATGGCGGTCACGGGTAACGACCGACGGGCTGGATCGCGCGCCGCACCGCGCCTTCATGCGCGCCATGGGCCTGGATGACGCGTCGCTGGCAAAGCCGATGATCGGGGTTGTCAGCATGAAGGGCGAGCAGACGCCCTGCAACATGACGCATGATTTCCAGGTCGCCGCTGCCAAGGAGGGGATCACGGAGGGCGGCGGCTGTCCCCGCGAGTTCGCCACCGTCTCGGTGTCCGACGGGATCAGCATGAATCACGAGGGCATGAAGTTTTCGCTGTTCTCGCGGGAGTTGATTGCGGACTCGATCGAAGCTGTCGTTCATGGGCTGGCCTATGATGCCCTCATCGGCTTCGGCGGTTGCGACAAGACGTTGCCCGGCGTGATGATGGGCATGATCCGCTGCAACGTCCCCTCGATCTTCATCTACGGTGGGAGCGCGTTGCCGGGCCGCTTCAACGGCCGGACGCTGACAGTGCTCGATTCCTATGAGGCGGTCGGCGGCTTCATGACCGGCGAAGTCGATCAGGCCACCCTTCTTGGCATCGAGCGGAATTGCCTTCCTACCATCGGTGCCTGCGCCGGGCAATTCACCGCAAATACCATGGCGATGGTGTCCGAGACGCTGGGCCTGACGATGCCCAACGTGTCCATGATTCCCGGCGTCTATCCGGAGCGCGCGCAGATCGCTCGGCAGGCCGGGCGCCTGGTGATGCAGATGCTGGAGCGCGGCGGCCCGCTGCCGCGTGACGTCGTCACCCGCAAGGCGCTGGAAAATGCTGCGGCTATCGTGGCTGCGACCGGTGGATCGACCAATGCGGCGCTGCATCTTCCGGCGATCGCCAACGAAGCCGGCATCCGGTTTACCATCGACGATGTCGGCGAAGTTTTTGCGCGCACGCCGTTGATCGGTAATCTCCGACCAGGCGGCAAATACACGGCGAAGGATGTCTATGATGTCGGCGGTACAGCCGTAGTCATTCGTACCTTGATCGAAAGCGGCTACATCGAGGGCAGTTGCCCGACCATCACTGGCCGAACGATCGCTGAGGAATATGGAAGCGCGAAGGCGCCCGATGGCGAGGTCATTTATCCGGCACAGAAGCCGATCATGCCGGATGGCGGAGTGGCAGTTCTGAAGGGCAATCTCTGTCCAGATGGGGCAGTTATCAAGGTCGCGGGTCTGAAGAGCCTGAGTTTCGAAGGATTGGCGCGGGTGTTCGAGGACGAAGAGACTTGCGTCCAAGCGGTCCGTAACCGCAACTATGCCGCCGGCGAAGTGCTGGTGATCCGCAACGAAGGGCCCGTCGGCGGCCCTGGCATGCGCGAGATGCTCGGAGTGACTGCGCTCATCTACGGACAGGGAATGGGCGAGAAGGTTGCCCTGATCACGGACGGCCGCTTCTCCGGCGCGACGCGCGGGATGTGCATCGGCTATGTCTCGCCGGAAGCCTTCGTGGGGGGTCCGCTGGCGCTGGTGAGCGATGGCGACCGTATCCGGATTGATGCCGCCGCGCACCGCATGGATCTGCTGATCGACGAGGCGGAGCTGGTTGAGCGCCGCAAGGCCTGGAAACCGCGACCGCCGCGGCATCGGGCGGGAGCGCTGGCAAAATACGCGCGTCTGGTTGGCCAGGCGCCGCAGGGGGCCGTCACGCATGAGGGGCCAGCGGAATGGCCATGGTTCGATTAGCCAAATGTGGGCACTGTTGGCATGAAACCCGCATCGCCAAGGCTCGCCGTTTTCGGCTATGTTTGCACCTGACCTCGAGAGAGAGCGGCGAGTATGAACCTGATGCCTTCGCGATCCGAACTTAAGGTGGAAGCCGCGCCTGTCGCGAATCCCGCGATCCCCATGATCGAGATTGATCACGTTTCGCAGGTGTTCCAGACATCGTCGCATCAGGATCATCTGGCATTGTCGGATATTTCGCTGACCATTAACGATGGCGCCTTTGTTTCAATTCTTGGTCCATCGGGTTGCGGCAAGTCGACCCTCCTTTACATCGTCGGCGGCTTCGTCAATCCGACCCAGGGCGTCGCGAGGATGAAGGGCAGCCCCATTACCGGTCCGGGGCCAGATCGGGGGCCGGTGTTTCAGGAGTTTGCGCTCTTCCCCTGGAAGAGCGTGCTCGGCAATGTGATGTATGGCCCGCGTCAGCAGGGCGTCAAAGCTGCCGAGGCGGAAGCGCAAGGCCGCGCACTGATCGAAATGGTCGGGCTAAAGGGCTTCGAGCATTTCTATCCCAAGGAGCTGTCCGGCGGGATGAAACAGCGCGTCGCGCTGGCGCGGACGCTGGCCTACCATCCCGAAGTGCTGCTGATGGACGAGCCCTTCGGCGCTCTCGATGCGCATACGCGGACGCGCCTGCAGAACGATCTGCTCAACATCTGGGAGCGCGATCGCAAGACGGTCCTGTTCGTGACGCACTCGGTGGACGAGGCGGTGTTTCTTTCGGACAGGGTGGTGATGATGAGCCGCTCGCCAGGCCGGATCAAGCAGATCATCGATATCGACCTGCCACGTCCGCGTCGCCGTACAGAGCTCCTGCTCGATCCGCGTTACCAGAAATATGTCGTCGACATAGAACGCATGTTCGATGATGCCGGCGATGCTGAGCTGCAACCATGACGCTGCGCGCTCTCATCGCGCGCCTCGCGCCGTTTCTGGCTTGCCTTGGATTGCTTGCGGTCTGGCAGGTCGCGGCGCTGGTCTTGAACAACGATAGCTTCCCGACCGCGCTCGATTCCATTCGGGCCATCCCCTCGATCCTTGGTGACAAGGAATCGCTGGTCAATATCCTGGCGTCGCTGCGCCGGATGGCGGTCGGCTTCGCCGTGGCGGTGGTCGTTTCCATCCCGCTGGGTCTCATCATGGGACGCAGTCGAGGCGTCGCCTCCTTCTTCAATCCCTTGCTGATGGTGATTTATCCGGTGCCGAAGGCTGCGCTGATGCCGATCATCATGCTCTGGCTCGGCGTCGGCGATCTCTCAAAGACCCTGGTGATTTTTCTCGGTGTCAGCCTGCCCGTCATCTACCACAGCTTCGAGGGCGCGAAGGCGGTCGAGGAGAAGATGTTGTGGTCGGGTGCGGCTATGGGGTTGTCAGCTCTTGAGCGGCTGATCCGCGTTGTTCTGCCGGCAGCGCTGCCGGATATTCTCACCGGCTGCCGCACGGGGCTGGTGCTGGCGCTGATCACCATGGTCACGAGCGAGATGATCGCCCGGCAGTCCGGTGCCGGAAACATCCTGTTCAATGCGCTCGACATGGGACAGTACGATACCGTCTATGCCATGATCATCATCGTCGGTGCGATGGGCATTTGCCTCGATGCCGCATTCGAACGGATGCGGGAGCGGCTGGTGCGATGGTCCGAACCGCAGTTCGACATACCATTGAGCTTCTCATGAAGGGACGCGGTATCGCCAGCGATGTTCTCTTGGGGCTCGCCCCCATCATGCTCTTGCTGGTGATCTGGCAGGGCGCGGTCTCATTCGGCTTCGCGCCGGCGACGCTTCTGCCGCCCCCTGGCCTCGTCTTCATGCGAATGGCGCGGCAGCTGGTCACGACAAGCTTCGATCAGGAGATCCTGTCTACCCTGTTCCGGCTGTTTGCTGGATTCTCGATCGCGGTGGTTCTCGGCGTTGCCATAGGGCTCGCGGCCGCGGTCAGTCCCTCGATCAACGCTGCGGTGCGTCCGATTGTCCGTGTGCTGGCTCCATTGCCGAAGGTGGCGCTCTACCCCGCGCTTCTCCTCCTGCTTGGCTTCGGCCACGAATCCAAGATCACGCTCGTTGCGGCAGACGCGCTGTTTCCGATCCTGCTGTCGACATATTACGGCGCTTCGACGGTCGAGCAGAAGCTCATCTGGTCGGCGATGGCGGCGGGCACGCCGCGGCGCGGAATCCTCTTCAAGGTCATACTCCCCGCAGCAGCTCCCTCGATCCTGACCGGCTGCCGCATTGGCCTTGTCATCTCATGCATCGTGGTGTTCCTCGCCGAGATGATCACATCGACAGACGGCCTCGGGCATGTCTTGATCACGGCCGCGCGCACGTTTCAGGCGGTTGACATGTTCGTGCCGTTGATCACGATCTCGCTGCTTGGGCTGATCCTCAATGGCTTGCTGCAGGCGGCCCGATCGTATCTATTGCGCGGGTTTCCGGAAGTCTGATCCATCCCGTCAACTGGAGAGAGCACATGCTGGCAGATCGCATCGAGGCGAAGTGGATCGACGCGTTCTGCGAGATCTTCGAACGTTGTGCGGTAAAGGCCGGGGACGTGGCGGCCATCCTTTCGGAGACACAATCCCGCGCGCTCAATGTGCACCTGGCCGAGCTCGCGCTGTTGCGGATGGGCGCGAAGCCGTTTCATCTCGTGGTGCCGACGCCGCGTAACAGGCATGCAGTTCCGGTGCGCTCGACGGGCGCCAGCGAGGCGATCCAGCGGCTCGCGCCCGTTGTAACGGCGCTGCAGCAGGCCGGCTTCGTGGTCGACTGCACCATCGAAGGACTGATGCATGCGCCGGAGACGCCAGAAATTCTAAAGGCCGGTGCCCGCATCCTCGTGATCTCCAACGAGCATCCCGAAGCACTCGAACGAATGGTACCCGATCCGGCCCTGGAGAGGCGGGTGCGGGCTGCCGCCAAAATGCTGCGCGGCACGAAGCGGATGCGCGTGACCTCAAAGGCTGGGACCGCGCTCGATGTCGACATGGTCGGCGCCTCCACCGTGGGGGTATGGGGCTGGACGGACAAGCCCGGCACGCTGGCGCATTGGCCGGGCGGCATCGTCGTGAGCTTCCCGAAGAGCCGGACCGTCAACGGGACGTTGGTGATGGCCCCTGGCGACATCAATCTCACCTTCAAGCGGTACCTGAGCTCACCGGTGAAAATGACCCTGAAGGACGACTATGTCGTCGATCTCGAAGGCGAGGGCGCGGATGCCGCGATGATGCGGGCCTATCTTGCCGCCTGGGGGGATCGCGAGGCTTACGCCGTGTCGCATGTCGGATTCGGCATGAACCCCGGCGCGCGCTATGAAGCGCTCTCAATGTACGATCAGCGTGACACGAACGGTACCGAGCTCCGCGCCGTCTCCGGTAATTTCCTGTTCTCGACGGGGGCCAACGAGTTTGCAGGCCGCTATACCGCTGGACATTTCGACTTGCCGATGATGGGCACGACCATCGAACTCGACGGCGTCGCCGTTGTCCGCGAAGGCGTGCTTCAGGACGTGTTTGGCTGATGTCAAAGCACCGGCGGGCGGGCCAGGCCGAAGTGCCTGAGCATGTCGACCAGCTCGGACAACCGCCGCTCGCGATAGGCGTCGACATCAAGGCCCGAATAGTCGAGAAAGCCAGCGCCGGTACGCAAGCCGATCCGCCCCTCGCGCATATTCCGCGAGATGACCTCCGGGGCCCGATAACGGTCGCTGCCGAGTGCGCCCGCCAGGTACCGGCTCGCATAATAGAGAATATCGCCGCCACCCCAATCGATGAATTCCAGCAAGCCAAGCACTGCGTAGCGAAAGCCGAAGCCGAACCGGATGGCCTTGTCGATGTCCTCGGCGCTGGCAACGCCCTCTTCGACCATTCGCGCCGCCTCGTTCATCGCCAGCGCCTGGATGCGAGGTACGATGAAGCCAGGTCGCGCCGCGCAGACCACGGGCACCTTGCCAATTCCCTCGAGCAGATCCTTCACCCTGGCGATGACCGCGGGATCGGTCGCAGCACCTGGGGAGACCTCGACCAGAGGAATGAGGTAGGCTGGATTGAGCCAATGGACATTCAGAAACCGGCCAGGATTCTCGACTGCCCCTGAGAGATCGTCGACCAGGATGGTCGACGTCGTGGAGGCGATGATGACATCCGGCCCGACCGATTTCGACGCTGCAGCCAGAACTTCGCGCTTGAGCTCGACCACCTCAGGAACGCCCTCGAACACGAGGCCGGCGTTTGCAAGAGCGGCGGAGCCTTCGGCTGCCGGAACGACCGAGACCCGGCTCATGATCGTCTGAGCATCCGTATCCTTGAGCAACCCGAAGCGGGTCAGGCTCGCAAGCGTCTTCGTCACTTCGCCGAGTGCATCCACCTCAAGCGTCGCAAACTGCTCGGCCGATCGCAGCTTGACGTCGATCATCCTGACGGCGTGGCCCGCATAGGCGAACGCAACCGCAATGCCGCGGCCCATGCGTCCTGCACCGAGGCAGGCGATTGCAGGACGGTCCGCGTTCATGCCGCAAGACCCTCGCGCAACAGACCCTGCAACTCGCTCCGGTTGAGATTGCCAAGCCCAAGGCTTGCGAGCGTCCGGCCTGTCCTCAAGAAATCTTCGCTGCAGATGGCGCCACCGATGGCAAGAAATGATCGTGCAAGCGGCGTCGCGACGTCCGCCAGTTCGGCGATTGAGACCAGCAGCGACAGGCCGAGCCGAAGGTCTTCGCGCATATAGCGATGGTTGGTGAGCACGATCCGTTCGCGCCAGTCACCGGAATCGGTCAGGCGGTCGTGGGAGCCGCGGCCATACATCCAGATCTCGCCCTCTTTCGCATAGTGATGCGCCAGCGGAAAATGCGGTGCGCCGTAGCCGAGCGCCTCGCGGACGGCGATACGCTCCGCATCCAGCGCGTCGGTGACGCGCCTGATCGCGGCCTGGGTGCCTTCCTTGTGAATGTCCCAGCGCTCGAAATGCTCGATCGGGCCGGCGTTCATGACGATCAGCGGCGGATGGATGATCGGCCCAGCATTCATTAGAGCTCCCGAGAGCGCATCACCGCAGGGCTCGATTGCGCCGGGAAATGCGCGTCCGATCACATCCAGAGCATGATCGGCGCTGCGCAGCGGGAAAACACCGACCGGCAGCCGTTTGGCGCGGATGGTGATGGCGACGTCGAACGGACCGTGTTTGCGGGTCAGCCAGGGCAGGGTGCCCGTTTCAGCGAAGCTGACACTGGCTCGATTTCCGGCCTCGCGTGCCGCCTTCGCGAAGATCATCGTGCCGAAGGTGGCCGGCGGCAGAAACACGACCTGGCCGTCGCGCAGGTGAGGCGCCAGCGCGCGCGCAATGTCCTCTTGCGCGAAGGCCGGCGCCGGGCACAGGATCAACTCGGCTTCGCGAACCGCCTCGCCGATGTCGGTCGTCACCAGAGACAGCGTGACCTCATGCTGTCCCTTCGAGTCCTTGACCAGGATGCGCGAGCCGGCCGCTCGCTGCGCAGCGACCGCCTCCGTGTCGCGGCGCCACAGCCGCACGTCGTGGCCTTGAAGTGCGAAGTCTCCAGCAGCGGAGAATGAGCCGTTGCCCCCGCCCAGTACCGCGACTTTCAACTTGCACCTCCCGACATGCGCGATTGCATGTCGAGCTGTTTCAGCATGAAATGCTGAACCTTGCCCAGGGCAGTTCGCGGCAATTCCTCCACAAATATGATATCACGTGGCACCTTGAAGCGCGCCAGCTGCAACTGCACGTGCGCCTTCAGCTCCTCCGCCTCGACTCGGCTCTCGGAGCGTGTGATCACATAGGCGATCGGCACCTCGTCCCAGCGTTGATCCGCCCGCCCGATCACGCCGCATTCGACGACATCCGGGTGCTCCATGAGCACGCGCTCGACTTCCGCCGGGTAGATGTTCTCGCCGCCGGAGATGATCAGGTTCTTCTTGCGATCGTGAACCCAGAAATAGCCATCCGCGTCGCGGCGGCCGATATCGCCGCTGCGGTACCAGCCGTCATGCAGTGCCTCGCGCGTCGCCTGTTCATTGCCCCAATATTCGAAGAACACGTTGGGGCCGCGGATTGCAATCTCTCCCGTGGCGCCCGCCGGCAATTCATGCCCCGCATCGTCGAGAATGGTCGCCTCGCAGCACAGTCCGGGCAGGCCGGTCGAACCTTCGCGAGAAAGGTCACCACCTAGTCTCGTGTAGATAGCGATTGGACAGGTCTCCGTCGAGCCATAGACCTGCAGCACGGGCACTCCGCGCGCGACAAAACGGTCGATCAGATGCTGTGGCACGATGGTAGAGCCGGTCGAGATCGCCTTCAGCGACGACAAGTCTGTCGTGGCCCATCCAGGGTGGTCCGTGACGGCCTGGATAATGGCAGGAACCAGCACGGTCAAGGTCGGACGGTCGCGCGCGATAGCGGCCAGCGTTGCATCGGGGGTGAAGCGCGAGTGGATCGTGACTGTCGCGCCATGGTGCAGCGCCGGCGTGGTCTGGATGTTGAGGCCGCCGACATGAAAAAATGGCAGCACGGTCAGCACATGGTCGTCCGAGGTGAGCGCATGCATATGCTGGCTCATCACCCCGTTCCAGAGCAGCGCCTCCTGGCGCAACACGGCGCCTTTGGGCCGCCCCGTCGTGCCTGACGTGTAGACGATCAGAAGCGGGCAGGACAGATCGGTATGCGGATTGCGACCGTCGCCAGCTGCAAGCGCCAGCATGCTGGTCCACGTGATGCCGCGCGACGGCGCGAAGTCGAGGCCGATGACGGCCGTGTCGGGCAGCTTTTCCGCGAGCGCCGGCAGGATTGCCGCGAAGTCCTCCTCGAGCACCAGCACTTTTACGCCCGCATCTGACAGGATGAACAGCTGCTCAGGGACCGCCAGCCGCCAGTTGAGCGGCACCAGCAACGCGCCGAGCCGTGCGCAGGCATAGAGCAGCATCAGGTAGTCCGGCCGGTTCAGGCTAAGGATCGCGACGCGATCGCCCCTGTTGACGCCGAACGCGGATTTGAGCGCTTTTGCGGCCTGTTCAATGCGCGCGTTCAGGACGGCATAGCTCAACGTCGCGCCTTCGAAATGGATCGCGGCCTTGTCCGGAGCAAAGGCCGCGTTGCGCTCGATCAGCGTGCAAAGATCCACGGCTAATCGTCCGTTTCGCCGGTCTCGTAGAGCGCTTCCCTGCCGATGCGGTCGAGGCAGAGCTCGGCCGTCCACGGCAGCATCAGCGCGCCGCAACGGCTGTCGCGATAGATGCGTTCCAGCGGCAGCGATTTGAGCATGGCCTGGCCACCGCAGGTGCGGATCGCGAGCGTCGCAAGTTCGTTGGCCCCTTCCATCACTGAATACTGCGCCGCATAGGCACGCAGCACCTGTTCCTTGCTGGGATTGGCGCGCGCCTCGGTCACCGCCTGGAACCAGATCGCCTTGATCTGCTCGAGCTTGATCTGCATCTGCGCCACCGCGATCTGCTTGGTCGGATACATGCGCCGTTTGACGGGCGGCGTGCCGGGAACCTCGCCGCGCAGATAGCGCACGGTGAAATCGTAGGCCGCCTGCGCCAGGCCCATATAGGCGGGCGACAGCGTGAGGAACATGTGGGGCCAGCCCAGCGCCGCCTGGAAATAGACGCCGCGCGGCATCAGGGCCGCATCCTCCTCGACAAAGACATCCTTGAACAACAGCGTTCGCGATACGGTGCCGCGCATGCCAAGGGGATCCCAATCGCCGACGACGGAAACGCCCTCGGTCTTTGCGGGTATCGCAAGGTAAAGCGTGTTGCGGCGCGTCGCCTTCTCGCCTTCGGCGATCTCGGTGCAGAGCACGCCGTAGTAATCCGCATGGCCGGAGAGCGATGCGAAGATTTTCTTGCCGTTGACGATCCACCCGCCTTTGACCGGCTTCGCCTCCGTGCCGAAGGCGACGCCGCCCGCGGCCGCCGCGCCGCCTTCTGAAAATGGCTGGGAGTAGATCGCCCCTCTCTCGACGATACGCTTGTAGTGAATCGCGCGACGGCGCTCATGCTCCGCCCGCATCGCCGCATCCATCTCGAGATCATCGGCCAGCGGGCCGGACCACAGGGTGGAGCAGACATGCATGTTCCAGGTGAGGGCCGTGGCTCCGCAGTAGCGACCGATCTCGGCGGCCGCGAGCGAATAGGTCTGATAGTCCGCGCCGAGGCCGCCGTGCTGTTTCGGGATTGAGATGCCGAGCAGGCCCGCACGATGCAGATCCGCGTAATTCTCGACCGGAAAGCTCGCTTCGCGATCATAGGCGGCAGCGCGGCCTGCGAACACCGTCTGCCCGAGCTCGCGTGCGCGTGCGACGATTGCGGCCTGCTCATCGGTGATGCGGAAGGCGGCGGGATCAAAGATCGGCGCATCGAGAGCGACCTTGTCGATCGCGCTTGCGCCTTTGCCAACTTGTAGGGTCATGATTCCGTTGCGTCCCTGCTGATGACACTGGTCTTGAGAAACTGATCGAGCGCGGCATTGAAGGCGCTGGGGCGCTCGAGGTTCACGAGATGACCTGCGCCTTCGAGCTCAACATAGCTTGCCGACGGGATGAAGCCTGCCATCTTGGCCATCATTGGCGCCGGCGCATTCCTGTCCTTGCTGCCCGACAGCACCAGCGTCCGAACCTTGATGTCCTTCAGTGCCTGGCGTTGATCGAAGCCCAACAGCGCAAGCATGCAGGCGCGATAGCTCGCCTCGGGGACGCTCGCCATGCATTCCCGCGCAATCCTCATTCCCTCCGGATCCGGATCATCGCCAACCAGTTCCTTGACCAGCTCGGGCGCGAGCGAGGCCATGGACTCGCCGCGATCGAGCGGACCGAGCCGGGCCTCGATGAAGGATTTTTGCCAGTCGCCGTCTGCCTTGCCGAAGGCGGGGCTGGTCTGCGCCAGCACCACGGCGCTGGCGCCATCGGGATTGTTCACCAGCCATTGCTGGACGATCATGCCGCCAATCGAGTGCCCGACCAGGATCGGCCTGACGGCAGCGATCTCTTGCAGGAAATCCTGCAACGCCTCGGCGAGCGTTGCGATGCTGACGCGCGCGAGCGGCAATGAGCTGCCATAGCCAGGCATATCCCATGCCACGGCACGGTAGCGCTCACCGAACACTTCGAGCTGGCTGCGCCATGCGCGCGCCGCGCCGCCAATGCCATGCAAGAACACCAGCGGCCGCAGGCCGGGCCTGCCGGCCGCCTCAAAGCTGAAACGGCCATCGTCGGTTTTCAGGGGTGCAGACAGAGGCACGCCAAATCTCCGGTGTTCAGAGCTGCCGATGCTAACAGGCCCGCAGGGGATGGGAAGCGATAATTTTATATCTAAAGCAATTTTTGCGCGGGCGGCCGGACCATGGTTCGCTTCCTTGCAAAAGTTTGAAGTTTAAAATATATGCAATGTCGAGATCGAACCCAATTCGGGAAAGCCTGCGCGATGCCCGGACTGCCGCATTCCTCGCATGCGCTCGTGACCGGCGGTGGCCGTGGCATCGGCCGCAACATCGCTGCCGCACTGGCGAGCGGGGGAGCCACGGTCACGATCATCGGCCGCGACCACGCGGTGATGGAAGCGGTGGTGGCCGCCGGCGAGGCGCATTTCATGGAAGTCGCTGACGTCACGGACCAGGATGCCGTCAATGCCGCGGTTGCAGCCGCAGCGACGCGTAAGCCGATCGATATTCTGGTGGCCAATGCCGGCGCTGCCCAGTCCGCACCTTTTACCAAATCCGATGCGGCGCTGTTCCGGCGCATGATCGACGTCAATCTCATGGGCGTCGTGCATGCCATGCAGGCGGTGCTGCCTGGCATGAAAGATCGGCCGTACGGTCGCATTGTGGCCGTTGCCTCGACCGCCGGTCTCAGGGGTTATCCCTATGTAAGCGCCTACAGCGCGGCAAAACATGCTGTGATCGGCCTTGTGCGTTCGCTGGCGCTCGAGCTCGCCGGCACGCCGGTCACCGTGAACGCGGTGTGCCCCGGATTCACCGATACCGACCTCGTCTCGGCCAGCATCGACAATATCATGAAGAAAACCGGCCGTAGCCGCGAGCAGGCCCTAGCCGAGCTCGCGCGCCACAATCCGCAGGGGCGCCTGATCGATCCGGCAGAAGTCGCTGATACCGTGCTGTGGCTATGTGGTGAAAAGGCGAGCGCCATCACCGGTCAGGCCATCGCGGTCGCCGGCGGAGAGGTCTAGCAGTCGCGCGCGAACCGCGAAAGCATAGCAACGGACAAGCATGCAGGGAGATGACATGAGCCGGCCAGCCAATCCCGTGACCGTGCCTTTGGCAGGTTATTCGCCCCAGCACTTCCTGCTCAGCGTCGCCGATGGCGTGGCGACGGTGACATTGAACCGCCCCGAGCGGAAGAACCCGCTGACGTTCGAGAGCTACCGCGAGCTCACGGATTTTTTCAGGGCCTGCGCATTCGACGACTCCGTCAAAGCGGTCGTCGTGACCGGGGCGGGTGGCAATTTTTCCTCCGGTGGCGATGTGTTCGAGATTATCGGCCCGCTGGTCAAGATGGATACCAAGGGGCTGACCGCCTTTACGCGGATGACCGGTGACCTGGTCAAGGCCATGCGCGCCTGCCCGCAGCCGATCGTCGCCGCTGTCGAAGGCATCTGCGCCGGTGCTGGCGCGATCATGGCGATGGCCTCCGATATGCGGTTGGCCGCGACCGGCGCGAAGGTGGCCTTTCTCTTCAACAAGGTGGGTCTTGCCGGCTGCGACATGGGCGCCTGTGCGATCCTGCCACGGATCATCGGCCAGTCGCGTGCCTCAGAGCTGCTTTATACCGGCCGCTTCATGACGGCTGAGGAGGGCGAGCGCTGGGGTTTCTTCAGTCGCATAGTTGCTCCCGACCAGGTGCTTTCGCAGGCGCACGCGCTTGCGCGTGACGTCGCCCAAGGGCCGACCTTTGCCAACACCATGACCAAGCGCATGCTGGCGATGGAATGGGCAATGTCGGTCGAGGAGGCGATCGAGGCGGAAGCCGTGGCGCAGGCGCTCTGCATGACCACCGCGGATTTCGCCAGGGCCTTCGAGGCTTTTGCCAACAAGGCGAAGCCGGTCTTCCAGGGCAATTGAGCCCCAGGATTCGCGAAAGCAAGCGGAGAGGCGGGTCCCTATATTTTAAGCTTAAAATAATCATCGGGCATCTTCCGCAACAGCCGCCTGGACAGGCAGGACTTGGAGGGCCTGGAAATTAAGGCTGAGCCGAAGAACCGGGCGGAGCTCAAAGCGGGACGCGACAAAGCCGCTTGCGGCGGAGCGAAGGTCTGTGCGACGCTAGCTGCGTTTTGCGTAACTCGTCCTCTGGCTTGGAGTAAGGGCGATGAAGGCGATTATCGTCGGCGGCGGGATCGGTGGTCTGACCACCGCATTGATGTTGCGAGCGCGCGGCCTCGACTGCGAGATATTCGAGCAGGCCGATTCCATCCGTGAGCTCGGCGTCGGCATCAACACCTTGCCGCATGCGATCCGCGAGCTCGCGGGGATTGGCCTCCTGGACCGTCTCGACGATGTCGCGATCCGCACCTTCGAGCTGTTCTATCTCACCCGCCATGGGCAACAGGTCTGGCATGAGAAGCGCGGGCTCGATGCCGGCCACGACGTGCCGCAATTCTCCATCCATCGCGGCCGCCTGCAGGGTGTGATCCATCAGGCCGTGCTCGAACGGCTGGGCACTGATGCTGTCCATACCGGCTGCCGGCTCGGTTCATTCACCCAGGACGATGGCGGGGTGACCGCCTATTTCTTCGACCGCAGCGGCGCGCATGTGCATACCGCACGCGGCGATGTCCTGATCGGCGCGGATGGCATCCATTCCAAGGTGCGGCAAACGTTGTTTCCGGAAGAGGGCCCGCCGTGCTGGAACGGCTTGATGCTCTGGCGTGGAGCCGCCGATTGGCCAGCGTTCCTGACGGGACGTTCGATGATCATCGCAGGCGGGCTGAACGCGAAGGCCGTGGTTTATCCGATCGCTGAAGGCTCAAGTCCGGCAAGCAGGCTGACCAATTGGGCCGTGCTGGTCCGGATCGGCGATGGCAGCGCGCCGCCGCCGCGCAAGGAGGATTGGTCGCGGCTCGGCAAGCCGGAAGAACTGATGCCGCATGTCGCGGGTTTTTCGATTCCCCAGGTCGACTTCGCCGCGCTGGTCCGCGCCACGCCGGAGTTCTGGGAATATCCCTGCTGCGATCGCGATCCCCTGCCGTACTGGTCGAGCGGACGCGTGACGCTGCTCGGCGATGCCGCGCATCCCATGTATCCCGTGGGTTCGAATGGCGCGTCGCAGGCCGTCCTCGACGCAAGATGCCTTGCGGATGCGCTGGCCCGAAGCGAGCATCCGCGCCAGGCACTCGTGGTCTATGAGCGTCAGCGCCTGCCCATGACGGCCGAGATCGTCGCATCGAACCGTCGCGGCGGGCCGGAAGGCGTGATCGACGCTGTCGAGCAGCTCGCGCCGCAAGGTTTTGCCGACATCGAGACGGTGCTCAACTACGAGGCCCGCGAGGCCATCGTGCGCGGATACGCCGCGCGAGCGGGCTTTGCCGCCCGCGTCGTATCACGCCAGGACGAGCGTCAGGCGAGCTAGCTAGCCTGGAGGCGGCGGCAGGAAGTGGATGTTGTGCTCGGCCGCGAGCTTGACCACGTCTTCCGGATTCTGCTGCTTCATGTTGTGAATCGCCCAGAACAGGTCGTAGAGCCTGCGCGTCGGCGACACCCAGAACAGTGTCTTCGCCGGCTGCTGTGACTTGTTGAAAATGCCGTGCGGCTTGCCCATCGGCAGGCGCACGGTATCTCCAGGTGTTGCGAACTCGGCGGCGCCGTCCAGCATGAAGTCGAGCCGGCCTTCCAGGATGTACAGGTACTCGTCCTGGTCGGGATGGATATGGGGCGGCACAAAGGTGCCGGGCGGAAACGTCGCGTGCCAGGAGAAGCAATGTTCGGTGCGGTTTTTCGGCACATAGGTCTGGCCGAGGATATTCCAGGTAATGCCCTGGATGCCTTCATTGGCCCGCGTGATGCCGGCGATCTCGCTTTTCATGCGTTCGTTCCTTCCCTCTGGCTCAGTTGCCCGCTGCGCAGTCCTTGGCATAGCGGTCACCGTAATTCTCGAACACCTTTTGCACGATCTCGGTCTGGAATTTTCCATCCGGCCGCTTGGCGACCTTGGTGAGATAGAAGTCCTGGATCGGATAGCCGTTGGTGTTGAACCTGAAGCTGCCGCGCAGTGACGTGAAATCGGCCTTCTTCAGCGCGGCCGCGACCGCCTCCTTGTTGCCGAGATCACCCTTGACCGCCTTCACGGCGCTGTCGATCAGCATCGCTGCGTCGTAAGCCTGCATGGCATAGCTGCCGGGCACGCTGTTGTACGCGGCCTCATAGGCGCCAACGAACTTCTTGTTTTGCGGATTGTCGAGATTGGGCGCCCAATCTGCGCCGCCGAACATGCCGATCGCCGCATCCTGCTGCGCCGGCAGCGTCGATTCGTCGACGGTGAAGGCCGACAGCACCGGGATGGTGTCGGCAAGTCCGGCCTGGCGATACTGCTTCACCAGATTCACGCCCATGCCGCCCGGCATGAAAGTGAAGACCGCGTCGGGTTTGAGGGAGGCGATCTTTGACAACTCGGGCTGGAAGTCCAGCGTGCCGAGCGGCATGTAGGACTCCTCGACGATCTCGCCCTTGTAGTCGAGCTTGAAGCCGGCGACGGAATCGCGCCCCGCCTGATAGTTCGGCACCAGGAGGTAGACCCGCTTGTAGCCGCGATCCTGCGCGACCTTGCCGAGAATCTCGTGCACCTGGTCGTTCTGGTACGACGTCACATAGAAGAACGGGCTGCACTCCTTGCCGGCATAGCTCGACGGCCCGGCATTGGGGCTGATCAGGAAGGTCTTGGTATCGATCACCGGCTTGTGGATGGCCAACAGGATATTGGAGAAGATCGGACCGACGACGAAGTCGACCTTGTCACGCTCGAGCAGGCCCTTCACCTTGGTCACGGCCGCGTCAGGCTTCAACTCGTCGTCGATCACCGTGACCTCGACGTCCTTGCCGGCCATCTTGGCGCCAAGATCCTTCACGGCAAGTGCGAAGCCGTCGCGTGCCTGCTGGCCGAGCACCGCCGCGGGACCCGACAGCGTCACGATCACGCCGACCTTGATCTTGTCCTGTGCGAGCGCTGCGCTCGAGACGATGCTGAGCAGGATGGCCAGCCCGGCGGTGCGCGACTGCTTCTTCATGACAACTCCCCCTGATCGGCGGCCCGACTTGAGCCGAATTGGCTGGACCACACGGTGGTCAGCTTATGCTGATGACCGCGCCCGCTGCAAGCAACGCGGCGGCGCGCGGACGGCCCGCGTCTCCGCCATGCAAGCGGCACGCCAATTGCTTGAAGCCTAAAAGAAATTCGCGCCGGACCCGGATCGACATCCGGGATCGTCCGCAATTTTGCCTTGTGGGACGCGGCAAAATATTTGAAGGTCAAAATAATTGGCCGTCCCGCCCTTCGCAGGTTATGATTGCACTATGATGCTGGATTCCGAGACCAAGGCCGTCGAGCTGCCCGATGATCACGGCAACGAACTGCGGCTGTGGCTGCGGCTTCTCACCTGCACCAACCTGATCGAGGGCGAGGTGCGCAGCCGGCTGCGCGAGCGGTTCGATGTCACATTGCCGCGCTTCGACCTGATGGCCCAGCTCGACAAGGTGCCCGACGGCATGACCTTGTCGGATGTCTCCAAGCGCATGATGGTGTCGAACGGCAATGTCACCGGGCTTGTCGAGCGGCTGGTTGAATCCGGCCATCTCGACCGGCGCACATCGGAAAACGACCGCCGCGTCCAGGTCATCCGCCTTACCAAGGTCGGTCGCGCCGAATTTCGCAAGATGGCCGCCGAGCACGAGACCTGGATTGCCGACCTGTTCTCCGATCTGACGCCGAAGGACGTGCGCGAGCTGATGCGGCTGCTCGCCAAGACCAAGGCATCGGCGCAGAAGGCTGCAGGTCGACGGACACCATAAGGCAGATGGCGGAGATCGATTACGAGGCCGAATACAACAACCGGGCCAGGGTCCCGGAAAATCCCGTCGTGATGGCGGGGTGGGCGCGAGATGCAGCGGCGTATCGCGCGCAATGTCCGCCGCGCGTCATCTCGTATGGATCTGGCGCGCGGAACAGGATCGATCTGTTTGCTGCCGACTGCGAGGGCCCGATCGTCGTCTTCATCCACGGTGGCTATTGGCAGGCGCTGGACGGCTCATCATTCAGCCACTGCGCGCGTGGACTGAACGCGCACGGCATCAGCGTTGCCGTTCCCAACTACGACCTCTGTCCCAATGTCGGCGTCGCAGATATCGTCCAGCAGATGCGCGCGGCGACGCGTGCGCTGGCCAAGCTCGGCCAGCGGCTGGTGATCTCAGGGCATTCAGCCGGTGGTCATCTCGCGGCCTGCATGCTGGCGACGGATTGGTGTGCGCTCGATGCCGCGCTGCCGCAGGATCTGGTCGTTGCCGCCTATGCCATCTCCGGCCTGTTCGATCTTGTCCCGCTGGTGGAAACCTCCATCAACAAGGCGCTCCATCTTGACGCTGCATCCGCGAAGGCTGTGAGCCCGATGTTCTGGACGCCGCGGAAGGGTGCCAGCCTTGACGCCGTGGTGGGCGAACGCGAAAGCGCGGAATATGTCCGCCAGAGCCGCACCATAGTCGAACAATGGGGCAGGGCGGGCGTCGCCACCCGGTTTGACGTCATTGCCGACGCCAACCATTTTACCGCGATCGCTCCCCTGGCCGATCCGGATTCGCCGATGGTGGCGCGGCTGAAACAGCTGGCGCGGGGCTAGCGGGCAGCGCGGCGCGCACCGGATGCCCAGCAATTCCGCTCTTGCGCCAAATTATTTTAAGTATAAAATGTTTAAGACTAAAGCGCTGCCGGGCGTTCTGAAGTGTGGTCCCGAAACAGAAAGGGGCGATGAAAGATGTCAGGTAGAAATCCCAGTCTCGGCCCTTCGGGCCATATCGACGATTTTGCGCGACGCAATCTGCCGCCGTTCGAGCAATGGCCGGATCTGCTATTGGACAGGCCGGAGTTTCAATATCCCGATTACGTCAATGTCGGGGTCGAGCTGACCGATCGCATTGTCGAGCAGGGAATGGGCGATCGCATCGCCCTGATCGGCAATGGCAGGCAGCGCACATACAAGGAGCTGGCGGACTGGTCGAACCGGCTGGCGCATGCGCTGGTGGAGAATTACGGCGTCAAGCCGGGCAATCGCGTGTTGATCCGCTCCGGCAACAATCCGGCGCTGGTCGCCGCCTGGCTCGCCGCGACCACGGCCGGCGCCGTCGTCGTCAACACCATGCCGATGCTGCGTGCAGGAGAACTCTCCAAGATCGTCGACAAGGCCGAGATCGCGCTTGCGCTGACCGACAGCCGCATTGCTGACGAGCTCGTCGCCTGCGCCAAGACGAGCCGCTTCCTCAAGCAGGTCGTCAATTTCGACGGCACGTCCAACCATGACGCAGAGCTCGACCGGGTCGCGCTGAACAAGCCGGTTCGCTTTGATGCGGTGAAGACCGGGCGGGACGATGTCGCCTTGCTGGGCTTCACCTCGGGCACGACGGGCGAGCCGAAGGCGACCATGCATTTCCATCGCGATCTGCTGATGATCGCCGACGGCTATGCGCGGGAAGTGCTTCAGGTGACGCCCGACGACGTCTTTGTCGGCTCCCCGCCGCTGGCCTTCACCTTCGGCCTCGGCGGCCTTGCCATCTTCCCCTTGCGGTTCGGTGCGACCGCGACGCTGCTCGAGAATGCTACGCCGCCGGAGATGGTCAAGATCATCGAGACCTATAAGGCCACGATCTGCTTCACCTCGCCAACGGCCTATCGCGTGATGATGGCCGCAATGGACAAGGGCGCCGACCTGTCCTCACTGCGTCTTGCCGTCTCGGCGGGCGAGACGTTGCCGGCGCCGGTGTTTGAAAGCTGGACCAGGAAGACCGGCAAGCCGATCCTCGATGGCATCGGCAGCACGGAGATGCTGCACATCTTCATCACTAACCGGATCGGCGATTGCGTCGCCGGGTCCACCGGGCGTCCGGTGTCCGGCTATGAAGCAAAGATCGTCGATAAGGATATGAACGAGCTGCCGGCCGGCACCGTGGGCAAGCTCGCGGTGCGCGGGCCGACCGGTTGCCGTTATCTCGCCGATTCAAGGCAGACGAACTATGTGCGTGACGGCTGGAATCTGACCGGCGATGCCTTTGTTCGCGACGAGAACGGGCACTTCTGCTTCGTCGCCCGCGCGGACGACATGATCATCTCCTCCGGCTACAATATCGCCGGTCCCGAGGTCGAAGCTGCGCTGTTGTCGCATCCGGCCGTGGCGGAATGCGGCGTGGTCGGTGCGCCCGACGAGGCGCGCGGCATGATCGTGAAGGCCTATGTGGTGCTGGCCTCCAATTTCACCGGCGATGATGCGCTCGTCACGGCGCTGCAGGACCATGTGAAACGTGAGATTGCGCCGTATAAATATCCGCGCGCGATCGAGTTCGTCGCGCAATTGCCCAAGACCGAAACCGGCAAGCTGAAGCGCTATGCTCTGAGGCAAATGGCCCAGGGCGGCCACGCTTCAGCGGGCATCGCCGCGGAATGACGCCACTTGCTTGATGAGGATTTCGTCGTGAGCACGCCAAACGCGCCCACCCTTGCAGTGTTGCCGGTGACCAAAGGCGAACCGGCAACCCGGCCGCAGGTTTTGCAGCCGAGCGGCTGGCCCATGCCCAAAGGCTATGCCAACGGCATGGCGGCCGACGGCCGCATCGTGGTCACCGGCGGCGTGATCGGCTGGGACGCCGAAGAACGTCTGGCGGTGGGTTTTGTCGCGCAGACGCGTCAGGCCCTGCGCAATATTGCGGCCATCCTTGCCGAAGGCGGCGCCCGGCCTGAGCACCTGGTCCGCCTCACATGGTATGTCGTCGATATGGACGAGTATCTGGCGAGCCTGAAAGAGCTGGGCCAGGCCTATCGCGAGATTCTCGGCACGCACTATCCGGCAATGGCACTCGTGCAGGTCGTGCGGCTGGTCGAAAAGGACGCACGGGTGGAAATCGAGGCGACCGCGGTGGTACCGCGTTAACCCGTCTTGGCCTTTGAATAACCGTCCCCCCCTGCCTGTTGCACGGCAAGTTCGTCCTCGTCGCAAATCCTTCATATGCGGCCTATAGTGGGAGGCCATCCCTTTGGTCCTCGCTATTTGGCCTTGCCGCTATTGGAGGCCGCATGATGAAGCTCGTCCGTTTTGCCCTGACATTGCTGGTGCTCGCTGTGCTGGCGCCGTGGCAGCCGGCCAAAGCAGCCGACGTCATCTGCTACAACTGCCCGCCGGAATGGGCGGACTGGGCCTCCATGCTGAAGGCGATCAAGACAGACCTCAACTACGACATTCCCCACGACAACAAGAATTCAGGCCAGGCGCTGGCCCAGATCCTCGCCGAGAAGAGCAATCCGGTCGCCGATATCGGCTATTTCGGCGTCAACTTCGGCATGAAGGCCAAGGCCCAGGACGCGCTCGAGCCGTACAAGCCGGTGAATTGGGATCAGGTGCCCGCGGGCCTGAAGGATCCCGACGGTTACTGGACCACGATCCATTCCGGTACGCTGGGCTTCTTCGTGAACAAGGACGCGCTCGGCGGCAAGCCGGTGCCGGCCTGCTGGAAGGACCTCTTGAAGCCGGACTACAAGGGCATGGTCGGCTATCTCGATCCAAGCTCGGCCGCGGTTGGTTATGTCGGGGCCGTCGCCGTCAATCTCGCGCTTGGCGGCTCGGCGTCCAATTTCGATCCCGCCATCACTTTCTTCAAGGATCTGCGCAAGAACGATCCCATCGTTCCCAAGCAAACGTCCTATGCCCGCGTCGTCTCTGGCGAGATGCCGATCCTGCTGGACTACGATTTCAACGCCTATCGCGCCAAATACACCGAGAAGGGCAATTTCGAATTCGTCATTCCCTGCGAAGGCTCGGTGGTGTTTCCCTATGTCGTCGGTCTCGTGAAGAACGCGCCCGACAAGGAGAAG
>Ga0070741_10001763_pt1 | contig 62622 bp, 50 predicted proteins | sample Coa_R1_4_FD_66440 | JGI IMG/M metagenome (GOLD analysis project Ga0070741, IMG submission 66440) | Surface soil microbial communities from Centralia Pennsylvania, which are recovering from an underground coalmine fire - Coalmine... | ecosystem: Environmental > Terrestrial > Soil > Unclassified ...
GAAACACATAAAACAACGCAGGCCGCGAGGGCTGCCCGCACGAGACGTTTGAAAGACATCATTTATTCCTCCTAAATAGGGTCCCGAGAATAACCTCGGAAATCGGTGATTGTTACATGTCCCACGATTTTTTTTGAGACGGGGCAAATATACGACAATTTTTTGGGCCTCAATAGAGGAATTATATCCTCAATTGAGGACTGGCAAAATTCATACTCCCTACTAAGTTTGATGCGTGGGAATCAAGCAAATCGTTGGGGATAATATTAGATTTATTCGCGAAAAAAGGGGATGGACCCAGGAAGATCTTTCAATCAAAACTAAAATGAGCAAAACTTTTATTGGCGATATCGAAAGAGGTCAAAAATCTCCCACTATTATTAGCCTTGAAAAAATTGCCAAAGCCCTTCGTGTAAAACCGAGCCAGCTTTTGGAGCCGGAATCGTATCGGGAGGTAAAATAAATTTCCCGGGAAATCGTGAACAGCCTTCTTATGAATGGAACTTATAAAATGAAAATCAAAAACAAATAAGAAAATGCAAAAAAGCCCGCCAAATGGCGGGCTTTTTTATAAAAGACTATGTGTGTTAGGCTTTGCTTACGAGGTCGAGTGCGATCCGCCGAAGCGCATCGTCGTCCTTGTCGGACATGACCTGCATGATCTTCTTGTCCATCTGCTCGCGGACCATCCGCTCGTAGTCGCCACGAGTGAGCTGGAGCGCCGGCTCGGGTTCCGGTTCCGGAAGCGCATGCTTCTTCCCGCCTTTGACGGCATCGACCATCTGCTTCAGGATCCGGTCTGTCCGCTCTTCTTCGACCGTAAAGATCATCGTAATAGCCAGGAGGCACAGCATCGTAAATTCGACGCCGAGCGCAAAGAGCACGAACGACGGCTTTTCCGGCGAAATAAATTTGAGACCGCGAATACCGACGACGAAGATAAGGAATGCCGCGCCGCCGTAGGCAAGACCCGTTACGGTGTTGGAATATTCTTCCGTAAAGTGGAAGCGCATATACGTGGACATGCCGGAACTCCAGCGGCCTTTACCGCTTAAGTAGGCCTGCGCATTGTTAATGGCATTGATTTCGGCCTGGACGCTATCGAGATTGATATCTTCGCGGCGTGCAAGGAGCCGTGCATTGTTTTCGGGATCGTTCCGAAGGATCGATTCCACTTCTTCGGCCGAAGCAGAAAGCTGGAGCTGAAGCCGCTTTTTGAGATCGACCACGGTGTGATACACACGGTCGCGGAAGAACGGCAGGCGGACGATGAAGCCGACCATGACGGCAATGGCAAAGCCGAAGAGCACTTCGAACGGAATAAAGCTCAGCACCGGATTAACGATGAACTGTGCTTCGCCGAAGCGGACTTTCGCCATGAGGGCGAACGGCGTCCATTGAATTTCGTCCCCCAGGTTCTGCAGCGCCAGGCAGAATAATAAATGGAAAAACAGAACGCCGACAAGCGTCACTAAGAGCACCGGCGTAAAGCTCGGTTTCTTGGTTTTACGGCTGGCAGGCGGTTTTGCGGCTTTGGATTCGCTCATACGTGGCCGCTCCCCAAGGCGGGCGGTTGCTGCGTCTGAAGTTGGCATTGCTATCTACTTTCTCGATTTGCTTGTTTCGTTACTTCCCTTTTTTTCAAAAAGGACCCGGCGTTTCCCGCCGGATGATTTACATTTTGTTCGAGCAGCGCATTTATACGCGCCTGCTTTGCCGAAAAACGACACTGGTTCCGCTCGCCGGCTGTTGTGACCTCAATGAACGATCATTCCAGTCAGGACGAGGGGGCGCTTTCCGAGCACTCGAAGAACGGAGCTTCTATTGCTCCCTTCGGCGAGCTTCACGAGTTCGTTCAGATCGTCCGCCGACTTCGGCGGGAGTGCCCGTGGGACCGCGAACAGACCCACGCTTCGCTCCGGCCGATGCTGATCGAAGAGGCTTACGAAACCGTCGAAGCCATCGACCATGCAGTAGATACAGGAGACTACACTGAACTAAAAAAAGAACTCGGAGACTTACTTCTACATATCCTATTCCACTCCGATTTAGCCCGCGAAGAGGGCCATTTTACCCTCGAAGATGTCATTCGGGCCGAATGTGAAAAGTTAATTTATCGCCATCCGCACGTATTTTCCGACGTCAAAGTGGAGGGCGCGGAGCATGTCTCTCGGAACTGGGAACAGTTAAAACGGCGCGAAAAGGGCAGAAACAGTGTTTTGGATGGCGTCCCGTCCTCGCTTCCTGCCCTTCAAAGAGCAGCACGGATCCAGGAGCGGGCCAGCAAAGTCGGCTTTGACTGGCCGAACTCCGGCAGCGCCGACGGTGCTCCGGAAGGTGTCTGGAAAAAGATACGGGAAGAGATGGTGGAGTTCGAAAATGAGCGTGGGAAAAGCGAGCACCGCAAAGAAGAAGAATTCGGCGACCTTCTGTTTTCTCTTGTCAATTTAGCCCGTCATGAATCGATCGACCCGGAAGGCGCTTTGCGCTATGCGATTCATAAATTCGACCGGCGATTTCGAAAGGTCGAAACGGAAGTCGAGCGCTCCGGCCGCCCGTTTTCCGAATACTCCCTCGCAGATTTAGACGCCATCTGGGACCGCATAAAGCATGAGAATTGATTTTATCGCTGCTCTCGATTCAATCATTTCTTCAGAGCAATATTTTTCTCCTAATCTATATTTTTTCTCTTGATCTATAATTTTTCTTAAGGTAAACTCGTGCAATTCATCGACTCCGCAAAGATTCGTATCGAAGCCGGGAACGGCGGCAACGGCGTCATTTCCTGGCGAAGGGAAAAATACGTTCCCAAAGGCGGTCCCGACGGCGGCAACGGCGGCCATGGCGGTGACGTCTATTTCGAAGCCGATCCGGAGCTCGGGACGCTCCTCGACTTTCGTTACCGCCGTATTCATAAAGCGGATAACGGCGCCAACGGAGAAGGGAGCCATTGCACGGGGAAAAGTGGCGACGATCTCGTGATTCGCGTTCCCGTGGGAACGATCGTTCGAGAAATGGAAAGCGGTCGAACGATCGCAGACCTGACGAAACCGCATGAACGGCTTCTTGCCGCACGGGGCGGAAAAGGCGGCCTGGGAAATGCGGAATTCAAATCGCCCACGAACCAGGCACCCCGAAAACAAACGAATGGCAAACCCGGCGAAGCGTTCGACGTGGAGCTCGAATTAAAGCTCCTCGCCGATGTCGCACTTGTCGGGTTCCCAAATGCCGGGAAATCGACGCTCATCTCAAGAATTTCGGCTGCGCGGCCGAAAATTGCCGATTACCCTTTTACGACGCTCGTTCCGAATTTAGGCATCGTCAAAGCTCCGGAGGAGCATAAGTCCTTTGTCGTTGCCGATATTCCAGGCCTTATTGAAGGCGCAAGTATCGGCAAAGGGCTCGGGCACCAATTCCTACGGCACATCGAGCGCAGCAGAATTTTGCTCTTTCTCTTAGACGGTACCTCGAACGATCCCGGACCACGCGAAGCATTCCGCACACTCAAGCGCGAACTCGAGCAATACAATCCGACACTGCTCGAAAAGCCGCGGCTCATCGCGATCACAAAAGCGGATGCAATGGTCGAAGACGAGCGCAACGAATTTCAGCGCATGACGATCGACAAGCAAAAACCTGTCATTATCAGTGCTGTATCCGGCGAAAAGATCGAATCTCTCGTGCGAAAGCTATGGGATCTGCTCCGGGCGTGAAATAGGGTCGTTTTGAACTTATAAAAACAGTTGTAGGGCGCTTACCGTAAGACGATCGCTGACAGAGCGACGATTACGGAGAGCAACGAAGCAATTTCCACGAAAAGGCGTCCGGTGGAAACCTCGGGTCTTCCAAACATAATTACTCCTTGGTTTTGGCAAACTTTTGCGGGATAACTCCAGGGGACGGACAGTCCTCGTTAGGGTCGAAACCCGGCAAAACTAAATGATTTTGGCACTAAACTATCTACTAAGACACAATCGAAGTGGCACCTTCGACCGCATCGTGACACAAAGATACAACTTTTTTTTCAAAAAAGCAAGTGCCCAGGCGTAAAAAAATAGTTTTCTGTCAAGAATTCATTCCTGGTCGCGTTTAAGCTCCAAATTGAGCAAACTATCATAAATCGGCTCGCACCTGGCATGTTCTGCTACGAGATACGCCACAAGACAGCTTAAAATTAGCGCGAAAAGCTGTTCCTGGTTGCCGGTCATTTCAAGAATGAGGACGATCCCCGTCAGCGGCGCACGGACAATCGCCGTAAACATCGCCGCCATGCAGACCACGGCATACGCCGCTGGAGTCGTACCGATAGATGGAAACATAAGTGCACTTACATGCCCGAACAGCTGACCGATGATCGCACCAAGGACCAGCAGCGGTGCAAAAATGCCGGCGGGAACGCCGGAAGAATACCCGATCATCGTAAGCACGTATTTCCCCACGAGAAGAATAACAAGAAATCCGACGATATTTCCCGATGTGTAGTCGCCGCGTAAAACGCTTTCTGCGATGCGGTGGCCGCTGCCAAGCGCATCCGGAAGCCACCAGCCGGCAAGTCCCATGATCGCCCCTGCGATCGCCCCTTTTTTCCAGATCGGGAGGCCAGTCCTGCGTGAAAATTTTACCGACCAGATCAGTCCGCGATTGTACGCGACGCCGGCATAGCCAGCAAAAATTCCCATGACGGCAAAGAGTGGCAGCGCCGTAAGCGGCGGGAGCGGATAATCGCGAATGTGAAACGATGGCAGTTGGCCTGTAAGCACCCGGCTCAGCGCGACGGAAACGACCGAAGCGATCAGCGCCGAAACGATCGTGAGTGGAGAGAGATCGCGCTGCAGCTCTTCGATCGTAAAAATAAATCCCGCGAGGGGAGCGTTGAATGCCGCGCCGAGGCCGGCACCGGCCGCCGAAGCCATGAGGCTGCGCTTCGAATGGCCTTCGAGTTTGCTCCAGTCCGTAAATGCTTCTCCGGCGCAGGCCGCCATATGGACGCTCGGACCTTCGTTCCCAACGGAAAAGCCCGATCCGAGCGTGAGGACGGAACCGATAAACTTCACGGGCAGGATCTGCTTCCAGTTGAGCGTCCGTTTTCCGGCCAAGACCGCCCGGATATGCGCCACGCCACCACCGGAAGCGGCCGGCGCGAATCGTTCCACGAGATATCCCGCAAGGCCTCCGCAACTGGCCGCGATCACGGGCAGCACCGCCCATCCCCACCACGGGTACTGATGCAGCCAATGCAGAAGTGAAATCCTTCCGAACTCGGCCGATTGATACGAAAGCGAAAACGCGACGACGGTCGCCCCGGCCATCAGCCCGACGGCTGCCGCTCGTGTAAAATGAATGCGCCGGCTAACTCCGAGGAGGTAATTGCCTTCGCCAGGCTCATGACTGATATTGACGGACTCTTCCAAGGAAACTCATTATACTGCAAAAACCAAGAAATGTTCTTCAGTTTGTAAATATTCTCTATGCGCTCACCCCGGGACGAAATCCAATTCCGAGCCGCGGGAAACCTTCTTTCGCCGGTTTGCCTGTAAAAGACGAATTTTTTCTCTGAATTATGCGCCGGTTATTTCTTTCGTTCGTTGGTTTATTTTTCTTCGTTGCGTTTAACGCAGGTCTTTATGCACAGTCCGCTGGGACACCGCCGTCCATCTCGGTGAATACTCCCCTTTGGATCCGGTATCCCGCGATCTCGCCCGATGGCCAGACGATCGCCTTCGAATACCAGGGCGATATTTATACCGTGCCTGTGACCGGCGGACGAGCCACCCCGATCGTGACCCATGAAGCGTACGATTTCAGCCCGGTCTGGTCGCCGGACGGGAAATGGATCGCCTTTGCCAGCGACCGGAATGGGAACTTCGACGTCTTCATCGTTCCATCGGCGGGTGGCGTTTCGCGCCAGCTTACGGTCCACTCGGCGAATGAAATTCCAGCCTGCTTTACGCCGAACGGGGATTCGGTGCTCTTTACGGCGGACCGGATGCCGGACGTCCGCGACGCCCAGTTCCCAACGCCCGCCCAACCCCAGCTCTATGAAGTTTCGGTCCAGGGAGGCCTGGTGCGACAGGTGCTTACTACTCCGGCCATGCACGCCCAGTTGAACCGCGAGGGGAACCGGATGCTCTATGAGAACCTGAAAGGTTACGAAAACCAGTGGCGCAAGCACGAAGTGGCTTCGATCGCTCGGGACGTCTGGATGTATGACCTCGTACACCGGAAGTTTACCAAGCTCACGACCTTCCCGGGTGAGGACCGCAATCCGGTCTGGAGCGCGGACGAATCGAGCGTCTATTATTTAAGCGAAAAGAACGGCTCGTTCAACGTCTGGAAGTTCCCACTTTCGGATCCTTCGCTGGCCGTGCAGGTGACCTCGTTTGAAAAGCATCCGGTCCGGTTCCTTTCCATCGCGCGCAATGGCACGCTCGCCTTCGGGTTCAACGGCGAAGTCTACACGCTTCCCGCGGGAAGTGCGAGCCCATCGAAAGTTCCTATTTCGATCGTTCCAACCGACCGTTCCAACGAGACCACCTTCCAAACGCTTACGAAAGGCGCGACCGAATTCGCGATCTCGCCGAACGGGAAGGAATTCGCCTTCGTCGTCCGCGGCGACATTTTTGTGGCCTCCGTCGATTATGGCGTGACCAAACAGATCACGAATACCCCCGAAGAAGAGCGAAGTGTCAGTTTTAGTCCCGATGGCCGCTCGCTGATTTATGCAAGTGAACGTGGCCATAGCTGGAAAATTTACCAGACGACGATCGAGCATAAGAACGAGCCCTATTTCTATGCGGCGACGACGCTTAAGGAAGAGCCGATCGTGGCAACGGACCAGGAAACCTTTCAGCCCCATTATTCGCCGAACGGCAAAGAGGTCGCGTTTCTCGACGAACGGACGAACCTCGAGGTCATCGACCTCAAAACAAAACAGGTCCGTATGATCATGGACTCGACCCACAATTATTCCTACACCGACGGCGACCAATGGTACCAGTGGTCGCCCGACGGAAAATGGTTCCTCGTGCAGTTCATGGACCATCACCGCTGGTCGGGAGAGGTCGGGCTCGTGCCGGCCGACGGCAAGGGAACAATCGTGGATCTTACGAAGAGCGGCTACGATAATTCCCATCCGATGTGGTCGGCCGATGGGAAAATGATGTATTGGTTCAGCGACCGCGAAGGCCTGCACAATGAAGGCAATGCCTACGGGGAGTCGGACGTCTTTGGAATGTTCTTCACGCAAGCCGCCTACGACCGCTTTCGGCTGACTCCGGAGGAGCTGGCCATTGCCGAGCAGGTGGCGAAAGAATCGAGTACCGATCGCGATACGAACGAGAACGAAAATACGCCGAAACGATTGCGGAACGATTCCCTCACAACGATCAAACCGATCCCGCCGATCACGATCGATTTGAATAATCTCGAGGACCGTACGGCACGCCTTACGATCAACTCTTCCCGGATGTCGGACGCCGTCCTTTCGCGCGAGGGCGACCGGCTCTATTATCTTACCAGTTATCCGAAGGGCAGCGCGGTCTGGGTCCATATCTTTCGCGACGGGACCACGAAACTGCTCACGAACCTTCCCGCGCCCGGCGGCCAGCTCGTGCTGGACCATCAGGGAAAGAATCTGTATGTGCTGGACAACGGCGCCATTACGCGCATCGATACGTCGTCCGGCAAAGAAACCCCGATTTCATACAAAGCGGAAATGGAGATCGATCGGCCCGCCGAGCGCGCAGCGATGTTCGAACACGTCTGGCGGCAGGTGCTGAAAAAGTTCTATGTCGAAAATCTCAATGGCGTCGATTGGAATTATTATAAAAAGAACTACGAACGGTTCCTCCCCGATATCAATAACAATTACGACTTTGCAGAGATGCTAAGCGAAATGCTGGGGGAACTCGACGCGTCGCATACGGGCTCGGGTTACCGGATTCCGAATCCCGAAAACAACGCCACGGCTTCGCTCGGTGCATTTTTCGACCGGACCTACGATGGGAACGGCCTTCGTGTGGCAGAAGTGATCGAGCGCGGTCCGCTCGACGTCTCGAAATCGAAAATCCGTGCGGGCGATCTTATTCTGAAAATCGACGATAGCACGATCACGCCGGCTATCGATTATCATGAATACTTGAATCGCAAGGCCGGCGTGCCGACGCTGCTAACGATCCACAATCCTCGAAACGATTCGACGTGGGAAGAGACCGTGAAGCCGATCGCCCAGGACGCGCTCCAGGAACTGCTCTACGATCGCTGGGTCAAAACGCGGCGCGAAGAGGTGGACAGCCTTTCGCATGGAACGATTGGGTATGTGGACGTCCGCAGCATGGGCGATGCCAGCTACCGAAAAGTCTATTCGGAACTTTTAGGTCGCGAATACGCCAAAAAGGCGGTGATCGTCGATACGCGGTTCAATGGAGGCGGCTGGCTGCACGACGAACTGGCCACGCTCCTCAGCGGCAAACCGTACGTACATTTTTATCCGCGGCACCAGGACCTGGGCGTGGAACCGACGAACAAATGGACCAAGCCGTCGGTCGTCCTCGTAGGGGAAAGCAATTACAGCGATGCGTCGTTTTTTCCCTATGCTTACCGGGCCTTAGGAATCGGGAAGATCATCGGCATGCCCGTACCCGGGACGGCCACCGCCGTTTGGTGGGAAACGCTGCAGGACAATTCGCTCTATTTCGGCATTCCGCAGGTCGGCATTCTGGATGGGAACGGAAAGTATCTGGAGGGTCAGGAACTCGTCCCCGACTATGTCGTCGAGAACGATCCGGCTTCGCTCGCCGAAGGCCGCGATCTCCAACTCGAAAAGGCCGTCGAAGTACTGATGAACGGCGAATAGCCCGGGGTCTTTCGGGGACGATGGGGTTAAACTTTCTGCCTGTTTTTTTCCTTTTATACGGCGGAGATACCTTTTTATCCCTTTTCCCCGGTTTTTATGAGCCCTGACATCCAGCTTTCGGTGCTGATCGTCGATGACGACCTCGCGATCTGCGAAATGGTCCGTGACACGATCGAAAAAAAATTCCCCGGTTCTGAGGTGGCCGTGTTCAATACAGGTGAAGACGCGCTCGCTCGGATGACCGCCGAGCCCGACGTGGCCGTGCTCGATTACCAGCTGGATTCCGTCAAAGCCGACGCGATGAATGGGATCCAGATCCTTTCGAAGCTAAAAGAGCGCTATCCCAATCTTCCGGTCGTCTTCCTGACCGGTCAGGACAGGATTGAAGTCGCTTCGAATACGATTAAATACGGAGCATACGATTACATCGTAAAGAACGAAACGGCATTTCATAAATTGGAACTTGCACTCACGCAGCTCGCGAACCTGCGGACCCTCAAAAAATCGAATGGGTTCCAAAAAGCGATGAACTGGGTCTTCTGGGCGCTGGCGCTCGGGCTGATCGGATATGTGATTTACCTTCGCATGCACTGAGGTTTCCGACGAGCAGCACGCGATCCTGATAGCACCATGAAACGGACCGTTTACAAGGTTTGGAACTCTTTCCCTGCATGTCGCGGGCTAAAGCGGGCATCGCAGGACCGAACATTCGGCCTTGTCCTTATTTCCCTGCTCCTTTTTTGTCCCGCTGGCCTTCTTCTCGCGCAAAGCCAACGTTATTACGATAGTCTTCACGCCGCCTACGCGTATGCGACGGAGGACACCGAGCGCAGCGATATCCTCATGAAGCTCGCCACAGCGCTCGAAGATGCGGACACGGCGACGGCCATGAGCTATGCACTCGAGGCGCACATGCTCGCCGAACATGCCCATGACGCACGCCGAGCGGCCCGCTTCTCCCTGTTCCAGGCACGCGAATATTCGAACGCCGGCCTGTACGACAGTGCTCGGGTCAAGCTGCTGGAAACCGTACATACAGCCGAAGTACTGAAAGACTCGGAGCTATTGCAAAAGGCCTACAGCCAGTTGGGTTGGAACGATCTCGAAATTGCGAGCTACGACGAAGCGCTCGATTACTTTTTGAGCGAGCTGGAGATGGTTCAGCACGACCGCGACACCGCCGGGATTTCGAATGCGTATGACAATATCGGTTGTTTGTATCTCGATCAACAGGAACCCGAGAGCGCCCTGAAATACCTTCGGCTTGCGCTCGCCGCGGTAAACCATACGCCGGACGAGCTCGCCCGCGCTGCGATCTATAATAATATCGGCCTTGCCTTCAATGGACCCATGCGGGCGTTTTCGTTCGATGCCCGACTGGACAGCGCGCTCGCCTATTTCCGGCACAGTGAGGACCTCTACCGCTCGCATGACGAACGCTATCAGCGCGCCCGCGTCCTTGCCAACATCGGAAGTATCTTTGAAAAGAAAGGAGTGCTCGATAGCACGCTCTATTACGACCGTGCTTCGGTAGCGCTGCACGATGCCGTAGGATTTAATTCCACCTATGCCGCCGGGGCCTACGCCCAGCTCGGGAATTTATTTTTGCGGCTGCATCAAACGGACAGCGCCTTTCATTATTTGGAACTCGCGCGTACGATCGACGAGCGGACCGGCGCGCGGCGCGATCTCGTCGATCGCTATTTCAGCCTCGCGAATGCCTACGCCGCGACGGGTGATTATAAGCAGGCCTATGAGTTCCTGACGAAAGCGAGCACACTGCACGACTCCATCTATAACGTAGAAAAAAGCCGCATCCTGGCCGACATGGATGCGAAATACCAGACGAGTAAACGGGAACGCGAAATTGCGACGCAGAACGAAGAGCTCACGCGTGAACGTGTCGTCATGTATGCGGTGCTCGGAATCGCGATCGTCCTGTGCCTGGTAGCGGTCGTGATCTACCGCAAGGAACGCGAACTGCGACGCACGAATCTGGAACTGGCTGCCGCGAAAGAACGCGCCGAAGCGAGCGAGCGGCTCGAACATCAGTTCCTGGCCAACATGAGTCATGAAATTCGCACGCCAATGAACGCGGTACTCGGCATGACCACCCTGCTCCTCGATACGGAACTGTCGCAGAAACAACGCGAGTATCTCGAGGCCGTGCAGTCCTCTGCCGACAACCTGCTCGTCGTGATTAACGACATTCTCGACCTATCGAAATTACAGGCCGGTAAGATGGAGTTCGAGCGAATTCCGTTTCGGATGCGTGACGTGATCGATCATGCCATCGAGATCATCCGCCTCAAAGCGGAAGCAAAAGGGATTGCGCTGGTGACGAACATTTCGGAATCGGCTCCCGAAGTCGTCATTGGCGATCCGGCTCGGCTTAGCCAGGTCATTATGAACTTGCTTAGCAATGCCGTGAAGTTCACGGAACGAGGTTCGGTGACAATTTCGATGGAAGGCACGGCATCGCTCGAACGGACGATGAACGTCCGCATGGCCGTGCGCGATACGGGGATCGGCATTCCGGCAGAAAAATTAAATTCGATCTTCGATTCATTTTCGCAAGCCGATGCGGAGACCTCGCGGAAGTATGGAGGCACGGGGCTTGGCCTTACGATCTCTCGCACCCTCGTCGAACTTCAGGGCGGCCATATAGAAGTCCAGAGCGAGCCGGGGAAGGGTTCTGAGTTCTCCTTTATTATTCCATACGAAGTAACCAGCGAACAGGCGCTGGCCGAGGAGGAAGAGACCGTCCCCATCGATGCCTCGGCCCTTCGCGGCATGCACGTGCTCTTAGTCGAGGATAACGAGTATAACCAGATCGTATTGGCCGATACGCTACGGAATATGATTCCGGAAGTCGCCCTCGAAATCGCTTCGAACGGGCGCGAAGCAATTACGCTCCTGCAGAATTTTGCCTTCGACCTGGTGCTCATGGATGTCCAGATGCCGGAAATGGACGGCATCGAAGCGACGAAGCATATTCGCACGCACCTCCCGCGCGGCAAGCGGGACGTGCCGATCATCGCGCTGACGGCAAGCGTCATCAAGGTGGAGATCGACCGCTGCTTTGCGGCCGGGATGAACGATTACGTGCCGAAGCCGTTCAAACAGGACGAACTTTTTCGCGTAATCGGAAAATATTATAAAGGCACGCACAAAGCGACCCCGGCAACTCCGGAACGAATTCCCATGTCAACGAACGGCGAGTCTTCTTCATCGGCACGCACGACGGGACCGGCTTCGAACGAACCGGTCACGAACCTCTCGGCGCTACGCGAGATCACCGGCGGAAGCGACGAGCAACTGAAAAAATATATCAAGATCTTCCTGGACGGTGTTCCCGGACAGCTCGCTTCGGTCGCTGCGGCCATTCAGGAGAACGATTTCGATAGCGCCCGGAAGCGCGTCCATGCGATGAAGCCGCATCTGAAGTTCATGGGGATGACCGCCGCGGCCGGTTTTGCAGAATCGATCGAGCAGCTCTGCGCGGAACAAAAAGATCCCACCCAGGTCCGCGAAAAATTCGATCTTGTCCGCTCACACTGTGAGCAGGCGATCGTGGAGTTGAAAGAGAAATTATAACGAGTTTCTTCCGCTGTCCGCGTTATACGAGCTTCTTCCGCAGCCGGGCGACCGGTATATTCATCTGCTCGCGATATTTCGCGACGGTGCGGCGGGCGACGTCGAAACCTTCGGCATTCAGAAGCTGGACGATCTTCTCGTCCGAGAGCGGCTCGCTCCCCGACTCGGCATCGATAATATCCTTGATCCGGGACTTGACTACTTTATTCGCGACCGCTTCCCCTTCGCTGTTCTCTCCGCCCGAACCCGCATGGGTGGGGATCGCCTCCGAGAAAAAGTATTTGAGCTCGAAAACGCCGAAATCGGTCTGGCAATACTTTCCGTTCACGACGCGGCAGATGGTCGAAATGTCCATGCCGATGTCCTCCGCGATCGTCTTGTAGATCAGCGGCTTTAGGAACTTCTCGCCGTTCTCGAAAAAGAGGCGTTGATGGTTCACGATCGATTGCATGACGCGCATCATGGTCTCACGGCGCTGATAGATCGCCATGATGAAGAACTTCGCGGCTTCGAATTTCTTCTTGATAAAATCTTTCGCCTCGGGCGTAAGCGTCTTTCCGTGTTCGGGCGTCTGCTTGCGAATAAGGTCTTTATACGCCGCGTTGACGCGCAACGGCGGAACGCCGCGTTCGTTCAGCGTAATGATAAAATCTTTTCCGTCGGCCGTTTTTTCGATATAAAAATCGGCGGTAATATATTTCGTGCTTTCGGAAAGGTCGCCCGAGGAAGCTCCCGGTTTGGGATTTAAATGCTGAATGAGTTCGATGGCCGGCTTGAGCCCCTGGACGTCCATGCCGAGGTGGCGTGAAAGCGCGGTGAAACGCTTGTTGACAAAATCGTCGAACCGGTCGCGCAGAATCCGCTTCGCGATTTCGCGGGAGGGATTATGGTTCGGCATCACTTCGAGTTGGACCGACAGGCACTCCCGAAGGTCGCGCGCCGCCACGCCCGGTGGATCGAGCTTCTGCACTTTCCGGAGGACCGCTTCGGCTTCCTGGACGGTGTATTCGTCGCCATAGAAAACGCCGGCATCGTGCGCAATCTGTTCGAGAGGCACACGAAGATAGCCGTCCTCATCGATCGAACCGACAATCTCTTCAGCAAGTGCGCGGTAACGGTCCGGAAGATTGAGCAGAGCAATCTGATTATAGAGCGATTCCAAGAACGATTCGGCCGCTGCATGCGGAGTTTCGTCGCGGTCGTCATCGACCGAATGCGACGTCGGCGATTTGAAACCCTCGGTATCGTCGTTCATATAATCTTCGAACGAGTATTCGTTCGAAGATTCGGTGCGCTCCTCTCGCTCTGCACGTTCCTCGCGCGAGCGTTGAAGTTCGGCCTGGTTCTGTTCGAGCGTAGCGGGTTCGCCGTTGGCTTCGACGGTCGCGAGTTCCATCGCCGGTTCTTCGGCATCGACCGCTTCCGTAACCGATTCCCCAGCCGCCTGCTCTTCCCGCTCTTCTTCGTCCGCGGTCTCTTCGAGCATCGGGTTTTCCTCGATCTCGGATTTGATCCGCTGTTCGAGCGCCAGAATGGGCAACTGCAACAGCTTCAGGTATTGGACCTGCTGCGGCGTAAGGCGTTGCTGGAGCGATTGATTCTGGCGAAGTTGTAACATCTTGCTTGGTAAATCCCCGAACTTAGATTAGAATTCCTGCGAATGCCGTTAACAATAGCTAATTCCATGCCAACAATGTAATTTTGTCGAATTTCGCCGTTTTTCGACAAAAATCCGAAAACGAAACAGATTAATTATTGAGGATTTATCGAGCCGAAGTTCGAAAAAAAGTTTGGATCATCAGGTAAATCGATACTCGATCCATCTAATGACGTTTTGCTTGAATTCACAGGTCCGGCAACTAAAGTCTTGCGATTAAAACTCGCGGGACCCCGGAAAGATCATCGATAACATCGAGGCATTCGATTCCGGCCTCCTGCATGATACGAGAAACAGCTTCGGCCATACCATATCCAAGTTCGACGAGAAGACGACCTTCAGGACGAAGGATGGCGGGTGCAAGTTCAGCAATGCGTCGATAAAATCGAAGACCATCGCCTTCATCGGTCAATGCGTTTCGCGGTTCGAAGTGGCGTAGTTCCGGTGCAAGCGTCTCGAATTCCTCAAGCGATATATAAGGAGGATTCGAAACGACGAGATCAAATTTCTTTTCCGGGGATTCCTCAAATTTATTTTCCGGAGATTGCCATGACTCGGAAAAGATATCGCTTTGGAGAAAGCGCACAGTTCCGAGTTGTAAGGATTCGGCATTCTTCCTTGCTAAACGCAAAGCTCGTTCGCTTGAGTCGATCCCAACGATATGGGCATCCGGTAAATGTTTTGCCAGGGCCAGCGCAATCGCGCCGGAACCGGTACCGATATCGAGGATCGAAATATTTTTCGATCTTTTCTGCGCAGCTTCGATCGTCTGTTCGACCAGAAGCTCGGTTTCCGGTCGTGGAATGAGGGCGCTCGAATCTATTTCGATTGGAAGCCCATAAAATTCCCACTCGCCAAGAATATACTGGAGGGGTTCGCGTAAAATCCTGCGCCGAACGAGTTCGAAAAAAGCAGTTTCGTTTCCGGAAGAGATTTCCACATCTAAAAAAGATCGGATTCCGGTCCGCCGCTCAAGAGAGAGCACGTGCGCCGATAAATATTCTGCATTTAATGCAGCGTCCTCCACGCCGGCCGTTGTGAGCCGGGCGACAGCCTGATCGATCGCCGCGCGCCAGGTCATGCGGAAACGCGGTCGAACAACTCTGTAAGCGCGCGCGTCGCTTCCCGGCGCTCATAGCGAGAAATGATCTCGGGTCGCATCGCGAAGCTCGAACGACCTTCGCGCCAATCGTCATAAATACACTTGATCAACCGCGCCTGGCCTTCGATATCGGACTGTCGCACGGCCTCACCGGCCTCCGTTTCTCGCAGGAGATCGCCGATCGCGCCTTCCGGCGGCGCAATTGCGATGAGTGGCCGCATCGCGCCCAAGTACTCATACACTTTTCCAGGGACGATCTCCGCGACCGTAGGAACTTCATCGACGATGAGCAGCAGTGCATCGCTTTCGAGCAATAATTCCACGGCGCGAGCGTGTGGAACGTAATCTATTTTCTCGACCATCGCCCGGATGAGCGGCCGGTCCAGCATTTCGTGGATTTCTGCCCCAAAGCGTCCCATGAACCGAAGCTTGATGTTCTCGGGATCGATTTCTTTACGCTCGATGAGCCGTTCGATCGCTTTTAAAAAACTGAGCGGATTTCTGGGGCCATAGAGCGAGCCGGAATACGTGATCGTACATTTTCTGTTGTGCGGCCGCTCGCCACGCTTTCGGATGTCGGGTTCCGGAAAGTCGGCGCTGTCGAACCCGTTCGGAATATGAACGAATTTTTCTCGGGGAATTTCAGGATACTTGCCAAGCGCATCGTTCGCAATTCCCTTCCAGGCTACTTCGACGATATTGGCTTCCTTAAAAACCGAGCGTTCAAGGGAGCGGTCGATCGCTCTCGGCAGCATCCAGCGGTCGGGAGTGTTGTGGAAGCCCGTCCAGGGATCTCGAAACCCCGCGATCCATGGGACCTTCGAGAGCCGGTGCAGCCGCCGGGCGACGAGCGCGGGAGTATACGGCGGCGAAGAAGAATAGATCGCGCGTACGGGATACTCGCGTAAGATCCCGCGTCCCTCTTTGACGGCATTCAACAGCCAGCCAATGCGAGCGTCAGGGATAAAAAGCGTGGCGCGGATGAACTCCGCCACACGTTCGCTCATAGAAAGCTTCGCACCTTCTTCCTTGATGACGTTCACATCGAGAGAAACGCCTTTTTGCTTACCCGTAAATTTTCGGTATAGATCGTACGGCTCGAAGATCGGTGCGCGACGAACGATCAGGTCTTCCGGCAATTCTTTGACAAGGGATTCATCTCGTGCCTGATAATCGGCATCCTTCGGCACGAGCACGATCGGCGTCCAGCCAAAATCGCGAAGGTATTTCAGGAATTTGAGAACACGCTGCACCCCGGGCCCGCCAGCCGGCGGGAAGTAATAGGTAATGAAAAGAACGTATTTTTTGTCAGCCACAAGGCCTTAATACACACACGGAGTTGTTGTCATTCCCCCGCCGAACAACAGCCCGGCTCTCACGGTTAACATTACGATGCACGAAAGTACACTCGAGCATACCGGGATCATCGTAACGCTCGATTCCAAACCATTTGCAACCGAGGCCGTAGCGATGCCTTCGATCGGCATGCGCGATCCACTCGTGATCTTAGGCTCTGCTCCCTGGCCCGATGAACCATGGTGGCGACGGATGGCGCCTTCGACCCTGTTCGTCCTGCTTTCTGCGGCAATAGCCGTTTTTTTTCTGCTGCATGAACTTGTCATTGCCGGGAAACTCGGCTTTCCGGATGCAGAATCGTGGGTTCGGCAAGTCTTCGCTCGGAATTTCTTTCCACGTCTTATCTTCGAATATCCAGGGGCGCAATCGACGGGGCCGACTTCGCCGTTCTGGATCGTCATTCTGTCGCTCGCCGCGAATGTGTTCCACGACGGGATCTTAGCGGCAAAGCTGTTAGGAGCGATTTTCTTATTCCTTACCGGATATTATAGCTTTCGCCTGATGCGTGCGATCGAGATGGATTATGCGACCGCGCTCCTGGGCGGGATCCTGATCGTCACCAGTGCCCTACTCGGATGGTCGGAGCTTTCCGGATTGGAATCCACTCTTTCGACCTCGATACTCCTCGGCGCGTTCTGGTGGCACTTTGCGCGTCCGGAACACGAGTCGCGCGGCGTGCAGGCACTCATGACGGGAGCGATTTTCGCCCTCGCAGCGCTCACGCGGCCAGAGATCACGCTCGTATTTCTTATCGTGCTCGTGTGGCAAATCTTTTTTTGTTCGAAGGGCATACACCGTGCGGCGTTTATGGCCCTGGCCTTTATCGTTATCCTTACGCCCGTCGCGATCACGAATTTTGCAATCAGCGGTTCTATCGTTCCTGTGGCATTTCGAAATGTCATTGGGAACGAGTCGTTCGTTCGGCTCTTATGGTACGGCAAGACCGCCGAAGCCGCGGCGCGAACGCTCGCCAGCTTTGGTGGCCTATGGCGTATGATTCGTACGGTCTATGTACAGGAAAATCCGGTGTTCCTTATTACCATCGTACTGGCTATTGCCGCACGCCTGCGACGTGCGCTCCCCCGGCGCGACCGGGCCGATGAAGTCTTTGCATTGCTGGTCACAGTCCTTGTGGCATTCCCCTATGGCCGCGCGCTGGTACTGGGAACCCCCGACGCGTTTGGCGTTCAAAGCCGACTAGTCCACTTTATCGTTCCGATCTATTCGCTCGCCGGAATTCTTTCGGTGCGGACGCTCGTGCGGTACGAACTGTTCCGTACGATCAAAATAAAATCGCTCGTCGCCTCGACGGCGGGTTCCCTTTTGATCGCAGGATGCGGATGCCTATGGCTGGACGCGGGCGAGCATCCGTTTACCATGTTTTCTCCCGAGCTCAGTTCGGGGTTGCTGCTGTTTTTTACCGCCCTTCTCTTTCTTGTCGGTCTGCGGCATGTCGGAATTCCGATCTTTAAACGTGAGCAGCCGCAACATGTCACGGAAGAAGAACGCAAACGAATGGAACTTTCGCTGCACGAAGAACCGGATGACGATCCGAACCTTCCCCTTTCGGCTTCCCGTGCGCTCCATGCCGCGCTGCTCGTTATGCTGGCGTGGAACCTCGCATCGCTTCCGCGTGCGGCGAACGAATTTGCAGTCCAGGTCCGGCAAACGAATATAGCGCGCGCAGTAAATACGGCGCCAATGCCGTAACCTTACATCCCTGCGAGCTTTCGGACTTTTCCTTTGGGCTTGGGGTGTGGGCCGGAGGGCGGCGCGAGCGGATATTCGGTCTCGACATCGCCCCGCATCATTTTCGAGAGCTTCGTTTTTAATAACGAAAGTTTGAACGGCGAAAGATAGTCGATAAAGTATTTACCGTGGAGATGGTCGATCTCGTGCTGAATGACACGCGCCAGTATCTTTTCGGCCTCGATCTCGACCTCTTTTAGATTCCGGTCGAGAAATTTCACACCAATCTTCTCCGGACGCACGATCTCTTCGCGAATGCCGGGCAGACTAAGGCAGCCTTCTTCGAAGACCGATTCGCCTTCGGTTCCGGTCAGAGCCGGATTGATCAGCACCAGTTCACCGCGTTCTTCCATGCCGGGGACGTGCTTCAGATCGATCACGGTGAGCGCGAGCGATTTTCCGACCTGGTTTGCCGCGAGGCCAAGGCCCTCGGCATTGCGCATCGTCAGGATCAGGTTCTTGATCAATTTCTGCAGTTCAGCCGAATCTTGCTCGATCTGCGACGTCTCCTGCCGCAGGACCGGGTGATCGAAGGTATAGATCGGTAAAATCGGCATGAGATGGTGTGGACCTGAGGGGACTCGAACCCCTTACCTCGTCGTTGCGAACGACGCGCTCTACCAGATGAGCTACAGGCCCTCGCTATGGTCTTACGCCCCGGTCTTTCTTTCCGGGCTTGGCCGCTGAAAATGTTCTTTAGGCAATGAGAGTTCCGTCGAATTCATTCACCAGGAGCCAATGTTGGATTTTTCGATTCGGTCTAATTTCTTTGTTTTTATGACGTTCCATTTCTCGCGTTGTCTGCTCGTCCTGTCTTTTTTTGCCACTCCGGCTGTTCTTTTGGCTCATCCCACAAACTTCGGCAAACCCAATATTTATCTTACGCCGAATAGTTGTCAATCGATGATCGTGACCGTTTCGGACTCGACCGCGGCCGATCAGGGGCTCTCTGACGTCGAGATTCTTTGGGATACACTTGGTGTCATTGGGCCGCCGCTTGTAAGCTATAATGTCGCCTATGACGGTCCGATACCGGACCAAAGCGTCTATACTTACGAACTCGTTACAACCTTCGGCATAAAAGTCATCGATCCGCTAAAACCGGCCTATGCCGCGATCTATGCGGTGGGCCATGCCGCAGATACGGCTGTTTACCAATGGCATTATAGCCCACCAAAGATGAGCCGTTCTGTCGACAGCCTGAATTTTTCAGTTCTGGTCGGCGCGAACGACTCCTGTACCAGTTTTTCCTTCACAAATTTGGGCGATTCCCTGCTCCCGATCGCAAACGTTGAAATTCCTGCCGACGCTCACTTAAACGTCCATTCCGATATCACGAGCGGTGCCCTTGGACCTTCAAAATCGTTTACCGTAAACGTCTGCTTCTCGCCAATCGATACCGAGAGTGTCGAGGACACGATATATATCGATGCCGGATGTTATAGAATACCGGTTCCGATCAGCGGTCGCGGCCTGGCTCCGATGATCGACGCTGCCGACGAAGTTTTTAACGGCATCGATACCGGCGTTACCGCGTGTGGCGCAATCGTTGTCTATAATCGCGGAACCGCACCACTTATTTTAGCTCCGCAAGGTCCTTCCGCTCCGTTTCGAATTTATAACGCGATGTTTCCGGATACCATCGCGGCCGGCAAGTTTCAGTATTTCATGGTGTGCTACACACCCCAGAAATATGGCCGTGATAGCGACCTGATCGTATGGCTCACGAACGAACCGGCGCAATATCCACATGGAGCAAAGGATATTACTCATCTCGTGGGAATTTCTTCGGCCGGCGGACTGCACTGGAGCGATATTTCCGGCTATTACGATCCTGCCGGCGGCACGGCCGACACGCTCACGTTCCAGGTCGTCAATACGGCGGTGGTTCCCAAAATGGGAGACAGCATTCACGTTGGCGGGGCGTTCGCGACGGACTTCGTTATACAGAATCCCTTTTTCCACAAAAATTTTAGCGCGGGCGAATCGTACCTCCTCGAAATTTCGTTCCGTCCGAATCTCTTTACGACGGCTTCATTCCGAACCGCAACAGCTTATATTTTCAGTGGTGGTACGGCGGTCGATAGCTTGTTCCTGACCGGCGTTCAGCCGACCGCTGCTGTCGACGAATGGGCAACTTCCTCGAACATTCAAATTTACCCCAATCCTGTTCAGGGCGATGTATTGCACGTTACGCTCAACGGCCGCGACTGGACGAATGCAAGCGTGCTCGATGAACTGGGACACCTACTCTGGACGAGTCAACCCATTTTAAATGGCTCGTTCGATATTCCAACGGTGGGACTTCCAGCGGGAAATTATTTCCTTCGCATCGAATCGAAGGGAAATATCGCGACAAAAATGTTTTCCGTATTTCGATAATTCGGCACAGAGCTTCCATCCAACCGGCCGATGCCAAACCTCAAGCACTTACCGATCGGGTCCGGGGCGCCCGAAATGGTCCATGCCGTGATCGAAATTCCGAAAGGCGCGCGCACGAAGATCGAGTACGATACCGAACTCGAAGTTTTCAAGCTCGACCGCATCCTTTATTCGGCTGTTCATTATCCGGTTGCCTATGGGTTTATTCCGAGTACGATGTGGCACGATGGCGATCCGCTCGACGTGCTCGTGCTCACCGATGAGCCGTTGGCGACGGGTCTTGTACTCGATGTCCATCCGATCGGCGCGCTCGAACTGGAAGACGATAAAGGGAACGACCTGAAGATCGTCGCCGTCGCGGCATTCGATCCCAATGTCAATCAGATCCGTGAATATACAGAACTTCCTTCGATGCGCAGGAGCGAGATCGAGCAGTTCTTTACAACGTATAAAGTGCTCGAAAAAAAGGAAGTCCGTTTAGGGTCGTGGATCGATGCAAAGCAGGCGCGGGAAGAGATCGGCAATGCGCGCGTCGCCTTTGAAGGGGAGCGGCCCACCGTCGCGTCAATCGGTTGGCCGCTCCAGAAAGAACGATAAATTGCAACAGAGGCGGAATTACGTCTGAGGGCAAGTTACGCCTGAGGCGCAAGTTGCAGTTCCGGATTCGGCTGCTTGATGAAGTGCATCGCGACACCGACATTGAACACAATCGCCGTGATGACGCCAAGGAACCCGATAAAACCGAGCGACATGCTGATCGCCGAAAGCACAACGCTCGCAACATAAAAAATTCCCGTAAGATAACCGCACCAGTTAAGGAACGCTCCGAATGCTTTCGTCCGCGCCGAAGCCAGTGCCGCACAAAAGACGACAACGCCCACGGCACCGATAGCGGTACTTTCGACAATAAACTGGATCTGCTGCAATGTCATCGCGAAGGCCACACTTTGGTGTGCCGTGTAGTCATGGATGGCCGCGGGGGTTCCTAATACGCCGGCGGTCCCCGCAAGAAGAAAGAGCGCGGCGCTCATGACGCCCCATCCGCCCAGCATAATCCCAAGCCAGGGCTGCCGCCGCGAAAACCGTTGTGTAAAGGCCGCGGCAAGCACGAACGTCGTAATTCCGAAGACCCAGTCGAAGAAATAATAACATATAAACACGCTTTTATGGGCGATATAGAACTGAGCCATTTTATTCGGGTCATTCCAATCGCTCATTTGCATGCCCATCGAAGGCAACACGGCCATGTAGATCACAACGGTCGCGATAAGAAATAGCGCCTGCAGGATCGCCGCCTGCGCGGCCATTTTTCGAATACTCATATACACAATCTCCTTAAAAAAATGAAAAACAAAAGCCAATTCTTCCTAAATGAAAAACTGGCACCTCAATACTTTAAATATACGAAAAAATCGGAGTGCAAAGTAATAAAAACCGGCGAACCTTTTAATTGGAATCCTGCTTAGCGCGCGGGATGAAAGGGAATCAGGAATCGGTGCAAGGTAATCGGGAAGCGCGAATGGCGGCACGGCGTGCCAGCCTTGCAAAATTACCGGCCCGTACGATCTTTATCTTTTTTGTAACGCTGCTTGGGGTTGGCCTCATTCGCCGCGGCGATCTGGCGGCCCTATGGGTTCTGGCATGGCTCGCCTTCGGTGTCTTTAAAGTGCTCGTTTCGGTCAAACGGAAAGTCGAAGCGGGCCAGGGAATTAAGACCTGAATGTTTCCAGTTTGCCACTACTCTCCGATTTATCTATGGCAACTTTTCGATCGTTTCTTTTTTCGGTTTTCCTTTTGGCGCCTTCCTACGCGTTTTCCCAAACGGCGCAGACTCCACCTCCAAAAGTGGACTCCGTTCACGTCCTCGATAATCTGAAGTTCACCGTCAAAACGGTCAAGGGCGAAGAAGTGAACTTCCAGGACTTTCTCGGCAAAGGGCCGCTGCTCGTGAACTTTTGGGCGCTCTGGTGCGAGCCCTGCAAGCAGGAGATGAAAGCCTTCAAGGCGCTTACGGAAAAGTTCAAGGCGGAAGGGGTTACAATGGTGGCGGTCAATACCGATCAGGTGCGCTCGGTCGCGAAAGTTCGGGCGTATGTGGCCACACAAGGGATCGATTTTCCGATCCTGCTCGATCCCGACGGGGACATTGCTCGCGATATCTTTTCGATGGAATCGCTCCCGTACAGCCTCATCCTCATGCCGGACGGCACCGTCTATCGCAAGCACATCGGCTATACCGCCGGCGATGAAAAAGAGACGGAGAAAGAACTCCTCGACCTGATCGCCTTGCTAAAGAGCAAAGGGTAACTATTTTTTGCCGTTGAGCGCGGTGAGCACCCGCTCGACTTCCAGGGATATTTCCCGTGCAATGTGCTCGATCATAGACGCCGATCCCGTCGATGCCGTTTGCTCCGAGAGGGACTGGCTTGCCGCGCGCATGCGCTCGATCGGTTGCCGCAGTGCAGCCCGCAATCGTTCCGACTCCTCCTGAATCCGGCTGGCCTCGTGTGAGCGCACATCCTTGAGTTCCTGCTCCATCTGCCGGCGTTCGGTAATGTCCGTCGCGACGCAATCAAAGCCGGCCAGCTCATCGCCATGGATATCGAGCGAGGTCGTGATCGCAAGCCAGATTTCTTTCCGTGTCTTTGTTGTGAACGGCGCTTCGATATGGGAGTAAGGTGTGCGCGAAATGAATTGACGAAAGAAATGCCGTTTGACACGCTCGCGATGTTCGTCCGAAACAAGGTCGGTGAAAACGAATTTTGTAATGTCCTCATTGGCATAACCACCCAGTTCCCGAATGTACGGATTCGCGTACGTAAAACGGCCTTCCCGGTCGGTACTGAAAATAGCTTCGGAGGCATGTTCCACAAGACGGCGGTATCGTTCTTCGGAACGCTGAAGCGCACGTACTGTCTGCATACGCGATGTAATATCGGTCGTAATAACCGCGAGCAGGTCGCCAATGGGAACATATTGCGAATGGAGCCATCGTGCTTTTTTTATATAGGGCGTCTCTACATTATAGTCCTCCTGAGCGGGCGTTCCACTTTCTACGACGCGGGCATACTTTTCAATGAACTGTCGGGGACGCTCGCCGGGAAGTGCTTCCGAAAGACGCCGCCCGACGACTTCCGTTACCGGAAGGGTAAGCAAGTCCGCCGAACGGCGGTTCATGTGCTCGAACACGAAGTCGACGATCTTCGACTCGCCGTTCTGCGTTTCGCGGACTGCGCGTAGCATCGAAAACGCATCCGGGCTGTTTTCGACGATGCTGCGAAAACGGCGCTCGCTTTCGCGGAGCCGCTGCTCGGTTTGTTTTAGTTCGGTAATATCGCGCGCAATAGAGATGACACTTTCGCCGTCGGTCCCCTCGGGCACTAACCGGGTGTGATAGCTCCGGACACCGCGTACCGTCCGGTATTGCAGTTCCGTCGAAGCGCCGCGGCCGGTCTCGAAGACTTGAGAGACACTTTGTTCCCACGCCAAATAAACGGGCTCCGGAATTCCGACGTCCTTGAAGCGCCGTCCGATCAGTGCCTGCGGACCAATGCCAAGGAGTTGCTCGACCGCAGGGTTTGCATAGACGATTCGAAGATCACGAGCATATCGAATAATCACGTCCGGAGCATTTTCGATGAGTGCGCGAAACTCTCGCTCTCTTTGCTCGGCCTGACGCTCGTTCTCACGAAGGTCGGTAATATCCCGGAACACGATCACAACGCTCACCATCCGATGCAAGCTGTCGTGCACCGGCGCGGCGGTTTGTTCGATGGGATAGTCCACCCCCAGTCTTGAAAGCAAACGCAACCGTCCCGGAGCGGTAATGGCATGTCTTTCCCGAAGAACTTCCCGAACAGGACTGCCGCGAAGGGTTCGGTCCTCCTCGTCGAGAACACGAAGCACATCCGGAAGAAAGCGGCCCTGAGCTTCGCTTTGCGTCCACCCTGTGAGTTCCTCCGCCCGGCCATTCATAAGCGTAATGCGTTCTTCCGTATCGGTGACGATGATGGCATCCGTGATCGAAAGCAACGTCGTTTCGAGGAGGTCGCGGTTGCGTGTCGTTTCGTCGATCGCCTGGCTGAAGCGATCGACAAACTGTTTGGTCTGACGCCGCGCATTCAGACCAACGATAATTCCCAATATAAGACTGGCACCGGTAATAATAAGGAGCAAATACGTCGTTCCATTTCGAAAGCGAGTGGAGCGTTGGTCATAGAGGCGATTTTCTTCGGCGTTCAGCCGTTGGAACTCGGTTTGAACAGCCAACGCGAGGCCGGCGCGGTAGAGCAGGCTCGAGTCCTGGGCCGCTCTCGACATCGTTTCCCTGGAAGTTCCCAGCGCGCTGGCCAGCGATTGCCTTGCGGACGCCTGCCAGGTCCAGTACGTCTGCATGATTGTATCGAGCCGGAGCGTTTGCGCCGGATTATCGATAATGAGGACATGTAACTCCTGAAAAAGCGTGTCGGTCACCCCTTCTGCGTTATGAAATCGCGTGACGAAAAACGGCAACGGAGTAAGCAAATATCCACGAAGGGAGCTTTCCTGGATTTGAATATGCCGCTGTGCATCGCTCGCAAGGGCAAGGACCCGTTCGGTATGTTGGACCCAGTCGTCCGCGGACAGCATTCGATCGATCTGCCATATCAACACTGCGGCATATAAAACCGAAAGTACAATCGGCAGGATAATAATGCGGTTGAGTCCGCGTTTGACAAGATAACGTTCCAAGCAGGTAGCGGCGGCGTTATGAAGTGTGCACCAATTGGAACAGGCCTCCTCTTAACCTCGTTTCGGCCCTGCTAAGGCATAAGCAGGAAGACTTTTTCTTATCTCGATGACCCATTTCCCTATCGCCGACCCGATTCTGTTCGCTATCGGCTCCATCGCCGATGAAGCGAAGATGAAAGTCTATGCCGTTGGCGGGTATGTTCGCGATGAACTCCTTGGCCGAAGCGAACGAAAGGACATCGATCTTACCGTCGCGGGCGATGGAGTCGGCTTCGCATCGCTCGTCGCCAGCCAGTTCGATGGATCGCAGCTTGCGATCTATGAAAAATTTCGCACCGCGGCACTAACGGTGGGCGATCACACGATCGAATTCGTCGGAGCACGAAAAGAATCGTATCGATCGGATAGCCGCAATCCGATCACGCAGGAAGGAACTTTAGAAGACGATCTTGCGCGGCGAGATTTCACGGTCAATGCCCTCGCCGTCTCGCTCAACGAAGCGACCTTTGGTGAACTCATTGACCGGTTCGACGGACTTTCCGATCTAAAGTCGCACGTGCTCCGCACGCCCCTTGACCCCGAAGAAACGTTCTCGGACGACCCACTCCGGATGATGCGAGCCGCGCGCTTTGCGGCCCAACTCGATTTTCGAGTCGATACCGCTGCGCTCGAAGCCGTGCAGCGCATGGCCGAGCGCATCCGGATCGTCAGCCAGGAGCGCATCACCGATGAGTTCCTGAAAATTATGCAGGCGCCACGGCCTTCGATCGGGCTCAAGATCCTCTACGAGACCGGCCTGATGCGTTTCGTTTTTCCGGAGGTCGACGCCTTAGGCGGCGCGGAACTTCGTACCGTCGGCGAGCAGGAATACGCCCATAAAGATGTCTTCAAGCACACGATGCAAGTGGTCGATAACATGGCCGCGATGACCGACGATGTCTGGCTTCGCTTTGCCGCGCTCCTGCACGACATCGCCAAACCCCGCACGAAGGAGTTCCGAAAAGGGATCGGCTGGACCTTCTACGGTCACGATATTATCGGCGCGCGGTGGGTGCAGAAAATGTTCCGTCGCATGCGGCTTCCCATGGAAGCCGGTGAACGCGTCGGGAAACTCGTGCGCCTGCATATGCGACCCATGGCGCTGGTGGATGAAGGCGTTACCGATTCCGCCGTGCGGCGGGTCCTCTTCGAAGCCGGCGATGCAATCGACGACCTGCTCATGCTCTGCCGCGCCGACATCACGTCCAAAAATCCGAAACTGGTCGCGCGCTACCAGGGCAATTACGACCTGGTCGCCGAAAAAATGGTCGAAGTCGAAGCGAAGGACCGGATGCGGGCGTTCCAATCGCCGGTTCGTGGCGAGGAGATCATGGCCTTATGCGGCATTCCCCCTTCGCGCACGGTTGGCATCCTCAAACATGCGGTCGAGGAGGCGATCCTCGATGGAATCATTCCAAACGACTACGAAGCGGCAAAACATTATCTTCTACAGATCAAGGACAAGATCCTCAACGATAATCCGCTCAGTGAATGGGAGAAAAAAAACAATAACGACCGAGACGCTGCCGGGAATGCAGACCGCGAAAACCGCACGGATCGCCCCGCTTAGGAAGCCATCTTCTCGATCAAATCCACCACACGGCAGGAATAGCCCCATTCGTTGTCGTACCACCCAAAGACTTTGACGGTCTTTCCCATCGCCATCGTCATCGCCGAATCGAAAATGCACGAGTGCGAGTCGTGGACAATATCCGCTGTTACGATGGGGTCTTCGGTGTACGCGAGTATTCCTTTCATTGGACCGTCGGCCGCTTTCCGGAATGCGGCATTCACGTCTTCGGTGGAAACTTCTCGTTTTAGGTTAGCAACAAGATCGGTGATGGAACCCGTCGGTGTCGGAATACGGAGCGAGGTGCCGTCGATCTTGCCTTTTAGTTCGGGAATCACTTGTCCAATGGCGCGGGCCGCACCGGTCGTGGTGGGAACCATGCTGACAGCGGCCGCACGGGCACGGCGAAGGTCCTTGTGCGGGGCATCGAGCAATTGCTGGTCGTTTGTGTACGAATGCACGGTCGTCATAAATCCCTGTTCGATACCGAACGCATCGTGGAGAACTTTTACCATCGGTGCAAGGCAATTTGTGGTGCAGGATGCGTTGGAGACCAGCCGATCGCTCGGCTTCAGCATCTCATCGTTGACGCCAAGTACGATCATCTGATCGAGTTTGTCACCTTTGGGCGGTACGGTCAGGATCACTTTTTTCGCTCCGGCTTCAAGGTGCTTCTCACAGCCAGTGCGATCGGCAAATTTTCCCGTCGACTCGACAACAATATCGGCACCGAGCTTACCCCAGGGAAGTTTTGCCGGGTCTTTCTCGGCCGTAACTTCGATGCGGTCGCCATTGACGATCAATGTCGAACCGTCGACTTCGATCGTCCCTGGAAATTTCCCATGGACGGAATCGTACTTCAGCAAATGACCGAGCGTCTTCGCATCGGTTATATCGTTGACACCAATAAAATCGAATCCGCCCACTTCGAGCGCACGACGCAGCACCAGCCGCCCAATACGTCCGAAGCCATTAATACCTACTTTGATCGCCATGAAAAATTTCGAAAAAAAGAAAAGATAAGCCTTGTCACGCCGCGTTTACGAACGCGGGGCGCGCGAGATTCATACAAAAATACGGCCTGTTACCGGAGGACTTCGATGAGCTTGGTTTTACTCCATTCCGGCGAGGAGAGCCGTATGAAGTACGGACCGCTCGAAAGCCGCGTCAGATCGAGTTCGTTCTTGCCGGCGGTGACGATGGTCCGGGAAAGCATTCGCCCGGTGGGATCTGTGATCTGAAGTTGACAAGGGCCTGAAGCACCTTGAACCGATAGCAGCGATTGTCCAGAACTTGGATTTGGAAACACCGTGAAATCGAACGGAGCTTCCGGCGATCTCGTGACCGCATTCTCAGGCAGTCCCTTGCCAGTAAGAATAAGGACCGTATCAACCTGTCCAGAACCATCCGGCTGAAAGGATATCGAAAATGTCGACGTGTCGGGACCAACAATGCTCGGATGAAATGCAAATTCGGCGAACTCCGTATCGCCGGGGAAAAGATAAAATGGGGGTGTCGGAGAAGGTCCCACTCTAAGCAGTGTAAAATCGGCTGGGTTCGAGCCGCTCGGATCGTTTGCATACACACTGAGCATCCCATCGCCGGCGTTGTTCAGCACGACTCGCATGGAATCGACATCACCGATGGCGACCGTCCCAAAATCGACCGGGTTGGCCGAGAGCTTAAAATGGCCCTCCGTTCCCCATCCGATAAGTGTAACACGATGAATCGGACTAGCCGAGTCGTTCGAGGCAATAAAGAGTGTATCGGTTGCAAGGCCATGGGCCTCCGGTAGAAAATTGATCGTAACCGTGGAATTTTTACCGGCGTCCAGCGAATGGGCTGCACTATCGGCGATCTGGAACACGGTCCCATATTTCAACCAATAACGACCGATCGTTAGCGTTCCACCGCCCCCATTACCGATCGGAAGCACCGCGGCATTACTGCTGGCGACGAGAGAGGTGTCGTACACTGTTGACGCAACGACGAGCGACGGCGCTTCATTGCCACTCGGTAGTGGAATGACCGGAGTCGGGTACATCTTCGAACTGGTTTCGATCGGATATCCGGTATTCACGACCTCAAAATCATTCCCTGTGATCGCCTTCAGTTGTGCAATGTCATCGTCGGGCCAGTTCGGGTTCCATTCTCCCGTGATATACCACGAGGAGCCATTATCGGCAAGGATGATACCGTATTGTTTTAACGCGGTCGAAATCACTTTCGCGTAACCCGTAAACTTCGAGTCATCATACGACGCCTTGAGCCGCAACCGGGTTCCCATCGGCATATGGTTCGTATCGGTCTGCGCACCGGCGTGATGTCGCGCCGGGAAGATCCATGCTTGTTGGCTTTTCGGGACTGTAAATCGCAGCGCATGGTGGATCGCACCGGCTTTGCACTCATCGAGGCGCACCAGTCCTGGAAAGATCGGAAGTCCTGCCGCATCGCAGGACGTCCAGCCATCCGGACGATAGTTGTTCGAGTCGAGCGCGAAAATCGCAGTCGAAGTCGCAGACCAGCCATGATTTGCCACCTCCGGCGCCCCCTGATACAGTTCATAGAGCTGATGATTGCTCGTATCGACCACGAGTACGTGCGAATCGCCATCGTGCTCGATGCGAGCGTTCGGGGGGATCGGCATCGGTCCGGGATCGCTTTCATCCGGATAGCCATTGCTATCATTGATCGCAACGAACGGTTGGGAACCGTTTACAGCTTCCCATGGAATGCCATAATCCGTATCGCTTCCGAAATCCGGATGGATATGGATCGTGCCTCCGACCGAATTAATGTAGGCCGCCGAATGAACCTGGTCCACCGGTAAAGAATCGACGCGCACATTCCAGGGATTGTTCGATGGAAATATCTTGCAGGAGCCGAGCGTTTGTGCCGGGCAGCTTTGAGTCGCAAAAATTGAAACGACTGCAATTGTGGAGACAGTGACAAATTTCATAGTCTTTTTTGGAAAAAGAACGCTTCTTAAAGGCGATAATCACACTCGGAAGCTGTTCTAAAACCGGAATATGGCCGAATCTATTCTCATTATAGGAAAAAGTAAGACCGGCTCGTCGCTTGCCGAAGCCATTCGGGCGGGCGGGCGATATAAATTCTCGGGCATTATTTCGGCCCGCTCGGAGCGATTTCCCGTTATCCAATCGGACGTCGTGATTATCGCGACAAAAGACGATGCCATCGAACTTGTGGCAAAAAAGGCGCTCGCTTCGGCATTAAAGCCGCCACATATTTTAGTCCACCTTGCAGGGTCGCTTCCGCCCACCATTTTGCCCGAAAGATCGGGTATGGACCGGCTCACGCTTCATCCGATCCAGTCCTTTGCAAAGGCCGATCCGCAACTCCTCCGTGGGATTTTCTGGATGGCTTGCTCCAAAAGCACGGTAGCCCAACACTGGGCTCGTCGTTTTGTAGCGGAAATCAGCGGAAAATCAACGATCCCGCTTGAGCCAGAAGACCTTCCCCTGTATCATGCGATGACCGTTTTCAGTGCAAATTTTATAACGATCCTTTTCTCCGCGGTGGAAGAAATCAGTACAGCGCTTGGCCAGAACCCCAAGCGAATAAAAACTGCCCTGCGGCCGCTGTCCGAAAAGGCGCTCGACAATGCGCTTGCGAATGCAAGCCATTCCGTGCTTACAGGACCAATCCAGCGAAAAGACCTTAAAACGATCGAAAAGCACCGCAAAGCGTTAAAATCGCTGGACCCAAAACTGAGGGAGATTTATGACGCATTTCTCAGATACAACCTCGGGCATGGAACTGCGAAACGTTAGAACTATAGGCGCTGTTAGCGCCCGTCCAATTACAAAAACACAGGCGTACGGCCAAATCCGTCAGCGCCGAGCGGATGAGCAGTCATCTCCGATGAGAGAGTCATCGCGATGACCGATCGTCCGCCAAAAGGAGAAAAACATGAAAAAAGGCATTCATCCGAACTATCATACCGTGACCGTCCATTGCGCCGGATGCGGTAATGAATTTGAAACCCGCTCGACCGCCGCAGGCGAGACGGTCCGCGTTGAAATCTGCGCTAACTGCCATCCGTTCTTTACGGGCAAGCAGAAACTCGTCGATACGGCCGGCCGTGTCGAACGCTTCCAGAAAAAATTTGCGAAGCAGATCGCGGAGCGCAAAGAAAAACAAGCTTCCGCCGCCGCGTAATTACGAATTTCAAACGAGGAATTACGAATGGGGACGCTACGTCCCCATTTTCGTTTCAGAAGGAATTTTTACCGGGGAAATATTCTTAATTCGACTTCATTCTATCATCGCAGCGTGGCTAATGCGTTCACCAACGTCCTGATCTATGAGGATGCGCTTGCACGGAGCAGGAAGTTCCTCCCCTTGTGCTATACGCGGTCGGTCACCGAACTCCGGTCCGGAGCATTTACGGCCATAGAACGCATTCGAGCCGTCTTTGGCGAGGCTCGCATCCATCTTCACGCTCGTCCGGAATTACAGGCCGTCATCGCGGCCCGGTATGGACTACCCGTAAATCAAGTTCCCGCCGGTAGCACGCTGCTTCTCAATGCACGCGAAGCCCTCGCCTTCAATCCCAATAATCACTGGCATGTGTATCCGGAATTGCCCCCGGACATCTCGGAACGGCTGATGACTGGTGAGGTCATCGAGCCTCCGGAAGCGATCCGGGAGGACGCCCCGACAGCGTTGTGGGAGATCGTCCATGCCAATGCCATGGCCTTAACGCTCGATGCCGAGCTCTGGCCGATGACGGCGCGCACCGTCGAACACCCGAAGTTCCCAAACTGCACGATCCTTAAACCGGAAAATCTCCTCGTCCATCCCAACGTACGAATTGATGCGGGCGTCGTACTCGATTGTTCCCTTGGCGAGATCATTATCGACGAGGCGGCCCATATCATGCCCCAGGCGACGATCATCGGCCCGGCGTATATCGGTAAACAGTCGATGATAAAAATTGGAGCGAAAATCTACGGCGGGACTTCGATCGGGCCCGTCTCCAAAATTGGGGGCGAGGTCGAAAACTCGATCGTGCAGGGCTACTCCAATAAGCAGCACGATGGATATCTCGGCCATAGCGTTGTAGGCGAATGGGTGAATCTCGGCGCTGGAACGAATACCAGCGACCTCAAGAACGATTACTCGCCGGTCCGAGTGACGATCGAAGGCGAAGAGTTCCAGACAAACTCGATGTTCGTTGGACTCCTTATGGGAGACCATTCCAAATCGGCGATCGGGACGCAGTTCAATACGGGAACGGTAGTTGGTGTCAGCTGTAATATATTCGGTTCCGGATTTCCTCCCAAATGGATCCCAAGTTTTTCCTGGGGCGGAGCGCAGGACATGACGAATTACCGCTTCGAAAAAGCGGTTCAGGTTGCACGAGCCGTGATGCAGCGACGGAATATTGAACTGACAGAAGAAGAAAAAGCGCTACTCATGCAACTCTATCGTAAAACGCAGACCATCCGTGTGTGAACGGCCGTGAACGTTCTTACGCCATCTCTTCGATAAAGATACTGTCTAACCGCTCCAATACCTCCCGTATCTTTTTTCGGCTTTCCGCTTTCACTGGCACCAGCGGCAGCCGCAGGTATTCCTGAATGATTCCACGCATTGCAAGCGCCGCTTTGACGGGACCCGGATTGGATTCGATAAAATTTACCCTCATGAGATCGAGCAACTCGTAATGGAGCGCACGCGCTTCCTCGAATTTTCCTTCCAACGCAAAGCGCACCATCCGCGAAAATTCGGTGGGGACGACATTCGCGGCCACACTCACGACACCTTTCGCACCGACGGAAATCAGTGGCACGGTAATGTTGTCTTCGCCCGAAAGCAGGTTGAACCCCGCCGGGGCGTTACGAATAATTTCCATGCACTGCGAGAAATCGGCACTGGCTTCCTTGATCGCCACAATGTTTTCGATCTCGGCACATCGCAACGTCGTCTCCGCTGTCATATTAAGCCCGGTGCGCCCGGGCACGTTATACATGACCACCGGTAACCCGACATCGGCCACAGCGCGGAAGTGTTCGAAAAGGCCATGAGGGGTCGGTTTATTATAATACGGCGTAACAATGAGCGCCGCATCGGCACCCAGCGCCATGGCTTCCTCGGTATACTCGATCGAACTCCTTGTATCGTTCGTTCCGGTTCCCGCAATAACGATCGCGCGGCGATTGACGTATTCAACGATCCATCGAAATATTTCGGTGCGTTCCGTCCGTGTAATGGTCGGGTTTTCACCCGTCGAGCCGAGCGGGACGAGCATCTCGACGCCACCCTCCAACTGATAATCGATCAGCCGCGCAAACGATTCGAAGTCGATCGTTCCGTCGGCATGGAAGGGCGTTGCCAGGGCGGTCCCCGTTCCGCGAAGTAGTTTATGCATGGTCGTAATTTTTAGGTTCTTTCCAGAATTTCCGCAATGTGTTCCTCGAACCGGTAATATCCCTTTCGGCCGACGATCCATTCCGCCGAATCGACCGCACCGGTGGCGAACCCACGCCGGCTGCGGGCTCGATGCGTTAATTCGATCGCATCGTCTTCCGATTCGAACCCGACCGTATGGGTTCCCGTGATCGCGCCCGCGCGAATGGAGCTGATGAGCAGAGTATCCTTGGGAATCGATTCCCCCGGCCGAAGTTCGCTCGCGGTTTTCGATTTCGATTTGAGCCCGGAGAGCACTGCTTCGCTTAAACGCAATGCCGTTCCGCTCGGAAAATCTTTTTTGCCACGATGATGTGCTTCCAGGATATAGGCATCGTATCCGGCGGTGCTGAGCAATCGCGAAGCCGAGCGTACGATCTGCAGAAAGAGATTCACTCCGATCGAAAAATTCGATCCGGCCACGCAGCCAATGCCTGCTTCGCTCACCATCCGGCGTACCTTTTCCTGCGATGCGTCCCAGCCGGTCGTTCCGATCACAATGGGAATGCCCGCCTTACCACACAGGCGTACGTTCGTTTCGACGGCGCTCGCCTGACTGAAATCGATGGCGACAACCGCACCCGATTCGCGCAAGGCATCGAGTGTCGCGCGTTGGTTGATATCGAATGCGCCAACGATCGTATGCCCTGCGTCCAATGCAACGGATTCGATCTCATGACCCATTTTCCCATAGCCCAACAGCGCGATCTTCATTCTACAAAAATACGCTCGCGATCGAATTTAAAACAAAAACCAGCCTTTTGACAAAGGCTGGTTTGAAAAAAGGGGTGCAATTACAAAATCGATGTGTTATGGCCGGCGAAGGGAAATCACTTCGACATCCGCAAAACCGCCAAACGAGCGGAGCGGCTGCATCTCGAAGGAGGGAAGATCAAAATGGTCGGTTAATAGAGCTTGCGCAAGATCCTGCGCTAAACCAGATTGCGGCACGCAACTCGCAAGTTCGGGTCCGCTATGCGCTGTCTCGAAGATAACACTATGGACTCCGAAATAACGATCACGGGACGAGTCAGGACGTATCATAGGTCTTTCGCTGGTGAATAATGGGGTTTGAACCTTTGTCGAACGCTGAAAAGTTCGGCGAATAAAAGCAAACCAGCGCGCTGGAAGTGCCGTTAAGATACAATACTGAAAGGTAGTTTTCTTTTAGAACGATGTCGATTAACACGTATTGGAACGATCTCGCTGTACCGCTGGGAATTGTTGCCGCTGCAATCGTACTCGGTTTGATCGTCGAACGAGTTGTTATCGGCGTCGCGAGTAAATTTTTCGAACGCCGAGGCTGGACGATTGGCCGCCGGTTAGTAACAGCATTCAGTGGGATTGTTACGACCTGGTTCGGATTGGCGGCCGTCCGAGCAGAACTCCATGAATTCCCGCTCAAAGCGAGTGCACTGCCGGCGATCGAACAAACGATCTCGGCTTTATTCATTCTCGCCTTTGCGGTCCTGATCGCGCGGACGATCGTCGCCTTCATTCGAACGTTTTCGAGCGCGCACGAGGGCGCGGTTCGGTCCGTTTCGCTCATTGAAAATATCGTTCGCGCGATCGTTTATGCCCTGGCGATCCTCGCCATTCTCCATGCCTATGGAATTGCGATCACCCCCCTGCTCGCGGCGCTCGGGGTCGGCGGCCTGGCGGTCGCACTTGCACTGCAGGATACGCTTGGTAACTTTTTTGCAGGCATTTATATCATTAGTTCGAAATATATCGATCCCGGAGATTATGTGAAGCTCGATAGCGGCCAGGAAGGGACCATTCGGGACATCGCCTGGCGCGTGACCACGCTCGAAACGCCGTCCCAAACGCTTATTATTATTCCCAACTCGAAATTTTCAACGAGCATTATCACCAATTTCAATCGTCCCCATCGCTCGATGGAACTCACGATCGAACTACCGATCGATGCGACCAAACCGGCTCGCGCTTTCGAACGCACGGCGCTCGAAGCCGCGCAGGAAGTAAAATCGAAGATGCCGGAGGTCGTTACCGGTGAACCAAAACTCCAGTACACGGCCCTGAGCACGACCGGGGTGACCCTCCAGCTTTCTATCGCACTCTCCGACTTCTCGAAACAAAACGATGTGCGTCACGAAATCATAGAGCGGATCTATCGAAGCGAGCATCCCACTACCACGGACGCTACAGCGGACGCTACAATGGATACTACAACGTCGCAAAAAACAAAACCACCGCAGCCAGCATAAACGCCGTTGCGGTCCAGCCGAGCCACCGCCACGTTCTTGAAATCGTAAATTCCCCCATGATCCGGCGCCGCGAGGCCATGTGCATGATCACGATCATGATCGGAGTCGATATGATCCCATTGATGACGGCCGACCAGTACAGCGCTCGGATCGGATTCAAATGAAGATAGAGGAGCAACACTCCCAGCCCCGTGGCAAAGACCAGCACGCCGTAAAAACGCCAGGCCTTGATCGGCTTCATTTCAAGGCTCGCGCGGAAATGCAACGCTTCACCAACGGCAAACGCTGCCGAACCCGCTAATACGGGCACGGCGAGCAGCCCGGTCCCAATAATTCCTATTGAAAACAACAGTGCGCACCACTGGCCGGCGATCGGTCGGAGCGCTTCGGCCGCCTGCCCTGCGGTTTCGATCTGTGTAATTCCTTTTGCATGCAGCGTCGCGGCCGTCGCAAGGATAATAAAATACCCCACGATATTCGAAGCGGCCATGCCGAGCAACGTATCGCGACGAATCCATCGGAGAACCCGGGGTGCTTCTTCCGGCCGATGAAGTAAGGAGTGTTCGCGGCGGTGCGTTCGAACTTCTTCTACCTCCTGCGACGATTGCCAGAAAAAAAGATAGGGACTGATCGTTGTCCCCAGTACGGCCACGAACGTGGTTACATAGTTGGTATTCCAGGAGAGCGTGGGTAGAAATGTTCCATAAACAACATCCCGCCACGGAATTCGGACAAAAAAGACCACGCCGATATAGGCGAGAATGACGAACGTCAGCCACTTGAGGATATTGGAATAGCGATGATAGGGAACAAACACTTGAAGGAGGATCGAGACGGCCGTAAAGCCAACGGCATAAAACCGCATGGGACCGCCGATAACCAGCGTCGCGGCAGAGCCCATCGCACTGATATCCGCTCCTAAATTAAAGATATTCGAAACCAGGAGTAAAATGACGAGCGGGAGCGTAATTTTGGCGCCATAATATTTTCGCATATTCGCGGCAAGTCCGCGTCCGGTCACGCGACCGATCTGGGAACTGATCATTTGCAGGGCACTCATCAGCGGCCACAAGACCAACATCGTCCAGAGAATGGAAGACCCGATTTGCGCGCCCGCCTGGGAATACGTTGCAATGCCACTGGGGTCGTCGTCTGCGGCGCCCGTGACCATTCCGGGACCGATCGAACTCCAGAACGAACGTTCTTCCTGTTGTTCATTGGGGACGTGGGGCGATGAAGAGCGGTCCATCATGGAAGGGGAACAGAGTGGTGGAGAACTATAATTTCTGGCGGTTATTCGTGGACCTCTTCGGCGCCACCGACAATATCGACATTATAAATTTTCAGTTCCCTTCCGGCCTTCCACCGGTACATCGCCTGCATGCGCTCCGAGAATTCTTCGGTGCGTCCCCGTGCAACGAAACTCACGGTGCATCCTCCAAATCCGCCGCCCGTCATCCGCGTCCCGAACACCCCCGGAACGGTGCGTGAGGCGTCCACTAACAGATCGAGTTCCGGCGCGCTTACCTCGTAATCGATTTTAAGCGATTGATGGGAATCATAAAAGAGGGCTCCCAACTGCTCGAAATTTCCGCTCCGAAGTGCATCGGCGGCGGCCAGCGTTCGTGCATTTTCCATGACAACATGGCGTGCACGTTTACGAAGCGTTTCCGGAAGCTCTTCCTGAACGGAATGGAACATATTCACCGACACATCGCGTAATGCCCGTATCTCCGGAAAAAACCTGTGGAGGCATTCCACGGCCTCGCTACACTCCCTCCTCCGATCGTTATACGCCGAAGCCGCAAGATCGTGTTTCGTACCCGTGTCGCATACGAGAAGTGCGTGGGAACGAAGATCGACCGGGATCGCGCGTACCTCGAGGGAACGGCAATCGATCAGTAGTGCATTCCGCGGCTCCCCACAGGCGGAAATGAGCTGGTCCATAATGCCGATCATGGCGCCCGTATACTCGTGCTCTCCTTCCTGCGCGGCCAGCGCCATTTTTTTTCTGTCGAGCGGCTGATGGCCTAATGAAATGAGTGCCGTCGCTACCGCAATTTCGAGCGATGCCGACGACGAAAGCCCGGCGCCGACGGGAACGTCCGACTCGAGTAAAACATCGGCTCCCCCAATGCGAAATCCCGTCCGTCGCAGCACGCGAGCGGTTCCCTCAACATAATTCAACCAATACCCTTTTTGTATTTCCGACGGTTGTCCCAGGTCGAACGAACCCTCGTCCTTTCGATTGATCGAATACACTCGAATAACGGAATCGCTCCTTGGGCGAGCAGCCACAACGGTATCGCGGTCGATTGCGACCGGCAAGACGAAGCCGTCGTTGTAATCCGTATGCTCACCGATCAAGTTTACTCGCCCCGGCGCGCGAAAGGTCCGCACCGATTCCGAGTCCCCAAAACGCCGTTCGAAGGCCTCCCGCACCTGAGACGGATTTACCATGCTTCCGGTCGAACGAGGGCGTGCAGTTCCGCCGCTTTTTCTTCTGCAAGCGTATCGTTGATGAACATTCCGGCTCCGGTTTCGCTGCCCGCCAAATATTTTAATTTATCGGCTTGCCGGAGCGGCGGATAAAACTCGATGTGAAAATGATAGTGATCGTATGGCATCCCATCGGTCGGCGCCTGATGAATATTCATCATATAGGGCATCGATTTATTAAACACTCGATCATACGCGGCGAGCAGTTGTTTCATCACGATGGCGAGATCGATCTGTTCCGCTTCATCGAAATCGAGAAACGACAGCACATGGGATTTCGGAACGACATGAACCTCATACGGCCAGCGCGCAAAAAAAGGAATATATGCCACGAACCGCTCGCTTTCGACGATCACGCGCTTCCGATCGTGAAGTTCACGTTCCACCATGTCGCAGAACAGGCATTCCCGCGTCGCTTCGTAGTGCCGCAGGCATTGGTTTAGCTCGCGAACAATGACGGGCGGAATAAACGGATACGCGTAGATCTGGCCATGGGGATGTGAAAGCGTGACGCCTATTTCCTTCCCTTTGTTCTCGAACATGAATACGTATTTCACAAAATCGAGATCGCCAAGGGCTTTGTATCGGTCTGTCCACGCCAGGATCAACTTCAGATATTGGCGCGCCGGGAGCCCGGCAAGCGTTGCGTGATGGTCCGGAGAATAGAGCACGACCTCACAGACGCCCTGGGCGGGACGCACCGGATACAAATCGGAATCGGGGACCGCCGGCTCGGGCGGATCCCGTCGAAAACTTGGGAATTTATTCTCGAAGACGACGACATCGTAGTCCGGCTTCGGAACTTCCGTCTCGAAGGCCCCGGGTTTCGACGGACACAGCGGGCAATAATCGGGCGGCGGATGAAACGTCCGCTCCTGCCGCTCGGTCGCCGTCGCGAGCCATTCTCCCAGGAGCGGATTCCAGCGAAGTTCTGACATTCTTTACAAGTGTATCGAAGAAGCCTACGTTCTCGCTCGATCGCGATCGGCATTCTCAGACGCTTCGTGGCTACGCGGTTGTTCGGCTTGAGTGAACGTATAAAAGATCATTTGCCGTCGGCCGTCTTTCATCGTGATCTTCCGTTTGTGCATCGCAAGCGGCTGAGGCGAGCGGTCTGTCGAAGCGTCCTTCATAGCGCGGCCCGTTTCAAAGCGAATGCCAGCAGAGGAGTGAAAGAAGGGGCCGAATGATGGAGCAATTGCGAAACCGATTCGCTCTTACGTTGATGGTCGCAGGTCCGGCGTCGATTCGAGAAGTTTCACGACCTCTTCACGGAGCTTATGGAGTTTAACGGGTTTGATCATGTGCTCCTGAAAACCGGCATCGTAACTGCGCTGAATGTCCTCATCGCTGCCAAAGCCGCTTAACGCGATAGCAGGCGCAGAGGATATCTTCCGCAATTTCGGGAGCATTTCATGGCCGCTCTCGTCGGGCATTCCAATATCGCTGATGATGAGGTCGACCGGTCTTGCCGAGATCACACGGAGCGCCTCGGCCGCAGAATACGCCACGACCACTTCATATCCCTGTCGTTCGAGGAGCATGCGAATGGCATTGCTCGTATCGACGTGATCATCGACCAGTAATATTTTTTTATTGGCAGCCCCTGCGCGTTCTTTGATGGGCGTTCTGGACTTCGGTTGCCCGAATGGCTCATCGGTCGTTGCCAGTGCGACGGTAAAGGTCGAGCCTTTCCCTTTGCCTTCGCTTGCGGCCGTGATCGACCCCCCCTGTGCCTCTGCTAATCGCTTACTGATCGTCAGCCCGAGGCCCAGGCCACCCATCGTCTTGCCCGGTTCGCCGGCCTGTTCGAATTCTTCGAAGATGCGCTCGAGCATATTCGGTTCGATGCCGATCCCCGTGTCCCGCACTTCGATCGAAACGCGGCCGGTGGGCACATCCGAGGTTTGAATGGTGATCGACCCGCCTTCCGGTGTGAACTTTATCGCATTCTTGATAAGGTTCCAAAAGATCTGCTGCAGTCGCGCCGGGTCCCCTTTGACCAGGGACATTCGCGCTTCGAGATGCGAGACCAGATGGATCTTCTTATTACGCAGTTCTTCGCGGTAGATCGCCAGGACCTGCGGGATCAGAATATGAAGGTCGACCGTCTCAAAACGGAGTTGAAGCTTACCTTTGGAAACACGCGTGAGATCGAGCAAATCGTCGATCAGCCGTGCCTCGAGTTCCACATTGCGCTGAATGATCTCAAACCACGGACGTAGTTCCGCTGCGATCTGCTCGGATTGCAGCGCTTCGACCGCCGCGAGGACTGGGGTAAGCGGAGTGCGGAGTTCGTGGCTCAACATCGCAAGGAAACGATCTTTCGCCTGGCTTGCAGCCGCAAGCTCCTGCTCACTCGCTTCCGCTTTCTCGATGGCTCCCCGTAACTCTCGTTCGATCGCTTTGCGCTCGCCGATCTCTTGCTGCGCCGTTCGGTAAAGGCCGGCATTATCGATCGCCAATCCCGCCAGGCGCCCTAAGTCTTCTGCGAGCGTGCGGTCGGCCTCGGTATAATATCGTTTCGATTCGGCCGTGACAAACGTGATGGCGCCAAAAATTTTTTCTCGGGCAAGAAGCGGGACGACGATCGCCGAAATGAGCCCTAATTCGTTTATCATCCGCAAATGCTCTTCGTTGACTGCGGCCGCCCTCAGCATTTCCTGGGGGATTTCGGGATAAAACTCCGATTTGCCGGTCCGAAGGACGGCCGGCACCCCCGTTTGGGCATTCGGATCGGAAGGATATTTTTTTTCGATCTCGTGGACAAACTGAATCTTTTTGGGGTCGACATGCGCTACGGCCAGCCGTTCGAGCTCCCCCTTTTCGTTTAAGATATCGACTGCACACCAGTCCGCAATACGCGGCACGGCCAATTCGGTCACGCGCGTAAGGGTCCGTTCGTAATCTAACGAACTCGCCAGCAATACGCTCGCCTCGGTGAGCAAATGGATCATACTATCTCTTCTATAAAACGGAATGCCAGTTTTAGAAGGTATGAAAATTTGTTCAGGACATAAAATGACAAGAATCAGTCGCTACCGTGTAGTCACACCATAGCTCGTATGGACGATCCCTTCGAACGTAAAACATTCGAAAGGGAAACAACTCACGGGCGGTACACTAACCACGCACGGCTCAGGTAGTCCGTCATGGTGATCGCCAGCATGATAAAAAGCCAGATAAAACCGACCGCCACCCACAATTTCGTAAGACGCGATGAATATTTTACGTGCATGAAGAACGTAATCACGAGCAATGCCTTTGCGATCGCAATGAGCAGCGCGGCAACAATATTAAAATTGCCGAGATTGATAAAGGCGAATATGACCGTGAGCGCCGTTCCCACGAGCAGCGCTCCAAAGATCCGGTAATAGATTTTTTTCGGTACAATGTGTTCTGACATATTCGTCCCTTACATTATAAATGACGGTCGACCAGGTAGAGCAACGGGAACAGAAAAATCCAGACAATATCGACGAAGTGCCAATAGAGTCCTGTCAGTTCGATGTACGAATGATATTCCCTCGAGAACTTTCCTTTCCGCGCCTGCCAGGCGAGCATGAGCAACAAGCCGATTCCGATAATCATATGCAGCGCATGGAATCCGGTCATCGCGAAGTAGAGCCAAAAATACATCCGGACATGCCCGCCAAAGCCGGGATCCTGTACTTCCTCCGGGACCTGACCGCCGACGCCATAATATGGACCTTTCTCCGCATACTTCGTTGTAACTTTAACAGAGAACGCATGCTCTGGTCCTTGGGGCGAACTATTCAGCGGTTCGGCGCCAATGAGCATGAGCAGCATATCGCCGACGTTATTCGGCCGGTTGGCCTCATGTTCAATGGGCCAGCGAAAATCGCCCGCCGGAAAGACATGCTCCTCGAATTTGTCGCTATACTCGATATACTTTACCCGTAAAAAGATCGTCCCCAGGATAATCGTAAAGAGAAGGAAGCGCACGACCTTGCGCGAGTTCCCCATTTGCGCATGAAACACCGCAAGGGCCATCGTCAAACTGCTCGCGATGAGCACGGCCGTATTGAACGTTCCCCACCAGATGCTGAGCACATTGCTGCCGGCAGCGAACGCATCGAAATAGATATGGCGATAGACCGTGTAGGCGAGGAACATCCCGCCGAAGAACATGATCTCCGTCAGCAGGAACCACCACATGCCCAACGTTCCCGCCTCGCGCTGCTGCTCCATGCTCTCGAAGTGGTGCGCAAGGTGCGGGTGATGCTCCGCATGTAGTTCGATCCGCTCGGGCGCGGTTTCCGTTTCAATAAGTGCCACAATAAAAGTGCTTAAGTGCTACAGTGCTAATTCCGAGTGCTATCGTGCTTGTTCGTTCGTATGAATCTCAAAATTTGGACTTAAAAAATCGTTACCGGATCAATCCTCCGTTCCATGCTCGGCCGGAACGGGTTGCGACGGTTTTCCAGGATCGCCTGGATATCCGAGTACGTCCATCGTTTCGATCGGGGCGAACTCGTATGCTTCCCACGTCACGACCGGCGTCTCGAGAAAGTTTTCGGTCGGCGGCGGCGAAGAGGTCCGCCATTCGAGCCCTGACGCTCCCCACGGATTCGCCGGAGCGCGCTCACCATTCTTGAGCGACCAGATAAAATAAATGATCGTGATCAACATGCCGAGCCCCAGGATCGTCGCGCCCGCCGTCGAGAGCACATGCAGGACCTGGAACTCGGGAGGATACGCCGCATACCGTCGAGGCATTCCGAGATAACCCAAAATAAATTGGGGGAAAAACGTCAGGTTGAATCCAACGAACTGAATGACCATCGCCGCGCGCGCCCAATATTCCGGATACATTCGTCCGGTGATTTTTCCCCACCAGAGGTGCATTCCACCTAAAAATCCCATCAGCGAACCGCCGACCATAACGTAATGGAAGTGCGCGATCACGAAATACGTATCGGTGACGTGCACGTCGATGCCAAGCGCAGCAACGAAGAGCCCCGTCATACCGCCGATCAGGAACAATCCAATAAAGCCGAGCCCGTAGAGCATCGGCGTATCGTAGGAAATGGAACCTTTAAAAAGCGTGGCCGTCCAGTTGAATACCTTGATGGCCGAAGGGATCGCGACCGCATAGCTCAGGAAGGAGAATATAATTCCGAGATAGATGGACTGGGTCGATACGAAGAGATGGTGTCCCCACACCAAAAACCCGAACACGGCAATAGCAAGGCTCGACATCGCGACGAATTTATATCCGAAGATATTTTTTCGTGCCAGGTTCGCAATGAGCTCCGAGACCACACCCATGGCTGGTAACACCATGATATAAACCGCGGGGTGCGAATAGAACCAGAACATATGTTGGAAGAGGACCGGGTCCCCGCCCATCGCGGGATCGAAAATGCCGACGTGGGCCACCCGTTCGAGCGCCATGAGCGAAAGCGTAATGGCGAGCACCGGTGTGCCGAGCATGATCACGAGCGCCGTCGCATAGTGCGCCCAGATAAAGAGCGGAAGCCGGAACCACGTCATCCCCGGCGCCCGCATGGTGTGAACGGTGACGATAAAATTAATGCCCGTCAGGATGGAGGAAAATCCCGCGATAAAGATTCCGACCCCGGCCAGCAGCACATTCGAATTCGAATAGCTCGTACTGTAGGGAGTATAAAAGGTCCATCCCGTATCGATCCCTCCCGCTATCAACGCGACCGTAAGAAAAATACCCGCGACCACATAGCAATACCAACTGAGCAGATTGATCTTAGGGAACGCGAGATCCTTCGCGCCGATCATGATCGGCAGTAAAAAGTTACCGAGCACGGCAGGGACCGCCGGCACCAGGAACAGGAAGACCATGATGATCCCATGCGCCGTAAAGATCCGGTTATACGTGTCGGGATTGAACAGGCCCTCCGGAGAAAGCAGGTTGATACGAATGAGCAGCGCGAAGATTCCGCCGATGATAAAAAAGAACGAGACGGAAAAGAGATACAGCAGGGCGATCCGCTTGTGGTCCTTCGTCAGCAGCCAGGACTTGAGCCCATGGCCGTTGTTCAAATAATTGAGCGGTTCGCCTTCGCTGGTAAGCCTTCCGGCGGTCGCTGTGAGGGGTGTCATGCTCATGACGCGTTCTCTTCCTAAAATTCGCTATTGATTTTGTCCCGGCGTTTGCTGCGGCAGTTGGGCCGGTTGTGCTTTCTCCGTCTGCGGGGCGACGATCGTGGCGCCGCCCGTCGTCATAATCGGCGGCTTCGCGGCCGGGTTCGATCCCGGCGCGCTGATCTTCGTCGAACCCTTCATCGTGCCCGGTGTCGCATTGGTCGTTTCCGGCGGCCCGATCGACTTGATGTACGCAATAAGTTCTTGAATCTGTTCTTCGCTCACCTGACCCTGGAACGAGGGCATGATCGGCTGGTATCCGGCTACGATCTTCGCGAGCGGACTTAAGACCGACTCACGAATGTAACTATCGTCAGCCACCACTTTCTGTCCATCGGACATTAGTTGCTCTTTGCCGTAAATTCCTTCGAGCCGGGGGCACTGCCCCTGCGCGTCCGAACGATGACAGGTGATGCAGCCTAATTGCTGGAAGAGCGAAGCGCCCCGGTCTGCCATAGAACCTTCCGCCGCCCCGCCCGAAAGCCAGTTCTGGTAGTCGCGGTCGTTCATCACCGTCACCCATCCGATCATGCCGGAGTGGCTGGTGCCGCAATACTCGGCACAGAAGATATGGAACTGCCCTGTCATCGTTGGCTCGGCCCAGACCGTCGTATAACGGTTCGGACCCGGAACGATATCCTCCTTCATGCGGAACGCCGGAATGAAAAAACTATGGATGACGTCCTCCGTCGCCATAATAAACCGAATTTTTCTTCCTACCGGTAAATGCAATTCGTTGATCTCACGCTGTCCTTCCGGGTGCTGAAACTTCCACATCCATTGCTTGCCGACGACGTAAATATCGAGTGCGTCGTTCGGGATCGTATATTCCTGGAGATAAATTTTCGCTCCCCATGCGAACATGAAGAGAGAGATAATGAACGGGATGATCGTCCAGGCACTTTCAAGCACCATGGAACCGGCAATGGGCCTCGGTATTTCGTCCGAGGAGCGCCGGCGGTACTTTACAAAAAAGAAAAGAATGGCCGCGAAGATCAGGACGCAGAAAAAGATCGTGGTCCCGACTAAAAATTCGTAGAGATGATCGACCTCGGGCGCATAGCTCGACGCCTGCTCCGGCAGCATCCAGGACATGGCCAATAAGCTGTGATGAATCATACGTGTGCGACCATCCCCTCGGCGCGTGTGCGTTTTAAGTTGCGGGATCTGCGATAAAACAGGTAATACATGAGTCCGATGGCTAAAATCATAAGGATGCCGCCGATAAAGAGCATCTTCCCAATGGCGATCCCCCACTTACTCTGTTCGGGTTCCCATCGGCAGCAATAGAGCACCAGCTTATCGGCAAGCGTACCGATCTTGTTTCCGGATGCGTCCATCAGCGAGAACTTCAAATCGTTCGGAACGAATCGAACGCCCATAAAATATCGAGACAGCCGGCCTTCCGGCGTCAGCAGCATAATGCCGCTGGCATGAACATATTGATGGCCCTCGGTATCGTACGCATACCGGAACCCCACTTCTTTGGTCAACTGGTCGATCGTGCTTTGACCCGCTGTCAGGAAATGGAACCCGTCAGCATATTGCTGTTCGTGATATCCGGCGAGATACGAATCCTTTTTTTTCAGGGCCAGCGCAGGCGTTTCGCTCGGATTAATACTCACCGTGACAACTTCGTAGTCCTTACCGGGAATGAAATTGAGCGGGCGGAGGCCTCCGAATACACCGTTCATCACAAAGGTGCAGAGGTTCGGACATTCGTAGTAGGACATCACAAGGATCACGGGACGCTTGCCAAAATACGCGCCGAGCGTCGTTTCATTGCCGTGCTCATCGCGAACGGGAAGACTTAACGTGACCTGATGGCCCAAATGTTGATCGATGCCGACATTCTTTTCGATATTCGGCAGCTCCTGTGAAGCCGGCGGTCCCTGAACATCTCCCTTAAAGAAGGGTGCATCGCTGGCAAAGACGCGCGGTGAGGCAAAGAGAACGAAAAAGACAATCGCCAGGAGGGACCGTGCCCCTCGCTGCGCCTCTCTTGTCCATCGAATTCGTTCTACTGCCATGACGATAAATCCTACTCGTTCTCCAGCGTGGTATCGACGTTCAGGTTCCCACCGGTGACCGTAAATGTGCCCCCGGGAATACGCTGGTCGCGACGTTCGAGCATACGCCCGGAACTTTCGAAGCCGGGTACGTCGATACGCCCTTCGTCCGTCGCGGCTTGTGCTCGCGTCGGAAAGCCTTTTTTAAGCACTAAGTCTTTTGCGAGGTCGATCGGAATATGGACCGATCCGGTCGCTTTATTAATATAACCGTACGACTCGAGCACGCGAATAACCGAATCCCGATAATAAATTCCCTCATCGATCGGGTGCTCGGCATGACCGGGCGCAAGTTGCAAGCGCGGCTCGGGCGGAAGTTCTTCCGATTTCGTCTTTGCCACGTGCGTCACCACGGCATTCTCGCGTTCGATCCTCGAATCGTTCAACTTCATGATCCCATAGACGATGAGATAACTCACGATCACAAACAGGCCGAGCCACACCAAAAACGTATAGACCGAGCGGACGTTGATATCGCCCACTTCATGCCGGGTTTCCGGGTTCCGAATGTCGGCAACATCGAGCTCGTGTTCGCGCTCGTGCTTTGGATCGTTCAAATGACTACGCTGTCCTTTCATTCATTCCTCGGTACTCGTTACTCGGTACTCGCGTTAATGCGCCCCTTTCGGCAAGAGCGCAAGTTCGAGTTCCGGCTCACCGTCCGGAAGAAGGGAATTCTTGCGATATTGCCATACAAAGAGAACAACAAAGAGTCCGACGAAGCCAATGGGCGCCGCGATGTCCGCCCAGCTTAAGAAAAATTCTTCACGATGCCATGCGGGGTCGACGAGCCAATAGACGTCGACGATCCGCATGATAAAGAGCCACCCTGCCATGATAATCAGGCGGCGGCCATTGCGTTTTAAGTCGCGCGAGAGCAGGATTGCGAACGGGATGATAAAATGTGCGAAGATCACGAGATACGCGACGATCTCCCATCCGCCACGAATGCGGTGATGATACCAGATGATTTCGTCGGGAAGGTTACCCGAATAGGTAATGATCCACTGAGAGAACGATAAATATCCCCAAAGGAAATTGAATGCGAAGAGCAGTTTGCCGAGATCGTGCAAATGGATCGGCTTGATGACGTCGGCGAGCGGCATCCCGTCCCGCGACAGGACCACCATCACCATGATCGCGAAGGAGAGTGCGAGAATGCCCTGCCCGACGAGCACAATGAAGCAATAGATCGTCGAATACCACTCCGGCGTAAGCGACATTTGCCAGTCGACGATCGCGAGGGAGCCGAGCAGGAAGTAAAAGAGAAGACCTCCGCCCGAAAAATTCTCGAGCTTACGGTTCCATTTCCAGCCGGGCTGCGCGTCCATATTCCGGCTGTAACGATTCAGTACCAGCGCGATGATGATGAAATAAGCGAAGAAGATCACCGCTCGGACGATCCAGAACGGCAGGTTCAGGTATCCACTCTTATCCGCGATGATCGCGCTTTCTTTTACGACGGTTGGATCCGTCCAGGAATAAAGAAAATGCGTTCCGAACAGGATCGGAAGAAACAAAATCGCCGCGTAGGGAATGATTCTGGAGCCGGCCTCAAAAATGCGCCGGGACATGATCCCCCAGGCACCGCCCGAAAGATACTGCAGCATGAGAATGCCGAGCGAGCCGAGCGCAAGGCCGACGAAGATAAAATAGCCGAGCAGGTACGAATGGAAGAACTGCTCGGGCGAAACAAGAAACGCCGAAAGCACAAGCGCCACGAAGCCGACGATGGCTGCGATCAGGCCATTGCGGCGAGGCCGTTCAAGAAGTCCGGCCGGTGCTGGATATCGAGTGGTTGCCACGTTATTTTAATTTCTGTACTTGGTCCGGCGGCACATCCGCAATGTTCGCATTCTGGCTATACTGAAGCGCGCGAATGTAGGCAATGATCGCCCAGCGTTCGTGCGGAGGAATCTGCATCGAGTAGTCCGGCATGGCACCGAAACCGTTCGTGATGACATCGAAGAAATGACCGAGAGGAGCATTCCGCAGGCGGTCCTGATGGTAGGTCGGCGGCGGCCGAAAACCGCGGTTCACGATCATGCCGCGACCATCGCCTAAGACGCCATGGCACGGAGAACAATAAATATTATAGCGCTCCTGTCCACGGTCCAGAATCTCTCGCGTGATCGGAAATGGAAATTCGTTTACATCGTTGCCGGTCGCGGCTGCGGGCTGGGTCGAAACCGCAGAAGTCCCCGATGCGCTTGTGGCAGCGGCGGTCGCCGTCGGGGCAGTCGGCGCGACATTCGCGCCGGTCTTGCCCGTGTAGAGCTCCTGATCGTCCCGCAAATACCCACGCGGAACGGTTCCCTCTACCAACGAGCGGGAAGAAAGACTGTCCGGAAAAATTTCGCTCCCCCGGTAGGGGAGGTATTTCGGCTGGTCCTGCATGTCCTGGCGGCAGGAGGCCAGCAGGAGTGCCGAAGCAAAGGCCAGCCCGGCCGCGATCGCGGCTGGCATAAACCGGCGAAGCCACATTGTCTTATCCCTGGACACGCGTCACCTCCATAGCTCCGGAACGATTCAGCAGTCCGATGACCGCGTCCTCGTCATACCGTGGATCGCGCGCCTCGATACAGAGGAAAAACCGGTCGATCGTCGCGCGGCTGAAATTGGGAACGTTAAAAACCGGGTGATACGGCTGCGGCAGGCCGTTCATTGCCATCATGCCGATCGCGCAGGAAAGCCCCGCAACGAGGATCGTGCACTCGAACGTGACCGGAATGAACATCGGCCAGGGGATGAGCGGGCGGCCCGCAATATTGAGCGGGAACCATACCGCCGAAGCGAGCGAGGCCAGCGAATAGCCCCCGATGCCGCCGCAAAGTCCGCCGATCAGCGTCACGAGCGGCACTTTGTTGTGGTGCCGGTGAAAGCCGATCGTTTCGGATACTTCTTCGATCGGGAAGGGCGTGTAGGCGTCCATCACCCGATAGCCGGCTTCATAGGCCGCATGCGTTGCGGCGACCAGGTCCTGAACGTTATCGAACTCGGCCATGATGCCGTAGATCGGATAGCTCTTTTGTTGCTTCACGATGCCACCTCCTGTTCAAAGTCCCCTTGCGCCGGATGGCCGGCGAGATGGACTTGTGGCAGCGATGTTTTCAGTTCGAACATCGGGATCGAAGGCATTCCGCGCAGGAATAGCAGCATGAGCGTCATAAACAATCCAAGGGTGCCGCTGAACGTTAAAATGTCGAAGATCGTCGGCTTGAAATACCCCCACGAGCTCGGCAGGAAATCGCGGTGCAGGCTGATCGCGATAATCACGAAGCGTTCGAGCCACATGCCGATGTTGACCACGATCGAAAGCATAAACAGCACGACCGTATTATTACGGATCTTTCGCCACCATAGAAATTGCGGCGTGATAACGTTGCACAGAATAAGCGTCCAGTAGAACGGCGCATACGGACCGAAGGCGCGGTTCAGGATCAGGAATTTTTCGTAGCGGTTGCCGGAATAGACCAGCCCAAAGAACGGCTCGAACGTGTACGCGTACGCTACAATGAGCCCTGTCGTCAGCATGACCTTGCCCATGCTGTCGATATGCTTCATCGTGATAAAATCCTCGAGATGGAAAAGCTTGCGCGCCGGGATGACGAGCGTGAGCACCATCGCAAATCCGGAATAGACGGCTCCGGCCACGAAATACGGCGGAAAGATCGTCGTATGCCAGCCGGGGACAATTCCCACCGCGAAGTCCATGCTGACGACCGAGTGTACTGAAACGACGAGCGGCGTGCAGAGTCCGGCGAGCAGCAGACAGGCTGTTTCATAACGGCTCCAGTGCCGAGTCGAACCGCGCCAGCCCATCGCGACCATCCCATAGATCTTTTTTACGAACAGGCTCTTTGCCCGGTCGCGCATCGTCGAAAGATCGGGGATCAGCCCGATATACCAGAATACGACCGAAAGCGTGAAGTAGGTCGAGACCGCGAAAACGTCCCAAACAAGCGGGCTGCGAAATTGCGGCCACACGCCCATGGTATTCGGAAGTGGGAAGAGCCAGTAGGCAACCCATGGACGGCCGGTGTGAAACAGAGGAAAGAGTCCCGCGCACACGACGGCAAAGATCGTCATCGTCTCTGAGAAACGGCTGATCGACGTGCGCCACTCCTGCTTAAGCAGTAAAAGGATCGCGGAAATGAGCGTGCCGGCATGTCCGATACCGATCCACCAGACGAAGTTCGTGATGTCCCACGCCCATCCGACCGGCTGATTGTTACCCCAAATCCCAATACCTTTAAAAACGAGAACGGTAAGTGCAAATAGTAGCCCTACCGCAAAGGCAGAGGAGACGAGCAGCGCGCCGAACCACCAGCGCGGCGTACCGGCGCGGAGCACCACTTCTGAAATTTTTAGGCTGATCGATTCGAGCGTTTGGCCGGGCGTCATCGTCGGGACCTTTTCAGGTTCCGTGATGATCAGCGAAGGCGTCGTATCGATGGTCTGTTCGTAGGCGCTCATAGCTTAGGCACTTTCCTCCCAAAAACTTTCTCTCGTGGCCGGCAGGCGCTGGATCTCCGGATTCGGATTCCGCACCGCACCCAGGTACGTCGTACGCGGATGCGTATTCAGATCGTCGAGCAAGGTATAGTTGCGCGTATCGGACTTCAGCTTTGCGACTCGGCTCTTCGGATCGTTAATGTTTCCAAAGACGATCGCATCGGTCGGGCACGCCGCTTCGCACGCCGTGATGATCTCACCATCGCGGACGAGGCGGTTCTCTTTTTCCGCACCGATCTTGGCATTCTGAATGCGCTGCACGCAATAGGTGCATTTTTCCATGACGCCGCGCGAGCGCACCGTCACTTCCGGATTGCGCATCATCTTGAACTGCGGCGTCGTCCAGTCCTGGAACAGCAGGAAGTTGAACCGGCGTACTTTATACGGACAGTTGTTCGAGCAATATCGAGTTCCCACGCAACGGTTGTACGTCATGTCGTTCAAGCCTTCGGCGCTGTGCGTGGTCGCACCGACCGGGCAGACGAGTTCGCACGGAGCTTCTTCGCATTGCTGGCAGGGAACCGGCTGGAAATACGTATCGGGATCTTCGGCCGCACCGGTATAATATCGGTCGACACGGATCCAGTGCATTTCCCGGCTGCGCATGACCTGCTCCTTACCGACAACGGGAATGTTATTCTCCGCCACGCAAGCCACCATACAGGCATTGCAGCCAATGCACGAATTGAGGTCGATCGCCATACCCCACGCATAGCCTTTATACTCATAGCGTGGGAACATGCTCATGTCCTTCGACGGCTCTTTTTCAGTCTCCGTCTCATGGACATAATCGGGATTCTTTTTATACTCTTCGAACGAAACCGAACGTACGGCCTCCCGACCTTCCATCGTAAAATGGATCTGGGTGCCGGCCAGCGGATACGTTTGGTCTTTCTTGCGGATCTTCGCTCCGGTTGCGAACCAGAAATTCTTCGTCGTCCGAATGCGCCCGGCATCGAAGCCGAGTCCGGTCCCTACTTTTCCGGCATGGCGGCGGCCATAGCCTAAGTGCACGGTGACGGTATCGTCTGGCTGCCCCGGCGCGATCCAGACCGGAGCATTAATGCTCATGCCGTTGACTTCGATGTGAATCACGTCGGCCAGGTAATCTCCGCCGCGGAATTGCAGCGTCGCATGAAGACCAAGATCTTCAGCGGTGCGCTGGCTGATAAGCGCGGCGTTGTCCCACGTCAGCTTCGAGATCGGTTTCGGCATCTCCTGCAGCCAGCCATTATTGGCATAGCGGCCGTCGAAAATCGTCGGATCGGGTCGAAATACAATATCGATCCCCTCTGCCGGCTGAATAGAAGGCTGCATCACTTCCGGCGCCGTTGCTGCCGCGGGCGTTGCGGCGGCGAGTGCCGCGCTTGCGACGGTCCCATCGTTCAGCGCCTTGCGCCACGTCTTTTCGACGTCCGGCGCTTTCGAGCCGCCCGTCCAGTAATTCTTTACGATCTCGTACGCCGAAAGCGTCGGGTTCTTCGTGAACGTCGTCAGGACCTCGGCCATGGTCTTGCTCGAATAGAGCGGCGAAATAAGCGGCTGAATAATGCTCGCCGTTCCATCATGCGCGCGCGTATCGCCCCAGGATTCAAGGAAATGCGATTCCGGAATATGCCAGTGTGCGAGCTCTGCGGTTTCATCGCGATAGAGACCGTGGTGCACAACGAACGAAACTTTTTTTATTGCCTCCGAGAACTGGAGATCGGCGGGAGCGGAATAGGCGGGGTTCACGCTGCCGAGAATGACGAGCGTTTCGACTTCGCCTTTCGCCATATCGAGCGTCAGGTCGGTGATCGAAGCAAGATGATCGGTCTGGCTCGCTTCCGCCGGCGCAGAATAGAATACGGTTTGCCCGACATTGCCGAGCGCCATATTGATCTGGTGCGCAAGCGAGTGTACGTACGCAGACTGCCAATCGCCCGCGATCACGATCGAGCGGCCCTTTGCCGCCATTAAATCTTTGGCGACGGCTTCGACAAATTGCTGCTGACGCGGAGAGCTTGTTTTTCCGGAGGCACCGCTAATGCCCATGGCCTGTGCGAGCGCACTCACGAACCCTTCGTACTCGCTCGGACGAACGCCAATTCGATTATCGGCATTGGCACCGGTCGTACTAATGCTCGTTTCGACGACATACATGCGGCTCATGTCGCGGCTACCGGTGCTTACTTTGCGCTTTTCGGCCCAGTCCCGCGCATAGCGGACACCGTTGGCCAGCTCGCTCATAAAGTCGCTATCGAGCGAGAGCACGCGGTCCGCGAGATCGAAGCGGTATTGCACGCTTGTGCCTGTACCCAGCGCCGTTACATGTCCGTTGCCGCGCGCGGGTTCCCACTGGTGCCATTTGGCCTGTGGCATATCGGCAAGAATGCCCTGCATCATGGCGGTCAGCGAAGGCGATGTGAACGATTCGGTCAGGAACCGAAGGCCCTCGCCTTTTTTCGACTGCATCTCGCTGACTTTACCGGCGATCGCACTGACAAAACTTCCCCAGTCCCCGATATCGCCCACATGGTTGATCGCCTGCGAGCGATCGGGATCGTACATGGACAGAATTTCGGCCTGCGCATAGACATCGGTCGCACCGAGGCTTGCCGGATGGTCCGGGTTCCCTTCGATCTTCGTTGGCCGGCCTTCGTTGCTGCGAACGAGGAGCCCAAGGGCACCTCCGGAACGCGGCATTGCCGTCGCAAAAAATAGCGGCGTGCCCGGAATGATCTCTTCCGGCTGCTTTACATAAGGAATAACTTCTTCTTTGGGCTGGACCGTACATGCGGCAAGACCCGCCAGGCCGAGCGACGCGCCCATCAACTTCATAAACGACCGCCGGCTCACCGGATCGATCAGCACTTCCATTTGCGAGGGATACTCGCGGCGCACGAAGGACTCGAACTCGGGGCTGTCGGCCAGTTCATCGAGCGAACGCCAGTACTGGCATTGATTCTCACCCGCCTTTTCAAGGCCGGTGTTAACGGATGGTTGGATCGAGGGACCATCCCCTGCGCCATCCTTGAAAAGGATGGCGTTCTTATTTTCAAGAACGGGAAGTTGAAAATTACTTTCCATTATCGATGACATGTCGAGCAGCTCGTGAGAACGTCCGAACCGAGCACGTGATATTCTTTTTTCAGCTTGCGGCCAAGTTCGAGTTGATTCGCCGGCGGCGTGTAGGCCATATTAAAGACCTGGCTGCGAGGGCGCAGATATTGCTCCGGCGCGCGATGGCACTGCAGGCACCACTCCATTTGCAGCGAGGCGACCTGGGTCACAAGCGGCATCTGATCGATACGGCCGTGGCATGTGGCACAACCGACGCCTTTGTTAATATGGATCGAGTGATTGAAGTAAACGTAATCGGGAAGGTCGTGAATGCGCGTCCATTTGATCGGAATGCCGGTCTTCCAGCTTTCGCGCACAGGTTCGAGGTACGTCGTCGTCGCCCAGAGCTGCGAATGGCAGTTCATGCAGGTCTTTGTCGGAGGCATACCGGCGCTTGCCGATGTTTCGACCGATGTGTGGCAGTATCGGCAGTCAATGCCGTCATCGCCAACGTGGTGCTTGTGACTGAATTGAACGGGCTGCGTTTTTATCAGGTCCGTCTGGTTCCAGTAGGAGGACCGCGGGATCCCGATGAAGATCATGTAGATCGCAAGCACCGAGATCGCCCCCGAACCGATGATCGAGGCACGCGCAATGGCGTTCGTACTCTTCTTAAATATTTGCGGCATTCGGCAGGTCTATCGCCTAAAGCAAAAAAGGCACACGGTGCGACTACAGGTCGAAGAACTTCGATTTCGAATCGTTCGGCGACAGCTTCCAATGGGAGGCTTTCCGAGCGGTAATTGACCGTGTTTGCGTTACAAAAATAATAAATATTTCGAATGCCCGGGCAAAAAACGTATTTTTGTATCGATACGCTGAACGAAGTACGCGTAACGAGTGGCACAGAATGAGTGTTTAACACTCATCTATACGATAATCACTTTCACTCCGGGCCGACCATACTCATTCGACGTACATGAATAAAGAATCTATGAAAGACTACAGTCTTCTCGCCACCTTTCAAACCGAATTCGAAGCAGAACTTGTCCGCACCAAACTTGAGCGCGAAGGCATCGAAGCGATGGTCGAAGCACAGGATCGTTCCAACGTGATTCCTTCGCTCGATTATGCCAGCGGGTTCCATGTTTACGTCGAACCCGCCGATTATGACCGGGCTCATTCGATCGTCGAATCGCCTGACGACGATCTGCCCGATGACATGGAAGAAGAAGTTTAATTGAAGCAGAATTTTAATTTTAACTGCATCCCGTTTTTATAATCTTCTGGCGCTGTTGGCGCGCGTACCTGTAGGTGGACCATAGGAACAGGTTCGCTTTCGGGCATGAAAGAATCAAAATACGCAAGCATTGTGTGTTTCTGAAAGAAATGTGTGAGTTTCGAAGAATCCCAGTGTTCTTGCCTTGACGTTCACTTCTTCTACAAATTATTATGAAATTTGGTAAAATTCTGCGGCTCCTGGCCGTTCTCGTGTTTAGTCTCGCAGCCCCACGGCTGATATTAGCCGATTCCTTCAGTTATGCGCCCGACACACTAACATTTTCGCCTTCCGGGCAGGATTCGCTCGTGAGCTACGTCCGGCTATCTTATAACGGCGATTCGACCGGTGCCGGGACGTATATCCACGCCTGGGTCTCATCCGGCTCCTCCTACTTCAGCGTCTCTGCCGATACGCTCCATATCACAAAATATAGTTATATCAGGGTCGTGTACCATGTCGCCTCAAATACGGTGACCGGGCAGCTTTCGATCTCGGACGATACGGTGACGCGGACCGTCGTACTTATCGGACGTCCAAATCCGGCCTCGGCCGATGGCGAATTGAATGCACTGGGACCCTACTTTCCGGAAAACACACCGGAAGGGCGCGATACATGTACACCGCTTCGCCTCATCAATTCCGGCAGCGATGCAGACACGATCTGGAGCGCAGGGTTTTCGCACGATCCACAAGGAATCTTTAGCTGGGACTCGGCGAGCCTTCCTCTGGTCCTCGGTGCGCACGATACGCTCTTCTGGGATTTCTGTTTTCATGCACCGCAGAACACGAACCAGTACACCGATACCTTCACCGTAAAGTATCGCGATGCGTATAGTTCCACGCGCTCCATCTGGCGGTTCGTAACAGGCAAAGCCGTCGATACTACCCCTCCGGATAACGCCCTCAAAGCGGTCGGACCGTACTTCCCGGGGAATGTTCCGGAAGGCGGGGACACCTGTTTGAGCAAAGGGGCTATTTGGCCGCTTGTCCTAATCAATGGCGGTAGCGATCTCGATACGGTTGAAAGCATCAGCTGGACGCACGATCCGGGTTCCATGTTCTCGCTGGATCTTTCAGGGACCTCCTTCCCCTTTACGATCGCTTCGGGCGACACCATGTATTGGACGGCCTGCTTCCATGCGCCGAGCGATACGGTCGTGCACTGGGACACGCTCATGATCCGCTACCGCGACGCATACAGCAACGACCGCTACGTCACACGGATCGTGTATGCGAGGGCGGTGGACACCACAGTCAAGACCTGCTATAACCTCTACGTAAAAGCCGCACCGGTAACGAATATCGGTGACACGAGCTTCCTCCACCTCTATATTTCGAACCGGCTCGATTCGTCGGTCACCCTCACGTCGATCCATATTTCCGGTACCGACGACGGGGCCTTTCGGGTCGACTCCTCCGGGTTCCCGAACACGATTGCGGGACATGCCTACGATAGCGTGTGGTTAAAATTCATTCCCAACCGCACCAGTGGCTCGACGTCCTACGCGGCGACGCTCACCGCCTCCTTCACCTCCAACGACACGGCTCATTGCCACGAGGCGACGGTCGCACTTTCGGGTTCCATGCCGCAGTCCTGCAGCGACACGGAGACGGTCCACTTCGATACGACGGGTGCGAGCGACGTGGCGCTCACCGGCGATTCGGACCGTTACTATGCACACCGGATCGACTTCGTGAATACCTCGAGCGTGACGCTTGTCGTCACGGCGGTGAACTGGCTCCATTCGAGCACCCATTTCCTCGTGAGCCAGGTAGTTCCCTCGCTGCCGGATACCCTTGCACCGAATGACGGCATGGCGATCATCGTCCATTTCTATGGCGATTCGTCCGGCACGATCTATCTCGACACGCTGGCACTGACGGTCACGGCGGGTATCGCCGATCCGACTGGGAAGATCTCGGTGCTTTCTGCCAACGGCGGAACGTATTATGTAAACATCAAGGGCATCTCGAATACCATTCAGGCCGGCGTCACATCGCCTGAGGCGAACATCGTTCCGGCCCTTCGCGTCTATCCCAATCCCGCATCCGGGCTGGTGAACATCGAGCTGCCGGGTTCCACGAACGCGACCTTCGAAGTGATCGATCTTCTGGGGCACGTGATCGCAACGCATCGCGGTTCGGAATCCTGGCAATGGGATAGTTCCACCCTGTCGCGGAACGGGACCTATTTCATACGCGCGTCCGACGGGACCCGTGTTTCGACAGAACGCCTGGTACTGGAGCGATAAGCTTCGGACCGAAGCGAAACGCTGTAACGCAAAACGAGGACGCGTGTTTGGCGCGTCCTCGTTTACGATCGTGAAAGCGGTGTTACTGAATTTTCAGGAGTTCCACGTCGAAGATCAACGTCGCGTTCGGTGGAATCGTGGGCGGCATACCCTGAGGGCCATACCCGAGATTGCCCGGAATAATCATCCGTCGCTTGCCGCCGACTTTCATAGTGAGAAGGCCTTCCTGCCAACCCTGGATCAACCGGTTGAGCGGCGCTGTCATCGGTTCTTTACCGACATTGGAGTCGAACGTCGTACCATCGGTAAGTTTTCCGGTGTAAAAAACCGTAATGGTGGAAGTGGGCTGAGGGCTTGCTCCTTTGCCTTTCTTGATGTCGATATACTTTAATCCCGTGGGTGTAATAACCGTATCGCCATGCTTTCCGGCTTTCGCGGGTTCGGGAGCAGCCGTCATCGCCGGCGGAGGAACGTTGGGTTCCATCTGAGCTGTCGGCTGGGAACCGGTGGCGGGCATCGTCGCCGTGGGGTTCGGAGCCATCGACGCAGTCTCGGGCTGAGCCGGAGTGGAGGGTGGCGGAGCCGTGGCGGACGTCGATTGAGAATAGGACGTCGAATCGGTCGACGAGCTGTTTTCGGACTTCGCGCAGCCCCATAAGAAAAGGCTGAGCATGGTGGATGCAAAAAGTAACTGTTTCATTGGTTCCTGATACGTTTGGTTTCTTCCTGTTTTGCTTCTTCGAAAAGTTTTTGGTAACTGGTGTAACGGTCGATGGAAATTTTATCCTCTTCGACCGCCTGCCGGACGGCGCAGCCCGGCTCGTGAATGTGCGAACAATTGGTGACCCGGCAATGCTCCTGGAATTTCAGAAATTCCACGAAGGAAAACTTCAGGTCCGCCGGACGTAACTCGAAGTTCGAAAATTCCCGAACGCCCGGGGTATCAACAATGAACGAGGGTTCGGCGACGGCGGGAACTTCCATCAGCGAACTGCCCGAGGTCGTATGCGCACCGCGTCGGAACTTCTTCTGCAGCGCGCCCGTCCGGCCGGCCTCCCGCCCGAGCAGCGTGTTGATAAGAGAACTTTTTCCGACGCCGGAGTGCCCGGCGAAGACACTCGTCCTGCCGGAAAGTTCCTTCCGGAGATCGTCGAGGCCGCTGGCTTCGACCGCCGAAACGAGGAAGACCGGATATCCGATCTCGCGGTACAGATCGCGAATATAGAGCGCTTCATCGAGTTCTTCTTCGGTCGCGCGATCGATCTTATTGATCGCGATGGCAATCTCGAGGCCGCCATCCAAACCCGCCACGATATAGCGATCGATAATGCCGGAACGAAGTTTCGGCTCGCCCACGCTCGCCACGATCATCAGGAGATCGACATTGGCAACGACGACCTGCTCGAACGCACTTTTTCGTCCCGCGGCACGGCGCGAAAGTTTGGTGCGGCGCTCGAGCACGTCTTCGATCAGGTATCCCTCCGCCTCTTCACGAATAAGCACATGATCCCCCACGGCCACCAGGGTCGCGCGAGGGTTCGCAGTACGCGTCCCTTTATAGGACTTAGCACGGACCTCCCGGGCATCTTCGAGACGGAGTACAAAGAACATCCCTTCGGCACGCACCACGCGGGCGGGTATATACGCTTCTCGCGGCGCCGTTCGAACGTCGCCGGGTTCCCTCAACTCACGCTTTTTTGTGAGCTTGCGGCGCTTGCGGTCCCGATCCTCATGGGCGCTACGGATCTGTTCGCGCGAAATTTCATCTTCGAGTTCCGGCACATTACTCCTGAAAAATTCCTGTTTCAGCAACCAAAAGTTGCTCCGCATCATTCATTACGTATCTTTCCCTCCATGGCTCGCCGGTTTTGGATTACGATGTCCGTGTGCGCGGTCTTATACCTGCCCTCGCTCTGGTGGGCGCTGGGGCTGGACCAGAATATCTTTGCCGAAATCGGTTCCTTACTGCTGGCCGGCAAAAAACTGTATGTCGATGCATGGGATGTCAAGCCGCCCAACATTTTTTACGTCTATGCGTTCTTCGAGCGGCTCTTCGGCGAACATGCGTTTGCGGTTCGCGCATCGGATTATGTTGCCAGTCTTCTGGCGTGTGCCGCGGTCTATGCTACGACCGCGCGGCAGGCGCCACATATTCTTCGCCGTGGCCACGAATGGCTTGCACCGCTCGCGGCGATTCTGCTGATACTTACGCTGCTTTCGCTCGGACTTGCGGATACCGCACAAACGGAATCGTACTCGCTCTTTTTCATCATCGGTGCATCGCTGCTCGTTCAATCGCCACGGCTTACCGGACGCAAACGCACGCATTCTTCGCTATTCTTTGCGGCCGGGGTTTTTCTTGCCATCGTCACTTTTTTTAAGACGTCGAATGCCATATTCCTGTTCGCGGTTGCACTGGAACTTTGGCTGTACAATCGCCGGGCATGGCCGCGGGCAATGCTCTATCTTGCTCTCGGGTTTATGGCCTGGAGTGGCCTGCAGTTCGGCATGCTCGCCCTGCAGGGAAGCCTTGTCGAATATCTTAAAATTGCTTCCGACGTCGTCACCCGGCACCCTCATGAAGTATCACAACTGGAGCTTGCGGATCTTCCGCGCGCACTGTGGACATATCTCGACCTTTGGAGTGTCCTCTCGTTCGCGGCAATTATCCTCTCGCTCATTCGGCGCGATAAATCGTTCCTACGCGCGGCTCTCTCCCCTCTTATTTTATTTTTGGCGGGAATGATTGCGGTGCTCATTCAGAGAAAGGGCTGGGGCTATCAATACGTCGTGATCCTTCCCGGTCTCTCGAGGCTATGTGCGATCTCTGCCGGGTATGTGTTTGCAATCGTCCGAAAGCAATCACAACGGGTAGCGGTTGCTGTTACGGCGTTTCTTGTCTTGCTTACACTCGTTTTCACTCCAAGCGCCCGTCGCAGAATTCATTATACCATGGATGCCATGCAATCGGTGGGGGATCATTCGGCGTACCTCGCGCGGCTGGGATCGAAACAAAGCCTCTATTATCCGCTCTGCACCGATTCGCTCGCGAATTATGTGGCACTTCACACGGCATCCTCCGATCCCATTTTTATTTTCGGCGACGAACCTGGCGTATACTGGCGCACGCACCGAATGCCGGCTACACGTTATCTCTATTCTCTGCTTTTTACGAGCGGCGTAATTTCCAATGATGGCCTTCGAACGATGCAGGACACAATTGCTCGAAGGCGGCCGGCGCTAATCGCGATCGAACGCTACGACACGACCGCCTTTCGCGGCCGACCGGAGACCAGCGAATCGCTTGTCGAGACCGATCCCGTTTTTCGGCCGCTCAAAGAGTTTATTTCGAATCAATATCTCTTGAGCGATACCGTATGCGATAAATTTTTAATCTTTAAACAAAGATAAAAATTTAGTGGACTTTAAACTTTCGCTTGTCTACTGTTGCAACGAATTTCTCATTCCCGCGTGTTAGCGCGCATAATTTTGAAAGGAATTACGCTATGTACGATGAAAATCAGATCCGGCCCATGCGTGAAGAAGTGACACGTCTTGGAATTAAAGAAGTAAGGACCGCCGAGGAAGTCGATGCCGCTGTCAAGGCGCCTGGAACGACATTAATTTTTATAAATTCGGTCTGCGGCTGCGCGGCAGGAAGTGCCCGGCCGGGACTCAGCCTTGCCGTTCAAAATAACGTTCTTCCTGACCGCATGATCAGTGCCTTTGCTGGCAATGATACCGAAGCAGTCGGCCGTGCACGGCAGTATTTCGCAGGGTTTGCGCCAAGTTCTCCGGCGTTCGGTATGCTTCGCGATGGCGAACTCGTCTGGATGCTCGAACGCTGGCAGATCGAAGGCCGCCCCGCGCCTGTGCTCGCTGAAATTCTCAAATCGGCATTCAATGAGCATTGCGGCGTAAAAGTCGCGGTGTAAAGACCGACCATCGACGGCACTTCTTGCTGCCGCTCGCGCTTTTGAAAGCCGCATGAAAATTTTGGTGACTGGCGCATCGGGTTTTGTCGGCTCTCACGTGGCCGACCGTCTGCTTGCAGGTGGCTACCAGGTGCGCGCCCTTTTACGGGAGCATTCGAGTGAAGAATGGCTGAAAGGGAAACCGGTCGAAATCGCCCGTGCAAACCTGGCACAAATAGAATCGCTTCGTACACCCGTCGAAGGCATCGATGCCATCATCCATGTTGGCGGCGTTACGGCGGCTAAGAACAAACAGGGTTTTTACGACGGGAATCTTGTTCCCACCCGAAACCTGCTCGAAGCCGTACGGCGATTCAATCCAAAGATCGAGCGATTCGTGCTTTGTTCCAGTCAGACGGCTGTGGGTCCTTCTCTGGATGGCCAGCCGGTAACAGAACGAACCCCTCCTCATCCAATTACAACGTACGGAAAATCGAAACGCGCAGCCGAAGAAGAGTGCGAACGCGCTCGCGAGGACTTTCCGGTCACGATCCTTCGCCTGTCGGCCATCTACGGCCCTCGCGATACCGCCATTCTTACATTTTTTCAGACGGTCGATAAACGCCTTAAGCCACTAATCGGAATGCAGGACAAATGGGTGAATCTCGCTCATGTTTCAGACATTGCGGATGCAGTCCTGCTTGCGATTGAAAAAAGCGAGGCAAAGAACGAGACCTATTTTATCGGCAGTCAGATGCATTACACCTGGCGCGATGTCAGCAATCTCACAGCAGAAATTCTAAAGCGCCGCGGGTTGACCGTGCGGCTGCCCCACGCGCTCGTCTATTCCGTCGCCGGATTTTCAGAATTTTTTTCAATATTTCGTTCCAAGCCGAGCGTACTCAACTGGGAAAAGGGGCGCGATATGGTGCAACCCAACTGGATCTGTAGTGTGGAAAAGGCCGTTCAGGAAATCGGCTACCGCCAGCGCGTTTCCCTTGAAGACGGCATACGAGATACCACCGATTGGTACCGCCGCGAAGGCTGGATGTAGATCGATGACGAATGACACCTCTCGGATCGGCCTTCGGCTCTTCGCGCTGATTGTTTCGGTCATGTGTGTGTATTCGTTCAATGCGAACGCTCAGGACCTTATCATGCGCCGATCGAACAGCATTGGCAACTGGATCGCGTACCTGAACAAT